>Ga0222717_10000009_pt1 | contig 171308 bp, 169 predicted proteins | sample C33_18DmetaG_FD_165053 | JGI IMG/M metagenome (GOLD analysis project Ga0222717, IMG submission 165053) | Estuarine water microbial communities from San Francisco Bay, California, United States - C33_18D | ecosystem: Environmental > Aquatic > Marine > Unclassified | place: USA: California... | reverse complement strand
TCATAAAGGCTGGCAAACATTTATCAAAGTTAAAGATAATGATCCTTCTTTATATAAAATACCTGAAACAAAGATACCATTATCTACTTATTTAGGAACGGTTGGAATGCCTGGAAGAACTGCTTACTTTGGTTTAAACAGAGTTGGGAATCCAAAGTCTGGAGAAACTGTAGTTGTTTCAGCAGCTTCAGGAGCTGTAGGAAGCGTTGTTGGACAACTAGCAAAGTCTTATGGATGTTATGTAGTTGGTATAGCTGGAGGTCCAGATAAATGCTCCTATGTAAAAGATACTTTAAATTTTGATGAATGCATTGATTATAAAGCTGGAAATCTAGAAGAAGACCTTAAAAATGCTTGTAAAAATGGTATAGATGTCTATTTTGAAAATGTTGGTGGTCCAGTAACTAGAGCAATTGCTCCTCTCTTAAATAAAGATTCAAGAGTTCCAATCTGTGGATTTATATCTCAATATAATGCTGAAGATGTGTCTAAAATGGAAACACCTTTTCACGTGCTTGGTGTTCTCGATCCTAAGCCAGAACATAGATTCTTTGTAGTTACTGAATGGATGAGTGAGTGGGCAAAAGCAACAGGTGAAATATCTAAATTAATTTTAGACAAAAAGTTATTTTATAGAGAAACTATTACAAAAGGTTTTGAGAATGCACCTCAAGCTCTAAGAGATGTTTTAACGGGAAAGAATTTTGGCAAACAAGTCATAGAAATCTAAATAATAGACATTTCAAACTAACTACTTAACTGTATTTCAAAAATACCCTGATTATTTCAGGGTATTTTTTTTATATTAATCCATGTCATTACCTAGTCTATATGAACTTGCAGATGAATTTCAAGAAGCTTTAGAAAGCTTAACGGACTTGGATGATCAGTCGGTAAAAGACACTTTAGAGTCTCTTGAAGGTGAATTCAAGCTTAAAACTACTAATGTTGCTAAGTATATCAAAAACTTAGAGCATACTGCTGCAGGCATTAAAGAAGTCGAATCTAGACAGCATAAAAGAAGAACGTCTATAGAATCTAAAATAAAACATCTAAAAGAATATTTAAGATATAATTTAGAAAAAACAAATACGCAAAAAGTAGAGAGCTCTGAAATCACAATTACTATTCAAAATAATCCTCATAAAGTTGTTATCACGAATGAAGGTGATATTCCTGATGAGTTTCTTGAAACCAAAGAAATACAATCAATTGATAAAACTAAGATTAAAGAAGTGTTAAAGAATGGAGAAGATGTTCCAGGCTGTGAACTAATTCAAGAAAAAAGAGTTTCAATTAAATAATTAAATCAAAAAAGGATTTTATATATGGCTGCAAAAAAAAGTTTTTTAGCAAAAAAAAGAACGTTAATACTGCGAATTTCTTTTTTACTTATTCTTACAATTATACTTCTTGATAATAATTTTTCTGCGTATTCCTTAGATTTAGATTCTAAGACATCGATTTTATTTAGCTGTGTAGGGTTTATTTTAGTAGTACTTGGTGGATTTGGAAGAATTTGGTCCTCATTGTATGTTGAAGGATTTAAAACAAAAAAACTTATAAAAGACGGTCCCTATTCAATAGTTAGAAATCCTTTATATTTTTTTAGTTTAATGATTTTTATTGGTATGTGCTTCGCGCTAAAATCTACCGAGGTTTCTTTGGCTCTATTTCTTGTATTTGCTCTTTTTCATATTCCAACTATACTTAATGAAGAAAAAGTGTTGTTAAGCACCCATGATGAGTCTTACAAGACATATTACGATAATACACCGCGATTAATACCGAATATATTAAAATATAAAAGAACTAAATCCGAAGATAGAATTGAAATTAAAATTAAAAAAATAAATAATGTTTTATGGGAAACTATGGGCTATTTATTTCTATTTACTGTAATAGATTTGTTTTATTTTTTTTAGTAAATAAAATTACTCTCTGAATTTTTTTATCTTTGATTTTTCTGTATCAATTTCAATTGCTTTAACCTCTTTTGATGGAGTTGGAAGTTTAGCAATATCAACACCATAATCTTTAAGCTTAGTTAATTTACTTGAGAAATTTGCGTCAAAAGAACTAACAGACTTATTATATGAATCACTCAAAGATTTTATTTTTTCCCCAATTGGAGCATATAAATTTGTAAATGTAACAATACTTTTATAAAGATTCTCAGCGAGACCAATCATTTTTTCCTGATTCTTTGCAATGTTAATTTGGGACCATCCCAAGGCGATAACTTGCAATAAAGAGTATAATGATGCAGAAGACGTGACTATAATCTTATTTTTTATAGCATCGTCAAATAACTGGGGCTTATTCTCAAAAGCTGCATTTAAAGCTGGTTCATGTGGAACATACATGATAGTATACGGAACTGATTTATTATAAAGCGTGTGATACTCTCTCTTTTTAAGTTCTTTTATATGGTTGGCTACATTGTTTGTATGTTCGTCTAGGTAAACTTTCTTTTGGTCTTCATCATCTGTTTCACTTATTCTTTGAAATGCGGTTAAAGATGTTTTAGCGTCTATTGGTATTTGGCCTCCATCTGCAAGATTAATTACTGCATCAGCTCTTCTTTTTCTTCCATCTTCACCCTTTAAGTCAGTTTGTTTTTCCATGTCAAAATCAACATTCTCTGTCATACCAGCCAACTCAATAAGATTTCTAAGTTTTATTTCACCCCAATCTCCTGTAGTGGTATTGCCAGATAATGAATTTTTAAGGTCAATTGTAGATTTAGACAGTTCTTTGTGGACGTTTGAAAGATTTTCTAGTTTTTCATCTAATGTTGACTTATTTGCCAGTCTAACGTTTTCTATTTCCGTAAAATCATCCTTAATATTCTTTAACTGTTCTTTTAATGGATCGATTATTTCTTTATTAGTAGACTTCACTGAGTCAGTAGCTTTTTGAGCTATGAAATCTCCCTGTTTTACTAAAATATCATTGGAAATATTTTTAAATTCTTCCGCGAGACTCACGTCCTTCTTTATAAAATTATTGTAAATATATAATCCTGCGATTACAGCCAAACAAACAATTATAAATGTTATAATAAGATCAATCATATTAATTCTTTTTCTCTTAGCATATTTATTAACTCTTCTTCATGATAATTTACAGGAAAAATCTCGTATCTGTTTTCTTTTAAATGAAAAAGTGTTTGACTTCCAATATTCAATCCATAGTAGCGTTCTAAAATATATCTATAAAATGAAAGTTGAAGAGAATAATGATTAAAATTACAATCTTGTAAATGTTTTGTAGAGTTTAATATTCCCATTTTTTTTCTGAAAGACGTCTTATCAATTCGTTTATTTGTCTTCCAATCTACAAGATGATATGCATCTTGCTTCTTGTTATAAACTAACACATCTATTGTACCAGCTATGCCCAACTCTTTTGAATAAATGATTACCTCTGAATAAAATATATTGTCTGGATCTTTTTGCTTTTCCTTTACCCAGGCTGCACCTATAATTGACATTTCATGTTTTGGAGTAATATTACTCTTTATAAAGTCTTCAATTTCATTATGTACAATTGTTCCCCTAATTGCTCCTTCTCCCCATTTTTTAATTACTTCATCAACGGTTTTTCCGCTATACTTTGGATGAGTATTAATTAACTTTTGAGCAATACCTACTTGATCAAATTTTTCGAAAAAATAATGGATAAACTCCGTTACACTTGAAAAAATGAAATTAGGACTATCTTTCAATTCATACTTATGATTCTCTTGGTCAAGAGAAATATTATTTGAAAACAATTCATTCATTATTATTTTGATTACCCTTCATGTAAAATATCATTTTTATCATTTTTCCTTAACTTATTAACTCTTCTTCTTGTAATTCTTCGTTGGAAAAATCCTAATGTCCAACTAAAGATTAATAAAATTGGAATAATAACTTTTTCAGGTGTTTCTGAATCAATAGTAAAGTAAAGTAGTAGTAAGGCTATTAAAAGCTGTAAAGAAAACTGAGCGGTATTAAGAGCTTTTAGTTTATTCACTAACTACGCACCAATTAAATCTAGAATCAGCCTGACTACCTGCCCTGAAGCACCATCTTTCTGGATATAACTTCTGTTTTCAACGCCCCATGATGTTCCTGCTACATCAAAATGTGTCCAAGGAATATCTTTGCCGACAAAGGCTTTCAAAAATGCTGCACCTGCTATTGTACCAGCTTGCCCTGGAGAGCCAAGATTTTTTACATCTGAAATATTTGATTTAACCTGATCGCAATACTCATCCCATAATGGCAATTCCCAAACATGTTCACCAGTATTTTCAGATGATTTTTCTATATTTTTAATAAGTTCAGGATTATTACCGAGAATAGCGCTTGCTATATGTCCAAATGTTACGACGCATGCGCCGGTAAGTGTAGCAAAATCAACCATAAATTCGGGATCATAGTGCTTGCTTGCATATGATAACGCATCTGCAAGAATTAATCTTCCTTCTGCATCAGTATTTAATATTTCAATAGTTTTTCCATTATAGGCTGTTAAAATATCTCCTGGTAAAAAAGCAGATCCACCTAACATATTATGCGTGGAAGGAACGATAGCAACTATATTCTTTTTAGGTTTTAATTCTGCTACTGCGCTCATAGTTCCAAATACAATTGCAGAACCGCACATATCAAATTTCATTTCATCCATTTTTGCTCCAGGCTTCAATGAAATTCCTCCAGTGTCAAATGTTAATCCTTTTCCTACAAGAACAACCGGTTTTTCATCTTTAGAATCTGCGCCGAAATATTCCATAATAATAAATTTTGGTGGCTCATTGGTTCCTTGAGCAACGCCAGCAAATGCACCCATTCCCATTTTTGTAAACTCTTCTCTATCAAAAATTGTCACATTCATATCACCTTTTTTTCCTACTTCTTTAGCAAACTCTGCTAAGCGTGTAGGCGTGCTTACATTAGGAGGATTATTTGCTAGATTTCGAGCATCACATACTGCGCTAGCGATAGTTGCTCCTTTTCTAGATGCTTCTGCACAACATTTACCAACCATAGCGATCTTTTGAAGATGATATTTACCTCTTTCATCAGTAAAAAAATCTAAAAAGCGATAACTCCCAAGTATTAAACCTTCTGAAAATGCTTGGCAAAAATATTCAGTGTGGCTCTCAGATGTAGGACATTGTACTGCTAATGATGAATATTTGTTATTAATAACAAACGTCATTATTGATCCCGCTGCTCTTCTGAAGTCTTCAGGAGAAGCAGTATCAAATTTTCCTAAGCCAAAATACAAAGTTTTTTGGTCGTCATTAAAATCGTAGGCAAGCTCGCCCACTTTTCCTTTTATCTGACTTTTAATTAAGCTAGAATCATTTCTATCTTCATAAACTCCAATAGCTAAAATATCACTATTTTTTGCACTATCAACATTTATATCATAATCTAATTTTTTAATGTGAGCCATTTCCTAATTCTCCTTATTATATAGAAATATTGTGATCATATTTTACAAATTCATCATTCTCGTTTTTGATTACGGCAACAAAAGTAAAATTTGCTGTACAAGCTATACGCTTTCCATGCAATTTACTTTCTGCGTAAGCTTTTACTGAAATTTTTATTGAAGACTTTCCTGCTTCATAAACAATAGCCTCACAATTTACCCAATCTCCTAAAAAAACAGGTTCTTTGAACTCTACACTATCCATTGCCCTTGTAACAGCTCCCCATGCCTCTGTATCTTTTAAAAAACGATTAGAAGCTTTACCTGCTGCTAAATCAAGCCATGCTAACATATATCCTCCAAAGAGCGTATCAACTGTGTTTATATGTTGATGCTGAACTAATTCAGAGTATTTTGTGATTGGATTTTCCATGATGGTAATTTAAAAGAAATCTTTTTTATTCACAGGTATTTATTGTAAAAATAGATACAATAATTATAATTTTCTTGCTAAGGCTTCACCCTCTTCTAAATCAACCTTTGAAAATACATAGGCACCTAATATAAGAAGTACAGTAATGAATTGAAAACCTAAACGAGCAGCAAATTCTTGATCATCAACTCTATTATTAATTAATACGGTAGCTGAACCCATAAGCAGTGGCCCAAAAACTGCGGCAAACTTACCCCACATATTGAAAAACCCAAAATACTCACCAGATTTATCTTTTGGAATAATACGAGAATATAAACTCCTACTGAGTGTTTGAATACCTCCCTGAAAACAGCCAATTAATAAAGCTAAGATGTAGAAGTGCCATGATTCTGTTACAAAAAATGCACCAAAAATTATAAATATATAAGCAAAAATAGCCGTATAAATTCCATTTTTAATACCAACTTTATCGGAGAATTTTATATAAAGTAGTGTAGCAAAAAAAGCTACAAATTGAACTAGAACAAGTGCTCCCATAATAGCTGTTTGACCAAAACCTAAACTAATCCCAAAGTTTGCCGCCATTCTTACAGTAGTATCAACTCCGTCAATATATAACCAGTAAGCTAATAGAAAGGTAGCTACTACTTTTAGATTTTTAATTTCATTAAAAGTTGACTTGAACTGCGCTATTCCTTCTTTCAAAGCTTTAGAAATACTAGTTTTTTCGGTTTCTTTTTTTTCATCCACAAACAACATAATTGGCAGCGAAAATAATGCCCACCATATTCCTACTGAAATAAAAGACCACTGAATAGCAGCTGTGCTATCAGCTAAACCGAAAGATTCAGGGTATGATAACATCAGAAAATTAACTACAATCAGTGCTCCACCACCAAGATATCCAAGAGAATATCCTAATGCAGAAACATAATCTACTGTATCTTCGTTGCTAACGCTTGGTAACAGAGAATCGTAAAATGTGTTAGCGCTAGAAAATCCAATAGTAGCAAAAATATATAATAAAAGAGCAATCGGCCACATACCTTGAGCTACAAACCCTAAACCTATTGTCATCACAATACCTAGAAATGCAAAAAAAATTAAAAATCTTTTTTTGAAACTTCCTCTGTCAGCAACTGCTCCAAGAAATGGAGCTAATACTGCTACAAAAATAGATGCCACAGAATTGCCTAAACCTAAATAAAATGTACTTGTTGATAGATTATTTGGGTCTGACCAATACTGAGAGAAAAATATTGGAAAAAATCCAGCCATAACAGTTGTAGCAAATGCTGAATTTGCCCAATCATACAATGCCCAACTATAAACTTTTTTCTTCATTATTATCCCTTTCTAACAGACAACTTAATTGTAATACCATCTAAATCAAAATGTTCTCGAATTTGATTATGTAAATATCTTTTATAAGCAACTGTAATCAGTTTAGGATAGTTACAAAAAAAAGCAAATATTGGTGGAGAATATTGAACTTGATCAACAAATTTTAACTTTATTGACTTTCCTTGTAATGCAGGAGGTGGATACTTTCTCACAGCTTTTACTAGCCACTCATTCAGGGCTTTAGTACCAATTTTATCTCTTTGCTTTTCAAATACCGTCCATGTTTCTGATAAAATATTAGAAATTCTTCTTTTAGTTAAGGCGGAAACAAAAAGTATAGGATAAAATTGAAGCAAATGAAATTCATGAAACATCTCATCTTTAAATATTTCTGCTGATATATTCTTGTTAGCTGTTAAATCCCACTTATTTACTAGGATTACCATTCTTTTTCCTCTGCGGATAATCTCACTTGCTATAGTTTTCTCTTGTTTGGTAAAACCTTTTTCTGCATCAATAACTAATAATACAACATCAGAGCGAATTAAAGAATCTATTGCCCTTAAAGAACTATAATATTCAATATCATCATCAACTTTACTTTTTTTTCTTAGGCCAGCTGTATCTACTATTTTTATTGAATGTCCATGCCACTTAATATGAGTATCAATCGAATCTCTTGTGGTTCCTGCAATATTTGATACAATAGCTTGCTCTTTTTGAATAAGTGCATTAAGAATTGATGATTTTCCTACATTTGGCATACCAACAATTGAAATAGACATAGACTCTTCGTCAATATCTTCAAAAGATTGGCCTTGCAAATCTTCATGTGCAAATAATGTGTCTAAAACATCTCCAACTCCTGCGCCATTTAGTCCTGAAATAGGAACAGGTTCATTCATTCCTAAGCTAAAAAAAGGTATTATTCTTTCATTATGATCAGGTGTATCACATTTGTTTACTGCTAACACATAATTTTTTGAAGAATGTCTTACCATTTTAGCTAAAAGACTATCATTTGGATTAATTCCATATTTACCATCGACCATAAAAATGATTCCATCACACTCATCTAAAGCTTCTTTAATCTGTTCTTTAATCTTTTCATTAAAAATATCTTCATTTGAGCTAACAAATCCCCCAGTATCAATAATATCAAAAGTCTTATTGAGCCATTCTCCGGAGGCGTAAATTCTATCGCGAGTTACTCCTTCGATTTGGTCAACGATTGATGTTCTTTTACCAGATAACCTATTAAAAAGTGTTGATTTACCTACATTGGGCCTTCCGATAATTGCAATTCTTGATTTTTTACTCATATTGTTGAATTATACAACTATGGTAGTTGTAGTGCTATAAAATTATTTTAGCAAAAAAATTAGTAGATCAATCCACAATAATGAGGAGGTAATTACAGAATATTTAAATGGTCTCATTCTTGTGGACAGCTTGGGATTAATAGCTCTAACACAATAGTGCCATATTCTTAAAACAACATACAGCCATGCTAAGGTTAAGTTAATTATAGTTACATGCTGGACAACAAATGCGCATAAGCAAAATATTAAGAATAATAAAGGTGCTTGAAAGAGATTTTTATATAATTCTCTAGAGCTTTGAATATCATTTGGAATTTCTTCCCACCCATTCATGTATTTTAACCACTTAAAATCTAGCTCTTTATTTGCAACTGATTTTTGAATTAAACTAGCATTGTATATTGTATGGAAATGCATTAAGAAAATTAATGGAAAAATAGGGAATAAAATTAAAGAGGGATCAAAATTACTGTCCAAGATAAACCCTCAATGGCTCACTTCTTGTTTTATGAGCTAGTCTTCTAATTGCCTTTTCTTTAATTTGTCTTACACGCTCACGAGTTAAGCTAAATTGTTCACCAATCTCATTCAATGTAAAAGACCTATCACGATTGATACCGAAATACATCTCAATTACTGATCGCTCTCTATCCGTCAAGGTACTTAACGCTGATGCGATTTCTTCTTTCATAGAAGTATCCATTACCTTGTTGTCAGGATCTTTCTCTTGTTCATCTTCTATAACATTAATTAACGAACTATCTTCTCCTTCTGCAAATGGGGCGTCTAAAGAACTATGTCTTCTAGAATATTGTAAGGCATTAAATACTTCTTCCGTTTTCACCTCAAGCTTATGACTAATTTCTTCAACTTTTGGAGGTCTACCCATCTCTGCTTCAAGTTTTTCTGCGGCTTTTGTTATCTTTGTAATAGTACCAACACGATTTAAAGGAAGTCTAATTAACCTACCTTGCTCCGCTAACGCTTGTAAAATTGCCTGCCTAATCCACCATACTGCGTATGAAATAAATTTAAATCCTCTTGACGGGTCAAATCTTTTAGCTGCTTTGATCAAACCTAAATTACCTTCATTGATAATATCAGAAAGAGATAAACCATTTCCTTGATATTTTTTGGCAACTGATACTACAAAACGAAGATTAGCCTCCACTAGTTCTTTCATAGCTAATTTATCCCCCTTAGCGATTCGAACAGCCAGTTCAACTTCTTTTTCTGGAGCTAAAGGCTCGTACTGCGAAATTTCAGATAAATACATACTAATAGTACCACTTGAAACTTTTGATCTTCTAATTCTTTCAGCCGCTCTTTCCTTGGCGTCTTTCATAGCTTCAGCTTTTTCCTGCTTGATTAAATCTGCTTGAATTTCTTTATCAGACTTAGCTACTTTTTTCTTAGTAGATTTTTTTGTAGTAGTTTTCTTTTTTGCTATTTTCTTTTTGGGAGCAGCTAGCTCCATTTTAAGAATTTCTTCTTCAACACTTAATAATTCTTTTTTAAATGCTTTCTTTGCGGTTTTTTTTACAGCCAATTGATAATTTCCTTTTGATAAAAAATAATTGTTTTCACGGCATGAAATTTAACAAATCCTGCATATTTTCCAAGGCATTTTATTTGTCAAGGTCAGCGAGGGCTTCGTCTAAATTTGAAAATTTAAATAAATAACCACTCTTGATTGTTCTTGTGGCAAGCGTCTTGGGTCCATATAATAACATTTCGCTCATGTCTCCAATAAACTTAACAATTGGAATAGGAATAAAAAGTATCCATGGAATCAGACTATTATAATGCTTTTGAATAGTACAGTAAAATTCATAATGTGTTAAAGGTTTAGGAGAAATTATATTGAATGAACCATGAATATCATTCATAAGTGCATGATTAATAAATCCTATAACATCATCTAAATGCACCCATGGAAAATAGTGATTCCTTTTTCCAGGAATTGGGATAGAAAATAGAGTAGATAGACCAATTAATAGTGAAAAATTCTTTGTTAGCACCATTCCAATTCTTAAATGAACTACTCTAATACCTTTTTCAGTAAAAATATCACAAGATTCTTCATTCTTTTGACAAACATAAGATAAAAATGAATCACCATGATCTGAATTTTCGTCAACATTGCTATTATAGCTCATCGATTTTTTACTATAAAATCCAATTGCCGAAGCATTAATGATTAACTTGCAATTCGCTTGATTCCTCTCAAGAAATTCAAGGAGATTATTTGATAAATCTGTTCGACTGTTCAAGATTTTCTTTTTTACTTTATTAGTCCATAACTGAGCAACAGACTCTCCACTCAACTTGATAACAGCATCAATATTTTCTAATAATACTTTATCATTAGACTCCCACGAAACAAGATGAACATTATTACTAAATTTATTTCTGAAATTTTCAGGATTTCTTGAAAGAATAACAACTTGATGATTTTGCAATCTTAAAGAATTAACTAATCGAGTTCCAATTAGTCCAGTACCTCCAGCAATAAGAATTTTCATTTTTTAGATAATGTAGATACTACTTTTTTAACTTTAGCTTGGGTTGAAGGGCTAAACCAATTATCAATTAATACATCGTAATTAAACTTTGTATCATGCATTAAAGATTGCTTTAATCGAACAAAAGGCTCTCCAGCGCTTATATAAAATTGTGCTAATTTTTTTGCTCTTTTTAGAGCTTCTTCCGTAGCTCTTCTTTTACCAAGAAAAGGGTTGCCAATATACTCATTAATCAAGCCTTTCTTATATGCTTGACTTGGAGTGTACATCTTACACTGGGTTGCAACTTCAAAAAGATTTTCTCTGCCAATTGAATGGCTAATTATTGAAAGCATATCTGGAGGAAGATCTATACCAATAGCCATCTCATTTAAGCCCATTCTATGAGAACCAAACATTCCGTAACGGTAATCGGACGCTAATGCCACTAAGCAACCTCCCGCTATTGCATGACCGCCAATAATACTAATTACTGGTCCAGGAAATTTTCTAAATGAAATTAGTAAATCACTTAACGTACCAAAAATTAGAGATACTTCATTTGAATCTTTGGCATTCATCAAATCTTTTAAATTTAACCCTGCGCTAAACACTTTTTCATTTCCAATTATAATCACTGCCTTACAATCATCATAATTTAGTTCTGCGATTATTTTTTTAGCGCGATTTACGCTTAATACATTTGGGCCTTTTTCGCCCATATGAATAGTTTTGATATTATTTTCAATAGTAACATTCATAATATATTTTCCTCAATTAAATTTCTTTTTTAAGAGCATCAAACACTGGTACACTTTTTTGATTTTCAAAATCAAAACATACTAAAGTCATATCGCAAGCTATCAAACATTCATCTTGATTCTTAACAAACATACCATATTCATAATCAAAGCTTTTTCCACCAATTCGTGAAACTTTAATTCCAACAATTAATTTTTCAGGATGGCTTATTTGTTTTAGATAGTTAAGCTTCATTGAAGCAACAATAAAAGGAAATTTAGCTCTATTGTAGGGCTCTAATCCAATATCAGCCGCATGTCTAACTCTCACATCTTCTAATAAAGTTACAGCTGTTCCATGATTTAAATGACCCAACATATCTTCATCATACCATCGAGTTTCGACTTCATAAAATCTATTAAATTTATCTTTCTTCATTACTTTATTAAAAATTGTGAATTATCATTAGGAAAACTACATGCTTCTCTTTTTCCAAACCACCTATATCTTCTTTCTGCGATAATGTAATAAAATTTATCAGCAATAAAAGTTGGTAAAATATATTGAAAATATCTTAACGGATGTTGCAATGTGTCCAAAACTACAAAAGCTGCCTTTGATTTAGTGAAAGTATTATTGTCTTTTTTCACTACAACTGTATTCATATCGTCAATATATATATTTTCTAAATTTCTCTTAGCGTAGTCCGATTGAATTGGGCTATAATAAATTATTTTTTTTAGGTCGTGTCTTATAGAAAAATTCATTGCTCGTGAACATAGAATACAAAAACCATCATAATAAATTACGATTGACGGATTCTTCATAAAATGTAGGGAATGATGAATGCAGTTTTTTTCTTATATGCTTTATGACCGCTATATCGAGATAAAGATTTATCTATTCTTTTCATACCTGGAATCCAAATTATCATAATGAAAATACTTAAAACTCCTATTGGAATCCACCATTGTACTGACTCAATCGTTAGCATTAAAAAACTTAAATAGATTAATAATTCTCCAAAGTAATTAGGATGCCTGCATTGCTTCCAAAATCCATTCGTTATTAAGCCAGAATTATTTTTTAAGAAAATATATTTCTGCATATCAGAAGCAAAATGATAAAAAACACCAAATGAAAACATGATAATTGAAATTGCTATGATTTTCAATGAGGCTTCATGGCTAGTCATTGTTATAATAAATGCTGGGATCCAATATACCATCAAACCTAAAAGAATCATTATTGTATATGGAATACCAGATTTTCTTTCCCAGTTTTTATCAGGAAAAATATTACTTTTCATTACCCACATGATTCCATAAGAACCATGCAAACAAAAATAAATCCATGCTGTCAAATTACTGAATTGATTAAAATTATAAATCAATACAAGCACCACTAGCCAGGTAATACTTTTTGCAAAATCTATAGGATATTTTTGTTTAATTTGCATAGAAAAAGAATGGTATAAACAATATTAACATCATAATAAGTATGGTGATAAATGATTTTTTGTATTTAATCTTTAATTCTTGCTTGTTATTCACTGTCTACAGGCTTCCAAGCTAGCATGCCACCATCAACATTAATGGCATTAAAATTATTCTCTCTTAAAATATTTTTTCCAACATTAGATCTATTACCACTTCTGCAAACAACGTAAATATCCTTATTTTTTACTTCTGCTAACTCATCAAGCCTTGAAGACAGTTCATCAATAGGAATAAGTAATGCTCCTTCAATATGACCAAGAGGACCGTAATATTCAGATTCGGTTCTAACATCAAGGACAAATGTATTATCACCTAAAATTTTGGACTGAAATTCTTCCATTGAAATAACATCGGTATTATTTGAAGTGCACATAACTAACAAAAAAATAACACTAAAAATTGAAAAAAAATATTTAATCATTTTTGTCTCCCCTTTATGATTGCTGGTCTTTTCTTTTACGAATATATCGCTTTATTGTAAGAAAATTAAAAAAAGTTCCTAATACAACGCAAAGAATCATTAGTAAAATTGTTATTTTCATTTCTTTGTAATTTCGGTACCAAAAACTTTATCCCAAAGCGTAAATGTAGATGCATAATTACCTTTATTCTTTGAATGATGTAAATCATGATGTTCTGCTGTACCATATAAAGGAATTGATGATATGATTTTTGAAGATTTTATCCCTGAATGAATTTGTAATTCATGCAAATTTCTCAAAGCAATCATCACCCAAAAGGCATAAATATTAATTTGTGGTATAAAAATTGCTATAACAGCCAAACCAATGAAAGGTCCTATAGCCCCAAATAACCATTCTAACGGATGGGTAAAAATATATTCCATAGGAATGGGCATTGTCGAACGGTGGTGCGTTTTGTGAATACGCTTATAAAGAAACTTAGTATGCAGTGCTGCGTGATATAAGTAAAAATATAAATCGTCAATTATAAAAATTAAAGCTAACTGTAATATGAATGTACCAAATGTAGGAGTTGAAAAATCAAGTATATCATAAAACAAATAAATGCCTAATACTCCAACTGACAATAGTAAAACAATATTAAATAGTATTAAAGGTAGTCGTTTATAAAACCGACGGGAAAAGTATTCCTTTGGTTGAATTCTATGATCATTTATCAGGTTTGTATGAAGAATTAAAGCAGTGTAAATATATCCAACTAGATTTGTAGTAAGTAAAATACCTACAGTAATAAAAATCGTATTATTTATAGTTAAATTTTCCATAGCAAAATAAACTTTTTCCCCCGATTTTTTATCAATTTAAGGTGCTAACCAGCAAACGGAAACATTTTTTCCAGCTAAGTCAAATCTGCATCTTGAGTGTCCACTATATTTTAAACTTAAATAATCAATACTTTTAAATTGGCATTGCATAATAATAAAGTTATCATACCCTTGATTTGTTTGTTCCGATAAAGGGTCTCCAAATCTAAATTCATCAGGTATATTGGGGTGATCATTATCAATAACACTTGAAGGTGCGTATGGACCTAGGTAGCATCTGCGCGAAGAATTTGAAATATCTTTCCATCTTTCTTTTGTAGTAGCATTGTTATGAAGAATCTTTATTTCTCCTGAAAATCTTAGCTGTATCTTTTCCTTAGGATTATAAAATAATGCTGAGAAATTTGGATTTTCTTTGATTTGTTCTACTTTTGGACTCCGTATATCAGAGTGAAACTCAAAAAATTTATTATCCACAGAATAACTTCTTAATACAACAGTTCTTAGAGTTGGTCTTTCTTCTGATATACTTGCAATAGAAAATAAATGAAAGGGTTCTCTATAATCTGAAACAGCATTAAGCATTTCGCTATTAATTTTATTGTATATTTCTGCAAATTTTTCGTTCATTTTATAAATATTTAATTATTTTTTTAATTATTACTGATAAAAATACTATGTTTTTATTTATTATATATTTTATATTTACCCAATTTAACAATTAACGAGGGAAATAAATATGTATGTTATTAATTTAATGGGAATGGATCCAAACACTTTGACAGGATTCACATTCTTTGTAGTAAACATGGCTTTACTTGCTTCAGCCCTTTTCTTTTGGCTTGAAAGAGATAATGTAAATCCTAAATGGAAAACATCATTAACTGTATCTGGTTTAGTATGCTTCATTGCAGCAGTACATTACTTCTATATGAGAGGAAGTGACGGAGTTGAAACTGTAGCAATTAGATATATCGACTGGTTAATTACTGTACCATTACTAATGATCGAGTTATATATCGTTCTATTAGCAGTAACAAAAGTAAGCTCAGGTGTTTTCAAGAGATTGCTTGGATATACAACACTAATGCTTGTGTTTGGATATTTAGGTGAAACTGGTTCATGCGCATGGATTAATTCAACAACAGGTTTTGTTGGTGGTATGCTTTTCTGGGGTCTAGCTCTTAAAGAGATTTGGTCTGGTGAAGCTGCGGATGCAAATGCAGGATCAAAAAATGCTGCTGGTCAGTACGCATATGAAAACTTAAAAAAGATTGTAACTTTTGGATGGCTTATCTATCCATTAGGATACGCTTTAGGCTACTTTGGTGGTGGAGTTGACATGGAGCTTACAAACCAAGTATATAATTTAGCAGATTTTGTAAATAAAATTTTACCAGGTGTCATTGTTTGGACAGCTGCTAGAATGGATACAAAATAGTATTAATCTTTAAATTAAAAAGGCCTTCTTTTGAAGGCCTTTTTTTTACTCAAATAAGTCACTTAATCTATTTTTTACAATAGCCTGCTTAGCCATTATGCTTAATGAATTAACAGCAATATAAAGCATTCCGAATCTTTTATCGTTTGTATATCCATTATGATATCGATAGTAAATCTGCTGAGCTATAATGGCAATTTTAAACAAACCAAATACATAATAAAAAACAGGATTAACAACTAATCTACCAGATTTCTTTTCGTACATAGCTAAGACTTCTTCTCTGCAAGGATTACCTTCAATTGTAGTAGAACTTAATTGAAATAATTTCAATTCATCAGCATCATTCTTATCTACCCAGTAACCTAGAGTAGTACCCAAGTCCATTAATGGATCTCCTAGGGTAGCCATTTCCCAATCTAGTACCGAAACTACTTTTGTTGGATCTTCTTTATCTAAAACAACATTGTCATATTTAAAGTCGTTATGGATAATAGCCTTACCAGATTCTTTAGGTTGATTTTCATTCAACCAGTTAGCAATATATTCCATTTCAGATAAATCGTGTGTTTTAGCATGAAAATATCGCTTAGTCCATCCCGAAACTTGCCTTTGAATATAACCATCAATTTTCCCAAAATTAGTCAGTCCACTCTTATTAACATCTACTTGATGCAAAGTTGCTAGTGTATCAATAAGTGAGTCTGCAATTTTAGATATTGTTTTTGCATCTGGAGCATTTTCTTGCGATAGATTTGGCCTTAAGATGTATCCCTTTACACAATCCATAATATAAAATGGTGCACCAATAATACTTTTATCTTCTGTGTAGAGATGAACATTAGGAACTTTTTTAAATTCTGATTTCAATTTACTTAAAATATTATATTCTCGAAACATATCATGACCACCTTTTAAGCTATCAGCACCAAAAGGAGGCCTTCTAAGCACATACTCTTTTTTGTCAGTATTCAAAAAGTAAGTTAGATTCGAAAACCCGCTAGGAAATTGTTTTACACAAAGACCTTCCGTATTAAAATTTTTACTATTTAAGTATTTTGTTAATGGCTCAATTGGAAATTCTTCGCCAAAACGAACATCTTTAGGCTGATCAATTGAAAAAGTGATGTTATTTTTCTTTTTAAAAAACTTTGATAGAAAAAGGTAAAATTTCAACTTCAGTGGAATTTTGAATTCAACAGTTGCCTTTTTGGTAAACATCAATTTTATTTTGAATACTGCTTTAAAATCTCTCTAGCCACTCTAGACCTATGAACTTCGTCTGCTCCATCATAAATTCTAGCAGCTCTTTCATGTCTCCATAGTGAAGCTAAAAATGTATCATCAGTCATTCCTAATGCTCCATGAACCTGTACAGACCTATCTAAAACATTCTGTAAGACTTGTGCGACAAAAAACTTTATTGTAGAAATTTCAACTTTTGCAGACTGCGCTCCAGATGCGTCAATCTTACTTGCTGCATCTAAAACCATTAACCTTGAAGCATTAATTTCTGCTCTCGAATCAGCAATCCAATTTTGGATTGTTTGCTTAGACGCCAAAGACTTTCCTGGAGAAATTTCACGGCTAACTGCTCGCTCACACATCATTTTAAAAGCTCGCTCACATTCACCTACCCATCTCATACAATGATGAATTCTTCCTGGGCCAAGTCTGTCTTGAGCTATCTTAAATCCTGCTCCAATTGTACCTAAAACATTTTCTTCAGGAACTGTGCAATTATCATATTGAATTTCAGCATGAGCATTCCAACCATCACCCTCGTCTCCCATAACAGAAATGTTCCTTATGAAATTAAATCCCTTAGTATCTGTTGGAACAATAATCTGACTCGCACGAAGATATGGATTCGGATTATCCGGATCCGTTATCACCATAGCAATAGCAAAATTTGCACCTTCAGCTGAAGATGTGAACCATTTATGTCCGTTAATTACATAGTTAGAGCCTTCTTTTTTTGCAATTGTACCCATCATAGTAGGATTAGATCCAGCAAATTCAGGTTCAGTCATAGAAAAACAGCTTCTAATTTTTCCATCAATAAGTGGCTTTAAAAAATTTTCTTTTTGGAGGTCTGTTCCGTGTTCTATTAAAATTTCCATATTTCCAGCATCAGGTGCTTGGCAATTAAATATATATAAACCATAAAAGGTATTTCCTAGGATTTCATAAATTTGACCTAATTGGTAAAGACTTAAACCTAAACCTCCATATTCTCTTGGTATTTGAGGGGAAAATAGACCCATCTCCCTTACATTATTTCTTTTTTCTTCCAGATATGGTAAATGGTCTGCAAAAGTATGCTTTGTATTAAAACGACTTTCATCTGGCACTAATTCTTCATGGACAAATGAAGAAATTTTTGCTTTAATCTCTTGAAAATCCTTTTCTGCTAATCCCATTATACCCCCTAAATGAATGTTTCTAACTCTTTCGGTATTAAACTACTATTAAAAGCTTGTAATGTAAATCTTTCAGTTGTCATCTCGAACTCTGATATTGAAACATTTTTAATACCAAAATTTAGTTTCATAATGTCTTCTTGCGTACATTCAATTACTTCAGCATATACTCCTGAAATTGATCCGCCAGAACTGACAACCATAATATTCGATTTATTACTTAGATTAGCTTGGATAAACCTTAAGACATCAGCTATTCTTTTGCGAAACATAGAAAAACCTTCAAAGTTTTTTTTGCTCAAATCTAATTCTTCATTCATCCATTTTTTAGCAACAAGTTGAAATAATTTTAAAAATTTATCATGTCTTTCTTTAGGAGCACAATCTTCAAAAATTTGTTTTGTAGTTTTGGAAGTATTTAAAATTTCTGGAATGAAATGTTCGGCGATTTCCATTAGCTGGTTTTCAGCAAAATTTTTATCTATAACCGGTTCTGGTAACTTCATAAAGTTATATCCTTTTTTTATACCTTCAAATGTCTGGATATGTCTTCGATGAGGTCCCACAATAACATGATCAAAGATTGATTTATTTTTTGCAAGCGCTTTGCCTAGTTCAATAGATTGTTCAATCCCTTTATGACTAAGATTATCATAATCGTCTGACCCAAAAGATGCTTGTCCATGTCTTACTAGATGCAACACACTCATTCTAAATCCCCTTTTTTATTCATAAACAAGGAACACTTGTTCTGCAATACAAGCAGGCTTTTCACTACCCTTGAGCTCAACTTTAACTTCTACAGTCATCTGGGCACCGTTCTTTATTTTTTTGAATTCTTTTAACATTACACGACCTCTTACACGACTTCCTACCGGTACAGGTGCAGTAAATCGCACTCTATTCAAACCATAATTAACACCCATTTTTGCAGATTTAACAGAATATGTGCTTTCTAAAATCTTTGGTAGAAGAGAAAGAACAAGAAATCCATGAGCTATGGTAGTTTTGAACGGAGAGCCTAATTTTGATTTAATAGGATTCATATGAATCCATTGAAGATCTTTAGTGAAAAGACCAAATCCCCAAATTTGAAATTGGGTTATTTTAAACCACCTACTTAGACCTAGTTCTTGTCCAATTAATACTTCTGCTTCACTAAGATTTTTTAAAACCTTCATTCTACAAAATTAAGATTTAAGGCTAAATCAAACAATAGCAAACTTTTTAAAGTAATAACGTAAAAATCCAAATGAGATCATTGCAGCAATTAAAATTGCAAATACTTGAGCATACCACACCCATTCAATTGACTTATTTGTAACAAAGAAATAATATGACAACGGAGCTGTAATGATTAATACTCTCGTTGTAGTAGTTACTAACAACGGCATACCTTGTCCTAGCGCTTGGCATATTCTTGAACAAATCACACTTAGCCCTACTGCAGGATATGCTAAAATAATTATTCGAAGATATGTCACTCCTATATTCAATACTTCCATATCATCAGTAAATAAAGGAAGGATTCTATCAGCAAAAACAAATAATAGGGCCACGCTTCCCACAGTTATATACAATGCTCTTACAATACCATATTTCACAATGGTAACTAGCTTTTGATATTCTTTAGCTCCAAAGAACATACCTACAATAGTCGTTAAACTAATCGCAATTCCCAGTATAGGCATAAATAATAACATATCAATTCTTGAAACAATTTGATAAGCTGCTACTGCTTCGATGGAATAATTAATTAGTATTCTATTCATTACTACTTGTCCAAATGAAATAATTAGCATTGAAATTGAAGACGGGATCCCGATTTTAAAGATTGTATTAATAATACTAGGACTGTATTTAAAATCACTAATATTAAATGTGATATATGTTGATTTTCGAACAAATATAATAAATAAATAACTTACCAACATTAAAGCTTGACTAATAATTGTAGCCAGTGCGGCTCCTTTGACTCCGAATTCTAGAACAAAAATGAAGATTGGATCTAAAATTAGATTTAATATTGTTCCGATAAGCCCAATAACCATAGGTATTTTTGTCTCTCCCTCTCCCGCAAGAATAGCGCGAAAGAATAGTGAAAATACTACTAAACCAATACCGTATAATAATACCTTTAAATAAGTATACGATATATCTAAAATACTTCCTGTTGCACCTAATAATACAAGTAATTGTTTGCCGTAAAAAATACCCAAGAAAGAAAGTGCAAGAGTAATGCAAATACCAATTAATATTGTATGCTCTGCGCAATTATCAGCATTTTTTTTATCTTTTTCTCCGATGAATTGGGCAATTGAAGCCGTAACTCCTGCTCCTATACCAACAGTTAATCCGATAATAATAAAGAATAGCGGGCTTACAAATGCTACAGCTGTTACTTCTTCAGCTCCCAACCATCCAATAAACATAATATCGACAACATTAAATAGTGTTTGAACCATCATTCCTGCAATAATTGGTAATGCCATTGTCCATAAAGCTCTATAAGGGTTTGACAAAAATTGCTGTAAGCGAGATTCTTTTTTCATAATAGAATCTAGTTAAATAGAGATAAGTACTTGGAATATCCTTCTTTTTCCATGTTTGCAAGCGGGATAAACTTTAATGCCGCAGAATTGATGCAATAACGTTGCCCAGTAGGTGTGGGTCCATCATTAAAGACGTGACCAAGATGTGAATCACTATCTTTTCCCTTTACTTCTGTTCTGGGTAATACAAGTTCATAATCCTGTTTAAAACTTAATTCTTCTTTATCAATTGGTTGATAAAAGGAAGGCCAACCTGAATTAGAATCATATTTGTGTACGGAAGCAAACAACGCTTTTCCAGAAACAACATCAACATATATACCCGGTTCTTTGTTATCCCAATATTCATTATCAAAAGCAGGTTCAGTTCCACATGCCTGGGTTACATAATACTGTAAATCTGTTAAATTTTCTTTATTCTTTTCCATGATCTCTTCCGTTGTTTGTGCAAACAGTACATTAAATAAGGTAATTATTGTTATAGTTTTGACGTATTTCATTGAAAAGAACTTACGAACAAGAAACGATTTTTTATTTGGTTTTTTTGGATTCATGTGTTACCTTGAAAATAATTGATAATATGCGGTGTTTTCACCACATAAAACTAATGATAATAAAAAAGAGGTATAAAATAATGAAACTTAACAAATCAAGTTTTCAATACTTGTTTGCCTTTCTTTTATCTGTTGCGACACTAACTGCGCAAACTGTTTCTGGTACTGTTTCTGGTGCTGACGGTTCTGCTCTTGCTGGTGCAAATGTAACAGTTGAAGGAACTGATATGGGAGCTTCATCAAATCAAGATGGATCATTCTCAATTTCAGGATTAAGCGACGGCGACTATACAATTACTGCATCATACATTGGGTATGATTCTGGTAGTGTTGTAGTTAGCGTTAGCGGTGGACAAGCATCTAATGTAAACCTTACTCTTGACGCAGGAAATGTAAGACTGAATCAAGTAGTAGTGTCTGCATCTTTTAAAAAAGAATTAGTTACTGAAGCACCTGCTAGTGTGGAAGTTTTTGGCGGAGCAGAATTAGAAGCCAGAGGCGCAACTACAATTGCAGATGTTTTAAGTAATAGAGCTGGAGTTGAAACTATGAAAACCGGTCTTGAAGGATCAAACGTAACTGTACGTGGGTTTAATGGTGTTTTCTCTGGAGCAATTCACGCAGTAGTTGATAATCGTTGGACAAGAGCTCCAGTTGTTAACGCTCAATTGCTTCAATTTATGGCTCCTGATGACTCAGATATTGAAAGAGTAGAGCTTGTACGTGGTCCTGCATCTCCGATGTACGGTCCAGACACTCAACAAGGTGTAATCTCTATGTTTTCAAAATCTCCATTCAATCAAGGTAACAGAGTTGCTTTGACTGTTGGTGAAAGAGACTATGTTAAAATGTATGCACGAATTGCACACCAATGGGGTGCTAGAGCAGCAACTCGTATTGCTGTAAGTCATAGATCATTTAATGATTTTGATTCTGACATGCCTACAACACAAGCTGAAGCGAATGCACAAGGTCACAATTATTGGGAACCTTCAATGATTCGTAGAGGACTTGCAACTCCTGTTTATCCATTTGTTTCTTACGGTGGAGAAAATGATCCATATAAAGATCCAGCTACTGGATCTCCAAACGATGCTGCAGTATCTTTCAATCCTGAAGCAACAACTGTGGATATGAAAACAGAGTTTCGTCCTGACTTAAGATCTAACCTAACACTAAACTTTAGAGCAGCAAATGTATCTGCGATTGAAATGACTGGTGTTGGTAGAGCTTTTGCAGACGATGTAAATTTATACCAAGCTCAAGTGTCTTACTTAAGACAAGGGTTCCTTGGTGGAGATTTATTCTTAAATCTATTTACAAATATTAATGACCAAAAAACAACATACAATTTATCAACTGGTAATATTGTATATGATGAATCATCAAATGTTGCGTTCCAATTACAACACAACATTGAACTTAATGATGGTCAATCTCTTGTTTGGGGTGGCGACTTCTTACAGCGTACACCTGAAACAGAAGGTACAATTAATGGTAAAAATGAAGATATCGATGATTTCGACAACATGGGACTATACTTCTCTTATGAGAAAAAATGGGACAATGTGAAATTTGTTGGTACTGGAAGAATGGATTCAAATAATTACCTTAAAGATATTGGAACTGACTATGTGTTTGCTCCAAAATTAGCGTTAGTATGGTCACCAGAAGATGTTAGAGGTTCATTCCGCCTAACTTATGGTGAAAATATTGACCTACCAGGTAACTTTACTAAGAATCTTGATATCGCAGTATTAGGTACTAATCTTGTGTATGGAGCTAATGGTCTTGACTTTACTAGCCCAGCATTAGGTGGATTACCATTCCAACCTGACTTCCAAGCGAAAGCAATGGGATCGACAACAACTGGTTGGACATACGATAGAGATGCAAATGGTAATCTTACTTATCGTACAAATTGGTCACCAGCGTGGGGTGCAAACCCTGCATTACCAGCACCATATTATGGCGCTGATGTAAATACTAATTATAGCTTAAACGACCCTGTCGTTAATGGTGCTATGTGGGGAATCTTTGCTCCAGTTATTGGTGGTGGATTCTTACAAAGTGCTGACGGTCAAGCATTATTAGCAGGCTACGGTGCTGCTGTAGGTGCTGGCTATGCTGCTGCTACTGGCGATGTTGCTGGTGCCGCTGCATATGGTGCAACACAAGCAGGTTTAGCTGCTACTGAATTTTTAGATCTATTAGGAGCTGCAATACCTACTATTGGTAATTTAGTTCTTGACGGTGGCTTAAACTTAGTAGATCCAGATGTTGAATTTGGAGACTACCCTGTTATTAAAGAAACAACTTGGGCTCAAACAGAGTTTGGATATAAAGGCCAAGTTAGTGATAACATGACATTATCAGTAGATGCTTATCAAATGAACATCTCTGACTATGTATCAAATCTACAACAAATTAGTGGCTTCACAATTATGGCTGCTGATGGTGGAAGTTACGTGGCTGCATTACTTACAGAAATGGCAGGAAGCAGTGCTAACTTAAATAACTTTGTTAATGCAATGGACTCTAATGGAGCCTTTGGTGGTGCCGATGAACTTGCTACGGCAATTGCAGGCGGTGTAGCTATGCTTCCAACTGGTAGTATTGCTCCTGAGCAATCACCTTACGGTGCTAACATTGTTGTTGGATACAAACAGTTAACTGAAGATCTAAAATTAAATGGTCTTGAAGCAACTTTAAATTACTTTCCTAGCAATGACTGGAATTTCTATATGAACATGTCATTTCTTAGCGAAAGTACAATTGATGCCGAAGATGCAAACGGTCGTGTAAGTACAGTAAACATGAATACACCTAAATTTAAAATGGGTGGAGGAATGCAGTACGCAGGCGAAGGTTCATCTTACGGACTATCATTACGTTACCAGGATTCATACTTTGCTGACGGTTTCGCTAGCACAGCTGGACAAATACCATCATTCTACACTCTTGGTGTGAATGCAAAATGGGATGTTGAACAGGTAGACGGTATGACTATTGGTTTATCAATTGACAACGTTACTGACGTTGTTCACAGAGAAACATTCTTAGGCCCAGAAATGGGTAGATTCACAACACTAAGTGTTGGATACGATCTGTAAGAAGAGTTTCAAGTAAACATAAAAAAAGCCCTCATCTTTTGAGGGCTTTTTTTTACCATTAAATATTTGAGAATAGATTTATTCTTTACCGACTTTTTGCCAAGGAAGCGAGACAAGATCTACATTTCCGCCAGTAATAATAAGAACAATTTTTTGTCCAGTAAACTTTTCTTTGTTTGCCATGATACTGGCTAAAGTCAATGCACAAGAGGGCTCTACAATAATTTTCATGCGTTCCCACATTAATTTAGTTGCATCTATAATTTGTTTTTCTGTTGCCAGCACAATATCATCTACATTCTCTTGAATGATAGGAAGAGTTAACTGTCCAACAATAGCCATTAATCCATCTGCTACAGATTCTCTATGCGTCATTTCAATACGTTTGTTAGCTATATACATTTGATGAGTATCATCAACACTGGTTGGTTCGCAACCAATAATCTTAGCTGGATGGTTTAAGCCTTTTAATGCGATAGATATTCCACTGATTAATCCTCCGCCACCAATAGGAACTAATACAGAATCAAACTCTGGTACCTGCTCAGCAATCTCGAGTCCTATTGTACCCTGCCCTGCCATTACTGAATAATTATCATAGGGATGAATCGAAATACGATTCTCTACTTCAACTGTTTTAGCAAACAATTCGTCACGTTCAGACATAGTGTCACAAAAAATCATATTTCCGTTATATGTGCGCACATTGTGAATTTTAGCCTTTGATACACTTTTAGCCATGACAATGTCTGCATGAACCCCTTTGAGGTCCGCAGCACAAGCTATAGCGCCTCCATGATTCCCTGATGACTGGCACGCTACTCCTTGAGCACGTTCAGATTCAGTTAATGAAAATATTGCAGTTGATGCCCCTCTAATTTTAAAAGAGCCAGTTGTTTGAAAATTTTCGCATTTAAAGAATAATTCCATACCTAAGAGGTCATTAAAATATTCTGAAGTCAATATAGGTGTTTTACGCACTATAGATGCCGTAGAAATTCTAGCTGACTCGATGTCCTTAAGTGTTGGTTTTGAACTTAACATATATACTTTATCATCTTAATTATTTTACAAAAACTAATTTTCCTACAGCGTTAAAGTTGCCAGAACGTATTTGATAGAAGTAAACTCCACTGCTCACGTTATCGCCATCGTCATTTTTTGCATCCCATTGCACAGATTGAAATCCAAAACGCTCTTCATTATCAACTAATGTACGAATCACTCTCCCTCTAATATCCAATACAACCATTGATATACGCTCTGTTGCAGGCATATCAAACTCAATCGTTGTACCTCCACTAGTAAATGGATTTGGATAACTCTGAGATAAGCGATAATTCGACGGAGCTGTTTGTAATAAGTTGTAACCCTCGGACACTACTTGGTTATTTTGGTCGTAGGCCGAATAACTTATTCTCAAAAACTCATACACATCGGTTAAATTTTCAAAACTGAAATACATTTCTGTTTGATCTTCTAGCAAGCTATTTGAACCATATTCTCCTAACTCAACTTGAATTAAGCCATTTTCCTGATCATTATTACTAAGAATTAATTGATTTGGTGCTGCACTAGGCAATAATGCAACATCGTATTTTTCTGGATCATAATCAAAATATACTTGCGCCGTTTCTGTAGCGGGTGGAAACTTCACAATTAACTGATCATTTAGGACACGCAAGAATGGTGCATCTCCTCGAACGGTATAGTTTGGAATGGTTGTTCCATTAACGCCAATAGACCAATTCCACATTGATTCAAACATCGCCAAATCTTGAACATCTGATACTCCATCAAAATTTGGAAAAAAGTATGGAGCGCTCCCTGTTACCGGAGCAATGTCAGCCCCTGGATAATTGGACATAAATGCTGTGTAATCTGTAAAATCAATCACCCAATCATTGTTTGAATCCCCTAATAAAGTCCCAAAGTAATAAAAAGAGGCAGAGGTTACTGCTGAATTAAGCCCTACTAAATCTTGCCCATAAACAGTCACAAAATATTGTTGATAGTCATTCAATGAAAGTGAATTAAGATTAAATTGCTCTCCAGTGTATGGAGTATATGCTAATACATCTTCACCTCCAATAGATGTTCCAACGGCTACATAATAAAGAGCCATTCCACTTGTAGCATCATAAAAATTATTTAGTTCGAGTGAAATATTCGGGTTTTGTGTTAAATACTGTGTATCAGATAGATTTGTTATAGTAGCACTTCCAACTGACGGAGCTACTCTATCAACAATAATTGAGATAGTATTAGATGCAAAATTTGGGAAACCTGACGCGGTACCAGTACACGAATTTTCAATAACATCAACTGTAACCTCTCCATCTGAGGCAGCAGTTACTTCAAAAGTAAATGAAGTTCCATCTCCTTCATTGAAATTTGTGATTGATCCGTTCGTGACTACTAAATCACTTTCAGTAAAACCAGATATTGCTTCTGCAAATGTTACTGTCACTGAAAAATTATCACTTGTTGTTGCGTAGGAAGTATCTGAGCTTAACGTAGTATTAACTCCATTGGCAACCTGTGCCCAGGTTCTTGATGCGGCCCATGCATATCCATCAAGTGCTTGCTGCTCTGAAAACATGCGCATCTGATCGTCATATACGTAGTCCATATAATTCATAAATTGGTCACCTTTTCCACTGGTAGAAATACAGCTATCTTCACTTTCTCTTCCATAGAAATTTCCACTTCCAGATGGCCATTCATAAATGTTTGCACCTCTATTATTTACAGTTTGGGGTGGAATATCAGCCCAATATTGTGTTCCGCATGTATTACCATTGAAAACATGATTAAATGTAAAATTATGACCTAATTCATGTGTTAATGTTCTTCCTCTGTTATACCCTCCAGTAGTTCCCGGATTTTCAACCGAACCAACTGAGCCAGCTAGAACCACAGCTTCTGGAAAACCCAAATACGCTTGCCCAAGTAGCCCTCCTGTTAAAGGAGCAATATAAATATTTAAGAATCCGTCTTGATATCCATTATCTGGACAATTACCGCAACTTGCACTACTTGCCAAACTACTAGCTTCCGATACACCTGAAACAGATGATTGGCTTATTTGATATCTTCTAATAGATATGTCTTCAACTAATGCATCTCCAGTTAATTCGCCTTGCGCACCAACAAACTTAATTTGATGTGTTCCTCTTGCTGCTTGATGACTATAGTCGACTCCAGGAGAATAAGGAGCGTCACTTGGATTAGGAGATGACGGAATTTCGTCCCCATCAGGGTTCTCATTTTGGAAATCTAAATTAATTTGATCAAAATTTGCTCCTATTTGTGCAGCTGACACATTTCCAGAATTTGAACTGTAGAGAACATGAAATATTACTGGAATATAAATAGTATTTTGGGTGTTTGCGTCCGATCTCCATTGCGGATTATCTTTAAGCATTTGCTTACCACGCTCGATCATTGCATCTCTCTCTGCAATAAATTCTGGATTAATGAGCTGTAATTCTTGTTCTAATTCGTCTGAAGCACATCTAATCCATTCTTCTGTTCCATCAGTATGTTGTGCGGTAGTGAGAGTTAGAAATAATAAAGCGACTAATATTTTTTTTGTCATAAAGTAAATTTCCTAATCTTTTTTGTGAAAAATTTATTGTGATAAATATAGTGGGGATTAAAATGAATAGAAATAAAAAATAAAAATTCTACGACTTAAAAATTTGTTCAGCTTTATGATAGTAAGTTTTCATTGATTCAAGTCTTACTTCTTCATAACCCCTTACAACATCTGGTAAGGCTGAAAAATTGATAAGTTTTTCGTATGAACCATTACTGATATCTGAAAGATTTTCAAGAATATTTGATTTGTAATGATCTAAAATATCGTTGTCTGCTTTACGAACTTCACTACTAAACAGTGCCATTATATCAAATCGTGTTCCACGAATAAATTTTAAATTTTTAAGCAACATATAGAATGGTCTAAACCAAGAGCCTAATGCTATTTTTGATTTTACTCCAGGCATTCTATTTAATAATGGAATATTAGCTAGCCCTTTCAAGAATGGTGGATGAAGCATGTAATGCACTTTAGCAGATGAACCAAACTCTTGACTTAAAGCCATATCAAGTTCTGCTTTCAAAGAAAGTCTTGCCACTTCATATTCATCTTTGATTGCCATAAATTTGAAAAGATATTTAGCTACATTTTGTGATAAAGTAGATGCTGAACGCTCTTTTTTCTCAATCTTATACACTTTTCTAACAAACTTAGCATACTCTTTAGCATAATCTACATTTTGATATGCAATGAGTTCTGGTACGCGAAATTCTAAAATTGAACGCAATTCTTTGTCTGGTTTTATTGAATCAATAATTTTCTTTGATTCTTTTGAAGCAACGGGAACAGGTTTTAAATCTCCTGTTCTGTATAAATCAATAGATTCTGCCCAACTAGGATCGGAAACAAGTGTTCTTCCAATATTAAATGCTTCAGTATTTGATTTAACAGCAACCCCGTTTATATTAATTGCTTCCTCAATCGAGCTCGCATCGATTGGAATAGATCCAGCTTGATAAGCTGCTCCTATGACTATAAAGTTTGCTTGCATATTACTCCCAAAAAAGTGCTCAGAAAGTTCAGTTGCGTTTAATAGTACATTTTTTTTAGAAAATTCTTTAATAAGTCCAATCATATGCTCTGCTTCAGGATATTCTGACTTGGTTGATCTCACCATATCCCCTGTTGGAATTTCAGATGTAGAAATTATAGAAATAGAACGCTTTGAATTTAATTTTTCCATATTTTTTGGATTTGCACCAGTTAATAAATCAAATACTAAATAACCATCAGACTCTCCATTAGCAACTCTACTAGAACAATCTGAACTGTCTTTTTCTAAAATCTTTAAGTGGGACACAACCGATCCACCTTTTTGGCTTAATCCAGTTTGATCTAATGCTACAACTTTTTTATTTTCTAAAAATGCCGCAGTTGATATTATTTGATTCACTGTAACAACTCCCGTACCACCTATTCCAAGCATGAAAATATTTCCAACTTTAGTATTTGATTTTTTAGGTTCTGGAATTTTGCTAGAATTAATATTTATTTCAGGCAAGCCTCTTTTATCATTTTTTTCAGAAGGGATAACTTTAATAAATGAAGGACAATTTCCGTCAACGCAAGAATAGTCTTTATTACATGATGGCTGGTCAATTTGTGTTTTTCTGCCATATTCAGTTTTAATAGGTTGGACACTCAAGCAGTTGGATTTAACTCCACAGTCTCCACAACCCTCACAAACTGCTTCATTAATAAATATTCTTTCTTTGGGTTCATGTACAAGACCTCTTTTACGAAGTCTACGTAAATTGGCTGCGCATGATTGGTCATGGATTAATACAGTAACACCTTCAACTGCTTTTAATTTTTTCTGAGCTTCGATAATATCATCTCTATGCATTATTTCTATGTCTTTATCCCATCTAGATTTTTTTATTGAATCATACGCTGAAGTATCATCTGTAGTTACTACTACTTTACTTACGCCTTGGGATTTTAAATATTTTGTAAGCTCTGGTAAATCTAATCCACCGTCAGGATCTTGAGCGCCAGTCATCGCAACAGCGCGATTATATAAAATTTTATAAGTTATATGTGATTTTGCGGCTATAGCCTGACGTAATGCTAGTGATCCAGAATGAAAAAATGTTCCATCTCCAATATTTTGAAACATATGCTCTTTCTCAACAAAAGGTTCCATTCCAGCCCATTGAGCACCTTCACCACCCATGTGAGTTGTTCCAAAAGCTTTACCATCATCAACAAACATTGCCATTAAATGACATCCAATGCCACCGAAAGCGCTATCCCCTTCAGGCAATTTTACAGTTGATGTATTATGGGGACATCCTGAACAAAAATACATTGATCTATTTGATAGAGACTGAGCATACACTCTATTATCAATTTCAGTTAAAATATTAATTTTAGTATTGGGAGAATCAGCATTAATTAGTTTTGAATACCTTTTAAATAGTAGCTTGGCTAAATGATCAGCCGTTAACTCTCCATAACCTGGGACTAAATGATTATTATTTTCATCTAACTTTCCAACAATGAGTGGCTTGTTAGGATAGTTAAACATTTCCTCTTTAATAAGCATTTCAATAAATGATCTTTTCTCTTCAATAACAAAAATTTCATCTAATCCTTCAGAAAATTTATTAATCATTGGAGCATCAACTGGAAAAGTTGCACCTAACTTCAACACTCTAATTCCAGCAGAATTTAAGAAATCGGTTGACCATCCAAGTGATTCAAATGCTTCAATTAAATCATAATACGTCTTACCAGCCGTAACAATCCCAATCTTATCATTATTTGCTTGAACAGTTATTTTATTAATAGGGTTGGCAGCTAAGAAATGTTTTGCTGCTGTAATGCGCCCTAAGTGAATCTCTTTTTCAGTTGGTAAACTATGATGTCCTACTAATTTAGCATTTTGCGTATGTTTCCATGGCTGCCCATTGTATGTAAAATCTGGAATTGTAACATTAACTCTTTGCGGATCTACAAATGCATTTCCAAATCCGTCTGCAATATCAGTTACAATCTTAAAGCCTGACCATAGTCCAGAATATCTAGACATTTCATATGCATATCTTCCTAAATCTAATATCTCCTGAACATTTCCAGGGTAAAAAATTGGCATCATTGCATCAAATAATGCTGGTTCAGATTGGGATGGTAATGTAGATGACTTACAAGATGGGTCATCGCCTGCCACTGCAAGGACACCACCATTTTTACCTACACCCATAAAATTAGCATGTCTAAAAATATCTCCTGACCTATCTACGCCTGGAGCTTTTCCGTACCACATGCCAAGAACACCATCGTATTTAACGTTTGATACCATTCCAGCCATTTGACTGCCATAAATCAATGTTGCACCTAAATCTTCATTCACACCTGGTATAAATTTTACATTATGCTCATCTAAGAGTTTTTTGTTCTTTAGAAGATTAATATCAAGAGTTCCAACAGGGGATCCACGGTACCCCGAGACTAATGTTCCAGTATTGATACCCTTAATAATGTCTGCTCTATGCTGATCCAGCAACAATCTTACAAGTGCTTGAATACCCGACATAATGACTCTTCCTTCAAAAAGTGTATATTTGTCATTGAGACTAAAGTTTGTTTTTAGAATTTTTTCTGCCATAATTTAATACTTAGTTGCTTACTTGTTTGATTGTCAATTTAAAGAATTTTTTTGAAATGAGATGGTGAATTTTAATTTTTTATTCATTTAAATTTTTTTACTACTCAATTTAAAAATTTTTATGATAGACTTTACTACTTTTCCTGGAGTCTCATGCTGAACAAAGTGCCCAGCATCTGTTTTTATTGTATCGGCCTGTGAAAATAATCTTGCTGTTCTTCTCCTAAGTTTCCACATCACAGAATCATTCATCCCCCAAACAATTTCTGCGGGTCCTTTATAAGATTTTAAAAACTCTTCTACTTCTTGCTCAATAGGTATGCTTGGATGAGCCATACTATTGGGTACCATACGAGCTAATGCTAATGGACCAGCATTATTTTTTATTTTTTTAAATGGATATTTATAGCTTTTAATATCTTTATCTGAATATGAACCTGGAATACTTTCAAACTTTTTCAAAAATGCTTGCGGAAAATTAAAAAGTCTAAAAAGAATATCACTTATAATTGGAATATGTGACAATGCATGAAACCATGTAGGCGTAAAACCTTCCTTTGGTGCTGTTACAGACGTATTCATTACTACTATTCCATCAATTTTCTTACCTGCTCTAATTGCACCAGCGACACCAATCATACCGCCCCAGTCATGTATAACTAATCCAATTGTGTCTTCCTTAATTGTTCTAAAAAAATCTGCCATCCATTCTGTGTGGCTTTCCAAGGAATGCTCTTTGAGTTTTATTTTTTCAGAAAAACCAAAACCAACTAAATCTGGCACGATTAATCGGGCATCTTGATCTTCAATTTGATTTAAGACTTTCTTATAAAGATACCCCCACATCGGATTTCCGTGGACCAGCACAATTGGCTTTCCACTTCCCTTTTCCATCACATGCATTTGCCTTTGACCCACTTTAATATCATAATGAAAGTATGGAAGTTCATCAATTAACCAACTAGGTATTTTTTTATAAATAGTATTCTTCCTCATGAATACAAAAAAATAGCGAAAAAAACCTTTTTAAGCTTGACTAAAATAAGAAATTTTGAATAATTTGGAAGAGCCAACCAAGACGCTTTTCGAAAGCTTAAAGTATTTGCAAAAAGTTTCTTTTTAGAGAGAGAATACACATATAACTACAAAAATATATAATGTATTGAATTAGTTAAATTTAATAAGGGTAAGAGTAATATTTAGAATTATGGCAGAAGAAATTAAAATAAATTTTCCAACAGAAAATGAATCAAATCCAAAAATAGATTCAGATATAAAAAATCAAATTTTAGGATTCAATATCAAAGAATCCCTCAATGAAAATAATCAAACAGATGAAGAGGTTTGTCCTAAAGAATTTAAAATTGATGAGTACTATAAAAATGACGACCTAGGTAAAAGTGTACTAAAAATGAAATATCTAGCCCCTTGGGAAAAAAATCCATGGGATCTATGGAAGCGTCAAGCCAAAGCATTAGCTGGTGTAGAAAAAACAAAAGAACTTCAAGATAAATGGGAAGCTATCTTCTTTGATGCTTTGAAGAATTTTAAATTTGTTCCAGGTGGAAGAATTATGCATGGTGCAGGCAGAGAAGATATAACAACTACATTAAATAATTGCTATGTTGTTGGAATAAAAACTGACTCAATAAAATCAATATATGATTGTGTTGTTCAGGAGGCAATGACATACAAATATGGTGGTGGGTGTGGCCATGATTTATCCATTTTAAGACCGGCGGGTAATGCTATTTTAGGAACAGGTGGCGACTCTTGTGGTCCTGTTGGTTTTATGAATCTTTTTAGTGAAAACACTAACACAATTGCACAGCATGGTCGACGCGGAGCAAATATGCAAACACTGCGTATTGATCACCCAGATATCGAAAAGTTTATTGAAATAAAAACTGGTGATGTAGATATGGTAAAATATTCTAACATCTCTGTGTTCTTAACTGATGATTTTATGGAAGCAGTTCAAAGTGACTCTGATTTTGATTTGCAATGGGGTGGAAAAGTTTATGAAACTGTAAATGCAAAAAACCTTTGGATGAAAGTTATTGAACATGCACATGCTAGCGCAGAACCAGGATTACTTTTCTGGGATACAATGAAGAAATATCATAATGCAGAGTACTGTAGTCCATTAGTATCAACAAATCCGTGCGCTGAACAACCTCTACCAGATGGAGGTTGTTGTAATTTAGGTGCTTTAAATTTAGAACGTTTTGTCGACAATAATGGCAATTTTGATTATGATGGCTTCCGTGAAACAACTGCAGTGGGTGCAAGATTCCTTGACAATGTAATTGATTACAATATTGATCGTCATGCTCTTGAAGACCAAAAACAAAATGCTATCAACGACAGAAGAGTTGGCTTAGGTATTCTTGGATTAGGAGATATGTTGGTAAAAATGGGTATTAAATATGATTCAGATGAAGCCTTAGAAACTATTGGAAAGATTATGAAAATTCATAGAGACACTGCTTATGAAACTAGTGCAGAGTTAGCGCAAGAAAAAGGTGGCTTTCCTAATTTTGATTGGGATGGATACTCAGAAAGTCTTTTTGTTCAAGATCTACCAGAAGAACTACAAGAAAAAATTAAAAATCATGGTATTAGAAATTCTACCCTAACGACTGTTGCTCCTACTGGTAGTGGCGCTATTGTAGCTAGAGTAACTTCAGGAGTAGAGCCTATTTTTGCTACCTCCTACAAGAGAAAAGTGAAAAAGAATGATAGTCTTGGAAAAGAATTTGATACATTTACTGTTTACCACCCTGTTGTTCAAGAAATGTTTGGAGATGACGAAAACTTACCTGATTATGTAGTAACTGCGCATGATGTTGATCCTTATTTCCGAGTCAAAATGCAAGGTGAAGTACAAAAGTATATCGATAGCTCTATTTCATCTACCGTAAATCTTGCCGAAGAAACGACTGTTGATACCGTTGCCGATATATATATGACAGCTTACAAAGCTAATCTAAAAGGTATTACTGTATACAGGGAGGGTTCTAGAGAAGGAATTTTGATCACTGATGAAAAATCTGAAGAAGGAACTACTCCAGAACAAATTGATGTAACGAAAAAAACTGCGAGAAGTAGACCTCAAATTACAACCGGTAAAACACGTAGAATGCGAACCGGTGATGGCACTTTATATATTACTGTAAACGAAGATGAAAATGGATTATGTGAAGTATTTACTGCTATTGGAAAAGCTGGTGGAACAGTTGCCGCTCAAACCGAAGCTATTAGTAGGCTAATATCTCTTGCTTTGAGATCGGGAGTAGATCCAAATAGCGTAATTAATCAATTAAAAGGAATTAGTGGTCCAAACCCTACTTGGGAAGATGGACAGTTAATCTTATCAACACCAGATGCTATTGGAAGGGCTCTAGAAACTTTTCTTGACGGTGAAGATAACTCTCATTTAGAAAATAAAGCTCAGTTTGAGATAGCTGATGAACCAACACAACCTATAAAAGCTAATGGAATGCACTGTATTGACTGCGATGGAAATGAAGTAGTTAATGAAGGTGGATGCTACATTTGCAAAGATTGTGGTTGGTCTAAGTGCGAATAGTTCCAAACACTCTTTTTTTTGAAGACTTTCCAGATTTTACTCCGAATCTTAGTCCATACCAAATTTTTAAGCTAGGAAGTTTCGGTGGAACTTATTGGAGACCTATTTATTCAAAAACGAATCAAAAAGATTACTCTGACCAGCATCTACAACTTCCAGTTCAGTGGTGGAAAGATATTGATCTTTCTTTCTTAACAACAGATAAAGAAAATTTAAAACTGAATAGATATAAAGTGCACAGTGGAACAAATCTGGATTATTGGGAATCAAAAAACTGGATAAATCCTATTGACCCTTACGGATGGGTACAATGGTATTGTCATTTTTTCAATGGTAGACGTTGCGATGATGATAAAAGACAGGTCCAAAGATGGAAAAATTTTGCAGGTGCCAATGGAAGATGGAAACTTAGACTCATAAGTATGATTCTTAAAAAAGATACTTCTTACGATGATGAACTAGTGAGTCCAGTTATTAGGCAAGGATTACAACATTGGGGCTATCAGTTAACAGAAAAAGATTTTGAAGCAACGCTTTGGAAAAAATAAATTAGTTATCTAGTATTTCTTTCTCTTTAGCTTCTTGGCTTGAGTTAAGTCTTTTAATAAAAGAATCAGTGATATCTTGCATCTGATCCATAAATCTTTTCATATCATCTTCTGGAATTTTTTCATCTTCTTGCATTTTTTTAATAGATTGAATAATCTCTCTACGAATATTTCTTACTGAAATTCTTCCTTCTTCAATAATTTTTGAAGCAACCCTTACTAAATCCTGCCTTCTTTCTGCTGATAAAGGAGGAAAAGTAATCATAATACTATTTCCATTATTAGAAGGGTTAAGCCCTAGGTCAGATTCTAAAATACCTCTTTCTATATCATCGATTGCAGTTTTGTCAAAAGGTTGGATACTGATTGTAATAGCATCCATTACAGATATATTTGCAATTTGATTCAAAGGAGTGTCATTATCATAATATTTAACTGTAATCTTATTAAACATATCAGGATTTGCTCTTCCTGTTCTAATCTTACCTAGCTCAGAACCTACAAATACAATTGTTTGTTCCATTTTTGTCTTAGCGAGTTGAATATTTTGATCTATCATAATTATCTTATTGTTGTTCCAATGTCGTTATTTGAAAGCGCTTTAAATAAGTTGCCTTCCTTAGTAATGTCTAAAACAAGAATAGGCATTTTGTTTTCTTTGCATAAAGTTATAGCAGTTAAATCCATAATTGCTAATTCTTTTTCTAAAACATCTGAAAAAGAAATATTATTATACTTTTTTGCATTTGGATTTTTAAAAGGATCTGAATCATACACTCCGTCCACCTTCGTAGCTTTTACAAGTAAAGAACAGTCAAGTTCAACAGATCTTAATGCAGCTGCACTGTCAGTACTAAAAAATGGATTTCCAGTACCACCAGCAATTATGACAACTCTCCCCTTTTCAAGATGTCTAATAGCTCTTCGTCGAATATACGGTTCAGCGATCTTTGGAATATCAATACCTGATAAAGTTCTGGTTTCTAATCCTAGTTGTTCTAGAGAGTCTTGCAAGGTAACAGAATTTATTACCGTTCCGACCATACCAATATAGTCAGCAGTTACCCTATCCATTCCTTTTTCAGAGGCATCTCTTCCTCTAAAAATATTACCCGCACCTAGTACTATACCGATATCAATATCTAATTTTTTTAATGAGGCAACTTCTTTTGCAAGCTGCTGAGATACTACAGGATCAATACCAAATTCATGGTCACCAGAAAGAATTTCTCCGCTGAGTTTAAGGAGAATTCTTCTTTTATTTTTATTTGGCATTTAATTTGTTGGTTGTTCGCCTAAAGCAAATCGAACAAAGCGATTAATGGTAATGTTCTCTCCTAACTTGGAGACACCTTCTTGAATTAACTGCCCAATTGTTACATCAGGGTTTTTTACAAAAGATTGATGAACAAGACAGTTATCTTCTTTGAATTTTTTAAGTTTTCCTTCAATAATTTTTTCTACCACATTATCTGGTTTACCGCTGGATTTTGCTTGATCAAGATAGATTTCTTTCTCTTTAGCTACAACATTTTCCGATAAACTGCTTTCATCTATAGCCATTGGATTAGATGCAGCAATATGCATCGCTATATTATTTGCTAAATCTAAAAATCCATCAGTCTTAGCAACAAAATCTGTTTCACATCCAATTTCCAAAAGTACGCCAAGCTTGCTACCGTGGTGAATATAAGAAACAACTAATCCTTCATTTGCGTCACGTGAAGATTTTTTCTCAGCTTTTGCAATACCTGATTTTCTTAAGAAATCTATAGCTAAATCAACATCACCTTTAGACTCAATTAGAGCTTTCTTACAATCCATCATTCCAGCTCCGGTTCTTTCTCTTAAGTTTTTTACTAGTTTTGCATCAATACTCATAAAATTATGCTTCCTTTTTTTCTTCTAACTGGCTTTCTGCTTTATCATCTTTAGCATTTTTTTGTGCAACAGCAATAATAGCATTAGCAATTTCCGTGACTAACAATTGAATGGTTCGAATAGAATCGTCATTAGCTGGAATTGGAAAAGAACATAATCGTGGGTCTGTATTAGAGTCAACAATACAAACTATTGGTATTTCAAGTTTTTGTGCTTCTTGGATAGCTATAGATTCAGTTTTTCCATCAACAATAACGATGATACTTGGCAATCTTTTCATATCTTTGATGCCTCTATGCTGATCTGAAAGTTTTATTTTTTCACGATTAAGTTGAAGAATTTCTTTCTTTGTTAAATCTTCGAAAATAGTTGACCCTTCTTTTTCTAAAGAATGTAATCTTTTAATACTCTTTTTAATTGTAGAAAAGTTTGTTAGAGTTCCGCCAAGCCATCTTTCCACAACATAAAACATACCACATCTATCAGCTTCTTGTTGAATAACGTCCTTAGCATGTTTTTTTGTACCAACAAATAGTATCTCACCATTTTTTTCAACTGCACTTGTTACATACTTTATTGCTGTTTCAAGCCCTTCAAGAGTATGATCCAAGTTGATGATATCAATCCCATTTTTTTGTGAAATAACATAATCCTTAAAATTTGGATCAGTTTTGCTTGAAACGTGCCCAAAGTGAGCACCTGAATTTAATAAATCTTCTTTTGTAATTTTTTGCATATTTTTTTTATCTCTTAGAGAATTGGAATTTCTTTCTCGCTCCAGGTTGACCATATTTTTTTCTTTCGACTTCTCTTGCATCTCTAGTAAGCAGTCCGTGCGATTTTAACTGGGATCTGAATTCAGCATCTACTTTCAGAAGCGCCCTAGCAATACCTAATTGAATTGCTCCAGCCTGACCTGTCAACCCACCACCTGAAACATTAATATTTAAATCATATTTATCTTTTAAATTTAAAACTTCCAAAGGTTTCATTGCGTGAATAACTAAAGATTCTCTTTTAAGATATGAATCAATATTAGATTTTTTATTGACAGTAAAAGTTCCAGACCCGTCGGAAAGATAAACTCTTGCAGTTGAATTCTTTCTTCTTCCAACTCCATTAAACAATTCTTTTTTCATTAAATAGAACTCCATTCTGTAGGTTTTTGTGCTTCTTGGCCGTGATTAGCATCTTTGTACACTCTAAGATGAGTTAAAATTTCTCTGCCTAATCTATTTTTAGGCAACATTCCCTTGATAGCATTAATAAGAACTTTTTCTGAATCATTTTTCATTAAATCTTTATAACTACTAAACTTAACCCCGCCAGGATATCCTGAATGTCTAAAATATTTTTTTGAATTAGCTTTATTTCCAGTTAGTCTAATTTTATCGGCATTTACAATAATCACAGCATCTCCCATATATAAATTAGGAGCATAATTTGCTCTATGCTTACCTCTTAAGATTTGAGCAACTTCAGATGCAAAACGCCCCAAAACTTGATTGTCGGCGTCTAGCAACCACCATTGTTGCTTAATATTTTTAGCTGATACTGTTTCTGTTATCTTTTTCATTATTGTCTCAAAAATGCCTCAAAACTTAATTGATGTGATTCCATTAGTCAATGATTAATGATAGGAAATTTATAAAGTATAAATTTTACTTTTAGATACTACGTATTTAATTTTTCCAACCATCTCTTCTCCGAGGAAAGGCGAGTTAGATGACTTGGAATAAATATCTTTCCTTGAGAAAGCCCATTTTTCGTTTGCGTCAAAAATTGTTACTTGTGCTTTTTCGCCAATTTGAAATAAATCACTTTTAATATTCATTACTTTTCTTGGATTGACTGTCAATTTCTCAATCAAAGATTTTAAACTCATACCATTATTTTTTACCAATACTTTATTAACTGCGCCAAAACAACTCTCTAGACCAATCATACCAAATGCAGCATCATTAAAAGTAGTTTCCTTGTCTTCAATAGTATGCGGTGCATGATCAGTAGCTATACAATCGATTAATCCGCTCTTAATTCCTTCAATAAGTTTTTTTCTGTCAGCCTTTCCTCTAATAGGAGGGCCTACTTTTAAGTTCGTATTAAACTCATCAATATCTTCATCTGTAAAGTATAAATGATGAGGTGAAACTTCTGAAGTAATCAATCCATCATTCTTCTTAAACTGCTTGATTAAATCCACAGCTAGCTTTGTTGAAACATGTAAAATATGTAATCTTGAGCCTGTTGATGAGGCAAGCAATAAATCCCTATAAACCATCATAGCTTCTGCTAAGCTTGAATTACCTTTTAAACCTAAGTTGCTTGATGTTTTACTAGCGTTCATTACACCATCATTTCTTAGATGAACATCTTCTGAATGGTTTAATATTGGAACATTAATCATTTTTGCATATCTTAATGCTAAGCTCATGAATTGAGGGTTCTGTATTGGCATGCCATCATCTGTAAAAGCAATTGCTCCATTTTTTTTCATGAGCATCATTTCAGTGAGATGCTCTCCCTGTAAATTTTTTGATATTGCACCAATTGGAAAAATTTCTACGGGCAATTTACTACTTTTACTCTTGATATAATGAACATGCTCAGGAGTGTCTATTGTAGGATCAGTATTTGGCATTGTACAAACCTGGGTAAATCCTCCAGCAATAGCAGCTGTAGATCCTGATTTTAAATTTTCTTTGTCCTCAGCACCAGGCTCTCTAAAATGTACATGAATATCACAAAATCCGTGAGTAACAATTAGTCCCTTACAATCAACAACGTTATAATTTTTTCCTCTATATGATATTGAATCTGCAATATTAGAAATGATTCCATTTTCAATTAACATGTCTCCAATAAATGTTTTTTTTGAAAAAGGATCAATTATTCTACCGCCTTTTAATAACAATTTTTTAGCACTTTTATTCCTTATCATATTTGTTCCGATTTGTCTGCGAGAAGTAGATATAAAATAGACATTCTTGATGCCACACCATTTAATACCTGATCTAAAATGACCGCATTCTCTGAATCTGCAATTTTACTGTCAATTTCGACACCTCTATTCATAGGACCAGGATGCATAATTACAATATCTTTTTTTAATTTACTAATTCGTTCATACGTTAAACCAAATTCACTGTGATATTCTCTTTTTGACGGAATTCTACCTAAATGCATCCTTTCAAGCTGAATTCTGAGTCCAATCACTACGTCACACCAACCTAAAACTTCATCAATATTATGAGTAACATTGATTCCTAATTGTCCTGCATTACTTGGCAAGAGCGTACTTGGGCCACATACGACTATTTGAGCACCTAATTTTTTAAGAGCAAAAATATCACTTCTTGCTACCCTACTATTTAAAATATCTCCGACAATCCCAACTTTAAGATTTTTAATTTTTCCAAATTTTTCTTTAAGTGTTACCATGTCCAAAATAGCTTGAGTTGGATGCTCGTGAGAGCCATCTCCAGCATTTATAACAGCTCCGTCAATGTATTCTGTTAATTTTAACGCAGATCCTGGATGTCCATGCCTAATTACAGCTCCATCGATTTTCATAGCATCAATATTTTGAATCGTATCTTTAAGAGTTTCCCCTTTCTTGACACTGCTGGTTGAGGTTGAAAAATTAATGCTATCAGCTCCAAGTCTTTTTTCTGCCAAAGTAAAGCTTATTTTTGTTCTTGTTGAATTTTCAAAGAACATGTTAACGATAGTTTTACCTTTAAGTAAAATGGCTTTTCGTGATGGGCTTTCTAGAATTTCTTTAAACTTGAAAGAGGTATCTATTATTTTATTTAAATCAGAAACTGGAAAATTTTCTAGACCGATAAGATGTTTGCTTTTAAGCATAATTTTTTTTCTCCAATTTCGGCAAACTTACTTTATTTCAACTAATTTATCAACAACATCATTAACACTAAAGATATCCATATCAAAAACATGATCAAATTTTTGATTATCAAACCATTTCATCTGTCTTTTAGCATATTGCCTAGTTCTGATATGGATTTTTTCGGCAACTTCATCTTTTGTAATTTTACCTTTTAAAAAAGATGATATTTCACTAAAACCGATATAGTCAATGTGCTCTATATTTAGTTGATTCTTTACTATATACCTTACTTCATCTATCATACCATTATCGATCATAGATAATGTTCTATTCTGAATTCTATCTTCTAAACTACTTCTGGACATCTTTAAGTAAACAGTTTTTATTTTATTTGAAAAATCACTTTTCTTATTGTCTGATTTGAAATTTTCTGTCATATTTTTTCCTGTAATTTTATAAATTTCAATTGCCCTTATTAGTCTTCTTCTATTATTTGGGTGAACTTTTTTTGAATACTCAGGATCAATTATACTTAGCTCGTCAAAAAGCTGATTTGAGAATCCTTCATCATATTTTTTCTCTAAAATTGATCTAATATTTGAGTCAGTTTTACTTCCAAGAAAAATTCCTTCAATTAATGCTTTTAAATAGAGACCAGTACCTCCACAAATTATAGGAACGTTATTATCACTTAAAATTTTCTCAATCTTTCGATCTACAAGATCAATAAAATCCCCTGCTGACGTTGATTCATTCAACTCTTTAACCCCTACTAAATAATGTTTTATTTCTTGTAATTGATCAAGGGATGGTTGGGCTGTACCAATAGGTATATTTTTATAAATTTGCCTTGAATCTAAGCCAATAATTTGACCGTCTATTTTTTTAGCTAATGAAATAGATAAACTTGTTTTACCTATCCCAGTTGGACCGACAATAGCAAAACAATTGGTCAAACTAAATTTATGCCTGTCAATAAATTGAAGATAATCTTAGCTGGTTCAAATATAATGATACTAAAAATACTAAGCCCACCAACCAAAGATAATAATACAAGACCCATCAAAACTCGAGGGCCATAATATTCAATTTTATATAATGTCCTAGGGTCTCTTATAAACAATGGTAATATTCTAGATCCGTCAAGCGGCGCAATAGGAATAAGGTTGAATAAAGCTAAAACAATATTAATAAAAATAAAAAAGATCATTGCACTAGTAAATAGTTCGGGTATACTGTAAGAAATACTATTTAATAACCTAAAAATTAAAGCTCCTAATGTTGCTAAAAAAATATTTGAAGCTGGTCCAGCCATCGCAATTAACATCATATCTTTTCTTGGATTCGAAAGATTGCGCATATTAACTGGGACTGGTTTTGCCCATCCAAATCCTAAAAAATATAAGGCCATAGTGCCCAATGGATCTAAGTGGTTAAATGGATTCAAATTCATTCTATCTTGATAATAAGCAGTATAATCTCCAAGATAGTATGCTATTCTAGCGTGAGCATACTCGTGAAAGGTTAACGCAAAGAGTATGCATGGCATTACGATTAATTGCATTTCTAATGGTGCGCTTGCTATTCCCATATCGAAAAATACTTATTTCTTTTCCTTTTGAAAAGCTTTCATATATTCTGTATCAATGAATTCTCTTGATAAATGAGTATAGATTTCTGTAGTTGAGATATCTGCGTGACCAAGTAGCTCTTTCACTTCTACTAAATTAGCTCCTCCATCGATTAAATGCGTAGCAAATGAATGTCTGAAACTATGTGGTGATATTTTTTTTGATATATCGGCTCCATCAATATATTTTTTTACAGACTGCCAAACAGCCGCTCTAGTTAATGGTATACCATTGTTACTCAAAAAAACATATTTTTCGCCCCTATTAGACCTTTCGCGCAATATTCTTCTTGATTGTGTCAAGTAACGCTCTAGCCATTTTCTCGCATAATATGTAAGAGGTATTACTCTCTCCTTATCTCCTTTTCCAAATATGCGCAGGAGATTTAAATCAAATTGAATATTATTGACTTTCAAATTGCATAATTCACTTACTCTAAGACCTGAAGAATAAAGCATTTCAAGCATACATCTGTCTCTTAACCCGAGAAGTTCATTGTTAGTATTTTCAGACTGATAAAATACCTGATTAATTTCATCAATTGTTAAAACTTCTGGTAATGATTTTGGTATTTTTGGTGTAAAAATTCCATTCAAAGGATTTTTCTTAATTTTCTTTTTTTCAATTAAAAATTTAAAGTAAAGAGATAGAGATGAAAATTTTCTCTTTATTGAAGTAGGTGATAATTTTTGGTTTGCAAGATCCCTAAAAAAATATTTTACATGGCTATCATCATTTAAAAGATCTTTAAAAGAAGTGTTATTTTTTTCTAAAAAAATATTAAACGATTTTAAATCTGACAAGTAAGCACTAATAGTATTTTGAGAATAATTTCTTTCGATTTTTAGCATCCTTGAGAAATCGTCAATATTAAGAAGCATATATCTATCCAATTAACTCAATGTACGACTTTGAATCGATTAATTTGGATTGATCCACATCGTCTGCTAATTCAATCTTTACCATCCATCCATTCTTATACGGGTCTTCATTGACTTGTTCTGGTGTATCATTTAAATCTTCATTTATTTCAATAACCTTACCTGTAAGAGGCATATACAAATCTGAAACCGTTTTAACTGCTTCAATAGTACCAAAAATATCTCCACCATTGAAATTTTCATTTACAGATGGAAATTCTAAAAAAATAATATCGCCAAGCTCACTCTGCGCAAAATCTGTAATTCCAATAGTTGCTATATTGTCTTTAATTTCAACCCACTCATGCTCTGAAGTATATTTTAAAATATCTGGGTGCTTCAATTTGTTTCTCCTTTAATTTTTTTTAGAAATTTACTTAAAAAATTTATATCAAAATTTCCATTAATAAAGTTATTATTTGACAAAATCATCTCCAAAAGTGGTAATGTTGTTTCAGGGCCTTCAATAAATGTTTCCTCAAGAGCTCTTTTCATTTTTATTATAGCTTTTTTTCGTGTCGAAGAATGAACTATGAGCTTACCAAGCATTGAGTCATAAAATGGAGATATTTGATATCCTGCATAAATAAAAGAATCAATTCTTACCCCAATGCCGCCAGGAAAATTTAGAGAATCAATTTTCTTTGGAGAGGGAATAAAGTTATTGAATGGATCTTCTGCATTTAATCGACATTCTATTGAATGCCCTTTACTTATTATAGACTCCTGTTCGAATGGGATTTCTTTACCATAGTGCATTTTAATTTGTTCTTTTACTAAGTCAATCATATAAACCATTTCTGTTACAGTATGCTCAACCTGAATTCTTGTATTCATTTCTATAAAATAAAAATTCTTGTCCTCGTCAACTAAGAATTCTACTGTGCCAGCACCTACATAATTCACTTTTCTTGCTAAATCAATAGATTTAGATGTTAATACATCCCTTAAATCTTTGTCAACAAAACTTGATGGACATTCTTCGATTAGCTTCTGATTATTCCTTTGAATTGAACATTCTCGTTCACCAAAATGAATATAGTTATTAAATTTATCTCCAAGGATCTGCACCTCTATATGTCGGCCATTTTTAATAAATTTTTCTACATAAATCTCCGGATTATTGAACGCTTTAGTTGCCTCAGATTGAATGATATTAAATCCTTTTTCTGCCTCTGAGGCATCGTTTAGCACTCTCATTCCTTTTCCGCCACCGCCACCGGCAGCTTTTAACATTACCGGGTATCCTATCTTATTGGCAACCTGAAGCAATTCATCTGAAGACTTCAGAACATTACTTCCTGGAATGATTGGAACATCTGAATTTTCTGCAGCCTTACGAGCATTAACTTTATCTCCCATTAAATTAATTGTTTCTGCATCTGGCCCAATAAAAGAAAATCCATTTTGTTCGCAAATTGCACTAAACTGAGCATTTTCAGCTAAAAATCCATAGCCTGGGTGTATTGCATCTGTATTTGTTATTTCTGCAGCAGCTATGATTCTCGGGATATTTAGATAGCTTTCTAAAGGAGGTCCTTCACCAATACATATTGCTTCATCCGCGAATTTAACATGTAAAGATAATTTATCTGCTTTTGAATAAACAGCAACAGTTTTAATACCCATTTCTTTGCATGCTCTAATTATTCTAATCGCGATTTCACCTCTATTAGCAATAAGAATTTTATTAAACATATCTATTCAGAACAGTTTAAAATAAATAAAGGTTGATCAAATTCTACTGGGCTACCATTTTCGACAAGCACTTCTTTAACACTTCCGCCTCTTTCGCATTGAATTTCATTCATAATCTTCATTGCTTCTATTATACATAACGTATCTCCTTCATTTACAGAAGAATCTTTTTTTACAAAAGGACTTGAATCTGGATCTGGAGAAGAATAAAAAGTTCCAGGCATTGGAGAATGAACAGTAAAAGTTTTATCGTTAGCCGTCACACTTTCGTTATCTTCTTTCTTTGGAGATGATTGTAGTTCTTCGTTCGTATGAGAAGTTAAAGTATTTAAATTTTTACTAAATTCAGGACTAATAATGGATGGTTTTTTGGTTACTTTAATCTTTCTAAACCAAAATCTTACTTCAATTTCATTTACATCACTATTTTCAAGAATATATATAACTTCTTTTAATTTATCTTTCCACATAAAACTATTGTTTTACTCGTTCAGAATACGAACCAGTTTTTGTATCAACCTTTAAAACATCTCCTTCATTGATAAATAGAGGAACCTGCAGCTCTAAACCAGTTTCCATTTTTGCTGGCTTTGTTGCATTGGTTGCTGTATTACCTCTATGTCCTGGGTCTGTTTGAAGAACCTTTAAGAGGACTTTAGCTGGTAGATTTATATTGATAATATCATCTCCATCGAAAACAAGGTCTACATTCTCACCTTCTTTTATATATTTATGACTATCTTGCATCATCAAATCTGAAACTTCAACCTGATTAAATGTTTGATTATCCATAAAAATATAACTACTTGAATCTTTATATAAATATTGGAATTGACTAGATGTAACTCTAATAAACTCCAACTTTACACCCGCATTAAAAGTTTGGTCAATAACTTTTCCTGATTGAATATCTTTTAATTTAGTTCTTACAAATGCAGGACCTTTTCCAGGTTTTACATGCTGAAACTCCACAACTTTCATTCTGGAATTTTTAAAATTTATAATTGAACCATTTCTTATATCTGCTGTTGTGCTCATGCTAAGAACTTAATTTATTTATTCGCTTTATAGTAGTTTTCTTACAATTTTTTTCGCTAGTTCTAAATCGTGTTTTTTTTCTACATCACTAAACTCTTTATTGGCAAATTTTACTGAATCAACCCTCTCTAATAGAAAAATTAAATCTTTATCACTAAAGTAGTTTTTTAGTTCTTCAGATGTCATTTCAAAAGAGATAATATAAAATTGATTTTCTAAATATTTTTTTAAAATATGAGATAAATCATTATAGAAAGAATATGATGGTACATCTTTAAATTTCAATTTAGATAATTTTTCAACTGAATCTTTTTGGGGATCCCTATTAAAGAAATTTATTTTGGTTAAATGGCTATCATTTCCCCTTTTTTTCCATAGAAAATAAATAAAAACTAAAAGAAAAATAATAATTACAATTAAAGAATATTTGTATTTGTTAAACGGAAATATAATCTCCTTAATAGGTTTGTCCTTTTGAATACTTACTGTTGAACTATCTATTACAGATTTAATATCAATTTCAATTGAATCAGTTTTAAACATAGATAAATCAATTGAATCTGGTAAGTTTATATTTATCAAGTAAGGAGGAATTATAATTTTCCCAGTATCCCAAAATGTAATTTCGAAATTAATTGCCAAAGATTGTGCTAATGTATCTAGCGATGTTTCTTTAATTATAACTTTAGAAGAATCAGCTATCCAAGAGGAGGAGTCAGCCCAGGTCATACCTTCAATTGAATAGTAATCATCTAAATTATTTATTGAAATATTTAAATTTACAGGAAAACCAATTTCAGTTTTTGTTCGATCAGTTTCATACTCGATTATTGAATCATTTATTTTTTCTGAACATCCAAACATTAAAACTATTAAAAATATTAATACCCTAAACATAGCTTAAGATCGTTTAGCTCTTCTTTTAAAAAATCTAGTTAAAGCCTTTATATAGTCTTCATCAGTATTTATCTGAAGTAAATCAAGACCTATATTTTTACATTTTTTTGCAAAATTATTAAGCCTCTTTGAAGAATCTTTTGAAAAATCAGATCTTATTTTTTCATTTGACGTATCTATCCAAATTCTTTCATTAGATTCCGAGTTGTGAACCTTTATTAAACCTAAATCTGGGAACTCCTTTTCAAAGAGATCGTATATTTGAAGACCAATAACATCATGATTGAAATTTAAATACTTCATCTCTGTCCAAAAATTTTCATCAATGAAATCAGAAATAACAAAGATCACGTTTTTTCTTTTAGAAATTTTACTTACAAACTCAACAGCATTTTTAATTGATGTCTTATTTTGTATTGAATCATAATCATGATTTACTAAGTCAGTAATTAATCTTAATACGTGAGATCTCCCTTTTTTTGGGGGAATATATTTTACTATCTCGTCATTGAATAAAACCAATCCGACTTTATCATTATTTTTTATAGCAGAAAAGCCTAGCATAGCTGCAATCTCAATTGCTAAATCTATCTTTAACTTACTTTTGGATCCAAACACTCCTGAACTACTAACATCAATAAGAATAAGAACTGTAAGTTCTCTTTCTTCTTCAAAAACTTTAATATGAGGCTTGCCCGTCCTAGCAGTTACATTCCAATCAATAAATCTGACATCATCCCCATGTTCGTACTCTCGAACTTCTGAAAAAGTCATTCCCCGACCTTTAAAATTTGAATGGTAGTCTCCACCAAAAAAATCGTTAACAATATTTTTGGTTCTAATTTCTATTTGACGAACCTTTTTAAGTAATTCCTTTGACATGATTTATGGAACAGGGATTTCTTTAAAGAGCTGATCAATCAACTCCTCTGAAGTTACCTCTTCAGCTTCTGCTTCGTAAGTCAATAGCATTCTATGCCTTAAAACATCTTTTCCGATATATCTTATATCTTCAGGTATTACATAACCTCTTCCATCAATAAATGCTTTTGCTTTTGCTGCTAGAACTAAATTAATTGAGGCTCTAGGCGATGCCCCAAAACTAATGAGATCTTTAAGTTGCCCTAAATTAAAATTCTCAGGATTGCGTGTTGCAAATACTATATTTAATATATAATCTAGAATTTTTGGAGCAATATAAATCTCATTAAGTAAAGACTGGGCTTCCAATATTGTTTTAGAATTAACAATAGGTCTGCTTTCTACCTTTAAATTAGTTTGTGCAACTCTTGATAAAATTTCTTTTTCTTCTGCTTTTGTCGGATAATCAACTAAAACCTTAAACATAAAACGGTCTACCTGTGCTTCTGGCAATGGGTACGTACCTTCCTGCTCTATTGGATTTTGAGTAGCTAACACAAGAAATGGTAGGTCTAATTTAAATGTTTCTTCGCCAATAGTAATTTGTCGCTCCTGCATTGCTTCAAGCAATGCACTTTGAACTTTTGAAGGAGCCCTATTAATTTCGTCTGCTAAAATAATATTTGAAAAAATTGGACCTTTTTTTGTCATAAAATCACCAGTTTTCTGATTATAAATAAGAGTACCTAACAAATCAGCAGGTAGCATATCTGGTGTAAATTGAATTCTTTTAAAATCAGAATTAATTAAATTAGCAATAGTATTAATTGTTAATGTTTTAGCTAGCCCCGGAACTCCCTCAAGTAGTATATGACCATTAGAAATTACTGATATTAAAATTTTTTCTATGAGCTCGTCTTGACCTACAATAACTTGTCCAATACCTTCTTTAAGATCTTTAACAAATCCTGATTTTTTTTCAATCTTCTTGTTTAACTGATCTAATGCATCTTTATTCATTCTTTTCCTCTCTTACTTTGTGAAGGGTCTCAAATGTACTATTTGACAATGGTACTAAAAAACCATTGCTTTTTTTAATATCTAATTCACCAGATAAATTTAATACGTTTTTACCTGAAATCGAGACTCTTAAATCTGTAATGCCATTCAAATTTGTATTAGCTAATTTTGCAAAAAATATGTCTGTTCCATTTACTGTCAAATCTAAATATGGTTCCAATATTTCTTTAAAATCTATAGCGCCTGCAATTTGTAAATTAGGTTGTTTCTGAAGTTTTAATCTCATTTTAGGATTTGTAACTGATCCTAGTAAATTTACCTGACCAATATTATTAATAACGTTTAGGTCTAAACTCAGATTTCTTATAGGCTCGGGCTTTAACTCAACTGGAAATTTAACTAAATCCATTTTGGTATCTCTAATTCTTAAATTACCATTTAGCACGCTAGTATTTTTTGAGGAACTTACCTCTTTATCTGAAATATTAAGATCAAAAAAAACTGATTCATTTTTATCATAAAGTGAAGCAACTTGCTTGAAATATCTTCCAATATAATATGCAGGAAAATTCTCTTGTGATTTAAGATTAATAGAATAATTTTGAATTTTTGAATAACTATCTGATTGATGAAGCTTTAGTGCTAGTGAAAATTCCCCAATTTCTAATTCTCCATCGTATAATATCCCATTATCAGCATTAATACTTAATATAAAAAATTCATCTTTTGCGCCAAATTCATTTCCTTCTATATTTTTTAAATCCTTAATATTTAAAATTGGTTTCTTAAGATGAACATTTACATCTCCAATGAGACTAAATAAGATTTTTTCTGTATTAAAAAATTTACTACCCAATATAATCATATTTGAATATGATAAACTTGTCCTCAATGATGCATTATTTGCTTTAAGAAAATTTTTATTATTTTTATTAATCACCAAATCCTCTAAAAGTATATAAACATCTATTTTCTCTGTATTGGCAACTAGATTAATTGTTGAAGCTGGATTGAAGTCTATGTTTAATTCTTCTGGTAAAGCACTAATTAAAGAATTTGAGTCATCAATTGTAAATTCTAAACCTTCACCAATATATAAATATAGCGATATGCATATAATAATTGTAAAAAGAAAAAAGGTAACAAGGATACTTGTTAAGGTTTTAAAAAGTTTTTTTATTAGGCTATTCATCAGTTCAAAAACTAACTATTAATAGCCTAATAAAAAATCTAAAAACTAATCTTCAACGACCTCGAAATCAGCATCTTCAATCTTCTTTTCGTCTTTCTTTTCAGATTTTGATTCTGAAGATGGATTTTCTTGGACTGGTGGCTCTGCACCATCTGTAGAATTAGCGTACATACTAGAAGATTTAGCACTCCATACAGAATTTAGATTCTCTATTTCAGCTTTGATATCTTCAACATTACCAGAGGTATTAGCAGATTTCAGCTTATCAAGAGCTTCATTGAGATCTTTTTTATCATCTTCACTCAATTTATCATCCAAATCTTTCATTTGTTTTTCTGTTTGATAGACTAATTGTTCACCTTGATTTTTTGTCTCAATTTCTTCTTTCTTTATTTTATCTTCTGCTTCGTGTTTTTTTGCATCGCTAACCATTTTTTCAATTTCCTGATCTGACAATCCACTTTGAGCTTCAATTCTAATACTCTGTTCTTTTGAAGTAGCTTTATCGGTTGCTTTTACATTTAAAATACCATCAGCATCCATATCAAAAGTAACTTCAATTTGTGGGGTACCACGCGGTGCTGGAGGAATTCCATCTAAATGAAATCTTCCAAGACTTTTATTGTCTGCAGCTAGCTGTCTCTCTCCTTGAACGACATGAATATCAACCATAGGCTGATTGTCCGCTGCCGTACTAAATACTTGAGATTTTTGCGTTGGTATAGTTGTATTCTTTTCAATTAGCGGCGTTGCTACACCGCCCATAGTTTCAATACCTAGTGTTAATGGAGTAACATCTAACAATAACACATCGTCAACATCGCCAGCTAATACTCCCGCTTGAATTGCAGCTCCTAAAGCAACAACTTCATCAGGATTAACGCTTTTATTAGGTTCTTTACCAAATATTTCTTTTACTTTATCTTGAACTGCTGGAATTCTCGTTGAACCACCAACCAGGATTACTTCGTTAATGTCGCTAGCTGACAATTTAGCGTCTTTTAAAGCCTGCTTGCATGGACCAACTACTTTTTCTACTAGATCTCTGACTAGCTCTTCAAATGTAGCTCTAGTAAGAGTGATATTTAAATGTTTCGGCCCAGAGGAATCTGCAGTGATAAATGGCAAATTAATTTCTGTTTGTTTTGATGATGAAAGTTCTTTCTTAGCGCTTTCTCCTGCCTCTTTAAGCCTTTGAAGAGCCATTGGATCTTTTCTTAAATCAATACCTTCATTTTTCTTGAATTCATTAGCTAACCAGTCAACTACTTTTTGATCAAAGTCATCTCCGCCTAACCTTCCATCACCATTACTTGCATTTACTTCAATTGTTTGGCCTTCATCATTTAAGATATCTAAGATAGATATATCAAATGTACCGCCACCCAAATCAAATACTGCTACTTTCTCATCTTTCTTTTTATCAAATCCATAAGCTAAAGATGCAGCTGTTGGCTCATTTATGATTCTTTTTACATTTAAGCCAGCAATCTTACCAGCATCTTTTGTTGCCTTTCTTTGCGAATCGTTGAAATATGCAGGAACAGTAATGACAGCATCAGATACTTCAGTACCGAGATACTGCTCTGCCATTTGCTTCATTTTTTGTAATACCATAGCACTAACTTCTTGGGGTTGATATTTCTTTCCATTTGCTTCGACATTTACTTTTGCACCATCAACAGATACTTTGTAAGCAACCTCTTGAATATCTTTCTTTATTTCAGCAGGTGTTCTACCCATAAATCTTTTAATAGAATAAATAGTATTATTTGGATTAGTAACAGCTTGGCGTTTTGCAGGATCTCCAACTAAACGATCACCTTCCTTGGTAAATCCTACTACTGAAGGAGTTGTTCTACCGCCTTCAGGGCTAGTAATAACAGTGGGTTCTCCACCTTCCATTACCGCTACACAAGAGTTTGTTGTTCCTAAATCTATTCCAATTATTTTTCCCATAAAAGTCTCCTAATTTTTTTGTATTTAATAACTATAGATGCAAAGAGCATGCCAGAACCATATATATGACAAAAATGGAAAATAGTATGTCAATATGGCAATTATTGAAATAATAATTACAGATTTAGCAATAGTCCATCTGATAGGCTCATCTTTTGATGACCTATTTCAAACACTTTATTGTCATGTGTAGCTATTACAAAAGTAAGATTAAAATCTTTGTTAAGTTTTTTAAATAAATCAATCATCTTTAATGCATTTCTTTCATCTAAATTTCCAGTTGGTTCGTCAGCTATTATTATTGATGGTTTATTTATAATAGCTCTCATTACGGATACTCTTTGCTTTTCTCCGCCAGACAAATCTAAAGGAAAGGATTTCTTACGATCTGATAAATTAAAATAACGAAACAACTCATCAACATATTCAGTATCGACTTTCTTTCCGCTTATTAGAGTTGGAATTGTCACATTTTCAATAATGTTTAGTTCAGCTATCAAATTATGAAATTGAAATACAAACCCAATATGCTCATTTCTTATTGAATCATAATTTTTAACTTTGTCTAGATTGATATTGTTGATAATTATTTTACCGTTATCAGGAAAATCTTGAGTTCCTATTAAGCTAAGAAGGGTAGATTTTCCTGACCCTGATGGGCCTTTAATTGTTAAAATCTTTCCTTTATCTAAGTTAAAACTAACACCCTTCAAAACTTCAAGATTTTTATCTCCATCTTTAAATGATTTTTTTAAATTTTTAACTGATAATATCATATATTTTTCTTCATTAATTCAGCTGAACTAGTCTTTCTAATAAGCAATAAAGGTAATGTAGCAAATAATCCAATTATTATTATAGAGTAAAATAACAATAATAACACATCATAAAAGCTAATGATCATGGGAAGCTGTCTTACCAAGTAAAAATCTGGGTTCAATGTAATCAAACCAAACGTATTTTGAGCATAAATAGCAAGTAAAGCAAATACAATGCCACTTAGTATAGCGGCAATAGATAAGAAATATCCATAAACAAGAAATATTCCAGATATGCTTCTACCGCTCATTCCGAAAGTACTCAAGATTGCCATCTCTCTAGTTTTTTTAGTAGCAATTTGCATTACAGAAGAAGACAAATTAAATGAAGCAACAATGATTATTAGAAATAAAGTAAAAAATGTTATTCTTTTCTCAATTTCTGTAGCGTCAAATAATTCTTTATTCCTTTCCATCCAAGAGACAATTCTATTATTTGGTATTGATACAATATCATTTGCACTTCCAATTATTTCAACTTCAGTAAATTGACTATTGTTCACATTTAAATCTTTTGAAACGGTAAAAATTAAGTATTCATCAGATCTTAGTATTCTATTTTTGAATATATTTTTAACAACAAACTCTTTTGTTACTGGCATAGCTAAATAGCTCATATTAAGTTTTGTACTGTACATTGATATAGATTCACCAATACTCAAATCCATCTTTTCCGACAAAGAGTTACCGATAATAATTTCCCCGACTTTCAAAGCTTTATTTTCTGAAACTAAATCTAATTGATAAAAATTTTTGAAATTTTGACTTTTAACTGTCTTCAAATTAACTAAAGCTTGCTTATTGTTTTTTGATATAAAAAATTCTTCATTATAGAATGGGGCATATTTTATATCATTTCTTTCTAAGCTTTCTAGCAAAGTTTTATCTTCATCATAGGTGAAATTAACTAGGGCATAATCACCAGATATTTTTTTTGTTTCTTTTTCTAGTATGCCCTGAAAACCATTCAAAACAGCTATTGACAAAATAATTGATGCAGAACCAATAAATAAACCTAAAAATGATATAATATTTATTATTCCTCCCTCAATCATATTCCTTGGCATAAGAAAACGTTTTGCTACTAGTAAAATAACTTTCATTAATTTTTTAAAATTTTGGAAGGGTTGATTGATAACAAATACATTAAAGAAATACTAGAAAAAACTACGCTACAAAAAAGGCTAAATAATAATGTATAAACTGCATTTTGAAAACTAAATATTATGGGTAAATAATCTACGAGATAAATATTTTCAGCTAGTGATATAAAATGAAATTTTTCTTGTAAAAAAATAATTAGCACTGCTAAGATAATACCAAGAACTGCACCAATAAATGCTAGAACTATTCCTTGGACAATAAAAATTATTGAAATTTTTGTATTTGACATTCCATAAGTCTTCATAATTGCAATATTAAATCTTTTCTCATGGAATAATATATTTATTGAACCCATTAAGTTGAAGTATGATACTAAAGCAATTAAGCTAAAAATAAATATTATAGGCCACTGTTGAGTGTCTATCCATTCAAAAAGATCACTATGCCTATCTTTAAGAGTTAAAACGTAGAATGGATAGTCAATACTTATTGTTTCTGGTAAAGGATTAAAAGTCATCCATCCGGTTATTTTATTGTCTAAATCGAAATAAGATTGAATAGTAGTTAAAGAAGAAAATACGAGTCTTGAATCGTAATCTTCAATTCCAGAATGATATATCCCTTTAATTTCTAAAAGCAAAAGCTTATTTCTTTCTGAAAGCTTCTTTGAAATTAATGGATTAAAAATGACAACTTTTTCGCCAACAGAAATATTAAGATTTTTTGCAAGAGCGCTTCCAATAATAATATGATTTTTTTTAATACTATCTAAATCATACTCGCTATTATTTAAAATATTGAATTTCTTAAAATCTTTATCTTCCAAACCATATATCAAAATATTGCTGCTATTAGATTCTGATTTTAAAATAGCTGGTTTTTCAATATATGGGCTAAGAATATTTAAATCATTTTTGTAAAAATTAGGAATCTCAGATTGATTAATTAAAAACTCATCTTCAAATAAGTGGTTGATTGTTGCATACCCGTTGATTGACATTAATTTTTCAGATACCTTATTTTCAAAACCGCTCACAGAACCTAAAACAATATTTAAAGAAGCAATGCCAAGAGCAAGACTTAAAATTGAAACAATATTGGTAGTTTTAAATAGAAAGTTGCTTTGAGATGAAAAAAATAGTCTTTTTAAAAAAAGAAAAACTAATTTCATTTTAGAGATTTAAGTGTAGGAAAGATTATTGCATCTCTAATCCACCTAGTATCTATAAATAACATTACTAATCGATCTATACCAATACCTACTCCAGCAGTTGGTGGCATTCCAATTTCAATAGCTTCTAGGAAATTTTCGTCAACTGGAAAGGCTTCTTCGTCACCACTATCTTTTTTGGCAGATTGATCTTCAAATCTTTTTCTTTGATCAATGGGATCGTTTAATTCAGAAAAACCATTTGCAAATTCCATTCCAGCAATAAACAACTCAAATCTTTCAGTAAAATCTTTATCTCCGTCTCTATTTACTTTCGCTAATGGAGAAATTTCTACAGGGTGATTCATAACATAGGTAGGATTTATTAAATTTGGCTCGACCTTTCTTCTCATTATTTCATCAATCATTTTTGCAAGACTATCTGTTTTTTTAACCTTTAAGCCCAATTCTTGACATACACCAAAAACATCTTCATTACTAGTCAAATCAATTGAATGACCCGTGTGCTCACTAATTAATTCATCCATAGTTTTTCTAGCAAATTTTTTGGTTAAATCTATATCATTTCCATCCCAAGTTATTTTTTTAACTCCTAAGTCTTCAGCAATTTTTTTGAACATTTCTTCAACGAAGTCCATCATAAAATTGTAATCTGCATATGCTTGATAAAATTCAAGCATCGTGAATTCTGGATTATGACTCCTATCTATACCTTCGTTTCTGAAATCTTTTGACATCTCGTATACTTTTTCAAAACCTCCAACAATTAATTGTTTTAAGTATAGCTCCGTAGCTATTCTAAGAAAAAACTCTTGGTCTAATGCGTTATGAAACGTCTTGAAAGGCTTAGCATTTGCTCCCCCGTATACAGGCTGCAATACCGGTGTTTCTACTTCGAGATAGCCATTTTTATTTAAAAATTCTCTGATAGAATTAATCATTTTAAATCTTGTTATATAATTATCTTTTGTTTCAGGATTTATAATCATATCAAGATAACGCTTTCTATATCTCAGCTCCTTATCTGATACCGAATTAAATTTCTCACCATCTTTTTCTTTAACATCTGGAATTGGTCTTAGATTTTTACTTAAAATTGTTACTTTCGAAGCTTTAACTGTTAGTGCATCAGTTTTTGTAACAAAAACTTTTCCGTCAATACCAATAAAATCTCCAATATCGACTAGCTTAAATAGGGCATAATTATCTTCACCTACATCATCTCTAGCTATATATAGTTGAATTCTACCTTTCTCATCTTGAATGTTAGCAAATGCAGCTTTTCCCATTTTTCTTAATGACATAACTCGACCAGCTACAGATACTTCTTTATCAATATGTTTTTTTTCTATTTCTGAAGTAGAGTGAGTTAGGTTGAAATCGTAAGGATAGGGATTTACTCCTAATTGACGAATTTTGTCTAATTTTTCAAGACGATTTGAAATAATTTGTTTTAAACTTTTGTTTTCCATAACAAAAGAAACTTATTTATTTTTTTCCATTTTATCTAATAAATAACTATACATGAAATCATCTATATTTCCGTCCATAACCGACTTTACGTTTCCTACTTCAAATTTAGTTCTATGATCTTTTATCATATTATAAGGATGGAATACATATGAACGTATTTGATTACCCCATGCAATATCTTTTTTTTCACCTTCTAAAAGCTTTTTAGATTGTTCCTGTTTTTCAATTTCTAATTGATATAGCTTTGACTTTAAAACTTTTAAGGCTTGTTCTTTATTTTTATGTTGCGATCTTTGTGTTTGACACTGCGTTACAGTACCAGTTGGGAGATGAGTAATTCTTATTGCTGAATCTGTTTTGTTTACATGTTGTCCTCCGGCTCCACTAGAACGAAAGGTATCTATTCTTAAGTCTTTTGGATTAATTTCAATTTCAACATCTTCATCAATTGATGGAAAAACAGATACCGATGCAAAGGATGTATGTCGACGACTATTAGAATCAAAAGGTGAAATTCTAACTAATCTATGTACTCCAATTTCTGATTGTAAAAGACCATATGCATAATCTCCAGCTATCTCAATTGTACAATCTTTAATACCGGCTTCATCGCCAGCTTGAAAATCAATCGCATTAAATTTGAAACCTTTTGATTCACTCCACATAGAATACATTCTGTAAAGCATTTGAGCCCAGTCTTGACTCTCTGTTCCACCTGCCCCAGGATGAATAGATATAATAGCATCTTTAGAGTCATTGTTTGAATTCAGTATTAGCTTTAATTCAAATTCTTTAATTAACTTTGCTAATTGCCGAGTTTCGTCTTGAAATTCTTTCTCATCAATTTGATCGTCATTAAAAAACTCAAATATAATTTTTATATCATTAGCCTTTTCTGATAATTTTTTTCTGAGATTAATATCTTTTTCACACAAAGATATTTCTTTCATTAATGACGTAGTTTTTTTGTTGTTGTCCCACAACGAAGGATCAGCAATTTTTTCTTTTAAATTAGATAGGTAGGCTTCTTTAGCTTCGAGGTCAAAGATACCTCCTAATTTGATCAAACTTCTCTAATAAAGAATTGTATTGGTCTCTTAAATCCATGTGCTAATTAAAAATCCTAACGTAAGCAACATTCCTGTTAAAAAATGAATACCAATTGTTGAAACATTTACAATAAGCAATTCATAGGGAAGTTGCTGCAAATTGGCATCTTCTTTTTCCCATTCATTTAACCAGCTTTGACCTTTTTTAGAAGCAAAATTAAATAATAATAATGGAAGTAACGCTATTAAGGTAAATAGATTACCTGTATAAAATGATGCTCCAAGAATAATTCCAAATGATAATATCATTGCATTTCTCCAAACTCCAAATGGAGATCTATAATTTGCCTTTTCTCCTGGTCCAGCTAATTTAACAACCCAGCTTTTCTTATTTGCTGCTCGATCGGCATTATAATCCTGAAAACAGTTAATGAATAAAATTAGAGCAACAAAGATTCCAACTGGAATAGAATATAATAAAGTAGTGACAGGATCTACAGATTGATTCTGCATGTATGCCGCACCGTATACCATTATAGGTCCAAATCCTAAGAAAACAGCTATATCACCTAACCCATTATATGCAAGCTTTAAAAACCCTGTATACATAATTGCAAGAAAGACACCTGCTAAACCTATGTACATCAATGTAGAGATTGCTAAATAGTCGCCAAATAAAAGATTGTTTAATTCTAATCCAATTCCGATTGTACCGCCAAAAAATAGAATGGAAGTAAGTAACATATTTGTTGGAGTCATTAGTCCGGATTGAATTGCTCTTGACCCTCCATTAAAAGGACTTGCTAGTTTATTCATTTCATCCGTTCTTGACTTATGATCAAAATAATCATTTAAAGTATTAGTACCACATTGAGCCAATACTCCCCCTAAAAGGACTAACCAAAAAATTGACCAATCAAAAACACCAAACTGCTTATAGGCAATAGCTGAACCAAGAATAATGGGCGCTATAGTTGCCGTTAAAAAAGGAGCTCTAACAACTGTCATCCAATATTTTAGCACTCTTGAAATATTACCTAAAGCCTCTGATAATAAACTTGGTCTATTTTCGGGAATTTCCAACCATTCAAATTGAGCGTCAGCATAAAAATCAACATATTTGATAACTGTTGGCTTTATTTTGTAGTAACCTACAACATCATTGGCAATCAAAAACTCATCATGCATATGCATAGAAAAAGCTTCAGTGACTTTAAGGATTGCATCTCTAGCTTGATCTTTTTCTTTTTGGTCTGTTATTTTTTCTGCAAAACCATCTATCTGTAGTTCTTTAATACCATCTTCTCCATCTGGCCTAATTACGCATTGGACTTTTGGGTTAAATGCAATTTGAACCGCCTTTCTTGATGGATTAAAGGTAAAAAAATATATATCTAAACCATTATTAGAAAAATACACATTCGCAGCTGAAGCATTACCCGCAACACTTGTAGAAAGTGTCATAAAATTTGACCTTTCCATTAAATCTTTAATTTTTTCTTTTAACATTTTATTCTTCTCCAATATCTGTCATTTTTTCTTTTAAAATTTTTCTTAATTCATCTAATGTAAGTGCAGAACTTATGAAATAACCATTTTCTGCAATAGAAATTTTTCCTGTTTCTTCAGATAAAACCAATGCTAATGCGTCGCTGTCTTCTGATATACCCAATGCTGCTCTATGTCTTGTTCCCATTTCTGGATTTAAGGTTTTGCTTTCTGTTAAAGGCAATATGCATGCAGCTGCCTCAATTATATTGTTATGAATAATTACAGCTCCGTCATGGAGCGGTGAAGAAGGATTAAAAATAGAAACTAATAACTCTGGACTAAACATTGCGCCCATCTTTACCCCATCGTCACTTATAGTTTTTAGAGAATTTTCTCTTTCGAATATTATTATAGCTCCCCATTTATTTTTTTTGATTTCGCTGATACATTCAATAATTTCTTCTTGGATAGAGAGTTTTTCTATTTGAAATAGCTTTCTCAAAATTCTATTTTGTCCAAGAGAAGTTAAAAGTCTTCTTATCTCCGGCTGAAATAAAATTACAAAGACTACAACCCAAACAGTTTGGAATAGGTTCATTAACCATGAAGTAGCTCTAAATCCTAATATATTTACGATAAAGCCTGCAAAAAATAAGATTAAAAGACCAATTAACATTTGTCCACCACGCGTTCCCCTGAAGTAGGAATATGCGTAGGAAAAGATGAACGAGATCAATACCAAGTCAAATAAATCCGTAAGTGTAAATTTTATAAAGCTTATTTCGAATAAATTCATATTAGCAACAATTTAGGTATTTATACTCTTAGAATTAAAAATTTTATTTGCAAGAGTTAAAGCTCTCTTTGATTCTTTAATATCATGTACTCGAAATATTTTACATCCCTTACTTAGAGCAATTACATTTGACGCTATAGTACCTTCAATTCTATTATTTTCATCTACATTTAAAGTGTTGCCAATAAAAGATTTTCGTGAAGTACCTACTAAAATCGGATAACTCAGGTTGCTAAATTTTTCAAATTTATTAAGAATTATTAAGTTGTCTTCAATTGTCTTGCCAAACCCAATACCTGGATCTAAAATAATTTTATTTTTTTGAATACCATTTTGTTGTGCAAAAGCAACTCTTTCTAATAAATGATTTTTTATATCTTCAACTACATTTTCATACACAGGGTTTTCCTGCATTGTTTTTGGATTGCCTGATATATGCATTAATATAATCGGACAATTATATTTTTTTGCAACATTGACCATGTTATCATCAAAAAGGAATCCACTGATGTCATTAATTAGATTAGCTCCATTTTCACAAGATTTTTCAGCAACTTGAGATTTAGTTGTGTCAATTGAAATAACTGTATCTGTTTTTTCTCTTAAACTTTTAACTACAGAAATGACTCTAGATAATTCTTCTTTATCAGAAACAGGGTTTGAGAAAGGTCTAGTAGATTCTCCGCCTATATCAATCATATCAGCGCCATTGTTAATCATATCTAACGCATGATTAACTGCAGTAGTAGGATTTAGAAATTTGCCGCCATCCGTAAAGGAATCAGGGGTAACGTTCAAAACTCCCATGATGAGCGGTTGTTGATTTTCTGAAACCAACCAGTCATTTAATTCGGAAATGTTCACTATCTTATTTTTTTAATTTTTTTGAAAGCTTTTTACCTGCAATCAATAACTTGATATCATTTTCGTCGATAGTTTCATGTTTAAGCAGTTCCTGCGACATCAAATGTAGTAAATCAATATTATCAGTTAATATTGTATGAGCTGCTTTTTGCGCATTTTTTATTATCGTGACAACTTCGTGATCAATTTGTTGTGCAGTTTGTTCGCTATAATCTCTGTGTGATTGAATTTCTCTTCCTAAAAATATTTCTTCGTTCTTTTTACCGAATGACATTGGCCCCATAGCATCGCTCATACCCCATTCACATACCATTTTTCTTGCAATGCTCGTTGCGCGTTCAATATCATTTGAAGCACCCGTTGTAATTTCATTAAAAATAATTTCTTCAGCTGATCTACCACCCATCATTACAGCTAATCTGCTAAGGATATATGTTTTAGAGTATCCATGTTTTTCATCGATGGGTAGCTGCATTGTAACACCAAGAGCTCTACCTCTAGGAATAATTGTAACTTTATGGACAGGATCAGCTTGTTTAGAGAAAATTGCTACTACTGCATGTCCAGCTTCATGGTATGCGGTAACCTTCTTTTCTTCGTCTGACAATACCATGCTTTTCCTTTGAACGCCCATTAATACCTTATCTTTAGCTTCTTCAAAATCATCATTACTAACATTTGCTTTTCTTTTTCTTGATGCTAACAGAGCTGCTTCATTGACAAGGTTCGCTAGATCAGCACCTACCATACCTGGAGTGCCTTTTGCTATGTCCTCAAGCTTAACAGACTTTTTATTAATCTTAATCTTTTTAGTATGAATCTTTAAAATATCATGCCTACCCTGAAGATCAGGCACATCAACTACTACTTGACGATCAAATCTACCTGGCCTCAAAAGCGCAGAATCTAATACATCAGGTCTATTTGTGGCTGCCATAACAATAACACTGCTAGAATTTTCAAAACCATCTAATTCGACTAGCAGTTGATTTAAAGTTTGTTCGCGTTCATCATGCCCGCCACCTAGACCAGCGCCTCTTTGGCGTCCGACAGCATCTAGTTCGTCTATAAAAATAATTGCAGGAGAATTTTTATTTGCTTGTTCAAACAAATCTCTTACTCTTGAAGCACCAACACCTACAAACATCTCTACAAAATCAGCCCCACTAATACTGAAAAATGGTACGTTTGATTCTCCGGCTACTGCTCTAGCTAGTAATGTTTTTCCAGTTCCTGGAGGTCCAACCAATAATACTCCTCTAGGAATTTTACCTCCTAATTTTTCAAATTTCTTAGGACTCTTCAAGTAGGCAATAACTTCTTCTAGCTCCTCCTTTGCTTCTATACAACCAGCAACGTCTCCAAATTTTACTTTTCTCTGAGAAGAAGAAAACATTTTAGCCTTACTTTTTCCGAAACTAAATACGTTATTCATTCCACTATTTGATCCCTGCATTCTACGAATCATGAAAATCCAGAATGCAATTAATAACAACCACGGTGCAAAACCAAGCAACCAACTAGTCCAATCTATTTTTTCTCCTTCAAAATTGTATTCTATCCCCTTCTCATCCCAAATTTTTATTTGATCTGCGTAATCTGAAGGTAGATAAACAACAAATAATGTTCTTTCGGTAAACTCAGCACCATTTTTATTGATTAATGTTGATGCAACAGATAACTCTCCATGAAAAGAATTATCATTTTCTATAGAAGCTTCTTTAATTTTATTTTCAGATAATAATTTCTTATATGTATTGTATGAAATTTCTACTTCGTTGGTGGCGTCGTTTGGCAGTAAAGATAACGATAGCATCACAAAGAGTAGTAGTCCTAACCAAACAAATGAACTTGAATTTTTGGCTTGGGATTTTGGTTTTAACTTTTTTTTAGGTTTTTTTATTGTTTTTTTCATATGGAAAAGAATTTAATAAAAATGATTGTTAAAAAAACTATTTCCTAAAGAAATTTAGTTTTGCAACTAATTTACTCTTATCAGTTAACCTGTAGTTATTACTAATCTGCTTTCCTGCTATCCAAACAATATCTTTTTTATTGCAAATAGCGATAGTCTTACGTTTTTCAAAAGCTGAAATTTTTTGATCAGTTAGGTAATCAATAACCTTCTTTGAACCTGATAATCCAAGAGGGCTAAATACATCTTCATTCTTTAAATTTCTAACAATCAACTTGTTATTAAAGTTCTCTGCATCAACAAACTCATGGTTAGGGTCATCGAGAAATTTTTGTGGCTTTTTATCGTAATCCCAGTGAAAAGAAAACGTATCATTTTCAATAACTTCTCCAGCCTTTACTTCGCAATATACTGGAGTAATATCTAAATCACTTGTAAGAAGAATAAAATCTCTATCAACTAAAATTTTTGAGTCTCCAATATTTTTTTCACTACCAATAACAGCTTTCTCAAGAAAAGCTGTAAGTTCTAATAATAAATTCTTTGAGTAATAAAATAAACGCTCTTTTGAAATCAACTCCTTAATAATATTGATTTTTAGCAAAAAGGGCAGTGCTAGAAATCTATCTTTATTGATATAATAAATTTTCTTATCATATGAAATAGAGTCTGATTTAATAAATTCGTTTGTCGAAAAGCTCAACAAATCTTCAATATCATGAATTTTTCTTTGAAAGTCGTCAAATGGAATATGAATATTATCTTTAACATACTTTAACGATGGAATTACTTTATTTCTCAAATAATTTCGAGTTAAGGTAGAATCTTGGTTTGTTGGATCATCAATAAAATCTACATTATATTGTTTTGCATAATCTAAGATTTCATGTTTTTTAATACTTAGCATTGGCCTAAGAATATTTTCATTTAAAGGCTTGATTCCGCCCATTGAACTCAAGCTACTAGAATTTAATATTTTCATTAATATGGTTTCAATTTGATCGTCAGCATGGTGAGCTGTTACAATAAAATCAGCATTAATTTGACAACGCACTTTCTCAAGCACTGAATATCTTTTTTGACGTAGTTGCGCCTCAATATTATTTTTAATATCTGAAGAATTAACTGATTCTTGATAAAAGGAGATATTATTATTTTTACAATATGTTAAAACTAATAGTTCCATCTTATCACTTTCAGACTGGAAATGATGGTTAACATAACAAGCTGCTATTCTATATGTGGTATTCTTTTTGAAAAAATCAAGCATTACCATTGAATCAATACCACCTGAGACAGCTAATAATAAATGATGATTTTGGGAAATCTTTAAATTTTTTAAACTTTCAATAATTCTATTTTTCATATTTCATTAAATATGGATTTGTTTTCAACTCCTGATAAAGAGTTGTTTCGTCTCCATGTCCTGTTAATAAGGTATAATCGCTCGTAAAGGAATTTACAAACTTTTCAAGTGATATTGCCATATCTGATGGACTACTTAATGGGAGGTCTGTTCTCCCAATAGAACCTTTGAATATCAAATCTCCACAAAAAATCAAATTATCGATAACAAAACTTATACATCCGGGCGAATGACCAGGATTAAAGATTACCGAAAAAGAAAAATTACTTATTTCTAACTTCTTCTCTTTCGAATCAATCCAGTTTGACACTAGGGGTTTACGCGCTTCTACGCCCCAATATCCTGCTGCACGTTCAAAATTTTCTACAACTAATTGATCGTTTTTACATACATAAAGTGGCAGGTTATATTTATCGATTAAATCAGCAGCGCTAGCAAGATGATCAAAATGCCCATGTGTTGCTATGATAGCTTTAGGGTTTAAATTTTTTGATTTAATAAAAGAATCAATTAAATCGAAGCCAAACCCAGGGTCAAGAATAATACATTCATTTTTTTCATTATAAATAATGTATGTATTCTCTTCTAAAAGATTTGTAATAATTCTTTTATAGCGAACCATTAAACTCTTTGAAAAAAGAAAGGGTTTAAAGAATTAATTTTATCTTGATATGAGTGCGGGTTCAGGAACTTTATTGTAGCTGCAATACTAGACAAAATAGAATTACCATCTTGAGGAGTAAAACAAAATCCAGATACTTCATTTTCATTTCTAACATTGATAGAGCTCTCGACAACAACTGTCTGATTTAATATTCTTCCGTATTGCCCTTGATCTCGTCCAAATGAAAAAACAGCATTTGATGATTTATGCTCAGTTAATGCAATTCTATCGTTGCGCTCTAATAAATCAATAATTTTCTCTTTATTGGTTGATTCTTTTAGCTTCATGTTAAACCAGACTGTATGCATATATTGAGTATTAATTTTTAAAGCAGAGGAAAACAGGTTTAAATCTAGATTCATTGTTTGAAATAAACTGGCAGCATCTTCAGCATGATGCGTACCAAAGGTCTCATGAGCATGATCATTAACAGTTGGAGCAGGTACAAAACTTCCAGTTTGACTAATATCGTTGCTTCTTCGAATACATAAGAATTTTCCATCAATAAGGTTATCTGGAGAAATGCTCAAAGCTAAAGTATTTACTAAACAAGCTATGTTATGGGTATTGCATGATACCACCTGCAAGAATTGATCATCCGAATTAATTACGTGATCGTTAATGCCTCTGGCATATTTTTTACCAAATCCATTTTCACTTCCTTGAGCTAAAAATCCTTTTACCTTGTCCGAATATTTTAGGTAGTAATCCGCTTTATTTTGTAAGCCCATTCCTCCTGGAGTACAATCAATAACAACAGATGCTCTTGATATAGCTTCTTCAATAGTAAATTCAGGTTCTAGCCCAATAGCCTTAAAAGAATCTACTCTATCTTCAAGCACAGATAGTCTTGCACCTTTCTTGATTAAATTATCAATTTTTGGCTTATCTTTTGTTAATGCCGAATGTTTATGAAATGTAATCTCATCGATACCAAGATTACTTTTTTGTTCGCAAAGTATACCAATTAGCGGTTCGCCAATAGTTCCAGTTCCTACAACATGTACAATTTTTCTTTCCATTTTATTCATATCCCCTTAGAATAATTATGTTTTATAAGAAAGAATATAGTAAAAAATGATAATAATTAATGGTTAATTATAACTTTTTCATCTTTCTAATATTCAAAAAAAACCAAATACTTATCACAACAAAAACAACTAAAAAAGCTCCAATGAAATATTCTAAATAATTATACATAATTTTTCTCTTTGTCTTCTAAGTAAAGTACTTTAATTCTTAAATAGAGCATAGTTATCATAAGATTGGTAAAAGCAAATAAAGAAAATAAAAATGAAGATAGTATGCCTGAAGGTTGTTTTGACATTCCCATTTGAGGGTGTGATTGAATTTCAGCTGCCCAGAAATTTACCGAAGCAAAGATAATAGGGATGTCTAAAAAAGCAATAATCCCAATGATTGCAGAAATTAAAGCAACTCTTTGTCTATAAATTCCAACATTTCTTAAAATAAAGTATCCTACATAGATTAGAAATAATACTAAAGTAGTAATAAGTCTTGGCTCCCAAACCCAAGGTTGTCCCCAAACTGGAGTAGCCCAAATAGGCCCAGTTATCAATACAAGACCGGTAAATATTGTACCAATTTCTGCTGCTGCATGTCCGATTCTGTCATAATTAAGCTTCTTTGAGAAAAGATACCCAAATCCTGCAAGCATTACAAAGAAGTATGATAAAAAACCTGCCCACGCTAAGGGAACATGAAGATAAAATATTTTTTGGGCCCATTCTTGATCAGGCACCATTGGAGTTAAAAAGACAATTGATGCAATATTGCAAATCATCACGATTATTGTTAACAAGAAAAGAGCTAAATTCATTAGTATTTAATTAACCTTTCAAAAAAATTTATTCCTAAAACTATTGCTATTAATGCAAAAGTTAATAACAACATAGCGGATTCAGTATATAAAGATAAATTTAAATTTAAACACAAAGAGATAAAAATATTTGAAGAGTGAATCAAAAGTGGAACGATAAGTGGAAATAAAATTAAAGGAAATAAAAAACTTCTCGAGTTGTTCAGGGCAGTAATTGGGTAAATAAGTAGCGCCAAACCAATTAGTCCAACATTTGTTACTAAGCACAACATTATAATATTTAAAATTAGACTGAAAGCAATAAGTGAAGATATCATACTATAAATCATAAAAATAAACAACTGCACCCCAAGCAAAATTAGAGAAAAAGAAATTAATTTTGCTATAAAAGCTTTAGAAGTGTCGAAAGGTGAAGTGTAAATTAAATCATACAACCCTTCTTCTTTTTCTCTTGAAAAAGAATTTTCAATCAATTTTATTGATACTAAAGCCACAATTATCCAAAAGAACCCAGAAAGAATAGTCACTTCATTTAATTCTGATGGAGGAAAAGAAAATACTGAGAGCATTAAGCATGATAATGCAAAAAATGTCATGTAGAATAAATTATTTGAAGACTTAAATTCTAACAGAAATTCATTTTTAATTAAATTAATTAACATGAACTAGCTTCCCTTTTTCAAATTCAAAACATTCATCGCAAATATCTGATAAGTAACTAAAATTATGGGTAGAAAATATAACTGTTTTATTTTGAGACTTAAATTTTAAGAAAATTTCTTTCAATATACTTTTACCGCTATGATCAAGGTTTACAAGAGGTTCGTCAATAAGTAAATATTCCCAAGAAACATTTAAGGCAATGAGTAGTTTGTTTCTTTGAAGATTTCCCTTTGATAAATTTTTCAACGGTAAATTTTCAAATTTCTCCAATCCTAGCAAACTAATATATTTTAAGTATAAGTCTTTATTTATTTTCTGATTATAAAAACGAAGGATGCATTTAAGATTATTCTTGATAGTTAAATCGCTGAAGATATTTGATTTATCATTAAGAAAAAGAAACTGAGAATCTCTATAAGAAATTTTTCCATTATCAGTATTCATGATGTTAGAAATACATTTTAAAAAAGTTGTTTTTCCGGACCCATTTTTACCTGTTAAAGCAACTAATTTACCCAACTCTATTGAGCATGAAATATCATCTAAAACTTTAGTACTGGAGAATGATTTACTAAGATTTTTAATCTCTAACATTATTTGATTTTTTGAATTAATGGATAAAAAACATAAAACACGACTATAAAAAATAATCCAAAAATAAAGAATTGATTAAATAGCTCCATCGTTTCTCCTTCTAGATGGCCAAAATGCGAATAATGACCCTACTACCATCATAATACCACCGACCCAAACCCAATTCACTAAAGGATTAATCATTATTTTGAAGTAACCTTGATTTTTTTCAGCATCATAAGCTGAAAAAATTGAATAAATATCTTTTTGCATTGTGCTGTAAATATCTAATTCGCTATGCGGTTGCCTTTTTTCTGGATCTGGATTCCAATAAAAATAGATTCTTTTTTCTGGGTATAAACTGGTCAAGAAATTATTACTTTGATCGATAACATCCATGTCGCTTATAAATGCATAGTGATTTTCCCTAGCTTCACTTTTGATACTGTTTAATTTAAATATATAATTTGCAAAGTAAATTTCTTCACCCGGGGAGAGGTTAAATTCTTTTTCCTCTTCAAATGCTCTACCAATAAAACCTACAAAAAGAAGAGTTATTCCAATGTGTACTATATACCCACCATTCTTATGCCTATTTGCAAATAACATTTTAGTGATAGCAGATGAAACAGATTGATTATTTCTCTTCGATTTTTTATATGACTTTCTAAATTCGTTAAAAATAGATGTTACTGTAAAAGCTACACCCATAGAAGTGACAAGAGGATATATTTGAAATATTCCAAAAAATAAAGAATAAATTATCCCAACTATAAAACTTACTAACATTGGATATTTGAAATTTAATAATAGGGTAGATTTTGAAGTAGTTTTCCATGAAAGTAAGGGCCCTACACCCATCAAGAATAGCAAAACTAAACCTATTGGAACATTTAATTGATTAAAATATGTTGCTCCAACATAAATTTTTTCTCCATTCCAAGCTTCAGATAAAATAGGAAATAATGTACCCCACAAAACAATGAAGCACATTAGGAGTAAAATTAAATTATTATATAAAAAACCACCCTCTCTTGAAGTGTAAGAATCAATTTTATTATCTGTTTTAAGAATATCTAAATTTTTAAAAAACCAATATAAAGTAAAAAAAATCAAACTCGATAGAAAACCAAGGAAAAGTGGTCCAAGATTTTCAGCTGTAAATGAATGAACGGACGACACTATTCCACTTCTAGTAATAAATGTGCCTAAAATAACAAGTAAAAATGTAGATGAAGCTAGCAAAATATTCCACGATTTAAGCATTCCTCTTTTTTCTTGAATCATTGATGAATGAATAAATGCTGTAAGAATAAACCAAGGCATTAAAGAAGAGTTTTCAACTGGATCCCATGCCCAATAACCTCCCCAGCCTAATTCATTGTATGCCCAATAGCCACCAAGAATTATTCCAGCAGATAAAAAAGTCCAGACAATCAAAGCCCATCGTCTAATTGATTGAATCCATTCAAATGAAAATGACTTAGAAATTAATGCAGCTAAAGCCATTACAAATAAAATCGTTGTTCCAATGAAACCCAGGTATAAAGTAGGTGGATGAATAGCCATTGTAACATTTTGCAATAAAGGATTTAATCCATTCCCATTTTGTACAATAATATCAGAAGAAACTGGTTCAAATGGGTTTGCAATAAAGTTTGATAAAAGTAAGAAAAACCCAAAAATGAAAGATAGAATTATGTAAGACCAATATTTTAATTCTTTCATTTTTTTTAGAGAAACATTTATATAAATAAGTGAATAAATAGACATAATAAATGTCCAAAATAATAAAGAACCTGCCTGACCTGCCCAAAGCGCTGTTACTTTAAAAAATAGTGGGGTTTCGTAGCTGGTATATTGTGCAACATATTGAAGATTAAAATTACTTATTAGCAGTTCATTCAATAAACAAAGGGTTGCTAATATTACACAAAAACAAGTAGCAATCAGACCTCTCTCTGATACATCAAGAAATATTTTTTCTTTCTTAATTGAATAGTAAAATAGAAAAAAGAATGTAGATAATATTAATCCACCACTTAGACTGATGGCTAAACTTCCAATTTGTGAGATCATTATATTTTTTCTATGTTTTTTAAATCACCTTCATATCTGGAGGCGCATTTAGTTTGCAATTCAGTAGCAACTATAAGATTATCTGCAAAAGAACCAGCTACTACAACCTCTGCATCATCTTTAAACAAATCTGGCCTAATGCCATAATAATAAACTTTTAAACTATCATTACCTTGATAGACAAAGAAGGATACCTCTAACTGATCTTGATCGCTAATCATAATTGAGTCAGGCTTAATAAGCCCTCCAACTTTTACGTTAGGAATAGAAACTTGCTTTGACGAAAGATCTTTGATTGAGTAATAACGAACTGTTAAGCCGCTATCTTTAATATTAGTTAAATAAACAGTCCACATAACTATTAATCCGAAGACAAGTACCAATGATGTATAAATTTTATTCATAATTTAAATTCCGAAAGATTCTTCCCATTCCCCATAAACATTTTTCATTAAATCTACAATTTCGCCAACAGTGCCACCTTTTTCAGCAACTTCGATTAAATAAGGAACTAAATTTAAATTATTTTCGCAAGCTTGTCTCAATTTTTTCATTTTTTCTTCAAGAGATTTGTTATCTCTATTTTTTCGTAAGTTTTTAACTTTCTTTTCCTGTATTTCTTGAGCTTCCTGTGATATTTTTAGAATTTCTATCTCAAGCTTTTCGTCCTTATCAACAAAATCGTTCAAACCAACAATAATTCTTTCTTTTGAATCGACTGATTCTTGATATATTGATGCTGATTCTGAAATTTTCTTTTGAAAATAACCATCCTCAATTGCTGTTATTGTACCACCCATATCTTCAATAGTTTCAAAATACTTATTAGCTTCCTCTTCAATTTTATCTGTAATCTCTTCCACATACCACGAACCCCCTAAAGGATCTGCAACATTTGGTACACCGGTTTCATATGCTAAAATTTGCTGAGTTCTTAATGCAATTTTTGCTGCTTTTTCAGACGGTAAAGCCAACGTTTCATCCAACGAGTTAGTATGTAAAGAATTTGTTCCTCCAAGAACTGCTGACATTGCTTCATATGCAGTTCTAACAATATTATTTTCAGGCTGTTGAGCTGTCAAAGAACATCCTGCTGTTTGAGTATGGAATTTTAATTTCAATGAATTTTCATTCTTAGCTCCATAGTCATTTTTTAACTTATTAGCCCAAATCCTTCTTGCAGCTCTATATTTTCCTATTTCTTCAAAAAAATCCATATGAGAATTGAAAAAAAATGACAATCTATGAGCAAAGTCGTCAATTTTTAAACCTCTCTTAAGCGATGCTTCGATATAAGTAAACCCACTATTTAATGTAAAAGCCAGTTCTTGAGCTGCAGTAGAACCAGCTTCTCTAATATGGTAACCACTTACGGAAACTGGGTTATAATATGGCATATTTTCTGAGCAATACTCAATAACATCTACCACCAACTTGATAGATGGCTCCGGTGGAAAAATAAACTCTTTTTGCGCTATATACTCTTTGACAGCATCATTTTGTAATGTTCCTCTCAAATGGCTGATATCAATTCCATTCTTTTTGGCTAATGCAACATAAAAGGCAAAAAGTATAATTGCAGGACCATTTATAGTTTGAGATACAGATATCTTTTCTAAATCTATATCTTTGAAAAGTATCTCCATATCTTCAAGCGAAGCAACATTTACGCCACACACTCCTACCTCTCCAGCAGAAAGTTCATGATCTGGATCATAACCCATTAGTGTGGGCATATCATATGCTACCGATAATCCAGTTTGACCGTGCTTAAGTAAGTATTTATATCTTTCATTTGTCTTTTCTGGCGTACTAAAACCTGAAAATTGCCTCATAGTCCACAATTTTCCTCTGTACATATTTTTATGGATGCCTCTTGTGTAAGGAAAGGTACCGGGATCTATACTGTATTTATTTTCTTTATCACTTGAAGAATAGTACTCTTCAAGGCTATTTCCACTAAGACTATTAAAATTCTTTTTTCTATCTAGTATTTTTTTACTCATTTTATCTACCTACAAATTTAATAATTTTTTTATATAAAGACTTACTATCTAATCCTACTTCTTCAAGCAAAATATTTCTGGGACCATGATCCACAAAATCGTTAGGTAATCCCAGGTTTAAAATATCATTCTTAATATTTTTACTTGAAGCCCAAGATAATATACTTTCTCCAAAACCTCCATCAAGAACACCTTCTTCTATAGTAACAATTTTAGAGAAATTTCTATAATTATTATCAAGATATTTCAAATCCATTGGCTTGATAAATCTACAATTCACTACTTCCGCATCAATATTAATTTCTTTTAGAATATCTACAATATCCAAACTTCTTTTTACCATTGATCCAACTGCTAAAATTAATACATCCTCACCCTTATTTAGCACCTCCCAAGAACCAATTGGTATTATTTTTGACGAAGATTTTTCAAAATTATGTGAAGTTTCTTTTGGGTATCTAATACTAAAAGGTCCATCATTATTTTTAGTAGCTGTATAAAGCAAATCCTGAAGCTCATTGCCATCCTTTGGAGCTGAAACAACCATTCCTTGAATACATTTCATATACGATATATCTAAAACTCCATGGTGCGTTGCTCCATCTTCACCAACTAAACCAGACCTATCTAAACAAAAAATGACTGGTAATTTTTGAAGGGCAATATCATGAACAATTTGATCAAACCCTCTTTGCAAAAAAGTAGAATAGATTGCTACTATTGGTATCTTACCATTTATGGACAAGCCTCCAGAAAATGTAATAGCATGAGCTTCTGCTATACCAACATCAAAAAATCTATCAGGAAACTCTTTTGCAAAATTGACTAATCCAGTACCTTCTCGCATGGCTGCTGATATACTCACAATATCTTTATTATGTTGTGCTAGTTCGCACATAGCTTGTCCAAAGACATCTTGAAATATAGGTGCTTCTATTGGTTTTACAGCTTTAGAGCTGATTTTCTCTTTTACTCCGTGATATTTGATTGGATCTTTTTCTGCATAGTCTAGCCCCTTACCCTTTTTTGTTATGGTATGCAGGACTACCGGAGTATTTAAATCTTTAATTTTTTCTAAAGTATCAACTATATCACTCACATTATGACCATCAATAGGGCCAAAATATCTAAAGCCAAGATCTTCAAAAATTGTTGTAGGTAAAAAGAAATTTTTTGCACTTACTTCGGCTTTTTTTACAACGTTCTCAATTATCTTTAATTTCCTGGGTAGCCTTGTAATTGAACTCCAAATCTTTTCTCTTATGAAGTTGTATGATTTATTTGTGGAAATTTTAACTAAATAATTTCTAAAAGCACCAATATTTGGACTAATTGACATATCATTATCGTTAACAATAACCAATAACTGTTTTTTAAGACTTCCAGCATTATTTAATGCTTCAAATGCCAATCCACCAGAAAGTGATCCATCCCCAATTATACTTACTACTTTAAATTCTTCGCCATTTAAGTCTCTGGCGCATGCCACTCCTAAGCCCGCAGAAATCGAAGTGGATGCATGACCTGCTCCAAATACATCATATTCACTCTCTGACCTTTTTAAAAAACCACTTAATCCCTTATATTTTCTTATAGTATTAAATGAATCGAATCTTCCCGTTAAAATTTTATGAGCATATGCTTGATGCCCGACGTCCCAAATTAGCTTATCCTTCGGAGTATTGTAAACGTAGTGTAATGCTGTAGTAAGTTCAATAGTGCCTAACGTAGGTGCTAAATGACCTCCAATTTTATTTATAGTTGATATTATATAGCCACGTAATTCAGCACAAATAAGCACTAAATCTTCTTTTGAATAAGATTTTAAATCCTCAGGTGATTTTATATTTTCTAAATATTTCATATCTACTTAGTGAAACAAACTTCATGTAAAAAGGTTTCATTTTGTAATTCAGGATGGCAGGTAACAGCCATGTGTATTCCCTCTTTTACACCAACTACTTCATTATTATAATTACAAATTATCTCTACATTTTTACCTATGCTAGCAATCTTAGGAGCTCTAATAAATGAAACGCTAATAGATTTATTTATGTTTTGACTAGAATAGTCTATAGAATCTTCAAAGGAGTGAACTTGTCTCCCATATGCATTTCTATGAACTTTAATATCTAAAATTCCCATATTAAGCACTTTTTCATCAAAACAATTTTTTGACATTAATATTAAGCCTGCACAAGTTCCAAAAACTGGCATATTTTCAGAAAAAGATTTTATCTCTTTAACAAAATTTTTATCGCGAAGTAAAAGATTAGACATTGTTGTAGACTCACCTCCAGGCAAAATTAAACCATCGAGATTTGATAAATCCTCTCGATTTTTAACTAATTTTGAATTGATGCCAATCTCATTGAGAATATGTACATGAGATGCAAAATTTCCTTGTAGAGCTAAAACTCCAACCACAATTATTCTCCTCTTTCTGAAAACCTCTCATTTTCTGGAATATCAGACATTAGTATTCCTTTCATTGCATCTTTCAAGTTATAAGATGCACTGAGCACCTTTTTTGCATCCGAAAAATGTGTCACAGATTGGACTATAGCATGAGCTCTCTCCGATGGGTCATCACTTTTAAAAATTCCAGAGCCTACAAATACAGTTTCGGCGCCTAATTGCATCATTAAGGATGCATCTGCAGGGGTAGCAATACCTCCAGCAGCAAAATTAGGTACAGGAAGTTTTCCATTTTTCAGCACATCTTCAACCAGCGAAAATGGTACTCTAAACTCTTTAGCTTTCTCTGACAAATTTTCATCATTTAAAGATTTTATTTCTGATGTAATCATTTTCATATGTCTAACTGCTTCAACAATATTGCCACTACCTGCTTCTCCCTTTGTACGAATCAATGCTGCACCCTCATGTATTCTTCTTAATGCTTCGCCAAGATTGCGTGCCCCACAAACAAATGGAGCTTTAAATGGATGTTTATCTACATGGAAAAGCTCATCTGCCATAGTTAATACTTCGCTTTCGTCTATAAAATCTACTTCTAATGCTTCTAAAATTTGGGCTTCAGCAAAATGCCCAATTCTGCATTTTGCCATAACTGGAATGGAAACATTTTCTTGAATTTCTTTAATCATATGCGGATTACTCATTCTAGCTACCCCACCATCTTTTCTAATATCTGATGGAATTCTCTCAAGAGCCATTACAGAAACAGCTCCAGCATCTTCTGCTATTTTTGCCTGCTCTACATTAGTTACATCCATAATGACCCCACCTTTTAACATTTCAGCAAGAGCAACTTTTGTTTTAAAATCATAATCCTTATTCATGAATAATTTCCTCATCTTTTGTATTTGTTAATTCTTTGACTTTTTCAATTACAGCTTTAATAATCCAATCGGGTGTAGAAGCGCCCGCAGAAATACCTACAGAATTTATATCACTTTTAAACCAAGATGAATCAATTTCTGCAGGAATTGTAACTTGATAAGTATTTTTATTTCTTTCGAGACTAAGCTCAGTCAATCTTTTTGAGTTTGCACTAGTAAAAGATCCAATAATTAATATCATATCTGTAACCAAAGATAACTCTTTAATTTGTTCATGATTTCTTTTCGTGGGAAAGCAAATCGTATTGATAAACCGCAAATCAATTACTTTTGTCATAAGTATGTTAATAATATCTTGTACATTTTCAATCGCCTGAGTTGACTGACTTACTACTCCAGCCTTTTTCGTTTTTCTTAACTTTTTTGCTTCTTCAATAGTTGCAACAATAATTGGATCTTCAACTTGACTGGCAATACCTACGACTTCGTCATGCCCATGATCTCCAATAATTATTATTTTTCTTCCCTCAGCATGTAATTCTTTTACTTCTCTATGAATATCATGTACAAGTGGACAGGTTGCATCAATGATATTCATTTTTTTATCTTCTGCATTTTTCCATACTTCTTTAGAAGTGCCATGAGCTCTAAAAAGAACAGGTTTATCTTGCGGTATTTCTTCTAGATTTTCTACAACTTTTACACCATTTTTTTCTAAATCTTCTACAACATTTTCATTGTGTACGATATCGCCGAGCATATAGACCTCTCCATATTCTTTACTTACATCGTATGCAGCATTAACTGCATCTCGAACTCCAAAACAATAGCCTGCTGATTTAGCTAATATTATTTTCATTATAATTATTGATATGTGTCGACAACATATTTAAAACATTTGACTTAACATCACTGAACTCACCTTCAACTAAAGCTGCAGCTGCAAAAGGATGTCCCCCTCCGCCCATTTTTTTTGCTATTTCACTAACTTTATATTTACCTTTAGATCTAAAGCTTAATCTCACTTTTCCCTTTAAATCATAAAGCATCACAGAAACTTCAACACCTTTAATACTTCTGAAAAAATCTGTAAATCCGTCAAAATCTTGATTTGAACCATTTACTTCTCTAACCATATCTTCATTCAAAGCAAACCAAGCTAATTCACCATTGCAGTCAAAATTCAAATTTTGAATAACATTACCTAAGAGCTTTATACGACTAACTGATGAACTTTCATATATCTTCTGATAAATATTGGCGATATCTAAATTCATGCTAATGGCTGTAACTGCAATTTTATGACTCAATTCTGTAGTATTGCTATGCCTAAAAGATCCAGTATCAGTTAATACTGCAATATACATACCTAACATCATTTGTTTATCAATGATTGTTTTATCAATTTCCATAAAATATGAATATAAAATTTCACCAACAGAGCAAGCATTTACATCAATAAATGTATTTGTAAAAAAGTCATTATCTGACTGTGGATGATGATCAATGCTTAAAGTTTCTATTGAATTTTCTTCGATAATATGAGCAATATCACCTAAACGATAAAAATCTCCAATATCTAATATGATACCTAGATCTGCATTTTTAATAAACCCAGAACTATCACCATCTAGTTGACAAAAAATGTCTTCCTCATTTAAAAATTGATAAATTTCAGGAAGTGGAGAATGGTTTACTATTTTACAATCTTTTCCTAATTTTTTTAAATAATGGTAAACTGCAAATGCAGAGCCAAGACTATCACCATCTGGATTGATGTGCGATGAAATAAATATTTTATCTTTTCCAGTAATGATATTTTCTATTTCTTTGAAATTCATAAAGTTATCGTTGCCAAGTATTTTCGTTAATATCTTTCTTTTTATTATAAAACCTTGAGAGAACAAAAAAGTAATCTGATAATCTATTTAAGTACATTACGACATTATTATTTTCAAGATTATCTATAAATAACTCAACTATAGTTCTTTCTGCTCTTCGTGTTACTGTTCTAGCCATATGTAGATGTGCAGAGAAAGAATCGCCTCCAGGTAGAATAAATTCCTTCAGCGGCTCTAATGAAGTATTGTAGTGATCTATACGTTTATCTAGAAAAATAATAGATTTTTCAGTAATAATGTTAGCACCATCTTCATTCAAAGAAATTTGACCTCCAATATCAAATAAATCATTCTGAATAAGCTTTAGCTCAGCAACAATTGTATGATCGTCACAATATGTACTACATACACCTATTACACTACTAAGTTCATCAATTTCTCCCAAAGCATGAATTATACCTTCACACTTAGAAACAGAACCACCTCTAGCTAATCCCGTCTTTCCGCTATCGCCATTTCTTGTTGTAACTTTAGTAATTCTCACTAAATCAATCCCCAAATTAACAAATGCACAAAAATACTAGCTATATAACCTATAAAAATAACGCCAGTCCATTTCAAATGACTAGAAAATGTATATACTCCTTTAGCTTGCCCCATAAGAGCTACACCTGGAGCCGAACCTATTGACAATAAACTTCCACCAACTCCAGCAGTTAACGTAATTAGAAGCCATTGCTCTAAATTCATTGTTGACATATCGTGCATTTGAATAACCGAAAACATTACAGGTATATTATCAACAAGGGCTGAAATAATTCCCATCAAAGAATTGGCTGCTGTAAATCCAAGCCCATCATAAAGCGTAGTATTTAATAATGCAAGATATCCAATTTCAGATAGCCCTGCTACGCACATGATAACACCATAAAAAAATAGTAAGGTATCCCACTCTGCTTGAGCAATTTGTTTAAATACACCAAAAGGTTGATCTGACCCATCTCGGGCAATACTTCGTGGTGCTGAATATGTTCTTTTTAAATAGTACCCAAAGAACTGTAATAAACTTAACCCTGTCATCATACCAAAAACTGGTGGGATATGAAGAAAGTTTTCAAAAGATACAGCAAGTAATATTGTAAACAAAAACAGAGCTATAATCGTTTTAGCTCCACGCTTCAACTGAACGGGTTTATTTTCTACGTCTTTTGAAGTACCTTCAATAAAATAACTCATAATCATAGCTGGTATTATAAAGTTGACTAAAGATGGAAGGAATAACGCAAAAAATTGTGTGAATTTAACATAGCCTGCCTGCCAAACCATTAAAGTAGTAATATCGCCAAACGGACTAAAAGCTCCACCTGCATTTGCAGCAACAACTATATTAACACAGCTAATACTAATAAAATTTTTATTTCCTGAACCAACAGCCATTACTACGGCGCACATTGTTAAAGCTGTAGTTAAATTATCCGCTATGGGCGATAAAAAAAATGCGATAAATCCTGTAATCCAGAATAATTTTTTATACGAATAATCCTGTGCTAATAAGCGAGAACGTAATTTCTCAAAAACATTTCTTTCGCTCATAGAATTAATAAAAGTCATGGCTACTAAAAGAAATAACATTAACTGCGAAAATTCTGAAAAAGCATGCATAATTGCTTCTTCTACATGTTCCGAATATCCCATTTTTGACCCGACGCCAGCTATCATTGCCCATATTACACCAGCAGCAAACAAGACAGGCTTAGATTTTCTTAAATGAGTTACTTCTTCTGTCATCACAAATATGTATGCAATAACAAATAGTATTAATGATATAATCCCTACTGGATGATTTAATAATTCCATAAGACTCCTTCTGAATAATTTTAAAATCCCTAAAGTGGAAATTTAAATCAAATCACTATAAAAAATGAACAAAATCGAACAAATATTATTTAAATTTCATATATGGAATATTTTCTTGTAATTATAATATTTGGATTATGTGCTGTAGCAATGAACATAGGGTTAATTTTTAAAAATAAACCTCTTAAAAAGGCTTGTGGCGATTCACCAGATGGATGTGAAATATGCGGGGGCGAACCAGATCGCTGTGAAAGCAATATTTAATTTTTAGGGAAATTTTCTGAGAATACTCTTCTAAAGCTCATATCTGGTTCAACATAAATCATTAAACCTTCAAAACTTGATTCTTCAAAAAAGCTATTTATTTGATCTGCTTTCATCATGTACAATGCCGTTGCTAAACCATCAGCTTCCATACATGAAGTTGGAGAAAAAACAGATATAGAAGCAAGCTTCGACATAATAGGATAGCCAGTTAATGGATTGATTTCATGGTGATAAAATCTTTTGTCTTTATCAAAATAAAAATTTCTATAATTACCTGAAGTTGCTAAAGATGCATTTTTAATTGGAACAATGTAGTCAATTTGATTTGATATATTATCAATTGAAGGGGTTGTAATACCTATTTTCCAAAGCTTTGAATTAGATTTTGTTCTCACCTCTCCACCAATCTCAACAAAAACATTATCATAATTTAAGCTTTCAATAATTTTATCAACTGCATATCCTTTAGCTATGGAGCTTAAATCAATTTGAACTCTAGAATCTTTCTTTCTAATTCTATTTCCCTCAATCTGAATTAAATCTTGACCAACAAATGCTAAAACACTATCAATTTTTGCTGGAGATGGATTATCTAAAAACTTTTCAGGACCAAAACCCCAAAGATTTACGATTGGCATAACTGTAATATCGTAAAGCCCATCAGATATATTATGATATTTAAAAGAAGCTTCTACTACATAGGCAAAATCATCTGAAATAATCATCCAATCCGTACTTTGATTTGAATTAAATTTTGAAATCTCACTCTCTGTAATGTATGTTGACATCTGCATATTGATGTCTTGAAGGATTTTTTCAATCATATTCTTATTTTTTACTATTTCCTCATTACTTTTTTTGGTTGTGCCATACTTGACAGTATATGTTGTACCCATAGTACTTCCGGAAATTGTCGGAAAATGATATTTAGATTCGTTGGTAAGATTATCTGATGAATTGCAACTGGTTAGAAATATAAATAAAAAGAAAAATAGTCTTTTATCCAAAGTCATCATAAGCGATCATATCTTCTTCTACTCCAAGATTCCATAGCATTTTCTGAACAGCGCTAATCATCATTGGAGGGCCACATAAATAGTACTCACATTCAGTTGGGTCGTCATGTTTTTCAAGATGCATGTCATGAACAACCTGATGAATAAATCCTTCCGGACCGCTCCACTTATCTTCAGGAAGAGGATCAGACAAGGCAACTTGATAAGTAAAATTATCAAACTCATCAGCTAAGGCTTTAAATTCTTCATCATAAAACATTTCTTTTTCAGATCTAGCTCCATACCAAAATGAGATTTTTCTTTTTGATTTTTCAGTTTTCAGTAAGTGAAAGATATGTGATCGCAATGGAGCCATTCCAGCGCCACCACCAATATATACCATTTCACGCTCGGTATCTTTAATATGAAATTCACCATATGGACCAGAAACTGTAACCTTGTCTCCTGCTTTTAAATTGAAAGTATAAGATGATGCAATTCCTGGAGGTACCTCAGGCATTCCTGGAGGTGGACTAGCAATACGAATATTTAGCATAATGATATTACCTTCAGCAGGGTGATTTGCCATAGAATATGCTCTAAAGACTGGTTCATTATTTTCAGCTTTATACTGCCAAATATCAAATTTATCCCAATCGCTAGTATATAATTCTTGAATTTCAAAGTTCTTATAATCTAAATCTTTATATTGAGGAACATCTATTTGAATATAACCTCCAGATTCAAATAAAATAGGATCATCTTCTGGCAATTCAAGGATTAATTCTTTAATAAAAGTTGCTACATTGTCATTCGATTTGACTGTAGCGTCCCACTTTCTAATACTAAATATCTCGTCTGGTACTTGAATCTTCATGTCATTTCTAATTTTGACCTGACAACCTAGTCTCCAATTTTCCTTTTGCTCTTTTCTATTAATGTATGCTTTTTCCGTTGGTAGAATATCTCCACCACCTTCAATTACTTGGCACTTACATTGTGCGCAAGTTCCCTGACCTCCGCAAGCGGAAGGTAAATATACATTTTGCTCGGCTAAAGCTGATAAAACAGTTCCACCAGTATCAACTGAAATTGATTTATTTGAGTCATTATTAATCAGTATACTTACTTGGCCCTGTGGCAACAAGATATTACCAATCACATTTAATATGATGACCAGCAATAGAATTACTGAACTGAAAACTACTACACCTATAAATACATCATTCATTATAAGTCAATCCCTGAAAATGCCATAAAGGCCATTGATAGCAATCCTGTTAATAACATCGCCATTCCCACACCTCTTAACCTTGGAGGAATATTTGAATAACGCAATCTATATCTTACTGATGCTAATGCGACAATAGCTAATAGAAATCCAACGCCAGAACCAAATCCGTATACCATTGTCTCCGTTATATTATACTCTCGTTCAACCATAAATAAAGAACCACCCAGTATTGAGCAATTAACAGCAATCAGAGGTAAAAAGATTCCTAAGCTATTGTACAAGGACTGAGAAAAACGCTCCATAAACATTTCTACTAATTGTACCATAGCTGCAATAACAGATATAAATACAATTAATTTTAAGAAACTGAGATCTGTATCAATAAAATCTTCGCTTAACCAAACCAATGCTCCTTTTGATAGTAGAAATTCATAAATAAACCAATTAATTGGTGCTGTAATAGTTAAAACTACAACAACGGCCATTCCTATTCCTACAGATGCATCAATTTTTTTTGAAATAGCTAAAAAAGAGCATAGACCAAGAAAGTAAGCCAAAACAATGTTTTCAATAAAAACTGCTTTAGTAAAAATGCTTAGATAATGTTCAAAACCACCCATTACTCTTCCTCCTCGATTCCAAGCAACTCTCTTTGTGTCCAAATTACTAATCCAAGTATAAAGAAAGCGCCAGGAGATAAAACTAGCAATCCAATATTTTCATAACCTGCTGCATACCAGGTTTCTGGAATACTAAATAAAACATATCCCGCACCACCATCAGGCAGAGTAATAGTTCCTGCTCCAAAAAGCTCTCTAAAAAAAGATACTACTATAATAATTAATCCATAGCCAAGACCATTGCCAAGCCCGTCTAAAAAGGCTTTTGATGGGCCATTTTTTAATGCAAATGCTTCTGCTCGCCCCATAATAATGCAATTAGTAATAATAAGACCAACAAATACAGACAATTGTTTACTCATATCGTATAGATAAGCTTGCAATAACTCATCTACTACAGATACCAATGAAGCTATAACAGACAGCATGATTACAATCCTTACTCTAGAAGGTATATAATTTCTTATGAGCGATAATATAACATTTGAAGAACATAATACAAAAATAACAGCTAAAGTCATTATGATTGCCTGATCTAAACGAATTGTAACAGCTAATGCAGAACAAATTCCTAGAACTTGCAAAGAAATCGGATTATTAACGTTTATTGGGTCGTTAATAATTTTTTTTGATTCTGAACTAAATAGTTCCATCTGCTCTTACCTTATTGAAATAGGATTCATACCTACCAAGATCTTCCTTTAAAAAATTTCCTACTCCTTTTCCTGTAACAGTTGCGCCAGATATACCATCAACTTGATGTATGGCCATCGCATTTGAATAATCTACCTTACCCTTAAGTACATCAATCCCTATTACTTTATCATCGCTAGATCTAATTTTTTTTCCTATGAAATTATTTGTAAACCACGCTTTTTCTACTTCGCCACCTAGACCTGGTGTTTCGCCATGTTTATAAAATTGTATACCAAGCACAGTGTCCGTGTCTGGCTCTAAAGCAATATAACCAAATACTGTAGACCATAAACCCTTACCTGCAATTGGGACTGCAATACCTTCAGTATTATCATCAATAACTTTCAAATAAACAGGTAGCACTTCAATATTTTTTTCAGTGTCAACTTCCTCAATTACACAGTCAACAATATCGCCACTGGTATTAACACAAAAAGCTTGCACATTTTTACTAAAAATTTCTTCAACAATCTCGTTTGACCATGGTTCACTTTCTGATTCAACAAAATTTAGAGACCTTAAAATATTCTTTTTTACATCTGCTTTTAAATTGTATTCTTGAAGATCTTTAACATTCATTTTAGTAAATGACAATAAAGATCCCAATATTACTGTGACTATAAAAACGAAAGCTAGGGTATAATTATTACTATGCATTGCGTGCAACTCTCATATTAATATTAGATTTAACTACATAATAATCTATTAATGGGGCAAACATATTCATAATTAATATCGCCAACATCACTCCCTCTGGATATGCTGGATTGACTGATCTAATTATAACTGTCAATACTCCGATCATAAAGCCATAAATCCATCTACCTTTATTTGTATGTGAAGATGTTACCGGCTCACTAGCCATAAAAACAGTACCAAAGAGGAAACTTCCAATCAATATATGTTGCAATGGCGTGATGGTTAACATTGCATTTGTTGAGTAATCTGCTAAAAGATTTAATAGGCCTGCAGTTAAGACTAGGCCAATAATTGATGATAGCATAATTCTCCATGAAGCAATACCACAATAAATAAGAAAAATTGCTCCTAGAATAATTAACATTTTATTTGTTTCTCCTATTGATCCTGGAATTAATCCCCAAAACATATTTAGATTTGAAAAATCAAATTGTGTAGACTGACTATAAAGATTAGAGGCAGTATCATATTGTGAAGGATTAGCTGGAATTGATAGCGCAGTAGCTCCGGTGTAACCATCCGGCCCTAATGCCCAAACTTTATCACCAGATATTTTTGTCGGAAAAGCAAAATACATAAATGCTCTTGCTGTTAAAGCAGGATTAAATACATTTGTACCAACACCACCGAAAATCTCTTTTCCAATGATAATTCCAAAAGAAGTTCCTAAAAATAATTGCCATAGAGGAATATCGGGTGGCATTGTTAAGGGAATAAGTGCGCATGATACAAGAAATCCTTCATTTATTTCATGTTTTCTAATTATTGCAAAAGTAATTTCACAGATTGCTCCCGCAATAAAAGTCACAATCAAAATTGGCAAAACATAAGACATACCAAAAATAAAGTCACTCAAAATAGAGCTAGAAGCTCCAGTGGCTGATGAATGCAAATATCCAATATTATAAGCACCAAATAAATAGCATGGTATAAGTGCAATTACCACGAAAAACATAGTTCTTTTAATATCCATATTGTCTCTAATATGTGGTCCAGATTTATTCTGAGAGTCTGTTGATAATAAAATTGTATCGGCTGCCTCCCACAAAGGATAAGCAAATGATAGCGGTTTCCCCTCTTGAAAAAGTTTACCTGACTCTGCTAATATTTTTTTTAAAAAATTCATTTTAATTATCAAAATAGACCGTGTCTAATCCCTTTCTAATTATTGCCCCAACATCAGTTTTGCTTGGACATGCAAAAGAACATAATGCCACATCTTCTTCATCGCATTCATAAATACCTAACTGTTCCATTTCTTCAAAATCGTTCGCTTCAATACTTCTAACTAAAGCATTTATGTAAATGTCCATTGGAAATACCTTTTCCCATGCTTCCACAGGTACAAAAGCTCTGTGACTACCATTTTGAAGCGTTGTAAAATTAAAGGGAGATTTATTTTTTCCAAGATATGCGTTAAAAATGCTATACTTTGAAGAACCTCCAGGATGAAGCCAGCCAATAAACGATCTATCAAATGATTCCTCGATTGCAGAAATTGAAGAGTGGTAAAATCCTAAATATCCATCTATTGAAGACTGCTTGCCTGTTAATACATCCCCTGAAATAATTCTTACATTTTTTGTAGATAAATTATTTTTACATGGGAAAGCTAAAGAACCTCCTAATCTTGACTCAAAGTAAGAAGGGGTACTAATAGCTGGACCGCCTAAATTTATTGTGATTGACGGATCAAAAATGTTGCTATTGAATAATTTTCCTAGAATAGGAAGGTGATGTCCTTGAACAGTCCAGACAACATCTTTGTTATTGATGGGATTAATATGGTTAAGAACAACCCCAACATTACCTGACGGATGAGGACCTTCCACTTGAACGACATCCACAAAATCTAAATCTGAAAGGTAAGTAAATTCTCCAGGCTTTACAGCAACAAACAACTGACCATCAGTCATTTTTTTTAAGTTTTTTAGAGCGCTAATAATATGATCTTTTTTGGAAGACAACGTAAAATTATAATCAACTGATAACGGTGCAGTATTTGCTAAGCTTACAACGATACACTTGGGTGTATCTGAAGGATTAGCGACTTTATTAAAAGGTCGCTGAGTTATGAAAGGCCACATATTTTTTTCTAATAAGTAACTAACAACCTCATCTTTGGTAGCCATATCTCTTGGTTTTGAATTTGTGTCTTTCTCGTTTTCACTATCAATATCAAAAATAATTTCCTTTATTGATCTTCTTTCTCCATAAATAATTCTTGAAATTTTACCAGATGCAATTGCTGGCCACTTGACCTCAGGACATAACTTATCAAAAAATATAGGGTCACCCAACCTTACAATATCTCCCTCCCTAACCAATAGTTTTGGTTTTATATATCTGAAGCTTTCAGGAGAAAGTGAAACAGTTTTATTAATTATAGGTGCTAAGTTGTCTCTGGATGGTACACCAGCGATGTTAATATTGTGACCTTTTTTAACTTTTATTTTCAACATAAATTGAGGTGCTTAGTTTCACCTTTATTTTGACATGAGAAGGTAATAAAAAAGTTTGTTGAGTTCTATAAAATATTTAACTAAATATAAAAAAAATTATTTTTTGGCTTTCCACTCATAATAATTTCCATCATAAGAAACTTTTTTCTGCCATTCCTTAACTTTAGAATTTATAAGGTCTAAAGTTTCAGAATTAACATCTTCTAATAAATCAATTGTTAAATCACCAACTGTTTTTGCACTTACTCTTGAAGCCTTTATATTTCCAGTTCCTGTAATCGCATTACCCATTCCATGAACCTTATCTAGCTCATCGAATTTTCCAGATTCTTGATCAATAATATTATAAGTAGATCCATCCATGGGAATTCCTTCAATTGGCTCAGGTAAACTACCTATTGAACTAACAATCATACTTCCGTTCAAGATTCCAGCTGAATCATTTATAGCGATGGGCTTCCCATTAACAATTTCATTCTTAATTATTTTTAAGCCTTCTAACTTATTATTAACAACATGTAACCCTGTAGGTTGAGTACATTCTGCTACTTTAAATAAAAACTTTTCTTGCATATTTTTAAGTACTTTTCTACGTGCTAGCTTACGCTTTTCAACTATTTGGTCATCTGCGTTTTCTGGGATTGTTGTAAGCGGCATATTTTCTATATCTCTCCTATAAACAAGAGTTGCACCATTAATATTCAAAGAGCCATAATCTATATCATGCATTTCTAAATATTTGGAAATACCTTTATGCTCCATTTCGACAATGTCAAAATTTTCAATTTTAGATTCAACTTTTTGTTTAACTAATTCAAGTTGTAGAATTTTACAAACATCTATTGAAGCAAGTCCTCCCCCAACTACTAATGCATCATCGGTAACAATTACATTAGTTCCACTATAGCCTGACTCATGATAATGATTAAACCAATATACAAAAGGATTCTGATAGTAAAAATTTGGGTAGCTTTCAATTTCTTTGAATGGAAAAGCTCTATCATTCCAAGCTCCATTTGCGAAATAAATACAACTCCAGTCAATATCGTAAATATCTTTAAACTTTAAATCTTTTCCTAATCGGGTTAAAGGAACAAAGTCAACTAATTCATGAGACATAATATCATCGATTTTCAAGTATTCTTTAGTACGTTGTTTGTCATGCCACCTAGGTAGTCCATCTTCAATCTTACCATATGGCATATGATTTTGATCAATTATTATACAACGAACTCCTTCTGCTGTCAATTTTTGTGCTGCTGTGGAGCCAGAAACTGCACCACCGATGATTAATACTGCCTTCATTTTAATACTTCTTTCATTAATATGTTTATTTGTTAAATTTGTTCGGTATGAAATTAATAAATAATTTGATAATTCAAATCATTCCTTTTTTGCCCAAGATATTTGTGCGATTAGTTGCATCCCCATACATTGCCGGTATAACTGATGAAGAAATGTTAGTAAATGTTAAGAAGTTGAATGAAAAAGGATATGATGTAGCTATTGATATTTTAGGAGAACATGTAGCAACTGAACAAGAAGCGACAGTAATCACTCAAAGATACGCAAATCTTTATGAAAAAATTGCACTACAAAAGTTAGAAGCAAATTTATCAATTAAATTAACACATATTGGGCAAGATCTTGGAAAAGAGGTTGTCAAAAACAACTTAATGACTTTGGTCAATGCTGCAAAAAAATATAATAATTTCTTACGTCTAGATATGGAAAACTCACCCTATACATCTGAAACTATTTCACTATATAATGAGGCATTTAAAAATTATTCTAATATTGGTATCGTTTTGCAAGCATACATGCACAGATCTATTGATGATATTAATGAACTAGCTGATGATTCATTTAATGTAAGAATTTGTAAGGGTATTTATGTTGAGAATGAAAATATTGCTATAAAAGATTATCAAGAAATTAGAGCGAACTATATAAAACTAGTGCAGGTTGCACTTCAAAAAGGTTCTTATGTTGGAATTGCTAGTCATGACGAATATTTAATAGATACAATATATAGTTGGATTGAAGAAAATAATATTTCCAAAAATAAATATGAATTTCAAATTTTGCATGGCGTTCCAATGGAGAGAAAACTCCAATCTTTAATTAGAAAAGGAAATAAAGTTCGTGTTTATGTACCTTATGGAGATAACTGGTATGACTATTCTATCAGAAGATTAAAAGAAAATCCTAAAATGGCTGGGTATATTATTAAAAATATTTTTAGTAAAGTATTTAAAAGATAGTTTTTTCCTTAACTTTTTTTAATTCTATAAATAAAAATAAGAATAATACCCGCTAAGTTCGGAAACCAAACTTCAGGACTCGACCATGAAATACCATCAAATGCAACATCTGATATTGGCCAAAACAATTTCACTGGAAAAAATTCTTTTGCATGAAACGGAAAATCTAATAAAATGTGAAAAGGCCATGCAAGCATAGGCCAAACTATATCTTTTTTTATAAAAAAAATAAGTCCAATACATAGAAAAGCTGTAACAAAGCTATGTGATAAATTATCCATAAAAAATAACCAGTCAGGATAAGGAGCTAATTGAGCTAGACTTTCTAATGTTGGAACTCCCCCATAGCTTAAAGTTCCAGATATAATTCTTATCAAAAAAAGTACACCAAATGATACAAGATCTGGCATTGCACCAAAGAAAATTGCTAGCCACGTATTGCCCCTATAACCGAAGATTGCTTTTCCCCATAAGGCATGACTTAAAGTGTCCATATAGAAACTATTTCGCTAAAGAACCCATTGGGTCCCAAGGCTTTAAAGGAACTGCTTTTTCATTCTTATAAAGATTATATAGATCGTCAGATAAATAATCTTTATGGACAACAACTTCATAATTATACTCATCAAACCATTCATCTGACATAATGTGATATCCCTTTTTTCCTACCTTATCACCCCAACTATTTTCAACTCTCCATTTAATAGGTTTATCTTCATGGTCTAAATCTACTCCAGTAAAAAGCATAGCATGAGTCATTTGGCTCTCTCCATATTGTAGTCTCTCAGCTTTATTCATACTAAAGTTAGACTGATAAAAGGAATTGTAGTCAAATAAATTAATATCCATTACACCAATCTTTCTATCAAAATGCTTTCCTACATCACAACCAAACCATACAGGGTGATCATCTTTAATTGAATGTACTGAAGCTGCTTTCATTTCTTCGGATGTTACATTAAGGTATCGTACCGGATTTCCTTCAACAACATTTCCAAGCGCCTCAACAGTGTATACCTTTCTATACTCCTTATCTTCCATAGGACAATTTATTAAGCAGACATATTCATCTAAATTTAATCCTACATGATTATCAAAAAAAGATTTAGGAGTTAAATTTTTAACACTGATAAACTTCTTTTTCTTATCATGAGCTTCCCAATTAAATGAAGTTGGAGGTGTTCCAATATGCATTGTAAGCATTTTGTAAATATTTTCTAACATATCAGTTTTAATCGATTCTAAATCATCTTCGGAGACACCATTACAAATATGTAATCGTAAATCCTTTGCATTTTCACGAAGTTTTCGTGCTATCATTCTATTCATTGTAGCTGACTGACTGGACGAAAATGATTCGGACATTTCAGATTGAGGAATAACACCATACTTATTGATTAAACTAACCCACATATCCCATTGCCCTCCATCTTCGATAGGATTTGAAAGAAGATGCATTACCATACGACTATTCCAATCTTCAGATGCAGAATCAATAATACATTCTAAAAAATAATTTGCTTTTTCAAGCTTATCCCAAAACATAAAATAGCTCTGCGAAAACTCAAAGTTTTTCAAGTTGTGCTTTCTTCCAATATAAAATCTAAACAAATTTAAACCGGCAAAACCCCAGCATCTTCCACTAGATTTTTGATTAGTAACAGGCATCTCTCCTTTAACTATATTTGAAAAAGAATGATTAATATTCCTATAATGTTCCCAATTCATAGTCAAATCACTTAAATCGGTACGAATCATCGCATTTCTAACAACTTTAACATGGTTATCTGATTGATATTTTTTTTGAAATTTTTCTATTGTTTTTAATGTAATTGAGTTACCCATTTTTTTCCTTTTTTAATTAATTATCTATTTTTCCAAAAATAACATATTAATAATATTGCTCTATGAACCTCTTTTACCCCAAACCATCTTCGTTTTCAAAGTCTGATAGTAGTCATAGTCTTCAAAAGTAATAAATTTCAGATGATGTTCTGCTTGTGAAATTATCACTGTTGAATTACTGGTAAAATGTTCGATATTCTGTCCATCAGAAATTAGCTTTAGATCTTTTTCTGAATCACCATTAAATCTAAATTCTATATTAACATTTGCTGGTAACACTAAAGGTCGAGATGTTAACGAATGAGGTGAAATTGGTGTTACAAGAATTGAAAATACATCTGGTTGAACTATAGGGCCTCCAGAAGATAGTGAATATGCTGTAGAACCAGTAGGAGTACTAATAATAATCCCATCAGACTTATAATCACTAACATGTTTATCATTAATATATAGGGACAAAGATGTTACTCTGTAGGAGGTTTCATTTTGTACAACAAAGTCATTAATTGCAAAGTGTGTTGATTCTTCATTTGAAATTTTAGCATTCAACACTAGTCTATTTTCAATGCCAAAGCTTTCATTTTTTATCATATCTAATTTTTCAGATAGTTCTGAAGGGGTGATTTGAGCTAAGAAACCTAAACCTCCAATATGAACGCCTAAAACAGGTACAGTAGGTTTACTAAAAATTCTAACACCTGCGATTAATGTTCCGTCGCCTCCTAAGCAAAGTAAAAAATCTACGTTTGGAGGACTAGATGTTTCATAAAATTTTGGATGATCTGCAGCAAAATCTAGATGCTTTAATTTGCCAGGCAAATATAATGTAATATCATTCTTTTTTGCCCACAAAATGACTTCGTGGACCAATCCTGGAACTTCTTTTTTTCCAGGATTAGCCCAAATAGCAAAACTTTGAGGTTTCATGTTATTTATTTTTTTTCTTATGTCTGTCTGCACGTAAACGTTTTTTACGTTTATGTGTATTCATTTTTCTTTTTTTTCTTTTTTTACCACAAGGCATAAAGTGCTCCTATTTAATAATCGATCAATTTATCGTTTACAGTTGTTTTCATCAATTTAGATGGCTTGAATGCTGGCACATATCTTTCTGGCAAGTATACAGGATCGCCTGTTTTGGGATTTCTTGCCTTTTTTGGCAACCTATGCTTAACAGCAAATGTTCCAAACCCTCTTAATTCAATTTTTTCATTCCGACTAAGTGTCGTAATAATTTCTTTAAAGGATGTATTAATAACAGCTTCAACCTCAAGTTTAGTTAGTCCTGTTTTTGCAGAAACAGCGTCTACTATATCTTGTTTAATCATACTATTAATTCTCCATAATTTATTATTTAACAAATAAAGTTAATTTCTGTCCAGGATAGATTCTAGATGAGTTCTTTCTCATATTGTTCCATTCTCTAACCTTTGCTATGTCAACTTTATATTTACTAGCTATTCCACTTAAGGTATCACCAGACTTGACAATATAAACATTTTTAGTCGGAGTGTCCTTATCTGGTTTACTATTTACGAATAATGATAATTTTTGTTTTGGGTAAATATTTGAGCTATTTCCCATATTGTTCCATTTTCGGATTTCAGCTGCTCTAGTATTATACTTTTCAGCTATATGGCCTAATGTATCGCCTGATTTAACTTTATAAATAATTTTTTCAGGATAATTAGAATAAACTCCGCCTTTTACTGGTATTTTTAGACGTTGTCCAATTGAAAGTTTATTAATATTACTAATATTATTAATTGTCTGTAAATCAGCAACTGAGACACGATATTTTGATGCAATAGAAATAAAATTTTCACCCTTTCTTACTCTATGTTCAATTTTTTGTACTGCAAATTTTTGCTCATCTGGAAGTGCATTAAATTTTTTATAAAAACTATCTTTCCTTCCTAAGGGAATATTAATCTTGTATGACCCATTTGAAGGAGTCGCTGGCTGTCTTAATTCGGGATTAAGACGTTGAATGGTACTACGTTTAGTACCTGCCGCTTTTGCTATAACTGTTAGATCTGCACTCTTCTCAATTGTAACTTTGTCATATTTCAACGGATTAGAATTTGGAATTTTAAATCCGTATTTTTCTGGGTTCTTTAAAATGATTGCTGCAGATAAAAAATATGGTATATAATTTTTAGTGTCTTTTGGAAGAGAGTATAATTGCCAATAATCAGATGTCTCATGTAATTTCAATGCACGTTCTAATCTTCCCCAACCTACGTTATAAGCAGCTAAAACTAAATACCAGTCATCAAACTCCTTATAGAGGTCTTTAAAGTACTTTGCTGCTGCAACTGTAGATTTCTCTGGGTCCTGTCGCTCATCAATATACCAATTCCTTTCAAGGCCGTACTGCTTACCAGTTAAGTACATGAATTGCCACAACCCAACAGCCTTAGCTCTTGATACAGCTTTTGGGTCAAAACCAGATTCAATCATTGACACAACAACCAACTCTTCTGGAAGGTCATATTCTTCAAATATTGGCAACATCATATCTTTATATTGAACATATCTTTTTAACCAAATATTAAATCCTTTTCGACCTTTCCCTTGAAAATATCGAATATAGCTCTCAACTTGAGAGTTCATAACAAGAGGTATATGGCCTTCTGAATCATCAATAATAGTAAATTTTGTTGTTCCCATTTCTACTGACTCATTTTCACTTGATACTGATGCAATATCTCTTCTAATTATATCTGCTGTCAAGAACTGTGTTGACTTTCCAATTGTGTTTAAACGCGTTGTATAAATCTTAATGAAATCAGATTGAAACTTTTCAAACTCAATTTTATCTAACTCTTCTCTCACTCCCAACTGCTCAACGTCAGATAGTAAATCAAAAATTCTTTTAATATTATAGACAACTTCAACCGTATCTTGATTAACATCAGCAATTACAGCATCTGATAAAAATTGTTTAGCCTCGTTAAGTATAGATGATATTCGATTTCCATTTCCAATAAAAGCAGCATCGCTAGTATTCATAAATGGTTTTTTGGATTTTAATATATCTGAGTCTTGAGCAAAAATAGAGCCAATTGCAGCTGCTAAAACTATATATATTTTAAGTAATCTCATTTTGATGGGAAATTATCTGTAAAGTAAGATAGAATCAAGTTAGGGTTTTTTTATTTTATCGATATAATTTGATGAACTATATCCTCTATGAAATTTTAAAAGCTCTACTCTTCCACCAGCATTAGTAACTTCCTTTGCACCAACTATATTTTCAATACTGTAATCTCCTCCTTTGACTAAAACATCTGGCATAATTATTTTAATTAATTTAATTGGAGTTTGTTCCTCGAAACTTATTACGTAGTCAACAAATTTAAATGCGGACAAAATTAAAGCTCTATCCTGAAGAATGTTAATTGGTCTTGATGGACCCTTTAATTCTTTAATTGAATTGTCAGAATTGATTCCAATAACTAGAATATCTCCACAATCTTTAGCTTGTGATAAGTATCTAATATGACCAACATGCAAAATATCAAAACACCCATTAGTAAATACAATTTTTCTTCCCATATCTTTGTGAGATTGAATTTCTTTTTTATAGTAATCTAAATGATATTTATTTTTAGTCATTTTATTAATTTAACAATCTGTTTTTTAATTTTCATCGTTATATCATTTCGATCTTCATAAACACTATTTTTGGTTTCAATAGGAGAACCAAAAGCTACGGTTATTACGTTAGGTTCTTTTGCAAAAAAAGATCTATTTAACCAACTATATGATCCGATAATAGCAACTGGAACAATAGGAAGTGCTGTATCAATTCCAAGCACAGCAGCTCCTTTTTTAAAATCCTGCAGTTTTCCATTCTTTGTACGTGTACCTTCTGGAAAAATACCAACTGATCTAGGATATTTATACATATCTAATTTTAGACTTTCTAAAGATTTAATAGCCTCTTTGTTGTTCCCTCGATCTACAAGAACAAATCCTGCAGTTCTAATAATTGTACCAAAAATAGGAATTTTATCAAGTTCTTTTTTTGCAACAAAAGCTAAATATTGATTAACCGCCACATAAAGAACTTGAAAATCAATAATAGAAGAATGATTTGGCGCAAAAATATACTGTTTATTTTTATCAAAATTTTCTCTTCCAATAACTCTTAGTTTAAAGCCAAATAGAAAGTTTAATGTCTTTCCCCAGTTAATACCATAAAATTTGAAATTGCTTTTCCTTTTTGACAACAATATTGAAAACATAGATGTTACTCCAAAAAGAAATGTCCAAAAAAGCAGGTTTATATAAACCCAAATTTTCTTCAACTATTTAATCTCCGACAAACCAATATATGGTTGGAGAGCTAAAGGTACTGAAATTGAACCATCTTTATTTTGATGTGTTTCGAGTAAGGCAGCAAAAATTCTTGGAGTTGCTAAACCGGAGCCATTTAATGTATGCAGATAATCAACTTTATTATTTTCATTTCTAAACCTAATGTTTCCTCTTCTTGCTTGAAAATCTTCAAAATTGCTACAAGACGATACTTCTAACCATTTTTTTTCACCTGGAGCCCATACCTCTAAATCATAACACTTTGCAGCAGAAAAACTTAAGTCCCCAGAACATAGTTCGATTACCCTATAATCTAATTCTAATAAATCGAGCAATTTTGATGCCTGTTTTGTCAATAATTCTAATTCATTATAAGAGGAATCTGGATGCACAAATTTTACTAATTCAACTTTGTTGAATTGATGAACTCTAAGCAATCCTCTTGTATCTTTTCCATAAGAACCGGCCTCTCTCCTAAAACATGCAGAGTTTGCCAGATAATATTTTGGGATTTGATTTAGTTCCAAAATTTCATCTTTGTGTATATTAGTTAATGGAACTTCTGCAGTTGGAATTAGAAATAATTCATCTTTTTCTACAAAATACATATCTTCTTCAAATTTTGGTAATTGACCTACCGTTAAAGCAGACGAAGGTTTAACCATAAATGGGGTAAAGAATTCTGTGTAATTGTAATTTTTTAAATGAAAATCAATCATAAAATTGAGCAATGCTCTTTCTAATAATGCTCCCTTTCCCTTATATAGAGGAAATCCAGAGCCAGAAATTTTAGCGCCCGCTTCAAAATCTAATAAATCTAGCTTCTCAGCAATTTCTACATGACTCTTAAGATTAAAGGATGAATCATCATTGGGAACACAGTCCTTATGTATTATATTATCCTTTTCAGAAACACCAATTGGCACTGAATCATGGGGAATATTTGGAAGCTCTAATAATTTTGCTTTCAAGCTATCAGACTTTTCTCTTTGATCGCTTTCGAGCTCCTTAATGGTTTCAGAAAGTTTTTTTAGCTCTGAAAAGATATTATCAGCTGACTCACCTTTTGCTTTTAAAATACCGATTTCTTTTGATTGTTGATTTTGCTGGGATTGTAAATCATTTAATTTTTTTGTTAGCTCTCTTAAATCAATATCAGCTTTAACTAAATCTTTCAGATTAATAGTTGAATCCTTTTTTCGGAGATTATCTTGTATTTTATCTTGATTGTCTCTTATCTGTTTAATATCAATCATAATATTATAACTTAGCTATTTCTTCTAAAACATTAACGTTTATTGTTTGTAATAAAATTTTTTCTTTATTTAAAATTTCAATCTTATAAAACCCAGGACTTGAAATTTTTACTTTATTATAATAGTAATCTGCAATTGGATTTATATAAAGTTTTTCTTCTTGAAAAAGAATATCTTCCTTGAACAGATGTATAAAAAATTCTTGCTTATTTAGGTCAGTCCTATTTGCAAAACCATACAGGAAAATAGGTTCATTAATTTTGTAACTTTTGTTTCCTAAAAAGAATGTATAGTTAATATCTTCACTCTTCGAGACCCAATTTACCGCCTCTTCAAATAACTCATTATTACCAGAAATAATATCTTTATATATTGATTCATCGTTGATGAAAACAGACCTAAAATTATTTTTTTCAAAAAATGTAATTTTTGAAATATTTCTTAGTTCATTTTTACTTAAAAAATCAAGACCAAATAGTGGTGAAATTTTTAAAAGTGATTCAAAGTCCTGTTGATCTCCCTTTATCATTATTAGTGAACTATTTTCTGAGTATATTTTTTTAATAAATAAATTAAACCATCTATCTGATATTGGTGCTTCAGGAAAATTATCTAGAAAGATAATGTCATATTTTTTGAACCAAAATTTTTCAAAATTTGGACTTTGCTCATCAATGTTTGGATAATAGTGATCATAATTATTATTTAGATTAGCTATTATTCCTCTTGTGTTATAATTAAGAGCTCCACTTATAATAGCTATATTCATTTTCTCTTCTCTTAAATCTGTAGCAAAAATATATCTATTATTTGAAATATTATTTTCAAGTCTGAGGCTAGAAAGCTTAACTTCAAAATTTTTATTGAAGTCGATATTATCTTTTAATAAAAAAGACTGAAAGTAATTTTGTTTATCTCTACTAAATTTAATTTTGTCAGACGCAACTAACCTTCCATTATTCAGAAGGGTGATTTGCGCAAACTCGTCGCCATTTTTATTATCAATTTCAATATCAATATATAAAGACTTTTTGTCATAGCGATTTGGGTAGACAATAACATTTTTTATAGATATATCTACAATATCACCAAAAGTTTTTGATTCTTCATTCTCTGGAATGGTACTATCTAGCTTAGCTGCATCTTCGTCTGAGGAAAAAAGATAGGAAGATAAATTCATATAAATTGCTAAACCTATTACTGTAGCTATTGATGTCCATAAAACAAATTTTTTGAATTTAATTTTCATTACTAAACAACCATACCTCGTGAATAAGCAGAAAAATTAATACCCACTTTAGCTGAATCATTATTTATCTTTTTTTCGCCCAAAAATGCGATCATATCAGCATTGTCAGTACAATACTTAAGTGATGGAAAAATAACTGATTTATCTAGCTTACCTAACTTTGTTCTTAGTCGTTGATTAGCAGCTACCCCTCCACATACTATAGCTGTATCAATATTATAATTATTCATGGAGTTATTTAATTTTTTTATTAAACAATCGACTATAGCTTCTTGATAACTAGCAGCTATATCATCGGCATTAAATTTATTTTGATTAACACAATTAATTAAAGAAGTTTTTAGTCCGCTAAAGCTAAAGTTATAAGTTCCATCATTGAGAATTGGACGTGGAAAATTAATTAATTTACAATCACCTTCTGTAGCCAATTTTTCAATTTCTGGACCACCGGGATATTTTAAACCTAATGTTTTAGCACCTTTATCAAACGCTTCACCGCATGCATCATCCAAAGTCTCTCCTAATAAAGTATATTCAAATAAATCTTTGACAAGCCAAATTTGAGTATGACCACCAGAAACAAGCAAATTAATGAACGGGGGATTAAGCTCCTCAAATTCAATAAATGCAGAATTAAGATGTGCTTCTAAATGATTAATTGGAATTATAGGAATATTTAAACCTTGAGACATTCCTTTTGCGAATGATATTCCTGACAATAACGATCCCATCAATCCGGGGCCACTTGTTACTGCTATTGCCTCGATATCTGAATAGTTCATATTAGCATCCTTAATAACTTTTTCAGTTATTTCAGGTAAAAATTTTTCATGCTCTCTTGATGCAATCTCAGGAACAACTCCACCAAACTTGGAATGAATTGATTGGGTTTTTGTATAACTTGAAATAATTTTAGAATTGTCGCAAATAGCGACACCAGTTTCATCGCAGGATGTTTCTATTCCTAGGACAATCAATTTATTTCTTTAATGACTAAAATTTCTAAATTATTTGGAGATAAATCTTTCCATTCTAAAATAGTATCAGGTATTTTAACTTCCGGAGAATAAAACTGCTGATCAGGTGTCCAAGATTTTTCAAAATTAATTAAAACCTCTATATCTGAGGATTGTATACTAGCAATCTGGTCTAATCCACCTACAATAGTCAGAGAAACTGTTGAGGGATTTACAAATACATTAACCTCGCTTGGCTTATTAATTAATTTAACGGGTATCCCCGTAACAATTGTTTCGCTTATTGGCTGAACATTAATAAATCCATTTACTTTTTTTGGGTCAAAATCAACGACTTTATTAGGATTGATAATTAAAAATTCTGATTCGAAAGAAGAAATCAAGTTAAGTATGGTGTCTTTTTGTGTTTTAACAAAATTAATAGCGTTTACAACTTCTTGGGGTCCTCCAATACTAACCGAATCAGGAGAAAAAATTCCTTCACCGACTTGAATATATCCTGGTGCTGTTGAAATTAGTATATCAGATTTGATTGGAACTTTTTTTACTAAATACTGGTCTAAGTTAATCTTTATATTTCTTGGAGAAACAACTTCAACAAACTCTAAATCTAGGGAAGATGGGAGTACTATTTTTTCAGGATTATTTTTATAGTATTGGTCTAGCTCAAAATTGTATTGATCAGCAATGCTACTTAAATCTAGTACAGCTTTATAATCTTCATAAAAACTATCAAAAAATCTTAGCCATATAAATGCTCTCCCTGAACCTTTTAATGTGACAATAATACTTTCGGGAACTTCCTCTTTATACGTTTTTTGCTCTTGAAGATTTCGAGCGACTAAAGGTATTTTTGTGGTGACTGAGTAAGTGTCTTCACTTTTAATAAAAAACCAGAAAATAAATGCAATAACAAAAGAGTAAAAAAGTCTTTTGATCTGGTTTGTATTAGTCGACATCAGGCTGATCAAGCATTAAGATGATATTCTTATCTTGTTCTCTAACTTCAACAACTAATAAATCAATATTATCACCAAGTTCAACTGTTGACAAATAATCCTTTTTAAGATCTTTAGAAATTTTATCAGAAGGAACTAGGCCATTAATATCATCTCCTAAATCAACGATGACACCTGAATCATTCATAATTGAAACAGAGCCTTTCAATTTATCGCCTGAAGAATATTTTTCTGAGATACTTGACCATGGATTTTCTGTAAGATCTTTAACGCTTAGCAAAATTTTTCGATCTTTATCTGATATGTCAATTATAACAAATTCAACATTGTCACCTTCGCTGACAAACTCTTTTGGATGAAGTGGATTCTTTGTCCAGTGGAAATCTGTACTTCTAATAAAGCCTTCAATATCTTCGCCTAGATCTACATAAGCTCCAAATTTAGTAACTTTATTAACTGCGCCTTCTTTTTTATCTCCAACACTAACTTGAGATGAAATATCATTCCAAGGGTCTTCACTTAACTGCTTAATGCCTAAGCTTATTTTTTGCTCATTAGCATCAATAAATAATACTTTTGACTCAAGCGAATCTCCAACTTTATATTGATCTTGAAGGTTTTGAATATTTTTTGTCCATGAAATTTCAGATATATGAATTAATCCTTCAATACCTTTTTCTATCTCAATAAAAATACCGTAATTCATAATACTTACAATCTTTCCATTAATAACATCACCAACATTATATTTTTCCGGTATTGATTGCCAAGGATTATCAACTAACTGCTTCAAGCCCAATGAAATTCTAGATGTTTCCTTGTTATAATCGATTATTTGGACTGTAATTTCATCTCCTATTGATACGATTTCGGATGGATGATTAATTCTACCCCATGAGAAGTCAGTAATATGTATTAGTCCATCAACTCCACCAAGGTCAACAAATGCACCAAAGTCAGTAATGTTTTTAACTAGTCCTTGAAGTTGAGCGCCAACCTCAATCTTTGTCATTAATTCTTGTCTTTTTTCATTTAGAGATTCTTCAAGAATTGCTTTTCTAGATACTACAAGATTTTTACGCATCTCATCAACTTTTACAATTTGGAAATCAAATTCTTTATTAACAAGATCATCAAAGTTCTTAATAGGTTGAACGTCAGCTTGTGACCCAGGCAAAAAGGCTTGTATAACTCCAAGATCTACAACCAAACCACCCTTTACTCGCTTCACAATTTTTCCATGTACAGGTTCTTTAGACTCTTCAAAACTTCTTAGCTCATCCCATCTTCTTATGAAATCTGCCTTATATTTTGATAAACTTAAATTACCGTCAGAATCTTCAAACTTTTCAAGAAAAATATCAATATTTGATCCGATTTCAGGCAAATCTTTATTATTGAATTCTGATCTACTAATTAATCCTTCAGATTTAAAACCAATATCAACCATGACATCACTATCACTGATACCAATTACTTTAGCTGAAATTATTTGGTTTTCAGATATGTCATTAAATGTTCCTTGATATTCTTCAAGAATATCATCAGCAAGCTGCTCAATTTCTACTTGATTTTCAGTACCAGAAATTACTTTAATACCTGCAAATAAATCTTTACTCAAATAATCTTTAATTGTTTTTTTGGAAGATATTTTCTCTTCAATAAATTGTTCTGCTGTAACCTCTTCTACAGGATTTTTTTCTTCAACAATCTCCACAACAGGTTCTAATATTACTTCTTCTTTTATTACTTCTTTTTTTGTTTGTTCGCTCATTTTATTTTGCTTCTTTCAATATGTTTGTAGATTTGATTTACTTGATCATCAAAAGTGCAGTTTGATGTATCAATTACAATTGCATCTAGTGCTTGTGACAATGGAGAAAGTTTACGACTACTGTCATACTTATCTCTATCTATCAAATCTTGTTTTATTTTGTTAACGTTAAACTCCTCATTTACACTTATAAAATCATTTAGTCTTCTTTCAGCTCTAACATCATAGTCAGCAGTTAAATAAAACTTATGCTTTGCTTCAGGAAAAACTACTGTACCTATATCTCTTCCTTCAACAACAAAATTGCCGTTTTTTACGGTATCTTTTTGAATTCTTACCATTCTTTTACGAACCGCTGCTAAAGCACTTATTTCACTTACCTTTTCAGTAATTTCTTGAGTTCTAATTAATGAACTTACATTTTTATCATCAATATATACTTTTATATTATCGTAAGAGCTAAAATCTAATTCCAAATTTAAAATATCTAACATTTTTTCAATATCTTTTTCTGAACTTATGTTTACAGAATTGTTTAATAAAAAATATGTAACAGCTCTATACATTGCACCAGTATCTAAATACTGGAACCCTAACTTTTCAGCTAGCTTTTTAGCAGTTGTAGTTTTACCAACACCTGCGGGTCCATCAATTGTTATCACCATAAAAATGCTCAGAAAGTTAGTTTTTCTTTGAATAAATGCCAAGATGTTTAAATCTTATCTTTTTTGCATTAATTTATCTAAATATTGCTTTTCCCTTTTTGTTAATTCTCTCCATTGACCTTCTTTTAGCTGATCTAATGTAATATTTCCAAATTTTAATCTTTTCAAAGAAATTAGCTTTAGGCCAGAGAACTTAAAAATACGCCTGATTTCATTTTTTTTACCTTGCCTAAGCAAAAGCTTTACATAAACATGATTTTTAATTTTATCTTGAGATACAATCTTCGCTTTTCCTTTTTCTCCAGAACCAATAAAAATACCTCTTTCAATCTTTTTAATAGTTTTTTCATCAATTAATTCATTGGTTTGAGCTAAATATTCTTTTGAAATTTTATTTTTTGGATGAGTAAGAAGTTGCGATAAATCCCCATTATTCGTTAATAAAATTAAACCTGTGGTATCTTTATCCAATCTTCCAACATGATTTAAGTAAGGCTTTCTTGGAATTAAATCAAAAACAGTTTTTCTGCCCATTTCGTCACTTCTTGATGAAATAAACCCTTTTGGCTTGTACAACACAATTGTTGTAGAATTTGTATTTAATTTAATTTTTTGGTTATCTAATCTAATATCATCGTTCGCAGGATCTATTTCAGTGAAAGGATCCATAATAACATTATTATTTACAGTAACCATTGCTAGCTGAATTGATTCTTGAGCTTTTCTTCTAGAAATAATTCCAGATGATGATATGAATTTAAAGAGCTTCATCAATGATTCCATTATCTTCAGAATCTATAATTTCTGCAATTTCATCACTTGTTGGCATTTCGGATATATTAGACAATCCAAAATGTTTTAAGTATTCGTCCGTTGTATGGTATAAAAGCGCCTTACCCAAAGAGTCGTCCCTGCCGCCAATTTTGATTAATTTCTTACCCAAAAGATTTTTAAGAACTCCTTTGCAATCAACTCCTCTAATAGATTCTATGTCAAGCCTTGAAATTGGCTGTTTGTATGCCACTATTGCTAAGACTTCTAAGCTTGCATTAGACAACATAAGTTTTTTTGTTGGTAAATACCTTGAAATAAATGGCTCAAACTCTTTCTTACTTACAAGCATAAACCCATTACCAATAGTTTTTACTTCAAATGCATGGTCAGAATATTTTTTATTAATACTATCAATCATTTGATTTAATTCAGGAATTTTTTGTCCTTCAAAAACTCTATCTATATCAGATTGCATTAGCGGTTCTGAGGCTACAAATAGTAGAGATTCTATAATTAACTGATTTTCATTCATGCTGTTACAATATTCAACTTAATTTCTATATCATCAAAAGTATTTTTCTGCTTACAAATCAATTCAGATTCTTTTATCATTTCTAGAACCGCCAAGAATGTAACAATAATTTCTAACTTACTTTCCAGCTTCTTAACAAGAGTTGAGAGCGAGATCAATTTTTTATTTTTGAATCCGCTTATAATAAATTGTTTTTGTTCTTCGAGCGATATTGTTTCTTTAATTATTGTAAATGAATTTTCAGATGGGGCATTATCAATTGCAGATTGAAAAATTTTAGATATATCAAATAAGCTTACTTCATTTAAAAAATCTGCGGGGGTTAGAGTTTTTTCAAATATAATTTTATCGTTTGGTCTGAAATAGGAATCCTTATTTTCATTATGTACAGCTTTTAACTGATGGGCAATATTTTTAAAGTTTTTATATTGAAGTAATTGATCAACTAAATCAATTCTTGGATCATCGATATCTAAACCTTCTTCATCTTCCTGTCTGGGTAGCAACATTCGTGTTTTGAGTCTTAATAATAGCGATGCCATGAAAAGAAATTCTCCTGCTATTGATACATCTAATTTTTTAGCTGTATTAATTACTTCAATATACTCTGAAGTAATTTTCGAAATAGGGATATCATATATATCAATTTTATCTCTTTTAATAAAATATAGAAGTAAATCTAATGGTCCTTCAAAATTTTCTAACTTAACCTTGAACACTGTCTAAACCATTCCAATAGATTTTTTAACATCATTTAAGGTCTCGGATGCAATAACTTGGGCTTTATTTTTACCTAACTCCATTAAATCGAATATATCGTCTGGATTATCTAAAAAATGTTGCTTTAAAGCTCTCTGCTTAGAAAAATAATTCATTATACATTCATACAATTCATTTTTAACACTCATATATTTCAAACCAGGCGTAGCATACCTGTCCTTTAATTCATTTATCCCTTCTTCATCTAAGAAAAGTGAATAAAGGTTAAATAATGGTGTATTAATATCTTTTGGCTCATTTAATCCAGCAGAATCCGTTACAATATTCATAATCTGATTTTTCATAGAATCTTCACTACCGAAGATAGGAATGGTATTCTTGTAAGATTTACTCATCTTTCTACCATCGATTCCATTAATAGTTTCGCTACTTTCATCAATATCAATTTCTGGAATAGTAAAAATATTTCCATATGTGTTATTAAATTTAATAGCAATATCTCTGGTCATTTCTAAGTGCTGCTTCTGATCTTTTCCAACTGGAACAATATCAGATTGAAATGCTAAGATATCAGAAGCCATTAGTACTGGATAAGAAAATAATCCCATATTAGGAGTTAACCCATTTGCAACTTTATCTTTGTAAGAAGTAGATCTTTGCATTAAACCCACGCTAGTAAAATTTGATAATATCCATGTAAGCTCTGTAACTGCTGGAACATGAGATTGTACCCACACAGTTGACTTTTTAGGGTCAAGCCCTAAAGCTAATAAATCAGAAAAGGCGTTAAAGGTATTTCGCTCTAATTCTTCTTTATTATTTATCGAAGTAAGTGAATGATAATTTGCAACAAAGCAAAATAGGTCAGAAGAGTTTTGAAAATCAATCATCCTCTCAATCATACCAAAGTAATTTCCAATATGTAAAAGCCCAGAAGGCTGTGCGCCACTTAAAATTCTTTTTTTCTTCATATTAATTTTTATTTATAAATAAATATTCTTTCCAACCAGTGTTATTATCTTTTGCAAATTGATTGAAGTACATGAACCTATTAGGTTTTTTTGGTTGTTTCATCAATTTCATATTTGCTTCTTTTGGAGTTCTGTTACCCTTTCTTGCATTGCATGGGGAACAAGCAACTATAAGATTTTCCCATGTATCAGTACCATTTTTAAACTTTGGAATGATATGATCAACAGTCAAATTTGATTTAGAACCGCAATATTGGCAACAAGAATTATCTCTTAATAATAAATTTTTCCTATTTAAAACAACATCAAGACTGTTAAATGAAACATAATTTTTTAATTTTACAACGCTAGGCACTTTTATACTTGTAGATGGAGAATAAATATATTGGTCATGATTCATTATGACATCAATTTTATTCAGAAAATATAAGCACAATGCTCGTTTTGATGAACAAACCGCTAAAGGCAAATAACTTGCGTTTAGAACAAGAGTGACGCTATTATCAATTGTTAGATTTGGATTTTTATTTTTCATTTCTTAATGAATTTATAAAAATAATCATTCACATTTTATAAAAATAACATTAACATTTATAAGAGTAAATGTAGGGAATACTAGTGAAAATCTGGAACAGTCCCCGCTACTGTAATTACTGAGATTTAATAAATGTCATTCCAAATTGGGAGAAGACTTTAAATCGTCTTAGGTATAAGTCAGGAGACCTTATTTACTAAAAAATAAAAAATGTAACTTCGGAGGAAAGTATAATGAAATATTATATTTTATTATCAGTATTATTCTTATCTAATATCTTTTCGCAGACTTTTAGTGGCACTGTGATTGATTCAAACGGTCAGCCTATATCAAGCGTAATTGTCAAATCACTAGAAAATGACACTTGGACATCAACAAATGTTGATGGTTCATTTATTATTGATTTACAAAACAATCAAGTAATTAGATTTTCAAGAATTGGATTCAAGGATAAGAAAATTAATATTACAGATAATGATACAGGAATAGTTACTTTAATCAATCAGAATGTTTCACTCAATGAGGTAAACATTTATGGTAAAAGCAATTTAAGATATTTAAAAAATAAAAATTTAGAAAACAGTTTTGGAAATTTTTTAAATAACGGAGCTTTGGCGCAATTACCTTCATTGGAAATTAGAACATACGGAGGATATGCAGGGATATCCTCTGTTTCATTTGAGTCGGGATTTCCTCGACATACTAAAGTTCTTTTTAATGGCGTAGATTTAACTGATGCTCAAAATGGTCAAGTTGATTTGTCGGCTTTTCCATCCTTTGCGCTTAACTCATTTAACTATAGATTGAATTCAGGTACAAAATACGGTTCCGGCTCTATCGATGGCACAATTGATATTAATACAAAAAATAGGCCAAACAGAATTTTTTATAGTGTTGGTGATTATGGATTTAATCAATTTGGTGCAACATATACTATGGGAAGTGAAAGATCTAAGCGATCAATAACTATAGGTAAAACAGAATATGAAGGGGATTATAAATATTCTGACCCAATCACTAATATTAAAACTAGAAGAGAAAATAATTTTTTAGATCAATTCTTTTTAGCTATGAATAGAGAATTTATTGTAAAGGATGATTTCTTAGTAAATATTAATACTCTTAAAACGAAGAATATTAGAGGCGCAGCTGGGAGTACAAATTTTCCTTCCTTACTTGCAAAAAGAACAGATGAATATGAACTTTATTCATTATCATTCATGAAATTTTTTATAGATAGTTCTATAAAAATTTATATCAATCGCTCTACGAGTAATCAGATTTTTGATGATCCGAATGAATCCTATCCAATTTTAAGTGAACATGACCTTGATCAGTCATCTTACGGTTTTGATTATGAAAAAATAATCAATAGTATGTTCGATTTTGAAGTATCTGCTAAACAAAAATCCGAGAATATATCAAGCACTGATCTAAATTATCAAGACTTAGACTCTAGCTCATTGTCTTTTCTAATGAATTATATAAATAGTAATAAAGACTATAAAATTTCTCCATCAATTAGATATGACAAGCAATCGGACAATTCTAAGGGGACTTATAATATAAGTTTTGAATCAATTGATCAATTTATTAGAAATAATCAATCGTATTTTGATTTTGGTTTTGATATAGGAACTTCATTTCAATTTCCTACAATGAATGACTTATTTTGGCCTGATGGACTTTACAGCGCTGGGAATCCAAATCTTAAACCCGAAAAGAGTGATTATTTTTCAGCCAATTTAACCAATAATTCTTCTATTGGAAAATTTACGATTACATCAAGTATTAAGAATTATGAAAATCTGATATTATGGCTACCTGATTCATCATTAAAGTATCAGCCCGTAAATGTTTCATCGGCCTCTAGAAAAACATATAGCATTAATTATTTGAAAGAATCTCCAATAAGTCGCTTTCAATTATCTTATAATATTTATAACAGCAAGGATAGCGACTTAAAAAAAGATTTACTTTATGTGCCCAATTCTTCTTTAAATATCTTTTTTTCTAAAGATTTTAAAGAAAATAAAGGGAGAATATTATCTTACATCCCTATTGCCCCAATAAGTCTAAAAGGAAATTATAAATATACAGGTAAACGTATTTTACAATATGAATCGGATTTTAATGAGCAAGTGAATGGAAAAGGCTATGGAATTTTAGGATTAAGCATTAGTAAAGAATTAAAGGATGTTGAAACAAGCTTAGTAATTGATAATATTCTTGATAAAAAATTTGAATCTACTTTAGGATATCCAGAACCAGGACTGAGCGTTAAACTGGTTGTGCAATACAAAATTTAGTCATCAAATTCCCAGATAATTCCAAAAGATAAAAGGCTATTCATAGGGTTAAATAATTCAGCATTACTGATTGAATAGTCTCCATCTAAAGGCAAACGATCCAAAGCATTTTTAAGACGAACCGTTAATAATACCTCAGCGATAGAAATATTCAAATCAAGCCCTAGATTATAACTATCATTGTAGTTTAAACTATTATTTATAGTTGGCATGTTTTTGAAATAGTCGAATGAAAATTGTGAATCGTTTGACCCAAAATATTTTAAAGATAGCTTTCCGTCAATTCCTAACTTTTCACTAAAAAATGACGTATTAAAATGATAATCCATTTTTATTATGTTGGATCGGTTCGAGCTAATAAGGCTATCATAAAAATTATGATAATAACTAATGTCAATCTTATTGTCTTTAAAAGGTATAGAAAATTTTGTTTTTAGAGATAACATATCATCAGATTTAAATAGAATCTCACTGGAATCAGTTCCTAAAATGAAAGGATTATATTGAATAATGATATTTTTGGCTTGAGCATATTTCAAGCTTGATGAAAAAGCAAATTTTTTATTGATACTAAAATTTTTTAATGAAGTATTTGGTTCAAAAGAATAGTTTAAAATTAAAGAATCCCAACTTTCTATTTTTTGATTATTATGTTCAAAGTTGTCAGACATTGAAACTAATCCATCAAAAAGAAATCTCACTGGTAGATTTTTTCTTTCCAATATTAATTCAAATGCTCCAAAAGAAGTATTGTAAAAAATATTGGGAGCTACTTCATCATCAATATAATCAATACCATATTTTAGTTTTCCAAAAGAAAATTTATTTTTATTTGCTAAAAAAAGAGTATTTCTATTATAGGATCTCAAAGATATTCTATCTTCATAAAAGCTATTATTAATAAAAGCTTCAATAGAAATAAATTTATTATTATTAGCACTGATATTAAATCTGTTTCGTTCTAAATCAACGTTATTGTTAATAGGATATTCAATTATTACTTTTTTGCTATTCTTGCTAATATGGTTCATTTCAAGATTGTATTCCCAATTTTTTTTGGTAAATACATCTCCTATAGTTAAAGATAAAAAATCAGAAAACTCGAAATTGCTTGATGTGTCTAAACCAGACTTATTGTCAAAAATAAAATTTGAATTTTCACGAAAATATCCAGTTGTGAAATAAAGATTGTGGTTAGAAACTATAGTATTATAATCAACTTTATAAGATAAACTTAATGGACTTGATTCATCGTCTGAAAATTCTGAAAATGTTCCAAAGAAGCTTTTTTTCATTGCAATAAATTGATAACTATTTTTCTCAGAATGTTTTCTTAATCCAATATTTAGCTTATCAAAACCATAATCCCCAAACTCGTAAGTAAATTTACTTTTTACGTAAGTAGAGTCCATAGGAAGATAGTTAAAATCGAATGATGAAAATTTATATTCAAAATATGTAGAAGATCTGTCGATAAGCAAGTTGCCAATTTTTTGATCTTTATCCCAAATTATTTGATTGTTGTTCAAAGACATACCGTACTGGTCTGAAGCATCATAACTTATATTATTTTGGCTCCATGCCGAACATAGCAATGTAAAAAAAAGTATAATAATCCTTTTAATCATTTTTGACTCATTACATTAATATGAGAATCCATATAATTAATCGAATGCAATAAAACTGCTTCTAAAGTTTGTGGCTCAACGGGACTTTGCCATTCCTTTCTACCTTGATAGGACAAGATTAAATGTTCTAATCTCAACCTATCTTGTTCTGGAAATTTTTTAATTTTTTTGATATAATTATTTACAATATCTCTTGATAGGATTGCATTTCCTACTAATCTTCTTTCATTAGATTTGAGTTCTGAAAATCCCATATTTATTGAATAAAGCTTTCCAATTTGATGCAAGCATGCTCCTGTTAACAACAAATCTGTATCTACTTTATAATGTTTTCCTAATATTTTTGATATCTTAATTAAAGATACTGTTTGCTCAATTAAACCACTTTGATAATTATATTGATACGAAATACTAGCAGGATAAATTTGGAATTTTTTCTTATGATCAACTAATATTTTTTTTACAAGTTGTTTTAAATGAATTTTAGATATTTGTTCAACTTCTTTTGATAAATGCATCCATAATTGTTTTGGATTTTTCTTTAAACTTGGTATTAAGTCAGATGCACTAAATCCGTACTTTGCATATTTTTCAATTGATGCTCCATTAATATTTTTTATTTTAATGAAAATACTCTCACCGTACTTATAAGTAGACCCTTTGATAGCTACAGGATTTCCAACATCAAATTTTTTTGTCAGAGATTCAACATTATCCCATAAACGTGCTCTAATCATTCCCGATTGATCTTGAAGGAGTATATCTAGGTAAATGGAGCCATCTTTCTTTCTTCTTAATTTCTTATCTGTACATAGATAAAAACCTTGAAGTTTCATTCCTGAAACAAGATGACTAATAAGAATGGATTTCATCTAAAAATTAACTTTTTGCGTGGTTACACTTAGCACCCATACAAGTTGCTGATAATTGATGAACCCTCTTTGTAACTTTAAGATTAAGGTTTTCTGCAATCTTATCTTCAATTTTAGATATATCATTATCAAAAAATTCAAAGATTTCTCCACAATCTTCACAAACAATATGATCATGCTGAGGAGAAATAGATTTCTTATTATGTTCATATAAAAATCTACCGTCATCTAATATGATTTTCTTTAAAAGATTATGTTTGACGAATACATCGATTGTTCTATAAAGAGTGGCTCTAGAAACATTAATTTTTTTCTTTTTAAGAGATTCTAATATTGTTTCAATATCTCTATGCTTATTAGTACTAGAAAGTTCATCCCAGATATCTAAGCGTTGCTGTGTAGCTCTGAGGCCTTCTGATTTTAGGACAGACTCAACTTCAATATGAAATCTACAAGGTATTAAATTTTTCATTATACAAATTACCTAATCTATTTTTTTTAATCTAGCATATTTAACAATAAGCTTTTTTCTTAGGCCTCCATCAAACTCAACGCCAACTTTTTGGTTTTCACCAGTACCATTTAGAACTAGGATAGTACCAACTCCAAATAAGTTATGTTGAACTTGATCGCCGACTTTAAAATCATCAAACTCTGTTACAGTTCTTGACATCTGAATAGTTTTTTTACCCCCAGATCGAACAACTCTTTTAGTGTAAACTGTTTTGTATGGTTTTATTTTGACGACATCTTTATTGATTTCGTTTAAAAACTCAGACTGAATGAAAGATGAGGTATTTAATGCTCCAAATTTTCTTCTATATTTTGCATTCAAAAGATATACTCTGTCCATAGCTCTAGTTACTGCAACATAAAATAACCTTCTCTCCTCTTCAAGCTGATCTGAATCATCATCCATTCTTATCAAAGGAAATAGACCTTGCTCTAACCCTGAAACAAAGACTGTAGAAAATTCAAGTCCTTTAGCTCCATGAATTGTCATAAGTGTGACAGAATTTTTTTTATCATCCCAGTCATCTAAATCTGTATATAGAGATATTTCTTGTAAAAAATCTTTAAGATTTCCCGTTGAGTGCTCTGCAAACCTATCAATACTTGATTTCAGTTCTTGAATATTATTATACCGATCTTGTTCGGCAGGATTATTTTTATAGTAGTTTTCAATGTTGAATTCTTCTAATAATACACGCAATAACTCTTTACAATCTAACGTATCAAGTAAACCATGAAATTTTTCAATGGAAGTATAAAAACTTTCTATAGAATCTTGTTGTTTTCCTCTAAGCTTAATGTCTCTACAAAATTTTAAACTATCAAATAATGATATTCCTTTTTTAAGAGCTAAATCATTAAAAATTGAAATAGATTTCTCACCAATGCCCCTTACTGGAAAATTAATAATTCTTTTTAAGGCAATATTATCATTGGGATTACAAACAATTGTTAAATATGCTAGCACATCTTTTATTTCTTTTCTGTCATAAAACTTGGTCCCACCAACAATATTATATGGTAGACCTTCCTTCATCATAGTTTGTTCAATCATTCTTGATTGTGCATTTGTCCTGTAAAGAATAGCGAAGTCTTTAAAAGAATTTTTATGGATTTTGATCTCTGCTTTTATTGAGTCGCATATTGCATTTGCTTCATCCTCATCGCTACCAGTAGAGATAAGTGATATCATTTCTCCTTCACCTTTAGTCGCAGTTAATTTTTTCTCTGCCCTATTAGTATTATTTGATACTACAGACCATGCACCATCCAAGATTCGTTGTGTTGATCTATAATTTTTTTCTAATTTTACTTCGACTGCTTTTGCGAAGGTTTCTTTGAAGTTCGTTAAAATATTATCAATATTAGCACCTCTCCATCCATAGATAGATTGATCATCATCTCCAACAACTGTAATATTTTGATGTTTACCTCCAAGCAAACTAATTAGTTCAAATTGAGGAGAGTTTGTGTCTTGAAACTCATCAACTAATATATATTTCCATTCCTGTTGATATTTTTTTAACAGTGCTTCACTATGTTTAAATAATTTAATAGGCATTCCGATTAAATCATTAAAATCAACTGCATTATTTGAAAGTAAAAGCTCGGTATAGCGCTTATATACTTCAGCGATTTTTTCATCTTCAAAGCTATTAGCCTTTGACTCTACTTCCTCAATACTCATTGATGCATTTTTAAATTTATCAAGTTGATTTTTGAGAAAATTAACATTTAACTCTTTGAACTCAGCAATATTTAATTGTTCAACGACTTCTTTTAATAGTGCTTTTTGATCTGAAACATCATAGATAGTAAAGTCATTATTATATTTTTCATCTAAATATTGGATATGCTTTCTTAAAATTCTTGCTCCAATCGAATGGAAAGTTCCGACATTAACCCCATCACAATTGATACTCTCTTTAATTCTTTCTTTCATTTCTGATGCTGCTTTATTAGTAAAAGTCAAAGCTAAAATTTCATTTGGGCTATAAATTTTCTCTTTTATAAGATGCCAAATTTTATAAGTGAGAACGCGCGTTTTTCCACTTCCCGCCCCTGCAAAAACAAGTACAGGATGATTGACAGTTTTTACCGCCTTTAATTGTTGTGTATTTAAATCTTTTAAATTCATCTATTTTCTCTCTTAAATTTTTTATAAAGCCTTTTAGCTTCTAAGTGATCTTTTTGATTAGTAGTAAAAACATGAGATCCATCTCCTTGTGCAACAAAATATAAAAAATTTGTATCTGCGGGATACAAAGCAGCCTTAATGGATTGTGAGCCTGGATTATTTATTGGGCCAGGAGGAAGTCCAAAGTTTAAATAAGTATTGTAAGGGGAAACTCGTTTTAAATCTTTGTTACTAAGTGCCTTAGGATGTCCTGGAATAATATATTGTATAGTTGGGTCTGCTTGCAATTTCATTTTTTTTCTAAGTCGATTGTGGTAAACAGAAGATATAATAACTCGCTCTTCGTCAAGCATAGCCTCTCCTTCGATAATCGACGCCAAAGTTACAACCTCATGCACCGTAAATCCTAGTTCATTTGTTCTATTTATTAAAGTTTGATCATAATTCTCCCAAAACTCTTCAACCATTGTAGTCAATACCTCTTTTGTATTGGCTTTATCAAAAAAATAATAAGTATCTGGAAATAGATATCCTTCAAGGGAAAGAGCTTCAATATTAAAACTGTTAATAAATGTCTGATCTGAAAAAAATGAATCATAATTATTTGATGTGCCTAATAGATTATTTGCTGTTAAAAATATTTGCTTTGAAGAAGAACCTTCAGGGATAGTTAATCTCAGCCTAATTGGCCCTTTAGTAAAGATGGTATCAATAACATCTTTACTACTAACCTTACCTTCGACAATAAATTTACCAACGGGTATTTTATTTGATAGACCGCGAAACAGTACCTGGTATTTAAAAAAAGATTTATTAGCAATAACATCTTTTTCACGTAAAAGTTGTGAAACACTATTTAAAGACATGCCTTTTTCAATTACAAAAATTGTTTTATTCACCTCTTTTTGAGATGTAAAAAAAATACTTCCTACTATAATACTGAAGGTTAAGACTAACCCAATGGTAGTATCATACTTACTGTTTATTTTGATTGCCATAAAGAAGCAGAAATTAATTCTTTTATTGCCTGAAATCAATTACAAGGAATTATAATTTTTTTGGAAACTAGCCAGAAGAAATATAACTTTACAATAATGACAAATAAAAATAAACAAACAATTAACTTGAAGTGGCCATATAAAACTAAAAATTATGTTTTGTTTGCGGCCGGACTTTTTGTTATAATTGTGGGTTATTTGACAATGTATTTAGGAGAAGTTAATAGCTTTCAAAGCTTAGTTCTTTCTCCACTGCTTTTATTAATCGGGTATTTAGTTCTTATTCCTTATGCATTATTTACAAAAAAATAATTATTTGGGGTAGTAGTTCAGCTGGTTAGAACGCCGGCCTGTCAAGCCGGAGGTCGCGGGTTCGAGTCCCGTCTATCCCGCAAAAAGCAAATAAATACGATAAAAAGGAACTGCAATAGTTCCTTTTTGTATATAAAAAATAAAAAAATGAAGAATATCTATCAGATTGGATCGGGTATGGTTGGTAGCGCAATGGCTGCAGATCTTTCAAAAGATCACAACGTATTTTTAGCTGACAACGATTTGGAAAGCCTCAAAAAAATTCAATCTATTTATTCAAATATTCAAATAACAAAACTTGATGTAACAGATAGAGAGTCACTTTCTGCATGGATTGAGCCAGCTGATATCGTATTATTAGCAGTTCCTGGATTTTTAGGATTCAATGCCTTAAAAACAATTATTAAAAATGGAAAAGATGTAGTTGATATATCTTTTTCTCCTGAAAATACATTAGAGTTAAGTAATTATGCTAAAGAGAAAAATGTGACCGCTATAGTTGATGCGGGTGTAGCACCTGGAATCCCAAATTATTTATTGGGATATTGGGATGCTCAATTAAATATAGAATCATTTGAATATTATGTAGGTGGACTCCCAAAAAATCCCTCTCCCCCATTCAATTACAAAGCACCTTTTTCTCCAATTGATGTTATTGAAGAATATACTCGACCAGCGAGAATGCTTATAGATCATCAAATTCATATTGAACCGGCTTTATCTGATATTGAAATAATGAATATTGAAAATGTTGGAAAATTAGAAGCCTTTAACACAGACGGGTTACGTTCTTTGCTTTCAACTATGAACCACATTCCAAATTTGAAAGAAAAAACATTGCGCTATCCTGGTCATGCTGAGCTTATGTTAGAATATCGAAACAAAGGGCTCTTTGATAAAAATAAAATCTCTGAGACCTCAAGGAAGCTTTTTAAAGAATGGGAGCTTCAAGAAAATGAATTAGAATTCACAGTTCTTGATATTTTGATTAAAGGTGAAATGAAAATGATTAGTTATCATTTATATGACGAATTCGATTTAACCTCAAGGACTTCCTCTATGGCTCGCACTACAGGCTATACAGCTACAGCAAGCATTAATCTTATATTAGAAAAATTATGGAATGATTACGGTGTATTTCCTCCAGAAAAAATTGGTGCTAAACCAGAATGTACTCAGTTTATTTTGAACTATTTATCTCAAAGAAATATTCTTATAAAGGAAAAAACTTTTTAATAATAAGTCTTTTATGGTATTGTCCTCATAAATATTGTAGATTTTCTGATGCTTAAAAAGGTTTTATCAATATTTTTATTATTTCTAATAAGCTGCGGAGGCGGCGGAGGTGGAGGTGGCGACACTACAGAACCTACTTCTCCAGCACCGGTAGCCATATTCACAGCGTCTCCTGTTTCAGGATCTGCACCTCTTCAAGTTAATTTTTTATCTGCATCTACAGATGCAACATCACATTCCTGGGACTTTGACAATGATGGTTCTGCGGATGCATCAGGTGCTTCAGTTTCTTATACTTATAATAATTCAGGAAGTTATTCAGTATCATTAACCGTAACCGGTCCAGGTGGAACAGATACAAATACAAAAACAGACTTCATTACGGTAAGTGCTACTGCACCAGTGGCATTCTATGCAGCTGATCAATCTAGCGGAACTAATCCACTGCGAGTGATTTTTACAAATAGTTCTACATCTTATACGTCTGCCAATTGGGACTTTGGAGACGGAAATACAAGCTCAGAAAGTGGTACAACGGTTGCGCATACTTATACTACCTCTGGCTCATACAATGTAAATCTTTCAGTCTCAGGAGAAGGTGGTACTGACTCTAACAATTTTCTTACTGTAACAGTTAGCGACATAACAACACCTGCTATGATTTTAGATTCTAAATATACTACGGTATCTTCAGGGGCAAGTATAGCATTAGATCTAAAGGTTTTAGGTGTTACAGGTCTTGCTGCAGCGCAAGCTACCTTAAGTTATGATCCTAATTCTATAACTTTAGGCGATATAACTCGTGGTGACTTTTTAGAAGGAAATACTGAACCACTGTTAGTAATTACAAGCAATCCAAGCGCTGGAAGTGTAATAATTTATACTTCATCCCTATCTAATGATAAACCATCTGCTGATGGAGATGGAGTAATTGCTACAATTAATCTTACGGTAAATGGTACGTCTGACACAAGCATAGATTTTAATTCAACTTCTGGTGATATAATGTTGGATGTTGATGGAGAAGAAATGACAATAAATGGATTAGAAAACGGATACTTAATTGTAGAATAATATTATGAAAAAACTAAATTATATAATTACTTTTATTTTAATTGCTATAATATCATACCAACCAATTAGCAATTTCTTTTATGAAAAACAGCGCCTCGATCAAGAGAAGTTCATTAAAGAGTACCTCAGCGATAAATCATTTAAAATTACTGAAGTAAAGAAGTTACCTAAGCGTGCAAGACCTGATCTGAAATATTATCACGATTTTTTAATGATGAGAGATCCAAATACAAATACAATTCCATTTGATAGAATTTTCAATGTAATGGATATTAAAGAATCAAAAATTGCTAGCTTATCTTATGCGGATAGAAAAACTGAGATTAATTGGACTGAAAGAGGTCCAAGTCAACAAGGTGGGCGAACTAGAGCTATTATGCTTGACGGTAATTATAGTTCTAATCAAAAAGTTTGGGCTGCTGGAGTAAGTGGAGGATTATGGTCAACTACAAATATTGTCTCATCAAACGCATCATGGACTAAGGTTTCTGATACGTGGGACAATTTAGAAATGAGTGCTGTTGCTAGTGATCCAAACGATCCAAATACTATTTATGTAGGGACTGGAGAAGTTAGAGGTTCTTCTGGAATTGGTCTTGGAATATGGAAAACTTCGGATGGTGGATCATCTTGGACACATCTAACTTCATCGAAAGATTTTAGATATATAGACGCCTTAATTGTAAGAAACGAGTCTGGTCAAAGTGTAGTTTATTCAGGGGGTGGAAGATCTAATCATGAAGGTACTTACGAAGGTGTAAATGGATTGTGGAGATCGACAGACGGCGGAACATCTTGGACCGAAGTACTTGGAGAGATAAGTGCTAATTCATCACATCACCCTTCAGATCTAGAAATAGATGCTAACAATAGATTATGGGTTGGAACACGTACTAATACCTTCGGAGATGGTGGTGGTCAAATTTTCTATTCTGATGATGGAACTTCTTGGTCTAGCGTAGATACAGAAGCATTAGGAAGCTATAACAGAACTTTTATTGAAGTGTATCCTGGAGATGCAAATATTCTTTATGCTATGATGGAAAATGGTAATACGGGTTACATAACATGGATGGCAAAATCTATAGATGGTGGCGCGAATTGGACTCAAATGACTATTCCCTTAAGAAATGGTAACCCTTTAGGAGATTATCAAGGAAGTATGGATTATTGGGGAAGTCTTGCTGTTGATCCAAATGATCCTAATATAGTTTATGCTGGAGCCGTTGTTCTATTTAAATCTACAGACTCAGGTAGTACATGGACACAATTAAGTGAAACGGGTTCATCTAGCTCATTTCCTTATGTACATGCCGATCAACACAATATTATACCAATAGATAGTGACAATATCTTATTTACAAATGATGGAGGGATATTTTTAACTACTGATGGAGGGACTACTTTTAGTCATAGAAATACGGATTTTAATACGACGCAATTTTATTCTACTGCGATACACCCTACCTCAGACTATATTTTGGGCGGAACACAAGATAATGGCACTTGGAAACTTCCTAACTCAGGTATACAGGTTGGTACTGAAGTAACTGGAGGTGACGGAGGCTATGTCCATATTGATCAATCTGATCCAAATTATCAGTTTTCTTCCTATGTTTACAATTATGTTTATAGAAGTACTAATGGAGGTTCAAGCTTTAGTCAATATCATAATATCACAAATACTGATGGAACGGATGCTGGTTTCTTTATCAATCCTAGCACTATAGACCCTCAAAACAAAGCATTTTATGCTACCTTTGATGCAAATACAATATTAAGGCAAAAGAATTATACCAACCTAAGCGATCATGACTTTATTAATATTAATTTAGGTAGTGGAGCTTCTGCTTTCAAAATATCTCCTCATACTAGCGGTTTATTATTTGTTGCAACAGCTGCAGGAAGAGTGTTTAAAATTACAGATGCGCATACTACAAATTATTCTGTTACAGAAATTAGCCCGTCAAATACAGCTGGATACATTTCATCAATCGATATTGGTAAAGATGACAATCAAATTTTAATTACATTGACAAATTATGGCATAGATTCTGTTTATGAAACAATTAGTGGTGGCGGTGCAAATGGTTGGAATATGGTTGAAGGTGATTTGCCTGACATGCCTATTAGATCTGGACTATATAATCGTAATAATTTTAATCAAGTAGTAGTTGCTACTGAAGTTGGGGTATGGGTAACAGATGATATCACAGCTGAATCCCCAACATGGAATCCTTCAAATGATGGTCTAGCAAATGTTAGAGTAGACGAATTAAAAATGAACACAAATGGTGCTATTTCAGCTGGTACGCACGGAAGAGGCATGTTTACTTCTACAGGATTTACATCAACAGCTCCATTCAAAGCAGCTTATACTCCAAGTAAAACTTCTGGAACTTCTCCTTTAACAGTAGAATTCTTAGATAGATCTACTGGATCTCCAACTTCTTGGGCTTGGAATTTTGGAGATGGCAATACAAGTACTGATCAATCCCCTACACACACATTTACTACCACAGGAAGATTTAATGTTGAACTCTCTATTTCAGATGGAACATCAAATGACAGTGTTATAAAAAATGATGTTATATGGGTCACCTCACAACAAGACACACTTTGGGTTGACGGATTTGAAAGTTGTTTTGAATCATATCCAAGAAATGGTCGAGATAATTATAGATGGATTTGGAGAGATGCTAATGGGGACAATGATGGTCCAGGATGTTATCCTGAAAGTTTAAATCCTGGTTTTGAATTAGCCTACGATGAGGATAAAGGAATGGGATTTGGTAATGCAGCGTCGGATGGAACAACTTGGGATGATTGGCTTATAAGTCCAGAAGTATGGCTTCGAGCTGACGTAGATAATATAGCAAAATTCTATGCAAAGAATGGAAATAGTGAATATCCAGAATCTTTTGATGTAATGTTATCTCCAAGCGGTGGATCTCAAATTGATGACTTTACAATCACATTAGCAAACGTTGTAGACAGCGATGCACTATGGCAGGAACGTGCTTATGACCTTTCGCAATGGGCTGGCTCAAAAGTTCGTATTGCAATTCGCCATAAGTCTTCTGGTCAATACTATGAATTTTATGATCTATTTATGATTACAGCAGGTCAACTAAGCTCTGATGGAGCTCCAAGTGCTCCAAGCGGACTTACCGTAGAAGCTGCATTAATTTATGAAGATACTAACGATGATGGTGAAGTATCTGCTGATGATACTTGGACACCAAGTGAAACTGCCGTAGGAATTTTTTGGAATCGAAATGGGGAGCCTGACTTATCTTCATATAATGTATATGCGAGCCAGACAGATGGATTTACACCTAGTGCAACTAACTTGCTAGGACAAGGAAATCAAGGTACAACGAATGTAAATATTCCTGTACGTGATGCAAACGATTCAACAGATCAAACTATTTTAAATGCTAATTATTTTAATATGAGAACATTTGGTGCAGATTCCTTTGTACATGAAAATCTAAATCAAGGTGAAACATGGTACTATAAAGTTAGTGCTATTGACGCAGATGGAAACGAAACTTTCTCTTCACAGGAAAGCTATATCCTTGATAATACAGACCCTACAGCAGGAACATTTTCTATAAATAACTTAGAAAATGACACATACTTACGTTCTACGTCAGAAATAACTGTAACTGCAACAGAATGGTCAGATAATATTGGAATTAGTTCCTACATATTAGGCATTGGTACAAGTGACGATACTTCCGCTGACGTAGTAGGATATAGCAATGTTGGCACAACTACTCTATCATTAACAGGTTTAAATTTGGATGACTATACTACCTACTATGCTAAATTATATGCTGTAGATGAATCTGGAAATGTATCAACAGCTGTAATTAATGCCTTCTCAACATACAGTACATTATTAGGTGATTACGATGCAGATTGGGATGTAGATGTCACAGATTTAAACTCTTTTGTAACTGCATGGCCAAATACTGGTGTAAATACAGACGTTGATCTTGGTCCGGCAACTGGAACTAGTCCATACCTTACCCCAAATCTTGACAACTTAAATGACGTCAATGATGTAAGTGTATTTACAAGAAACTGGATGTGGACTAAAGCTCAAGGAAAAACTTCAGCTTCGGAAAATCAAAAGCTAGATCCGATAGATTTAGAAGCAGAACTTTTTGGTAATCAGATTAAAATTATACTTCCAGATAATATTACTGCTGGACGATTTGAAATTATCAATGAAGGGAATACGTATCAATATTCAGTAGCTAAGAATAATCAAAATATGATTATTTTAGAAAACAACAATAGTCAGCAACAGACTTATGAATTTGAATTTGGTAGACTGGCTAAAGATGAAAAAGAAATATTTATATATATTGACGGAGATACTCCTCAATCAACAGTTGAGGTAAGCTATGAGCTTTTTTCAAGAGATGGTGCAGCTGGTAACGGAATTATGGAACTTGGTTCTCCAGATGAATTTAAGTTATATCAAAACTATCCAAATCCATTTAGCAGCCAGACAATAATCCAATATGATGTTGCAGAAGTAACTTCTGTTAAGATATATATCTATAATACTCTAGGGCAATTGGTTAAAACAATTGATCGCGGAGAAAATAGTATTGGAATGCATACTGTGGAATGGGATGGTAAAAATGATGATGGAGATTCATTAAGTAGTGGAGTTTATTTCTATCAACTGCGTACTAAAAACTTTAATAAGACTATGAAGATGTTACTTGTTAAATAACTTCCGTTCGATTTCGATTGAATAATTTAAACTGATTGATTAATGCTAAACTAATTTAGTTTGATACAAATCGTGCAATCTAATTAAACCTAAACATTCTTTAGATTCATTTAAAACCGGTAATACGGAAATTTGAGAGTCTCTATCTTCCATTAATTTCATAGCATCTTGGACTGGAAGAAATTCAGATACAGTTATGGGGTTTATATTAATCAAAGTCCCCATCGAATCAGATAAAGATTTATTAGCAGCAATAGCCTTTCTTAAATCTCCTTCTGTTACGATTCCTTGTAATATTTTATCTTTAATAATTAAAGCTGCTCCTAATGGCTTTTCTGTCAATGCTAACGCAATTCCTTCGAGAGAAGTATCTTGCTCAATGATGGCAACCTCTTCTATAGAATGCATTAAATGCTTCACGGTTATACCTAATTGCTTTCCAAGTTCTCCGCCAGGATGATAGCGTGCGAAATCTTCTTCATTAAATCCTCTCTTAACCATTAAAACAGATGCTAGGGCATCGCCAATTGCTAATGCAGCTAATGCGCTGGTAGTCGGAACAATACCAAGTGGATCAATCTCACTCTCTATCGTTCCATTCAGTACAATATCAACATTTTTTGCCATAAAAGAATCTGTATTTCCAACAAGGCCAATAAGCGGAGATTTGAACTCACGTAAGATAGGTATTAAACGAACTAACTCTTCAGTATTGCCACTTTTTGAAATAAGTAAGGTTGGATCCCCGGGATTATAAATACCTAAATCACCATGCAAGGCTTCTGCTGCATGAACAAATACACTCTTGGTACCAGTACTGCATAATGTAGCTACAATTTTTTGTCCAATAAGACCAGATTTTCCTAATCCACAAATTACTAATTTGCCGTTATTATTCATGATAAGTTCCGCAGCTTTTACAATATCTTCATCAATTTGCTTTGCAACATCATTTAACTGACGTGATTCATTCTCAAGGATAGCTTGCGCTAAACCAGTTATTTTACTTTTACTCATAATATAAATGAATATAATTAGTTTTGGTGGAATTATGACTCATAAATTTGTAGTATCTTTTCTATGAATATTTATATTACTGGTGCAAGTAGCGGAATTGGAGAGTTTGTCTCATATGAATATGCTAAAAAAGGTAATCATATTGCTTTATGCGCTAGACGTAAAGAAAAATTAGAAGAAATTGCTACTAAATGTCGAGACTTAGGAGCAGAAGTTACCACCTACTCTGTTGACGTTACTGATCAACACTCTACCAAAGAATCAATTGATGATTTTTTGTCAAAAATTACAAAGATTGATTTAGTAATTGCAAATGCAGGTCGTGGAGATCTAGATGCTCTTCATAAAGGAGATCCAACACACATTAATGAAGTAATAAAAGTGAATGTCATTGGAGTACAAAATACAATACTTCCCTTTATCCCTGTAATGCTCAAGCAAGACAGTGGCCATATTGCTTTAGTAGGCTCAGTAGCAAGTCATATTGCTTGGGTTGGTGGAGGAGCTTATGCAGCATCTAAGTTTGCTGTAAGGGCTTTAAGTGAAAGTTGGAGAAAAACATTGCCCACAACTATCGATGTAACATTGATATGTCCTGGTTTTGTCGAGAGCGAAATGACAGATCCAGTAGAATGGACTCCGTTTATTATTAATACTGATATTGCTGCTAAAAAAATTGTAACTGCATTAGAACAAAAGAAAAAAATGTTTATTTTTCCTTGGCAATGGCGATTTGTAATTGCTTTTAAAGGCCTGCTGGACTTAGTAATGACAAATGCTGCAAGAAAAATGCATAAAAAACAAATGCAAAAAACTAAGTAATTCTATAAGCTAAATAGAAAAGCATTACTCCCGGTAAAAACAATACTAAATTTATTGATTCTCCGAAAACTAATACTGAATTAAGAATTGCAAATGGAATAACTAAATTATTCGATATAGCAAGTCTATAAGAATTCACTTTTGTTACACCAATATTCCACAGCAAAAAACCAATTCCAGTTGAGCATAGTCCCAGAAAAAGTAAGGCAAGTAAATTTGTATCAGTTAACACAATCATATTTTCTGATACAGACAAATACACCGCAGAAGTGACTATTGTAGCACCAAGAAAGAGCTGAGAGAAATTACTAATTATATCTGAATCTTTATTTTTTGACTTCCATTTTTTAAACCATATTTGTCCCCATGCAAATACAAAATTTGCACACTGTATGAATAAAAATCCAATCATGTATTTTTCAAGATTTAACACATTATATCGCATCAAATATGATCCTATAAGAATAAACAGGATAGCGAGATAGTCATTTGTTGAAATCTTTTCATTGAAAAAATATTTATCTGCAATAGATACAAAAATTGGAGTAGTTATGGTAAATGTAGCTATAAGATAAGCGGGAAGATATTGATATGATTGAATATAAAATATGTACATTAATCCAAATTGAATTGCTCCTATAAGGAGTAGTTTAATATCCCACTTAAATTTATCTAATTGGTAAACAGAAATTGAAGTAAAAAAAAGCAGTGCAATTAAATTTCTCGCATAGCTTATAAAAAAAGGATCTACTTGTGATAATCCGTACTTAATAACGCCAAATGAGAAAGACCAAAGCAGTGATACTAAAACTAGATATTTCAATACTACTCCTTACAATACTTATCGCATAGTTTAGCTAATTCTATATCTTTTTCTGTTACATCGCCTTTATCATGCGTTGTGAGAAATATATGTACCCTACACCAAGTTAAGGTAATTTCAGGATGATGATTTAGTTCTTCAGCCAATGAAGCTATCTTCTTAAGAAAATTTACACCAGATAAATATGATGAGAATTCAAAAGTTTTTGAAATAGCTTTTTTTTTATATATCCAACCTTCTAGATCTTTAAACATTAGAAAGGCCAAATCATTGGAATAATTATAACAGAAACAATCCATAAAATAACACCGAGAGGCAATCCAACTTTAATATAATCAGAATATCTATATCCTCCTGGACCATATACCATCAAGTTTGTTTGATATCCTACCGGTGTAATAAATGAAGCGGAAGCCGCATAACAAACTGCAAAAATAAATGGTTTAGGATCAAACCCAAAGCTTGCTGCTAAAGTTAATGTTATAGGGGTCATGATAATTGCTGTAGCTGCATTTGATGCAATTTCTGTTAATATCATTGTAATTAAATATATCACAGCTAAAAGAAAGTATGGAGTAAGTTGCTCCGGAAATAGATTTACAACTGTACCAATTCCATTACCAATCATTATATCTAAACCAGTACGTTGTATAGCAACTCCCATTGGCAAGAAGGCCGCAATAACAATAATCACTTGCCAGTGAATAGATGAATAGGCTTCATTTGGTGTAATTACTCTTGCTAACAATAGAGCAATAACTCCAAGAATAACACCAACAACAATTGGAACAATTTTAAAAATAGCAAGCCCTACTGCACACAATATAGTAGTAATACTTAACCACCATAATGGATGACTTTCTAATTTTGCATCAGCTTTACCTAAAACAATAAACCCTTCTTTAACTGCCAACTGATTAATTCGATCTTTAGGTCCATATACAAGTAGAGTATCGAATGGTTTTAGTATAAAATGAGCTAGTTTTCGTCTAATTACCTCACCCTCTCTTCGAATAGCAAGAACAAAACTACCAAATGTTCTTCTAAAATTGGCATCTTGAAGAGTTTGCCCTATTAATTCTGAATTATCAGTAATAAGACATTCTGCTAATATATGATTTTCTTGTTCGAGTTCTTCTTGTGTTAGTTTTTCATCTGTTAAAAGCGCAAGATTTTCTATTTCTTTTAAACGTTGAAAATTATCAAAAGAACCTTTAACAAAAAGAATATCATCTTTCTGTAATGCTAGTCCTCTTAAGTTCGAAGTAATAATTTCACCACCGCGCAGCACATCTAAAACTATAACATCATAGTTCTCACTTATCTTACGATCTAATAATGTTTTGCCACATAAAGGCGAATTTTCATTTACTCTAAATTCAGTTAAATATCCATCCAAACTATAATCTTCAATACTTGAAGATTTAGCAACTCTTGACGGTAATAGTTTATAGCCGATTGTAAAAATGTATACTAATCCAATGGCAAATTTTATAATTCCAAATTTTGCAAATTCTAACATACCGAGCGAAACTGCTCCATTGGAAGTGTCCACAAGTATAGAATTAACAATAAGATTAGTAGAAGTCCCAACTAGTGTTAGTGTGCCTCCCAGAATGGCTGCATAACTAAGAGGAATTAAAACTTTAGATGGGCTAATCTTATACTTATCAGCTAATCTTATTGTCACAGGCATAAATATGGCTACAATTGCTGTATTGTTTACAACGGCTGAAGCAATACCAATACAAAATAAATATGCAACCATGCCTATAATTCTTGATCTATCAATAAGCCTATTTATGCTAATAATAACATATTCTAAGATATGAGATTTTTGAAGAGCATAACTCATTACAAATAGACATGCGATAGTCATTACAGCAGGATTAGAAAACCCTGCAAGACTTTCTGCTGGACTAACAAGCCCAAAAATAAGTAACAAGCCAAGAACTAATAAAGCTGTTACATCAATTGGAAATAATTCTGTTATAAAAAGCACAAGTGCTGACAGAATTATAACACCTAGGAATATAATTTCCATAAGTACCGTGGAAAGGACTCGAACCTTCACATCTTACGATACTGGTTCCTAAGACCAGCGCGTCTACCAATTCCGCCACCACGGCATATATTTTTAGTAATATAAAAAGAATTAACTTAAAAACTGTTAATTATGATTCATTGCAAAATCAAGTTCTGAAATTAAATCATCTACATGTTCAATACCAACAGAAAACCTTAATAAATTTGGCGTTATTCCTAAACTGATTTTTTCATCACGAGGTACAGAAGCGTGTGTCATTGAATAAGGGCAAGAAATTAAACTTTTAACTCCTCCTAAACTTTCAGCTAATGTAATAATACTTAAATTTTTAGCAAAATCATTGAGATCAATAGATTGATCTAGTTCAAAAGAAATCATACTTCCATATACTGGCTTGCCATCTGGAGATAAATGTTGCTTTGTTGCTAAATCAAACTGTTTATGAGATTTCAAACCGGGATAAATTACTCGAGTAACTTTTTTATTGTCACTTAACCAATTAGCAATTTTATTAGCATTCTCAAATTGCTTCTCAACTCTTACCGCAAGTGTTTTGACCGATCTTAATAGTAACCATGCATCAAAAGGACTTGGAAGTGCCCCTCCCGTATTTTGGATTAACGTTATTTTTTTTGCTGCATCATCATCGTTTACCATTAAAGCTCCGCTTAAAACATCCGAGTGCCCACTTAAAAATTTTGTAGTACTATGCATGACAATATCGGCACCTAGATTTAATGGTCTTTGTCCATACGAGCTCATAAAAGTATTATCTACACTAACTAAAACTTTATTTTTATGTGCTATTTCAGATATTTTTGAAATGTCAGCAAGCTCTAGTAAGGGATTGCTTGGAGATTCAAGATGTATTAATCTGGTATTTTTTTTGATTGATTTCGATACAACCTCAATATTTGTTGTGTCAATAAATTCAAAGTCTACTCCATTATCATTTAAAACTTTAGTAACTAACCTGAACACTCCGCCATAAACGTTACGAGAGATTAAAACATGATCCCCGGGTTTAAACATCATAAAAATTGCAGTCATAGCTGCCATTCCTGAACCAAATGCGAACGCACATTCTGCATCTTCAAGCATCGCTAAATTTTCTTCTAAAGCTGCCAGCGTTGGACTTCCAACCCTCGAATAAACATACTTTTCAGAACTAGCAAAAGATGGCTGTCTGAATGTTGATGTAAAATGTATTGGAGTAACTGCCGCTCCTGTTTCATCAATCTTATTTCCGACATGAATAGATTTTGTTGAAAAATGTAATTTATTTTTTTTATTAGGCACGAGTATATCCTTTCGCTAAATATGAATCTAACTTTTTAAACTTCACTTGAATTTCATCTCCATTTTGAGATATTAATTTTATTTTATCGTTTCTACCAATTTTCTCTTCAATATTTTCTTCGGGTGTATTTGGTCTTTGAGGTTCTGATTGTTTAGAGGCGTCAGCATGTGTCATTTGAATATTTTTTTGTAATGGAGCAGATTGTTGTGGTCTTGGATTTTCACTTATTTGTGCATGGTATACTCTTTGTACCACTGATGCTCTTAAACTTATCATTAAGTCTTGAAAAAAATTATACGCTTCAGCTTTATACTCAATTAAAGGATTTTTTTGACCAAATGCTCTTAGCCCAATACCTTCTCTTAATTGATCCATACCTAATAAATGATTTCTCCATTTTTCATCAATAGTTCTAAGTACAACAAATTTTTCTAGTTTTCTAAGAAGTTCTTCAGGAATAATCTCTTCTTTCTTATTATAATAATTAAGGGCTTTATCTAAGATTGTACTTACAATTTCATCCTTGCTGTTCTTGCTAGCAAATTCAGATAAGCTCACTTCTATTAAAAGATGTGCATTTAGTTCTTGATTAATAAATGCCCAATCCCAATCTTTTAAATTTTTAATGTCAAATGGATCTAAAAGATTAAAAATGAAATCGTCAATAAATTCATCTATTGTTGCTTTAATCGAATCTGATAATAAAGCTTTATTTCTAAGCTCATATATAATTTCTCTTTGCTGATTTAAAACATCATCATATTCGAGCAAATGTTTGCGCATTCCAAAGTTTCTTTCTTCTACTTTCTTTTGTGCATTACTTACTCCTCTGTTCAGCATACCTGCGCTTAGCTCTTGGTCTTCATCCATTGCCAATCTATCCATATATGTTGCAAGTTTATCCATATTAAATAAACGCATTAAATCGTCTTCAAGAGATATATAAAATTTTGATGAACCGCTATCTCCCTGTCTGCCTGATCGGCCCCTTAATTGCAAATCAATACGACGCGATTCATGTCTAGCTGTACCAATGATATGAAGACCCCCAAGTTCTTCAACTCCAGGACCTAATTTTATATCAGTTCCTCTTCCAGCCATATTGGTTGCAATTGTAATTGCATTTTTTAGTCCAGCTTGAGCTACAATTTCAGCTTCACTTTTATGTTGTTTTGCATTAAGAACATTATGAGGAATACCTTTTTGTTTTAACATCTTAGACAAAAGTTCAGACACTTCAACAGAAATTGTACCAATTAGTACTGGCTGACCTTTTTTGAAATAATCATTTACTTCATTAATTACAGCCTTGTATTTAGCATGCATTGATTTATATATAACATCATTAAAATCTTTTCTTGCAATTGGTCGATGGGTTGGAATAACAGTAACACCAAGATTATAAATTTTTTCAAACTCTGCCGCTTCCGTATCAGCTGTTCCCGTCATACCAGATAGCTTATCATACATTCTAAAATAATTTTGAATGGTAATTGATGCTAATGTTTGAGTTTCTTTCTCGATTTTAACATTTTCTTTTGCTTCTAAAGCTTGATGAAGTCCACCACTAAATCTTCTGCCAGGTAACACCCTTCCTGTAAATTCATCTACTATTAATACTTGTCCATTTTGTACTACATACTCAACGTCTTTATCAAATAATGTATATGCTTTTAGCAATTGATTCAAATAATGAATCTTACTACTGCGCTGAGAATGAAGCTGATAGGCCTTTTCTTTGTTCAATTTTTTTTGATCTTCTGATAAATCCTTCTCATCAATATCACTCAACATTACACCTAAATCTGGTATAGTGAATGCTTCCATATTATCCGGTGATAATGCAGCTCTACCTTTATCTGATAAGTCAACGCTATTAGATTGCTCATCTATTGCAAAATATAAATCTTCATCAAGTTCATGTATTTTTTTATCGGCAATAAATTCAGACTCAACACTATTCATTAATTTCAAAGTTCCTTGTTCTTGAAATAATTGTTGTAGCTTTTCATCTTTGGGCAATCCTTTTTTTGCCTTAAGTAACAAAAGACCAGTTTCATAAAGTTCGTCGTCTGATGGTTTTTCGATACTTAACATTTCTTTTGCTTTAGTTACTAGCTTCGATACTAATTGTCTTTGTTTAGCAACCAAAGATTTAACAGGTGAACTTAAGTCAACATAAGATTGGTTAATTTTAGTTTCGACTGGTCCAGAAATAATTAATGGAGTTCTTGCTTCGTCAACTAAAACACTATCAACCTCATCTACAATAGCATAGTGATGGGGTCTTTGAACTAAATATTCAGAGTCAATGGTCATATTATCTCTTAAGTAATCAAAACCGAATTCATTATTTGTTCCGTATGTGATGTCACAAGCATATGCAATCTTTCTTTGATCTGGGCTCATTGAATTCAAAATGTGCCCTACAGACATACCTAGCATTTCAAAAACTTTTCCCATCCATTCAGAGTCTCTTTGAGCCAGGTAATCATTTACCGTAATTACATGTACCCCTCTTCCTGACAATGCATTAAGATAGATAGGCATTGTTGCAACTAAGGTTTTACCTTCGCCTGTTTTCATTTCAGAAATCATACCTTGGTGAAGTACAATACCACCAATTAATTGTTCGTCATATGGTATCATTTCCCATTTAATCTTTTGCCCAACAGCCATCCATTCTTTACCACACAATAGTTTTGATGCATGTTTAACTAATGCAAATGATTCAACCAAAATTTCGTCTAATACTTCTTTCTCAATTGCCGTACGTATTTTTTGTATTTCTTTTCTTTCTGATATTCCTTTTAATTTCTCTTCTTCGAGTTTCAGAATTTTAGATTTTACATCTTTTTGTAACTCAGCAGTGCGTTGAGATAAATAGCTTTCATCTTTTCCTTGGAGTGAATCGTAATGAGAATTAATTTTATCAACTAATGGTTGAATTTTTTTGATCTCTCTTCCAGATTTAGTGCCGAATATTTTTGTTAATAAACCCATATTAATTATAATGTTTTATACACTGAATCTAATACCCCATTAACAAATGCGGTGCTATCTTCTGAACTAAATTTCTTTGCATTTTCAATAGCAGAACTAATAGTTACTTTATGTGAAATTTCGTAATGGTCCATTAATGACATTTCACATATCGACATTTGCATAATCAAACGATCAATAATATTAATTCTTTCAAGTGTCCAATTTTCTAAAGTATCTTCAATTTTCTTATCTAACATATCTACATTTTTAATTGTCGATTTAAATAATTCATTTACAAATTTCTTAGTAGGTTTATCAAACTGATATCTTTCGTTAATATCATGAAGTACCTTTCTATCATCTTCGCTTGAAACGTGTTTTGCATACAATGCTTGTAGCACTGCTTCGCGAGCTTTTTTTCTATGTTGTTTTTCACTCATTTAACGATGCCATTTAGCAAATTCATTAATTCTTCTTTCTGCAAGTAAGTTAGCAGCTTCTAATGTTGAAATATTATTGGTTGCGGCGTAGTCAAATATTCTCATAAGTATATAGTATATACCTTCTACTTGATAACGTGCTTTTTCTTTGTTATATCCCTGAAGCTCATTTGCAACATTCATCAATCCGCCCGCATTAATAACATAGTCTGGAACATACATTATCTTCTTACTTAATAATAATTTAGAGTCTCGAGACTCTTTTTCCAGTTGATTGTTTGCAGCGCCTGCAATTACAGAACATTTCATCTCTTTAATTGTTTCGGGATTCACGATTGCTCCTAAAGCACATGGAGAAAATACATCTAAATCTAGACCTATCAACTCTTCACTGGATACTGGAATAACACCAAATTCTTCAACTACGGTATCTAGTTTGGACTGATCAATATCGTATCCATAAATAATAGCACCTTCTTTTTGGAGATTTTTACATAAATAATATCCTACTTTACCAAATCCCTGAATTCCAACCTTAAGGTCTCTCATTGAAGTAGTGCCTAGCTTCTTTTTTAAGGCGGCCTGCATACCTACGAATACTCCTAATGCTGTAAGAATTGATGGATCTCCACTCCCACCCATTGCTCTTTTTATGCCTGTTACATGATCTGTTTCCATTCTTATAAATTCCATATCATGTACTGACATACCTACATCTTCTGCTGTTATATACTTACCGTTTAAACTTTCTACAAAATTTCCAAAAGACCTTAGAAGAACTTCTGATTTATCAGAGTTAGGATCGCCAATGATAACTGCTTTTCCTCCACCTAAGTTTAAGTTAGCTATAGATGCTTTATAAGTCATTCCTCTTGACAGTCTTAATGCGTCTACTAACGCCTCTTCTTCTGTCTTATAAGGATACATTCTACACCCACCTAACGCTGGACCTAAAGTAGTATCATGAATTGCAATTATTGCTTGAAGCCCTGAACTTTCATCGTTACAGTAAACGACTTGTTCATGATTTGTCTTAACCACTCTTTCAAATATGCCTTTTTTAATCATAATTTTTTTCCTTTTATACTTTTGATTTTGAGTATGCATTTATAATATGCTTCACTAAATGGTGTCTAGCGATATCATGTTCATTTAATTTTACAATTCCTATATCTTTTATATTTTTTAGAATATTTAAAACACTAACCAATCCAGAGTGAGATTTCTTAGGTAGATCAATTTGAGAAATGTCCCCAGTAATGATTGCTCGTGAATTAATACCGAGTCTTGTTAAAAACATTTTCATTTGAATTGTAGAAGCATTTTGAGCCTCATCTAAAATCATTACAGCTCTATTTATAGTTCTTCCTCGCATATATGCTAGTGGGATTATCTCTATGACACCCTTATTTAAGAGAGTTTGAATTTTACTTTTAGGTAACAATTCATGTAGTGCATCATATAATGGAGCTAAATAAGGATCAATTTTATCTTTTAAATCTCCTGGTAGAAAGCCTAAACTTTCACCCGCTTCAACGGCAGGTCTGCAAAAAATAATTTTTTCAATATCATGTTTCTCTAGAAGTGAAAGTGCGTAGGCGACAGCTAAAAAAGTTTTTCCTGTTCCTGCGGGACCTATTGATATAACAATGTCATTCTTGAATAACGAATCAAGTAATTTTTTTTGACCATCGGTTCTTGCATGTACAGGTCCTTTTTTTCCATAAAAAACAACATTACTAATAGATTTTTTACGATCTAAAGTTTTCTGCATATTCATTGCTAGTAATTGACTGATATCTTTAGTAGTTAAATTATTTCCCTTTTTTATGGAATCAACCATATGTCCTAAAATAACAGAAAAATGATCTAAGTCTTTTTTTAAACCTTTACAGAATAAATTATTACCACGAATGTTAATATTTAAAGGAAGAGATTTTTCAAGAAAAAGGATGTTTTGATCTCCGATGCCGTAAAGCTCGGTTAAATCAACTCCTTTTATTTCAAACGTTTTTTTCATTTTTTATAACACCTATACCCAAATCATCTAATTGTTCTTCTGATACAGTATTAGGTGAATCTTCCATTAGCGCAGAGGCTGATGTTGTTTTTGGGAATGCAATAACATCTCTTATGTTCTTAACTCCAGCTAATAACATAACCAGCCTATCAAGCCCAAACGCTATACCTCCATGGGGAGGTGTACCATATTTTAAAGCATCAATAAAAAAACCAAATTTATTATCTATATCATCCTTTGAGAGATTCATAGTTTCAAAAATTTTCTGCTGTAGTTCTTGATTATGTATTCTAATTGAACCTCCTGCAACTTCGTAACCATTAATTACAATATCATATCCTTTAGATATAGCTTTTTTTGGGTCTGATATCGCTATGTCTAAATCTTTGTCCTTTGGTGCAACAAATGGATGATGTACCGAATCAAAACGATTATTTTCTTCGTCCCAATCGAACAAAGGGAAATCAATAATCCATACAGGCTTAAAAATTGAATCATCATATAAATTTAACATTTCAGCAATTTTAACTCTTATCTTACCAAGCACTTTTAATGATACATTTTTTGTATCAGCTACCATAAAGCAGATTGAACCATTATTTATTTTAAAATCAGAACCAATACTTGATTGTAGCTCACTATCAAAAAACTTAGAGATTCCACCTTCAAATGAATCGTCATTATATTTCATCCAAGCCAACCCTTTGGCTCCAAGTGATTGAGCATAAGTATCTAGTTCAGAAATAATCTTTCTTGAAAAAAATCCAATATCGCTGTCTATACAAATCATTTTAACAGAATCAGCATTTTTAAAAGCTTGGAAATCGGAAATATCTGAATATTTTTTAAAATCATTTATTTCAATCTTATATCTTAGGTCTGGCTTATCTGTACCAAATCTATTCATAGAGTCTTCATATGTTAATGTTGGAAATGGAGTTTTCATTTTTATATTATTTACTTTATCGAATACTGTTGCAATTAATTTTTCAACCATATCGCGAATATGTTCTTCATCAACAAAACTCATTTCTATATCAATTTGAGTAAATTCTGGCTGCCTATCCGACCTGAGGTCTTCATCTCTAAAACATTTCACAATTTGAAAGTATCTATCAAGCCCTGAGATCATGAATAACTGTTTATACATTTGTGGAGATTGAGGAAGGGCATAAAATTTACCATTGTGTACTCTACTAGGAACCAGATAATCTCTTGCTCCTTCCGGTGTTGATTTAGTTAAAACCGGTGTTTCAATTTCAATAAAATCTTGATCATTTAAAAAATTTCTAACAACCTGCGTTGTTTTATGTCGAATAATTAAGTTATTTTGTAGCTCAGTATTTCTCAACTCTAAATAACGATACTTTAATCTATGTTCCTCTGTAGAAGCTTCTCTGTCATGTATAGACATTGGGAGAGGAGATGAAATATTTAATATTTCTAATTTATCTGCAAGAATTTCAATCTCTCCAGTTTTGATATTTTTGTTAACTAAATCTCCTGTTCTTGCAGCAACATTTCCTGACACGCTTATCACATCTTCATTTGATATTGTCTTACCTTTTTCTATGAGTGAATCAGAATTTAGTATTATCTGCGTTTTTCCAAATCTATCTCTAATATCGATGAAAATAATTTTTCCATGTGTTCGTGAAGAATTCACCCACCCACATAGTTTTACGTTTTCATTTATATGTTTTTTGGTTAATTCACCACAGTTATGTGTTCTAGAATCCATCATAGTACCAATGTAATAATTATTTTTCTAATTCTACTGCATTTTCGACAAGCAATAATACCTTATCTGGAATATCATCAGTTGAGTCGGAATTAATATCAGCTATGCCGGAAGAACATGAAAATTGAATTTCTTTCTGATCAGTTTTGACCGATATAATTCCTTCTCTTAAATTCAGTATGGAATTAGTGTGATTTTTCATAATACCAAAATATCCTTCTGTGCCTGGACATTTAACATATGTTACATTGTCAAAACTAAAAGAGTTAGTTGGCGTTACAATATCTAAGTTAAATACGTTTGTCACTTTTTAGCCTTTTCAATTGCTTCATCTATTGATCCAACATAAGAGAAAGCATTTTCAGGAAGATCATCTACTTCTCCATTTAGAATAGCTTCAAACCCTGCAATAGAATCTTCAAGCTTCACGTATCGGCCTTCTAATCCTGTAAACTGCTCAGCTACAAAGAATGGTTGAGACATAAACTTTTGCATCTTTCTTGCTCTTGAAACAACCATTTTATCTTCATCAGATAGTTCGTCCATCCCAAGAATAGCAATAATATCCTGTAAATCTTTATATTGCTGCAATGTTGTTTGCACTGCTCTGGCTACATTATAATGTCTATCACCTACTACTCTTGGATCTAGAATTCTAGACGTAGAAGTAAGTGGATCAATTGCAGGATAAATACCTAACTCAGAAATTTTTCTGTCCAGTACAGAAGTGGCATCCAAGTGAGCAAAGGCTGTTGCTGGAGCAGGGTCAGTCACATCATCCGCTGGTACATAAATAGCTTGAATTGAAGTAATAGATCCTTTTTTAGTTGATGTAATACGTTCTTGCAAATCTCCCATTTCTGTTGATAAAGTCGGTTGATACCCAACAGCGGAAGGCATTCTTCCTAAAAGCGCTGATACCTCAGAACCTGCCTGCGTAAATCTAAAAATATTATCAACAAATAAGAGTACATCTTTACCTTCATCATCTCTAAAATATTCAGCCATTGTTAGGGCACTTAAACCAACTCTTAATCTTGCCCCTGGCGGTTCATTCATTTGACCAAAGACTAATGCGGTTTTGTCAATAACTCCGGATTCTGTCATTTCAGCATATAAATCATTTCCTTCTCTAGTTCTTTCTCCTACTCCAGCAAAAACAGAAAATCCACCATGTTCGGTAGCAATATTTCTAATTAGCTCTTGAATCAAAACAGTCTTACCAACTCCCGCTCCTCCAAAAAGCCCTGTTTTTCCACCTCTAGTATATGGCTCCATCAAATCAACAACTTTAATACCTGTTTCAAACATTTCGGATGTTGTTGTTAAATCTTCTTGAAGTGGTGCTGATCTATGAATTGGTGATGTTTTTGTAGTTCCAACATCGCCTTTTTGATCAATAGGATTGCCTAAAACATCAAACATTCTACCAAGTGTTTTTTCTCCAACAGGGACTGAAATTGGTTCACCTAAGTCTGACACAGTTGTTCCCCTAACTAAACCATCTGTTGAATCCATGGCAATAGTTCTGACTACTCCTTGACCCAAATGTTGCGCTGTCTCTAATACAAGATTTGATCCATCTTCTCTGCTTATGCTCAAAGCATTCATAATTTTTGGCAAATGCCCTTCAGTGAATTTTACATCAACCACCGCACCAGTTATTTGTAATATTTTACCTTCATTATTCATTTTATGTCCCCTTAATCGACTAGCGCTTCTGCTCCACCAACAATTTCTAACATCTCAGTGGTTATTGCAGCTTGGCGCGCTTTGTTAAATTCTAATTTTAATTCTTTAATAATTTCTTTAGCGTTTTCTGTGGCATTGTCCATTGCAATCATTCTAGCTGCTTCTTCACTGCTATAAGATTCTAACATCTGCTGCCACATTTGTACTTTTAGATGTTTTGGAAGTAAAGTTTTAACGATATTTTCTTTATTTGGCTCGTAGTCGTAATTATAGTTTTTAGGATTATAGTTTTCTGTGAAATCAATTGGCAAAACTTTTTCCATCATTAAGTCTTGAGATGCCAATGTTTTAAACCTATTATAAATAACACTAACTTCATCTACGTCGTGATTTTTAAAAGCAGTTATGAATGTTTCAGCAATATCAGACGCAGTAGCGAATGTCATATCTTTCCAAAAATCAAAAAATGTTTGAACTACATTATAATCTCTTTTACTAAAATATTCTGATGATTTTTTTCCAAGACAAAACAATTGAACTTTATCTTTTCCAAATTTTTCAATTTCTTTTTCAGCTAAACGAATTACGCTTGAATTAAACGATCCAGCAAATCCTCTATCACTTGTAATAATAATGAACGCTTTCTTGCTAACGTTTCTTTTACTCACCAATGATATATTATCATCTGATACTTGAGGCAAGATTCGACATATCATATCTTGTGTACTTTTTGAGTACGGTCGAGATATCTCCATTTTCTCTTGAGCTTTCTTTACTTTGGCAGCCGCAACCATTTTCATAGCTTTAGTTACCTGCTGTATACTGCTAACAGATTTAATGCGTTCTTGTAGATTTTTAAGATTTGCCATATTTAGAAGCTCTTTTTAAATGCCTCAATTGTTTTATTCATCTTTGCTGCTAAATCATCTCCAATATTACCGGTATCATTAATTTCTTTGATACAGTCTTGAGCTTTTGATGTGAAGTGTTCAAGTAGGCCGACTTCAAAATCCTTTACAGCATCTAGCTCAATATCATCAAGATATCCTTGACTAGCTGCATAAATTATAATGACTTGATTTGCAGTTGACATCGGTACGTATTGGTTCTGTTTTAGAATTTCTACCATTCTACGACCTCTAGTGATTTGAGCCGCTGTAGCATCATCCAGATCTGAAGCAAATTTGGCAAATGCTTCTAATTCTCTAAATTGGGCTAAGTCTAACCTCAATTTTCCAGCTATTTTTTTCATTGCCTTAATTTGTGCGCTTCCTCCAACTCTTGAAACTGATAATCCAACGTCTACCGCTGGTCTAACTCCGCCATTAAATAGATTTGTATCTAAATATATTTGACCATCTGTAATAGAAATTACATTCGTTGGAATATATGCAGATACATCCCCTTCTTGTGTTTCAATAACGGGTAGTGCTGTTAATGAACCTGAACCTAACTCTTCAGATAATTTTGAAGATCTCTCTAATAATCTACTGTGAAGATAAAAAACATCTCCTGGGAATGCTTCTCTTCCTGGAGGTCTTCTCAATACTAATGACATTTGCCTATAAGCTGTTGCTTGCTTTGATAAATCATCATACACAATTAAACCGTGCATTCCATTATCTCTATAATACTCTCCCATTGCACATCCTGAATAAGGTGCAATATACTGTAGTGGAGCCGGATCTGACGCATTCGCTACAACTACTGTTGTATATTCCATCGCACCATTTGCTTCAAGCTCACCTACTAATTTTGCAACTGTAGAGGCTTTCTGACCAATAGCAACATAAACACAATAAACTGGGCTATCGCCTTCATGTGTTGATTTTTGATTAATAATTGTATCCGTAGCAATTGCTGATTTTCCAGTCTGTCTATCACCAATAATTAACTCTCTTTGACCTCTACCAATTGGAATCATACTATCAATTGATTTTAAACCAGTTTGTAAGGGTTCTTTAACTGGGAATCGTTGCATTACACCCAGAGCTTTTCTTTCAATTTGCAATGAATGCTTAGCATTAATTGGACCTTTACCATCCATTGGAACACCCAAAGGATTTACCACTCTTCCAAGTAATTCTTTTCCGACAGGAACTTCAACAACCTTGCCTGTTCTTTTTACCGTATCACCTTCTTTAACAAGACTGCTGTCTCCAAAAAGAACAACACCAACATTTTCTTCTTCCAAGTTTAGTGCCATACCAAATACATTATTTGGAAATTCCACTAACTCCGAACTCATTACGTTACCTAGTCCGCTTGTTCTTGCAACTCCATCTCCAATTTCTAAAACTTCACCAACTTCATTAACGTCAACATTATTGTCGATATTTTTAATTTGGTCGCGTAACAAATCGCCGATTTGATTAGTTTTAATATCCATTTATACCCCTATTAATTTTGATTTTGCGTTTTCTAATTTTGTTTTTAAGCTACTATCAAATAGCATATCATCAATTTTAATCTTTAATCCTCCAATTAAGTCTTCATTAGTTGAAAAATTAATATCAATTTTCTTTTTAGTTATAGTGCTTAGCCTTTCAGATAATTCATTCTTTGCATTACTATCCATATCTGAAGAAGATGTTACCTCTACATATGCAATATTTAATTTATCTTTCGCTAAAATAACAAAGCTCTTATTGATCTCAACTAATAAATTCATATCGTCGTTTTCAATCATAACCAAAAGTATATCAAGTAAATTTTTATCAAAGATATCCTTAAATGCTTTAATAAAAATATTCCTCTTCTGATTTAAATCAATCGATTTAGATTTCAAGAACGTATTTATTGTTAAATCTTTTTTTGATAAATCAGTTAATTCATTTAAAGATAATTTAATACTTTTGAACTTATCAAAAGTATCTACACTATTGCAAAGTGCGTGAGAATATATCTTTATTTTTTTATGATTTTGCTTCATCTCTATTCATTGCTTCTAATGAAGATTTAATAAACTTATCATTATCATCATCTTTAACATTTCTTTGTAATATTTTAGAAGCTAAATCAATACTAAGATCAACTACTTCTTCTTTGATTTCTTTTATTGCTCTTTGCTTCTCAATTTCTATTTTAGATTTTGCATCTACAATAAATTCATCAGATTTTATTTTAGCATTTTCTAAAATTTTATTTGCTGAATCTTCAGCTTTTTGCTTGCTATCGCTTACGATAACCTTACCTTCTTTTTTGGCTTTATCTAATATTTTCTGTGACTCATCTTTGATTTGCTCTAAATCAGTTTTGGCACTTTCGGCCATTGATAAAGAATTTGCAATATCTTTTTCTCTCTCTTCAATAAAGTCTAAAAGAGGATTCCATGCATACTTCTTTAAAACAAAAAGTACTGTCAAAAAAATTACTAGCGTCCAGACGTATAAGCCTAGATCTACCGTTAATAGTGGGTTCATGTTTAATTCCTATCGTTGATTAAAGAACTAATGATAATAATCCAAGCAAGATTGCTGCTCCTTCAACCAAAATTGCTAAAAGAAATGTTTGAGATCTAATTTCTCCAGCTGCTTCAGGTTGTCTTGCAATAGCTTGTGCTACTCCATAACCAATTAAACCAATTCCTATTCCTGCTCCTATTACTGCTAATCCTGCTCCCATTGTGAGACTCCTTTTTTTGTGTTAATGATCTACGTGAATTGCCATTCCTATAAAAACGGCTGTTAATAAAGCAAATACATATGCTTGGATTATTGCAACCAATAATTCTAACATAGTTAATCCTACTGCTAATGCAATTGAAAATGGTGCAATACCAAAACCTGCCCATGATCCAAAACTTTCTGCCATTGAAAATATAAAAGTTATAAATATTACTAAAGCTATATGACCGCCCATCATATTTCCTGCAAGTCTAAGCGTTAGAGCTAATGGTCTAATAAATAATCCCATAAACTCAATAGGTACAACCACAAAATATAAAGGCCATGCTAACCCTGAAGGTGCAAGATTTTTCCAATGTTGGATAAAGCCATATTTTTTAATCCCCGCACCAATAAAGGCTACAAATGTAATCGTAGCTATTGCAAATGTAACATTTGCATTTGCAGTTATAGTAGCTCCCCCATGTGATAAGTCACTTAGAAATGTGTTATGTCCTAATTTTCCAAATAGTCCCATTAAATCAAAAAATGGAATAAGTCCAAGTAAATTGGCGAATAAAACAAAAAAGAATATTGTATAAATGAGCGAAGCCCATTCTCTGTAATTTTTTCCAATAAAATTTTCCAAAACGTCATCCTTTAAATAAACGACAAACATTTCCATAACACTCATTAGTTTATTTGGTATATTATTTTTATTTGAAATATAATTTCTGACAAGCCCAATAATACTTAAAACCATTATTATTGATATAAAAAGAAGAACAAATACATGCTTAGTAATACCAAGATTAATAAAAAACATCGAGTTTTCAGAAATACCAAAAAAGGATGATACTTTTATAGATAATGATGATAAAAATTCGCTATTAATGAGATGATGTCCATGATCGGTATTTGCAACATGGCCAATAGCTGTATCGGCAGGTGTTTGTGCATGATGAGTTTCGGCTATTTTTTTATCTATAAACATTGCGAAATATTAATAAAGACATCCATTTAATCACAGAAAAAAGATATATTTTTTAATTATTTTTTATTACATCTTTATAAGCTTTAATTGAGCCATGAATTACGCCCCCTATTATAGCAATAAATGATATTTTTTTACTAATAATGTAACCAAACACTATCCAAGCTATAATAATACCAAAGAACTCAAAATAAATTGAGTAGCTCTCAGACATTATTGAGCTTAATGATCTTTTAGTAGGTTTCATTTATAAATTTAAATCGTCGTCGATGATTTCACATCGTCCGGAAAATTGGGCGCCGTCCTCAATGGTTAAAACTTTATATTTTAAATCTCCAACTAGCTCACATTTTCGTAATAGCTCTGCTTGGCCATTTATAAAAACATCCCCTTGTATATAGCCATTAATTTGAATTGTTGACGCTTTAACATCCCCGAATATTTTACCTTTCTTTGCTAATTGAATTGCTCCATCAGTTGAAACTGACCCCCTTACTTCACCGTAAATTGTAATATTCCCACATAAGATCATATCTCCATCGATTTGAACATCTTCAGCAATGATAGTTTGGCTGTTACTTGATTTATTATTCATTTAATTCTTCCTCGAATTTATCAGATTTTTTTGAGAAGTTTGGGAAAAAACTTTGAGGATCTATAGGCACTCCATCTTTCCAAATTTCGAAATGAAGATGTGGTCCTGTTGATATTCCAGTATTACCAATTTTAGCTATTAATTCTCCCTTACTAATTGAATCATTTTTTTGAACAAAGTTTTCTTCATTATGATAATAGTGAGAATAATATCCATTTTGGTGATCAATAATTACTCCATTACCAAGCTCTTTTGAAAAGTCACTATAAATTATTATTCCATTAGCAATTGCTACTATTGGAGTTGATTCATCGCTAACTATATCAATTCCAAAATGCAATTTACTTAAACTAAAATCTTTACTTATTACTCCATCTGTTGGTTGAAAATCTGGAGTATTATCTGTTAACATATATCTTATATTATTCTCGGGTAAAATATTTTCTTTGTCCGAGCCTATGATATTTTCTATGTATGATTTCATTAGATTAATATCATTGATAGTATCGTCAATATTATTAATTATTTCTTTTTGCTGATTAATCTCTCTATTAATGGCTGTAATTTGCAAATATTCCTTTACAATTGGGACTGAAAGTAAAATTAACAACAACGAAGCTATGAACGAGAAAATAATAATAGAAGATCCTACAATTAGTGTTGGCCTACTAAATTCAGATTGCCATGTCTTGTCATTAAAAGGAGAAATAAATAATATTTTATATTTTTTAAATTTCATTGAATGTTTTATTTATAACGTAAGTATTTTATTCAAAATCTGTTTTTATACTTTTAAGCTTATCAATTACACGTTCCCAAGTTTTTGCATCAAAATGAATTTTAACAAAGCCTTTATTAGTCTTTTTGTTATTACTAATTGTTACCTTACTTCCTACAATTCTTGAAATTTGAGATTCAATTTGGCTTATCTCTTTATTCCATTTAGTATTCTTAGATGCAGCTTGCTCTACCTTTCTTACTGACATTTTTTCTTTAAGTAGTCTTTTCCAAAGAAGAATCATTCCTTGAGTAGTTTTTCTTTGAAGAATTGCCCTTGCTTGACCGGCATTAATCTCATTCTTAAGAATGCTATCTTGTATTTCAGTGGGTAAATTTAAAAGTCTCAGTGAATTAGATACTGCAGGACGGGACTTCCCAACCGTTTTAGCAATTTCCGTAATTGAACTATTAAGATTATCTTTTAAGTATTTATATGCTTTGGCTTGTTCAATAGCATTCAAGTCTTCTCTTTGAATATTTTCAATAAGCGCCATATACATGATATCTTTACTTGATTCTGCATTTATTATATATGCTAATATTCTTTTCTTTTTTAATAATTGATGCGCTCTGAATCTTCTTTCACCTGCAACTATGAAATATTTATTATTGGACTCTTTAACAGTAATAGGACTTATTAATCCTTTTTCATCGATGGACTGAGCTAGCTGAGCTAGAGATTGCTTATCGAAAACCTTTCTAGGCTGATTTGGGTTCGGTATTATTTTACTAATAAGTATACTATTCTGTTCTACAGTATCTGATGATTTTTGGGGAGTTAATAATGCTCCAATACCTTGCCCTATCTGTTTATTTTTTTTCATTTAAGATTTCCTGTGCTAATTCCATATAATTTTTTGCTCCGGCACAATCCACATCATACATAATAGCTGGCTTTCCGTCGTCTGGAGCTTCTGCCAACCTAATATTTCTGCTTATTTTGGTTTTTAGCAACTTATTTTTAAAATTATCCTTAAGAAGTTTTTCTACTTTTTTGGCTAATCTAAGTCTTTTAGTATGCATAGTTATAAGAATTCCAAGAATTCTTAAATCTTTATTAATATTTTCTCTAACCAACCTTATTGTTTCTTCAAGACTTTTTAAGCCTTCAAGTGCAAAAAATTCGCTTTGTATTGGTATAAGAATATTATTTGATGCCACTAATACATTTAATGTTAATAAACCTAAAGACGGAGGGCAATCTATTAAGATAAAGTCATAATTTTTAGAAACTTTTTTTATCAATCTTAGCAATTGTTTTTCTCGATTTTTGACTCCTACTAACTCTACTTCGCAGCCAACTAAATTATTATCTGATTTAATAAAATCTAAATAGTCTAAATTTGTTTTAGATATCACATTTTTTATTGTTTGGTTATTGCTTAGCGCGTCATAGATAGTATAGTTATTATCAATACCGAAGTTTGACAATCCAGTAGTTGCATTAGCCTGAGGATCAAAATCAATTAATAAAGTTTTCTTCTCAAGTATTGCTAAACTTGCCGCAAGGTTAATTGCTGTAGTGGTTTTACCGACTCCACCTTTTTGATTTATGATTGCAATTGTTTTTTTCATATGAGCAAAAAAAATTTAATTGGTATTCGCCCTTAATACAAAGTTTTTAAAAAATCATCACAATGGAGTTAATTTACAATATGCAAAATTCAATATTAATAACGGGACATAACGGGGAAATAGGACGAGAAACATTATTGTCTTTATCTAAAAATGAAACTCATATTATAGCATTAGATATTAATGATAGTGAAATTCACTATGATAATGTTACATATATAAAGGACAATATTCTTAACCAAAAAGTAATTACAAATATTTTTCAAGAGCATAATATTATTGAAGTCTATCATTTTGCAGCTCTTTTAAGTCAATCTGCGAATAAAAATCCAGACCTTGCAAATGAAGTAAATGAACAGGGTTCAAAATTAATAATTAATACAGCTATGATATCGGGGCTTAAAAATAAATCTAAGGTTAAGATTTTTTTTCCTAGTTCAATCGCTGTATATGGTCCAAGAAAATTAAAAAATGCAAGGGAAACTGATATTATTAAACCTGAAACCATTTATGGGCGTAATAAGTTAGCTATAGAACAATTCGGAACTAAACAACATGAAAAAAGCATTAGAGAGGGTTATGGAATTGATTTTAGATGTTTAAGATTTCCTGGAATTATTAGCCCATACACCATACCAACAGGAGGCACAACAGATTTTGCGCCACAAATGCTTCACGCAGCTGAAAATAATGAAAGATTTACCTGTAAGGTAATTCCAACAACAACACTTCCATTTTTAGGAATTAAAGGTGCCATTAATGCTATTTTAAAGATTATGTATCCTAAAAAAATTGATTCAAATCTAAGGAGTTTTAATGTTCAAGAAATGAGCTTGAATCCAACACAAATAATTCACGAATTAAAAAAAATATTTCCCAAATTTGAAATTGATTTTAATAAAGATGATAATTTTCAATCTATTGCAGACACATGGCCTGAAAGCTTAAATTGTGGTGAAGCTAGAATCAAATGGGGATTTCAAAATAATTTAAATGAAAAAGAAATTTTTGAACAATACTTAATACCGGAAGTAAAAAAACATTATGCCAAAAATTAAAAATATACTAGAAACTCAACTCCAAGAAATAAAAGCAAAAGGAACGTTTAAAAATGAACGAATAATCCAAACGGCTCAAGAAACAGAAATAAGTGTACGCGATGAAAGGGTTATAAATTTCTGTGCTAATAACTATCTTGGCCTATCAAATAATATAGATATTAAAAAGGCTGCAGTTGAAGCAATTGAAGAATGGGGATTTGGTCTAAGTTCTGTCAGATTCATTTGTGGAACACAAACAATACATAAAGAATTAGAAAAAAAAGTAAGTGTATTTCACGGCAAAGAAGATACGATTCTTTATTCTTCTTGCTTTGATGCCAACGGCGGGTTGTTCGAAACAATCCTATCCAAGGAAGATGCAGTATTTTCAGACGAGCTAAATCATGCGTCAATCATTGATGGAATAAGATTATGTAAAGCAGAAAAAAATCGCTACAAACATGCAGACATGAATCATCTTGAAGATCTTCTAAAGAATTCAAATGCACGACTAAAATTAATTGCGACTGACGGAGTTTTTAGTATGGATGGCGTTGTTGCTCCTTTGAAGGAGATTGTAAATCTTGCAAAAAAATATAATGCAATGGTTATGGTTGACGATTGCCATGCTACAGGCTTCTTAGGAAACAATGGTAAAGGTAGTGCTGACTATCATGACGTTTTAGATGATATTGATATCATCACTTCAACATTCGGGAAAGCTTTAGGAGGAGCATCAGGAGGATTTGTATGTGCATCTAATGAAATAATTGAGATATTAAGACAAAAATCTAGACCTTATTTATTTTCAAACAGCCTTGCGCCAGCGCTAGTAGCTGCATGCATTAAGGTTTTTGATATTATTGAAAATGATAATAGCTACCAAAAAAAACTTGAAAACAATACTACTTATTTTAGACAAAAAATTAAAGAGATTGGATTTGATACTAAAGGAATTGATCACCCTATTGTACCAATCATGATTTATGATGAAAAAAAGGCAGTAAAAATGTCAGAAGAACTTTTGAAAAAAAATATTTATGTCATAGCATTTTCATTTCCAGTAGTACCAACTGGAGAAGCTAGAATAAGAGTTCAAATTTCTTCAGATCATACACGAGACCAACTTGATTGTGCTCTAAATGCTTTTTATGATGTTGGAAAAGACTTAAATATAATTTAAAAAAATAGTGAAAAAGTATTTGAAAGTATTAAATTCTTTCACTTTTAAAGTAATAACAATTATGAATAATACATTAAGAACTAGACTATTAACAATTCTATTTATTTTTGGTTTGGGTGTCTACGCACTCCTTCCTTCGATAAGATATCAATTGTTAAGTGATGAGCAAAAAAATAACCTATCAAAAGATGAGGTTGCCTATTTTGACTCAAAAAGTATAAAACAAGGGCTTGATTTAAAGGGTGGAATCTATATTGTACTTGAAGTTGATCTTCCACAATTAATTAATAGCTTAGCAAAAAATAAAGATAGAAAATTCGACGTTTTTCTTGATGAATTAAGCAATGAATATAGAAATAGTAGCGCAGATTTCTTTACAGCATTTGAACAGAAAGCGCTAGAAAATGATTTAAAATTACCAAGATATTTTATTAGTTATGGTAAGACTAAAGAGCAAATAGTCGAGCAGCTTAATATTCAATCCAATGATTCAATCAATCGCATTATTGAAATTATTCAGAATCGTGTTGACCAATTTGGAGTATCTGAACCTACAATTCAAAAGCAAGGAAACAATAGAGTTGTTGTTGAACTAGCAGGTATTCAGGATTCTGAACGTGCACGTGAACTGCTACAAAGCACTGCTTTATTGGAATTAATGATTGTAAAAGATATTGATAGCACAAATACAATTGTTAGACAGATTGATAACCTTACCACCACTTCTTCAAAAAAGAATGATGAAATTGATCAGTTATTTAATTCTGATACTGAATCAAATAATCTTGGATTTTCATCTTTACTTATTGCAGTAGGCAGTGACTTAGCTATTTCTTCAGATAATTTGCCCGCATTAAAAAATATTTTAAATCAAGATAATGTTAAGCAAGTACTCGAAGCTACGGGTAGCCTTTTTTTAACAGGAAATTCAACTGAAACCTTAATTAATGATTTTGGCGAAGAAGAAGAAGTATACCTATTATATCACTTAGTTGACAACGCAGAACTTACTGGTGGAGTCATTGAAGACGCCCAAATGAGACTAAGTCAGTCTGGGGTAACTGCTGGGCAAGCTACGGTACAAGTAGAAATGAATAATGAAGGTTCAAGAGAATGGGCCCGTATTACTGGAGTAAATATTAATAAAAGAATTGCTATAGTTCTGGATAAGAAAGTACATATGGCTCCCGTAATTAGAAGTCAAATTTTTGGAGGAGCAACTGTAATTGAAGGAATGGATTCTATCCAAGAAGCAGAAGATATTGCAATTGTACTTAGAGCTGGTGCCTTACCAGTCCCAGTAGCAATAGTTGATCAAAGAGTTGTTGGGCCTTCACTTGGTGCAGACTCTGTAAGCGCTGGAACATCCTCAATTATGATTGGTCTATTATTAATTATAATATTTATTGTTTTTTACTACCGAGCTTCTGGACTAATTGCAAGTTTTTCACTACTATGGACGTTAATTTTATTATTAGGTGTATTAGCATTGCTTGAAGCCACTCTCACTCTTCCTGGTATTGCTGCCTTAATTCTTACAGTCGGAATGTCTGTTGATGCTAATGTTATTATCTTTGAAAGAATTAAAGAAGAATTAAGAAATGGTAAATCAGTTAGATCTGCTATTGACGCAGGTTATGAACGAGCTATTACTACAATTGTGGATGCAAATTTAACCACAGGCATTGCAGCGGCTGTACTTTATCAATATGGTAGTGGTCCAATCAAAGGATTTGCAACTGTTCTGTTCTGGGGTATAATCGTAAGTATGTTTACAGCTATCATTGTAACAAGGTTTTTATTTGATTTTATAACATCAAGAAAAAATATTGAGAAGTTGAGTATCTAATGAAATTTATCGAAAATACTAAAATTAATTTTATGGCATTTAAAAATGTTGGATTTACTTTATCTGGTGTAATGGGTATTGGATCTATTATTATGCTACTATTTGGCATTAATCTCGGTATTGATTTCAAAGGCGGAACTACTATTGGGCTTAACTTTAATGAGCCTGTTAATATTGAAGATGTTCGTAAGGCTATGTCATCTGTTGAATCTGATGGCCAAATTTTTGATTTAAGTGGAGAAGAAATTAAACACTTTGGAAGCACTGATGATATAATGATAAAAGTCAAAGTTAGAGATAATGTTTCTCCTGATTTTGCTCAACATATTGTTAATCATGTTTACGAAACTATGAATGATAATGTACCACAAGATAAAAATAACTTTATCCTATCGCTTGACACGGTAAGTCCTAAAGTCGGTACTGAACTAAGCGGTAGTGCACTATGGTCAATACTTTCTGCTTTAGCATTAATTCTATTATACATATCAATAAGATTTGAATTTAAATTTGCAATTGGAGCTATTTTAGCTTTAGTTCATGATATTATAATTACTTTAGGTATTTTCTCGTTTACTGGATTTGAAGTCACATTAAGCACAGTAGCTGCATTTTTAACCATTGTTGGATATTCACTTAATGACACTATTGTAATTCTTGATAGAATTAGAGAAAATATGAAATCTTCTGGAACTGTATTACTAGAATCGACAATTAATAAAAGTATTAATCAATCACTTAGTAGGACTTTAATAACATCATTAACAACCTTACTTGTGATAACCGTTTTATTGATGTACGGCGGAGCGACTATTCGCCCATTTGCATTTACATTGCTCGTAGGGGTAGTTATAGGAACGTATTCTAGTATTTATGTAGCTAGTACATTCTTAACAACTCTATATAAGTCTAATTAATGAACAATAAAATTCTTTTCCCATTTATCGCTTTGTGTCTGATTTGGGGATCAACATGGTACTTTATCAAAATTTCTTTAAATGCGGGTGTACCCCCTTTCTTTGGCGTTGGATTTAGATTCTTTCTATCAGGATTATTGTTTTTTCTGATTTTAGCTTATAAAAAAGAATCAATCCCCTTAAACAAAAAAGCTTTAGAATTATATTTGTCATTTGGTTTGTTAAATTTCACTCTTTCATATGGAATCACTTATTGGGCCACACAGTATGTTTTTTCAAGTATATCGTCCATTTTGTGGGGTTTATTCCCATTATTTACTAGCATTATGGCTCATTTTATGCTTTCAGGTGATGAAAAAGAAAGATTAACGTCCAATAAATTATGGGCTCTTTTTATAGGTTTTGTAGGGATGATATTTATTGGGTCAAATCAGTCTATAGACTTTGAATCACAGTCATTCTTCGCAATCCTAGTTCTTGTTGCTGCAATTATTATTGCTGCCTGGCCTAGTGTACTGTATAAAAAACATAATGATGTTGTTGGCCCATATCAAATGAATGCTGTATGCCAAGTAATGACTGGTATAATTATGCTCTCATTATCCTACCTGCTTCAAGAAGATATTTCCAAAGTAGTCTGGACAAATGAATTACTTTTTGCTAGTGGATATCTTGTATTATTTGGAGGAGTTATTTCATGGGGTATATATTTTTGGCTGTATAAATACTTAAGTGTAACTCAAGTAACATATGTAGCTATTTTCCCTCCTATTGTAGCAATCATACTAGGATGGATCTTTCTCAATGAAGTACTCAGTGCAAAAGAAATTATTGGTACAATTTTTATTTTAGGAAGCTCAATACTTATATATAGGAAGTGAATTAAAATTTTACATAAATTGATAGCATGATTGGTAATAAGATAAAGAATTCATTTTTAGCTGGTTTAGCAATTACTATTCCAATAGCACTTACGGTTTATGTACTTCAAGTAATTGTGGCAATAACAATTACTTTAGGTGGAAAAGTATCAGAACCCCTAAAGCAGTTAGTAGATGTTTCATTCCCAGGTTTTAATTTATTGAGCTCTATTATTGGATTATTAATTGTTATTATATACTTAGTCCTTGCTGGAGCTTTAGCTAGAAACGTTATCGGAAAAAAAGTTGTATCATGGCTAGAAAGTATTTTTAAGAATATTCCTTTAGTTGGTATGATATATACCACCACTAAACAAATCATCGAATCTATTTCAGGTGGAGGATCTCATTCATTTGAAAAAGTAGTTTATATAGAATACCCAAGAAAAAATATTTGGACATTAGGATTTGTAACAAGTGAATCTACCAATAAAGCTGATGAAGAATTTTATCATTTATTTGTTCCAACAACCCCGAATCCAACCTCTGGATTCTTTCTTATTGTTCCTAAAGAAGAAACTTCTGATGCTGGTGTTGATGTTGAAGAAGGATTTAGAATGATTGTTTCTAGTGGAATTGTTTCAAGTAAGAAAAATACAATTATTAAATAAAAAAGGAGCAATTAATGCTCCTTTTTCATACAAAAATATCTAGAAAGTAAAAAAGTTAAAATTTAACCTCTTCCTCTAGCCATAGGTGCGCGTGATACATCTCCGTCTTTATCGATGAAGTATAAGAATCCGCTTTCACGTGTAACGCCTGCATCTGCAACTTTTTCTGCATTTCCGCCGCCAGATCCGCCTCTTGACATACCTGAACGCCATACATTACCATCTTTACCTAAGTAATATAAAAAGCCTTTTTCTTTACTAACGCCTGTTGTTTTTACTTTTTCAGCCATGATTTTCTCCTTGAAAATTTAATTGAAAATATTTATTTATCTGTAATCTCCTCAATACTACAGCTAAAGATGAATTATTGCAAGAAATTTCTCCGACGGGACTCCCTCTATAAATTTAATAGAAAAAATGCCTTTAAATATTTTTTTAATTAACTAAATTCTTGCCATGCCCCGGTAGCTCAGCTGGATAGAGCAACGGATTTCTAATCCGTAGGTCACAGGTTCAAATCCTGTCCGGGGTACTATTACTATCAATAAAAGTCATAATCTTTTCTTCCAAAATCATACCAGCCTTCTCATTTAAATGAATGTGATCACATAATAATTTTAAATTATACTTTCTACCGATTTCTGTCCAACTCCAACCAAAAACATAGTATAATATAACTGCTCTTAGTCCTCTCAATCTTCTTATCTCGCTTGTTGAATATGGGGTGCTATTGCTAGTATGTATTATATTTTTAAAATCCTGAAATAAATCAATAACTGACAATTTATATTTTTTAGATAAAGTTCTTATTATTTCATTATGATCTTTAACTATCTTAATAATTTCAGATTCATACTGTTCGCCAAGCCAGGGTAATGTACTAATTACAATCTTAGCGTTTGTTTTGGTTTTAATTTTTTTAATAAATTTTTCTAACTCTGAAGCATACCAATCAATATGCGGTAATCTTGGTAAATTTTTTGTAGTCATATAGTATTTCTGAATATGCTTTATGTTTTGACTTCCAATTACATCATTTGTTCCGATTAGTATAGTTACATAATCTGGATTATGCTTTACAATGTCTTCAATACGTTGATTAAGATTCCATGTCAGGTCAGCATTTATTCCTGCATTGATATAAAGCTTAGCATTATCTCTTTTGCGCAGACTGCGGACCCAATTATATCCAATATGACCGTGAGTTATACTATCTCCACAGCAGACAACTATAGGTTTATGATTCTGAGGGCTTACTCTAAATGATTCTGCATCCATTTCTGGTAACTGCCAAGATTTTCTGATAAGTGGTAGTTTGTAAATATTAGTTATAATTGCATTTCTGAAAATATATGATAAAAGATAAAAGGGAAAGAGCGCCCAATAGTTATGTCTAAATATATATATTGTTAGAAAAAAGAAAGATATTGTAATCAGAAAATACAACATTTTATAATCTTTTTAAGATGTCTTGATGTATTTGTTTGTTAATAAGATAAGCGAACTTTCTAATGTGGGTCATTGAATCAGCCATTGTTCAACAAATCTATATGTTATTAAACCGAAAAACTAGCGCATTTCTGGAAGCTTGAATGCTGCAACTCTTCGATCATTGTCTACAGCGTATAAGTACCAACTTCCATGCATGTATGCTGTAGCAATACCATCTGTATTTGAAACATTTTCAAGATAAATTGTCTTAAAGTGATTAAAAGTTTCTCTATCAAATAAATGAAATTTATTATCTGTTTCACTTTGCTCAGTAGAAATCCAATATCCTGAGGTTGCAGATGTTTTAACAAGTGCAATGCCTTCCGGATCAGTTGAAAAAACAAATGATTGCATACTAGAGTTTATATTTTGTTCGCTGTTCAAATCAAGTACAGCAATTTTATAATGGTCTTTATTCTCATCAGCTACCAGCAAAGTATTATTCTCTGCATCAACCATAATACTTTCAACCTGATATAGAATTTCTTGTCCAAAAACTTCACTAGATAAAATAGAAAATGTTTCATCTTTTAACGAAAGATCAAAAGCAATAATTCTATCACTTTTTGGTGTATCATATTCGTAACTATCTGTTATAAAAACCCTATATACTCCATTAGACTTTTTATAGCTTGTTATTCCATAAGGTTGACGTAATATATCAGTTCCAAATGTTCCCAGAAATTCCATTGAAGTATTATAAACAGATACTTGATGTGTATCTCTTTCTGTGATTAAAACTAGTTCATCATTTATTACATTCACACCATTTGGATACGAATTTGGCCTTTCCACTACTTGTTTTAACTCTCCATTCATAGCATTGTGCACATATAAACGATTTGTTTCTTTTCCAGTAACCACGATTACATGCTTTCTCATCAGAAAGCCAATACTATCTATTCCGGCGTCCTCAACTGGAGAAGTATAAAATAAAGCATCGGATAAGATTGTTTTATTGCTCTGACAATTATTTATTACTATTAAAGCTAAAAACAAAAAAATACTGTTTATGGTTTTTTGCATTATAAAAATTGTCCTAGAATTTAAATTGGAAATTAACGCCCATTGATGTTGTTCCATCATTTGAGCGAATATTTGGTGCAATCATTAACCCTTTCGTTGGAACAAATTCCATGGCAACTAAAGCATAATTTGCATCTTTGTTTCCTGCTGTCATATCATATTTCATTACTAACGTCTGGGATGGCTTAATGACATAGCTACCATAAATAGAAGTGAGATTATTATTATAATTATCATCAAGTAATCCAGAATCATTCAACTGATTCCATTCTAAACCAAGACGTAAATTATTTTTAGCATACCCCCCAAATAACCCAAATACTTTTTTAGTATGTGATCCTAAAGGTTCTTCAGGAATAGCCACTTCACCATCTCTATCATATGGTTCATGAGAAAATACTGCCCCTACATTGAATCCATTTGATTTAGCCAGTTTTGTATTTCCATAAATCAACTGTAATGATAGTTTTTTATGAGAATCATCTTCTGCTTTTTTAAATCCAGTACCATTTGTCATTAATACACTGAAATGAATCTTATTTTCTTCTCTTGACTGATAATATCCAATCCCCATGTCTGCTGCGCTTGAGTACCCAAATCGATCCATAACAGTTTTATCTAGATAGCGCTTTCCCCAATTTGTTTCTTGAGCCTTAAACATATTCATTCCCTGCAAACCAACAACTAAAGTCCCGCTCCCTACTTTCCAATCAGCCTTTGCATTTTTAAGATAAATATCTTGTGGAGAGCTTTTTGGATCAACATCGGTTTGTATTGTTATAGCTAATTCTTCTGAAATTGTTTTTGAAAAAGTTAAGTAAACTCTTTTTAAACCAAATCCATCAATAGCTTCTTTCGCATCGGAATTAGTATAGGCAAACACAACCTTACCATTTACTTCTTGAGCACTTAGTGCTGAAAAACCAATCAATAGAATTAAAAACCATTTTTTAATTAACATTTTAATTCCCCCTTTATTGTTATTAAAAATTTTTGATTGCTACTGTTAAATCTTATGAATTTGACTTATTCAACTATATTTAGCAATTCCATTTCAAATATAAGTGTTGATGAAGGCGGAATAACATATTCACCAAGCTTTGATCCGGCTATACCAGCTTCGCCATATGCTAAATTGTATGGGACATAAATTTCCCATTTAGATCCAACTGGCATCATCATCAATGCTTCTTGCCAACCCGCAATAAAACGTTTCAACTCAAGTGTCATTGGAGAGCCTCTATCAATACTGCTATCAAATTTAAAGCCATCGGTTAAATATCCACTGTAATGGACAACAACTACATCATCAAAGTCCGGTACGGCACCAACCCCCTCTTTAATGATTTTATACTGTAAACCACTTCTTTGCTTTACTAGCACGCCCTCTTTCAATCTATTTTCATCTAAAAATTCTTGGCCAGCTATCTTGTTTTTTCTTGATAGTACCTTAGTTTCATCTCTTGCTTCTGCCATTGCATCTCTTTCAATTTCTGAGTTTCTAATATTAAATTCACGTAGAACTATACCGCGCTCTGAATTATTTAATCTAGGCTCATTATTATTCCAATAGTCATCTAATCCTTGTTTAATAAGATCCTTATTTAAATCTTTGCCAGGTAAATTTTTACCAATATTAATTCCCATCGCATAGCTTAATGAGTCTTCAAAAGTGACAATTAATTGATTGCTGTTTTTAGTAGCTTGACTAGTATCAGTTGAGCAGGAAAAATTTGATATTAACAGAATGGCGAATATTCCAGTAATAACCCATATTTTCAAATCTGTATATTTTATATTTTTAATCTCTTTATAGTATTTCATTTTATATTTTTGTTTATCATTCTATAATTTTAAACTAGAAGAGTAAAGTAAAATTTACCTTCCATCTTTGTAGCCTGTATGTTCATCCATCATCTTGTTTAACCCGTACAAACTGCCAAATTTTACTAATAAAGAACTGGGCAGTAACGCTCTTAATAATACAGACTGATTCATAATCCAAGGAATTTTCGGAGAATGAAATCCAAATCTAATTGCTCTATTTACAATGACTTGTGCAACTTTATCATGGGACTTAACTCCAGGTGCAAATATCGAACCTAGAATATTGAGTTTTGTTCCCTCAAATAAACCTTTCTTCAAAAAATTGGGATGGATTGAAGAAAATTTTACGCCCCTTTTTCCCATTTTAATTGCTTCAAGCCTAAGAGACTCAGTCAATCCCATAACAGCCCATTTTGTTGCAGCATATACCGCAAGCTTAGGAGCCCCAATCAGCGATGATGCAGAGGATATGTTAATAATATGGCCTTTGTTATTTTTAAGCATTGTTGGCATAAAGGCTCTAATTGTATAAATCATTGACGTAAAGTTAACATTAATCATATTCTCTAACTCTTCATCTGAACGATCTAGCATATAACCTGTATATACAGTTCCAGCATTGTTGATTAAAATATCGATATTACCAAAATCTTTTTTAATAATTTCTGCATTATTGTATACTTCTTCTTTGTTGGTCACATCACATACCTGAGAAAAAACATCATATCCTTCATTTTGCAACGATTGCGTAGCTGTCGCTAAATCATCTTTTTGAAAATCCCATAGAACTACTTTTGCTTCTTTCTTAAGGAGTCTTTTTACGGTGGCAAGTCCGATGCCTTTTGCTGCCCCTGTAACTAAAACTTTTTTATTTTTGAGATTCATATATGTAATAATTTCACTAATAGTTTTTTGTGGTGCAATACATCATTTTGGCAATGCGCTGTACCACTGAATTGCATATGCAAGAGAGACACTTATCATTAATCCAAGCATCAACCTTAAGAAATCTTTGTAAAGCATCGGGAATATAGCTTTTTTATGTCTGCTAGTATAAGTTAATTCACCATATCCAATTGACATCCAAATTCCAAGTTCTCTACCAGCAAGCATTCCCATAAATACAAAGGTTGTACTCATTGGAATATTGTTCACTTCTTTAAAATAGTAAAGTACAAAACAGTATACTAAATCAATTAATGTAGCTGAGCGGACATATCTTGTATTAGTCTTGGATAACACAATTTCTTGAATTTTTCCCCCACGCTCATAAAACATAAATGCTAAACCAAGAAGCATAATCCCAATTACAAAAAATTCAAAATAAGTATTTTCTAGTGAAGCATATCTTGGCAAGAATACCATAATATTTGCTAAATCATGCTTTAACCATGTAGACCATAACCAACCTGTAGTCGCCCACTGAGCTACTCTCCAATAGGTATTATTTTTATTGTACCCTTTTTCACCCTCATTTAAGAAATACTTACTAATTAAATACCAAGATCCCCAAGCAAAAACAAATGAGACTGCATAACCTACAAAGCTTTTTAATAACATTTTTTCCATTACGACAGATGATGCAAATACAGATAAAACTAAAAAGGTAGTAGATACTGGTATTTTTAATCGAGTTAGAGCAACTAAAACTAGTGGAGCAAACGCGTGGTACCACTGTATATCTATTGGAGGAAATTTGTCTAATCTTCCAAATGCTGGATCTCCTTCACTGAAGCCTTGAAGCATAGTTAATAAAAAAATTGAGCCCATAAATGCAAACATCCAATACCATTTAATATCATTATTTGATGAAATATAGGTACCAAGAGTTTGAATACTGTCGTTAGCTGTGACAGCATATACTGCGAATAAAAACCCGAGCAAAGACCAAAGTGTAAGAAAGTCCATTTTTCCTCCGTAAAAATGTTTACTTATTTATGTATCTTTAAAAAGAATTTTTGCTCCGGAGGAGAGACTCGAACTCCCGACCTGGTGATTAACAGTCACTCGCTCTACCAACTGAGCTACTCCGGAATATGGTCAGAATTTTTAATATTATTATGGAAAAAACAAGAAATATTACACTTCAAGTTCAATAATTAAATCTTTAGATAAATCGAATTGTGCATGCCTATAAACATCTTTTGATATAATTATACCATCAAATTTAGAAACAGCTCCAAGATTAGCATGTGTAGATTTTAATCCACCTAAGTACCAACGTTTATCGCTAATATAGATGAGGTCACCTACGTTACCTTTTATTCTATCCATATATTTTTTTGGTAAACATATTTTATTATTTTCATCTTCTGAAACAATAATTTCACTACCAGGAACTGTAATAGTAATTCCAGCATTAGGATTTACTTTAGATCCTTTAAAAAATTCAGCTCCATCTTTAATAGTCCACAAGGTAAGCCCTTTAATATTGTCATAATTGTCTGGGCGCTTTGTAAATAAAGTTACAAGAACTCCTATAGATGCACATGCGACAAGATTGTATAATGCTCTGATATAGGAATATGGTTTTGCTTCAACATATTCGATTCCATGAGCAAAAGGACTAATAAGTTCGTATGGAAACATCAACCCTAAAACGATAAATATAGAACCGATAACAAAACTTAAGACAGCTGCCTGTGCTGAGAATCGCTGCCAAAAAATACCTAAAAATATAATAGTGACCATTGGAGGAGTTACCACGCTATGAAAAGCTCCATGCGCTTCATAAATAGTACCATATTGCGCGAATAAAAACGCTGCCCCAATTCCAACTACTGTTACCATAGCAGATGTTAACATAGAAACCCTTAAACGTGTTTTCTCTGATGGGTTTTTTGCACGAGGAGTATAAATATCATTTACCACCACTGCAGCTGAAGCATTAATTTGTGAATCTAAACTTGACATCAAAGCTGCTACTACCGCAGCAACTAAAAATGCAAATACAGCTTCTGACGAAGCGACAATACCTGCTACTACAGTAAAAATACTATTAGGATTGGTAGTTTCAGCTAAAACTTCAGGAGAGGTATTTGTAATTGCTCTTGCAACCCAACCTGCATTAGATACTGCTACAGTACCGATTGGTAAAAATACCAATACGTTCATCATGGTTGCTCTTCGTGCATGTGCTACTGAACGGGATGATAAAAATCTCATAATTACAGCCTGATTCATAAAAGCAAAACCTACTGAACCAACTACTCCGTCTTGCCAGAACACACCTACAAAATTAAAGTCGGGAGGTGAATTAAAATCTGCTAAAGGAAGTTTATTTGTTATTGACAAGGCATTCCAAAATATATCAAACCCACCAAGATAAGCTATTCCCAATCCAAAGATGAGTAACCCAGCAAAGAGCAAAACAACGCCTTGCAAAAAATCTGTAAATATGATTGCCGTTTGTCCACCCAATGAAACATAAATCCCAGCAATTAGTGCTATAACAATAATGATAGTTTCGATATCCCATCCTAAAATTGGTTGAAGCAAAGAACCAAGTGCTAACAACCCAATACCAATGTATCCAATCAGATATAGAATCATTGTAAAAGTTGATAGGTTTCTTACATTTGAATTAAAACGTCTTTCAAAATACTCAGGGATTGAATTTACCTTCATATAGTATATAATTGGAATCCAACCAAAAAGAAGTAAGGGCATAAAAAACCAATCATTCATGTACGTCATTGTTGATGAAAAACCATATTCAAATCCTTTAGACGCATATTTTGCAAAACTATGTGATCCAACGCCCGTAGCTAGCATTGACATTCCAATTAGCCACCAGGAGAAGCGTCTTCCCCCAAAAAAGAAGTCTTCCGTTGATTGGTTGTTTCGGGCAAAGAATAACCCTGCTCCCAGAACAAAAGATACATAAAAAATTAAAATACCCCAAAATAGGGGGCTTGTTGCAATTTCAGGAGTCATCTTACATACCTACTTAACATAAATGCAGTTAAAAAATAACCAGATAGAATTACTAAATAAAGTTGCGGAGTATCATTTAATGCAGCAAGAGTCATAAATAAATGAATCGATGATACATAAATGAATCCCCACACTAATACAATTACCCATGTTTTATACTGGGTCCAAAATTCTTTGTAGCCATAAGCTTTAAAAATTGAAAATAAACCGCCTCCAAATATTAGCAGGCCAAAGCTATATTGATAAATAAAAGGAAGCCATGAATGAGAAAATAAATCCATTATCCTATTTCCTCAAAATCTGGCTTTAAAAGGTCAAATGTATCATGCAATCCTTGTGCTACAACTTTAGTCGATCCAATCACTGGCATAAAGCTTGTATCAGATGACCACCTTGGAACAATATGAAAATGTAAATGACTTTCAATGGATGCACCTGAGCCTTTTCCTATATTAGCTCCAAAATTAAATCCCTCACAATGTAGGTGAGCTTTTAAAATTTTCATTGTTTTTTTTGTTGTTTGCATAATCTCTGCTAATGTATCATTATCTAAATCTTCAATTGTATTTTTTTCTTCATATGGCACAACCATAAGATGCCCGTTATTATATGGATAATAATTCATAATTACATAACAAGTTTTTCCGCGATATAAAATAAAATTGTCTCTATCATTTTTTTCATTTGGCTTATCTGAAAATATGTTTTGAGATCTATCTTTATTTTTGATATACTCCATTTTCCATGGTGCCCATAAATGTTTTTTATGCGACATATTCATTCTCTAAATTAATTTTATCTATTAAATCTCTTAAAACTGGCTTGATATAAACATTATCTAAGTCCATTTGACTAAAGCATTTTGCTAAAATGTGTAATCGTTGCTCTAGCGGTTTAAGCTTATTAATTACTACAACATTATCAGCAAACAGCATACAACTATCACCATTAAAATCTCCCTTATCTTGAATAATTTTAATATCAAACTTTTGACTTAATTCAATAAAGTCGTCAAGCAATTGTTGAAATTTTTTATTTTTTCTTTTATGAGTCACTTTAGATTCCAGTTATCTCACTACTACTTCTTATTTTTTCGCCTAAACCATCAACCATTTGGATGTTGTACTTTTTCATTACTCTTGTTTCAGGTATTTCTTCCAGACTTCTATCTCCTCCGTTAGCAAAAATATCTGGCTTCAAATATTCTAAACTTTTACATACACTTTTATCGTTGTCGATACTTAAAAAAACTTCATCAACACATCTAAGGGCGCCAATGATTTCTAATCTATCTTTTTCGCTCATAAATGATTTACCTTTTTTTAATGATGCTTGCAAATCGCTGTTAACTATTACTATCAATTTATCACCTAAACTTTTAGCCATTTTTAAATACTCTAAGTGCCCAACATGTAAAGGATCAAAATATCCGCTTACTGCTACTGTCTTCATTGTATATCCTCATTTTTATATTTCCATAAAGGTAATTCTAACTCCCAATTTTCTCTACAAACTAAAGAGTCAGGATAAACACTAAATTTTTCTGACTCATCGCCTTGTACAAAAGATCCTACATCCAATTTATTATTATTATTTCTATCTTCAAATATCAACATTTGATATTTACCACCCAGCATATCGTTAATGGCAAAAGAACCATCTAAATTAACTGTCTGAATGTATTTATTTACTTTATTCTCAATTGAAATTTTTATTGGATGTAAATATTGCCCAGATATACTACCCAGGACCTTTGCTACTCTTTGAGAAGCTTGATTACTATCTTTTTTTAAATCTAAGCTATCAGGGTTATCTTTAATAATTGCGCTATCTGGATTAACAATTTCTAAATTAGGTTTTTTTCTAACATAGAATTCCACGTTTTTTAATTCATTATTGACTGTTGATATTGAATCTTCATGATAAAATGAAAAGCGACCTTTTGAATAATCGATATTTGATCCATAATGTTCAACAGCTAAAATTGAAAATGAACTTTCAGGTAAATAGTTAAATTTAAACTGATTTTTCTCATTCATATTTGCTATAAAGTCGGGAGGTGTATTTAACATCATATCTTTGCTTACAAGACCCAACCAAAGTAGTACTGAAGCTTTTTTAATATCGCCATAAATATATCCTTCGATTTTAGCGGTATCGTATTCACTATTCATTGTAAATGGAATAACTATATCTTCTTTTATGGAAATACCATGTTCATCCATTAACTTTGAATCAAACATAAGTAAATAGGTTTTATTAGCATTTAAATTTTTAGGAAGCCATAAGTCAATCCTATCTCCCCTGAATTCATATCTAATATCTGCTGCATTCAAAGGAAGTATTTTTAAAGAACCTTTAATTGAACTTTCTTTCATATACTCGCTAAATCGAATAGTAATTTTTTCTTCAGGATTGATATTGATTAGTTCTTCTGGTTCAATACTCATTAGAGTAGGGGGAATTTCATCAATAGGGCCTCCCTTAGGACTTTGGACTGATGCACAATTACTTAAAATTAAAGAAAATAAGATAAGTAACAGTCTACTCATCAAGCGACTCAATAACGTCAAGTGCGTGTGTTGCAGTTTTGACCTTTGAATATACCTTTTCAATAATGCCCTCTTCATCTATTAAATACGAAATTCTCAAAGTTCCTTCATATTCTTTTCCATACATTTTTTTTATTCCCCAAGCATGGTAATTTTTGATGACATCAAGATTAACATTTGATAATAAGTCATATTGAAAATTATTTTTTTGATAGAAACTATGCTGCGCTTTAATTGAATCTTTACTAATACCAACTACTTCAATGTTATGTTTAGCAAGAGCTTGATATTCATCTCTTATATTAATTCCCTCTTTTGTGCAGCCGCCAGTACTTGCTTTTGGATAAAACCAAATGAGTAGCCTAGATCCTTTAAAATCTTTTAATGAAATATTTTGTTCATTTTGATTTTGCAATGTAAATGCTGGCGCTTTATCTCCGACTGATAACATTTTTATCCTTTATGTTCATATTGCTGTAAATAATCTTCAGACCATTTTACAAAACTATTATTATTAATTTCAATTTTAATTTGATTGATTAAATCAAAGTAGTATGCAATGTTCATGAGAGATGCAATGCGAATTCCATACATTTCATTTACTTTAAATAGATGCCTTAGATATGACTTTGAATGTTCTTGTGCAAACATTACGCTACTTTTAAGATCAATAGGTGAAGTATCATCCTTATATTTACTATTTAAAATATTAATTGGGCCATCATGTGTAAAGATTTGACCGTTTCGTGCATTTCTTGTTGGTAATACACAGTCAAACATATCAACTCCCGATAAAATAGACTTTACTATATCGGTTGGTTTTCCAACTCCCATTAAATAGCGGGGTTGGTCTTTAGGCATATGCAATCCTAATATATTTACCGCTTCAAACATTGGATCTTTTTTTTCACCAACAGATAATCCGCCAATAGCTAAACCACATTTTGCAAATGGTAGCATTTGCTCTAAACAATTTAATCTTTCTTCTTTGTCTACTCCTCCTTGAATAATAGGAAATAGAGTTTGATTATGACCATAAAGAGGTGGGTGATCATCAAGGTATTCAAATGCTCTTCTTGTCCAATCTTCTGTTAACCTAGAAGCTCTTTTAAGTTCTTTTTTAGAGCAATCGGCTGGAGGACAATAATCAAAAGCCATAATAATATCAGAACCTAATTTTCTTTGTACGTCCATAGAAGTCTCTGGAGTAAAAAAATGCATACTCCCATCAAGATGTGATTTAAAGTTCACACCATTATCTGTTATTTCGTTCATATTACTTAAAGAAAAAACTTGATAGCCACCACTGTCTGTTAAGATACTGTTAGACCAATTCATAAATTTATGTAGTCCTCCATTTGTTTCAATAATATCTGTTCCAGGCCTTAAATAAAGATGATACGTATTTGAAAGCATGATTTGGGTATTGATATCATACAATTCGTTTGGAGATATGGATTTAACAACCCCGTGCGTACCTACTGGCATAAAAACAGGTGTTTCAATGACTGAATGATCTGTTTCTATTCTTCCTACTCTTGCTAATGAATTTTTATCTTCTGATAGAACTGTAAACTTCAAAAGATTACCAGTCGTATCCGAAAGATAAAATATATTGAGGTTTTGAATACCCTCCACTTGGGTATTTATCCCATGCAGTATCAAGTCTTACTAATGCCCACGGTGTAAACATTTTCATTCCAATACCAAATGTAGAAATCATGGCAGAAGCTTCAGGATCAGATAATCCATATTTAGCTCTTACTAATGCGCTATCATCAAATTCGTCGCTAGAATCCCATGCAGCACCCACATCAACAAAGATATGACCAAAAATATTACCAAATCTTATTCTCGCTGGAAAGCTTACATCTACATAGTTCACAAAAGGAAATCTGAATTCAAAATTTGCAACAGCAACGTTTTCACCCGTACGCTCTCGATATCTTGCTCCTCTAACAGGAAATACATATTCACTAAAATATACATCTTCAAGTATTGAAGAATTATCATATTCTAAAACACGTTGCGCATAGAATCCGGAGTCATCTTTTCCTTCTGTTTGAGTATCGGAAAAAATAGCCATCTGAGAATTTCCTCCTAAAAAGAATCGTTGAGGATTATCTCCAATACTTTTTCCTAACATCAATCGAGTTGCAAAACTATAGTTTCTATTAATTTTAAAATATTTTCTTATATCAAATTTAATGGTCTGAAATGGTATAGAATCATCTCCTAAATCTGGACTAAATTGGAAAGTGAGGTATTGTTTAAGTCCGTCGTTTGGACCTGTATAAGTATTGGTAGTATTATCAAAAACCCAACTAACCATTGGCATAGCAGCAGTTAATTTTTCTGTATAAACAGAATCGTATGTCAAATCATATATATTAAATTCTCTCACTTCATAATTAACCGACCTAAATGTACCTCCAAAATCTATACGATTAAATTTTGAGAAAGGATATTGCGCAAAAAATCCAACCCCATAGTCTCTTAATTTTCCTATAAAATCAGAGGTGGGACTGTAACCTAAAGAGAAAGTATTTGCTTGTTGGAAAAGTGTACCATAATAGTTCATTCTATTTTTTAAATATGCATAGCTTACTACTACATCACTATTATCTAAATCTAGAACAAGGTTAGTACCCACAGAAACTTGGTGATCTCCCATGACATCACTCCATGCTATATTCGCTAATGCTCTAGTGCCAAAGAGATTATCAATTGAGGCTCTTGTTGCTATATAATCAATTGAAAAATCAGTTTTATAAGACTTAGCAGTAAAATTATTATCAAAACGTAAGGAATCTTGTTTTGTGTTTTCATTTTCTTTCTTATCTGTGGTATTATATCGATTATAATTTTTTGCGAAAATATACTTTGAATAATCTTCAATTTGATCAGATGGTACTTCAGCTTTCGCAAATCTAAGGTCTTCAAAAGTATCTATGTCATTTTTTTCACTATAAAACTTTGTTTCTGGAACTATCTTTTCAACCTTGTCCTGAATCTGATTCATGACAAATACATCCCAACCTCTTTTAGAGTATCCTGAAAAAACCATCTTCTCACCCGAATTATCAATATCAATTTGTTGAATACCGGTTATCGCATTTGTAATTGGTACAAAGTTGGTACTTCCTATTTCATGTCTATAAATATTGTACACTCCATTGAAATCTGCAGTATAAAATAGCATGTTATTATTTGTAAGAGCCGGATAGTCCTCATTGTAAGATGTATTTGTAATTTGCGTAATGCTTTCAGTTTTAAAGTCATACATAAATAGATCTTTCTGCGAGAAATCAACATCATACATATTGTCAGGGATTTGATTTGTTCCTCTATCGGAACTAAATACAATCTTACTTCCATCTGGAGACCATGTTGGAGAAAAATCAGAAAAAGTATCGTTTGTTAAATTGATAAATTCTTCAGTATCTAAGTTGACAATATAAAGGTCGCTAGCATCATCTTTATGTCCAACAAATGCAATTTTATTTTCTTTAGGATGCCAAGCTGTAGTGAAAACACCATCAAGAGAAATCGGAATCTTTCTATAATCTCCATTTTCAATATCTACAATAATAATTGAATCTTCTTTTCCACTCTTAGAGGCGAAAGTAACAAACTTACCATCTGGAGACCAAGATAGTCCTGGTTGTAGCCATTTAAGCTCTTCTAAATCGGGACTAGTATTTCCTCGAATAAGTCTCTTTTTTTGTTTCTCAGAATCAAGGTTGTATAAAATTAGGTCCATATATCCTGCTTGGTCAGTAAAATATGCTACTGTATTTCCATCCGGAGAAAATGAGGGACTTACATTATAATAATTCATCGTTTTTGATCGATCGGTAATTTTATTCGCAAAATCTGTTATACGCTCCCTCTTATTGATGTCAGACCAATATTCCTTTTTTAAATAGTCGTGCCAATCTTCGGTTAGCTGCTTAAAATCTACTCCTAATGCATTTTTAAATCCTTTTTCGGCATTTTGAGTTCTTTTCATTTGCTGAAATATCTCACCAACTTTTTCTCTACCGTACTTTTGTGTGATATATTGCCATACGGACTGCCCGCCTTTATAAGCCAAGATTGAATAGTTTAACTCGTTAATACTTGGAAGCCTTTCATCAATAGCTAAGTCTCGAAGAACCATATCAGAATTTGTATCCCAATCAACAGATAAAAACTCAGATAATCCTTCATTAGCCCATAATGGAATCTGTAATAAAACACGGCCACTAATTAATCCCTGCGCATTTCCGCCATAAATCATATCATTGATCGAAGCATGCACTAATTCATGATGAATAACATGCTTAAACTGCTCGTATGAACCCTCAAATGGAATAACAATTCTATTTTTATATAATTCTGTAACACCACCAACGCCTTCAGGCATATAAGACCCAACAATATTAGTCTGTTGAAAATCATTATGGGAAGTATAGACAATAATTTTAATAGGTTTTTTACTTGTCCATCTTAGATGTTTGCCAATTTGATCTAGAGATTCTTCAGCAACCTTAGAAGTAAAAATGGCTAAATCATAATTATCGCCATAGTAGTAAATATTGAAATTAGGACTAACAATGTATTCCCAATCAAATGAATCGTATTGCACCTTATTTTGGCCAAAGTTTTGTCCAAATAAGATTTGACTAAAAAGTGCTAGATATATAATGATGAATTTCACGTTAATAATATTAATATTGAACAAGCTTAGTTTAAAGAGTAATTTTTAAAATGCAGCTACCTATATATTTTTTTGGAGATAACCACTTTAAATTTTCAGAATCAAAACAAGAAAAAGAAAAAGTTAAAAAATTCTCTGCCTTTCTAGATTTTATAAGCTCAAATAACACAAAAGGTTCCCTATTTATTATGGGAGATTTTTTTGATTACTATTTTGAATATAAAAATCAGAAACAAAGCGAGTTTGACTACTTATTATCAAAAATTGAAAAAATGAAAGATAATGGGTTCGAAATCTATTTTATAGCAGGCAATCATGACTATTGGATTGGTAATTACTTTAAGAAGTATACCAATAAAACTTATCTTGATGACACGACTGTTTCTCATAAAAATACAAGTATTTATGTCACGCATGGAGATGGAATTTTGTCTTGGGATACTTCATATCGCTTGTTAAAGAAAGTCTTACGCAGCAACATATTTATAACAACCTACTCTCTGCTTCCAAAAAGTATTGCAAATAAAATTGCAGAAAAAATATCGCATGAAAGAAAAGATTCGCATAAAATTGATCAAGATAAGCTTAATAGAATTCATGATGAATTAGAAAGTTTTGCCGAAGAAAAAATTGCCGAAGGTCACAATTATGTTATTATGGGACACTATCATCACTCCTATCACAAAACATTAGATAGTGGTGAGTTAATTTTATTAGGAGAATGCAATGAGAATGATTATAACTATGCTATTTTCGACGGGAAAAGTTTAGCAATCAAAAATTTCTAGAAATAAAATTTATTGAATTTTTGTAAAAATATTAATTTTTATTACTTATTACATAAAGTAACCATGATAGCATTCTGAGTATGTAAACGATTTTCTGCCTGTTCGAACACTACAGAATTCTCTGAATCAATCACACTATCCGTAACTTCTCTTCCTCTTTCTGCTGGCAAACAATGCATAAAAAGATAATCATTTTTAGCATTCGCAATTAGAGAATCATTTACTTGAAAAGGAGAAAATATTTTAACTCTTTCATCAATCTCTTCCTTTTGTCCCATAGAAGCCCAAACATCCGTATAAATTGCGTCTGCGTCCATCACACCTTCTGCTGGATCGTGAGAAATATTTATCTTAGAGATGTTATGACTTTCAGCAAATTTAATAGTTTCACTATCTGGTTCAAATCCTTCTGGACAAACACACGTAAATTCAAATGGTAAAATTGCTGCTAACCTTATCCATGAATTAACAATATTATTACCATCTCCTACGTAGGCTACTTTTAGATTATCAATATTTTTTTGGTTTGCTTCCCAAATAGTAAACATGTCTGTTAAGATTTGACATGGATGATTATAATCTGTTAAACCATTAATAACAGGAACTGAAGCATGCTCTTCAAAATCTAACATATCATTATGGCTATACACTCTTGCCATAATTAAATCATTATATCTACTAAACAACTGAGCAAGATCTGATGCACTCTCTCGTTTACCTAAGCCAATATCTTGCGGAGCAAGATAGATTGCGTGTCCACCCATCCATGAAAATCCTGTTTCAAAAGATACTCGAGTTCTAGCAGATGGTTTTGCAAAAATCATTGCCATTGAATGATTTTTAAATGGCTTATAATCTTCTTTTGTTCTGTACTTATGTTTTAATTCTGCTGTTAATTCAAATAAATCAATTAGTTCGTTCTTAGAAAAATCATCTACTTTAATGCAATGTCTAACGCTCATTTTAATTTCCTTTTATTGGTATTTAATATATTCATAGACTCTCTATGTTTTGCAACTGTTCTTCTTGCAATAGAAAACCCCTCTTTATCTAATAATTTTACAATTTCTAAATCAGAATATGGTTTGTTCTTATCTTCTGATTTTATAATTTCTTTAATTGTATTTTTTAGTTCATCTGCACCCACTATCTTACCTGATTTTTTAACAATCTTACTAGTAAAAAAACTCTTTAAACTCAATATGCCTTGCGGAGTATCTATGTATTTACTTTTTACAGCTCTGCTAATACTTGATATGTCCAAGTTAACTTTCTTAGCAATATCTTCAAGCTTTAAAGGGTTGAGATGAGCTTGAGATCCAGATAGGTATTTATGTTGAACTTGAATAATTTCTTTTACAACCTTTAAGAGAGAGTCTGACCTAAATGAAATAGTATCAAGTAAGCTTTGTGCAGTACTGATATGATTATCTATAAATTTTTTTTCATCTTTTGATATTTTTTGATCCATCGCCGCATTTAAATATTCATTTGATATTTTATACTTACTTAAATGTCTATCATTAATCAAAATTAACCACTGATCATCTTTTAATCTCAAAACTACATCAGGATTAATATTTTTATCATCATTGTGCATGTCAACTATTGGAGCAAAATTTTTACCTGATATAATTTCTAAAGCATGATTGAATTCGGAATCAGAGCATAATATTGAACGTTTAATATCAGAAAATTTTTGCTCAAGAAATTCATTAAAATGATTTTCTACAATATTTAAAGCAACTGAATTACTATTGTCAATTTGCATTAAAAGAAATTCCTGCAAATTCTTAGAACCTACACCCTTAGGGCTTAGTGTTTTTACAAAATCTAATATTTTTCTAACCTTACCTACTGATGTTTCAGTACTATCTGCAATTAATTCTAATTCTGATTCTAAAAACCCGCTATTATCTACATTAAATATAATTTGCTGAGCAATTTCCTTTGATGTGCTATCCAATTCAGATTGATCTATCTGACTAATAAGACTATCAATTACATTTTTATCTTCTGTCAAATTTTCAAAAAAAAGATCATAATTATCTTGCTGAGCCAATCCGTAAGAATTATCACTATTTGATTGAAAGTCTTCTGTATTTTTTTCAACTAAAACAGGATTTTTTTGAATTTCATTTTCGAGTTCTTTTTCAATTTCTTCTAGACTCATCTCTAAGAATCTGGATTGAAGTATTTGTTTTGGAATAATAGACTGCTTTTGTCTAATTGTAGTAGCAAGTTTACTCATCAATCTAATCTAAACTTTTTTCCTAAATAAATTCTTCTAACTTCTTCATCATTTGCAAGTGTTTCTGCGTCGCCTGATTTTAAAATTTCACCACTATATAATAAATATGATCGGTCGGTAATCGATAAAGTTTCTCTAACATTGTGATCGGTAATCAATACTCCAATCTTTTTTTCTTTTAAAGACATAATCATCTGTTGAATATCTTCTACTGCGATTGGGTCAACTCCAGCAAACGGTTCATCCAGTAATACAAAATCTGGCTTTAGGGCTAGTGTACGACATATTTCAACACGTCTTCTCTCGCCTCCGGATAGGCTGGAACCTAAACTATTTCTTAAATGATTAATATTAAATTGATCTAGTAGTTCGTCTATTAAATTATCTTGATCTACATCCTTCGGAAGAACCGTTTCAAGTACAATTTTTAAATTATTTTCAACAGTTAATTTCCCAAATATTGAGGGTTCTTGTGCTAAATATCCTATTCCCATTCGTGCTCGTTTGTACATTGGGAGATTTGTAATATCTTCATTATCAAGAAGTATGGTTCCTGATGATGGTCGAATCATTCCTGTAATCATATAAAAGGTGGTAGTTTTTCCAGCTCCGTTTGGTCCTAGAAGTCCAACGATCTCCCCTTTAGCTAGACTTATGTCGATATCGTTAACAACATTTTTTTTAGAATAATTTTTTTTTAAATTTTTGGCGCTTAGAGTTTTACTCATTATTTATAGAACCTTTTGGTTTAGTAATTTTCCAATTTGTTAAATCAATATTAGACTCAAAGCCGGTGCCATATAGAGTATCAAGATTACCAGATATAAAAGTTAGACTAGCATTTGTAAATATCTTATCTAATTTATTATCCCAAAGTAGTGAATCTGTAAATAATTGTTGTCCATTGTCTGCAACAACAATGACATCACCGAAAGCATTTATTTTATTTTCTTTTTCATTTATAAATGCATAATGAGATGTAATCAAGGAAGAATGTTGATAATCATCATCATACAGATCTACTTTAACATTATCTTTAAGTTTTAGTTCTGAGTTGCCGTCATCTCTTTCTAAAACTTGAGATTTAATTAATGCCTTCATGTTCCCTTGCTCTGTTAAAGTAATTTCAACATCAGTAGATATTTGATTATGAACATCTTCTATAGGTTCTTGTGAATCATACGTTTTGGTACAACCCATAAAAATAAGTAAAAGTATTAAATAGTAATTCATCTTAAATCTGAAACTAGCTTATCAAGCAATTGCTTAAAATCTCCTTTAGATGCAATTAACATATCAATAACCTCTCTAACTGCACCATTACCACCTTTTTGCTTAGTGACATAATGTGCATATTCTCTAATATAATCAGGTGCATTTGGTACAGAAACTGCAAATCCTACTTTTTCTAGAATAGGTACATCAATGATATCGTCTCCCATAAAACAAATTTCTTCATCTTTAACATTATATTTTTTCTTTAACTCAGCATATGAATCAATTTTTCTAATTACCCCATTATATAAATCATCTATCTGTAATTCTTTAGCTCGTGAAGCGGTAGAAGAAGATTCTCTGCCAGTTATCCATGCTGTCTTAATATCTAATTCTAGCAGTCTAAGCATGACAAAACCTACGCCATCTAACACATTAAAACTTTTTGATTCTGTATCATTAGTGTCTTTGACAAATTGACCATCAGTGAGTATACCATCTACATCACAAATGAAGAGCTTAATATTCTTAAGATTGTTATCCATTTTTTTGTCCAAATTCTAAAAAGGTTTTTCTAAAGGCTAGCATTGAAACTAAAACATTCTCTAGCTTTTCAAGTGGCCATTGTGTGCTAGCATCACTTAAGGCTTGATCTACGTTATCATGAACTTCCATAAAAATACCATCACAACCGCTTGCAATAGCAGAATAAATTTGACCTGGTATAAATTGCCTATTTCCTGAAGTAGTTTCTTCAAAATTTCCTGGAATCTGCGCGCTATGTGTAGCATCATAAATAACTGGGAATCCGAACTCCTTCATAATTTGAATAGAGCGCATGTCTGATGTTAAGCTATCATATCCAAAAGAATTTCCTCTTTCTGTAAGTAATATATTTTTATTACCAGTGGCAGCAACTTTGTTAGCAATGTTTTTTACTTTGTAGGGCGAAAGAAACTGACCTTTCTTAATATTTACTACTTTACCTGTTTTGGCTGCGGCTACTAACAAATCTGTTTGCCTACATAGAAATGCTGGAATCTGAAGAATATCTACCACTTCAGAAACAATACCTGCCTGCTCAGGATGATGAATATCGGTTAATACTGGAATATTGAAAGA
>Ga0222717_10000007_pt1 | contig 193345 bp, 165 predicted proteins | sample C33_18DmetaG_FD_165053 | JGI IMG/M metagenome (GOLD analysis project Ga0222717, IMG submission 165053) | Estuarine water microbial communities from San Francisco Bay, California, United States - C33_18D | ecosystem: Environmental > Aquatic > Marine > Unclassified | place: USA: California... | reverse complement strand
GTTTTTCTGACAGGAGATTTGAGAGATTTACGGAGACTAGCACCACGAAGTGGTGCCCAGGGGCGGAATCGAACCACCGACACGAGGATTTTCAGTAGACTGCGTGACCGATTCTTTATACGAATCAATGAGTTAAAAGCGCGAAATCAGAGTGTGCTAAGAAGTGTGCTAAAAATTTGGCGAAATTCTTCCATAAACTAAATGTATATCTCTTAGCAATAGCTATGCTGAATTAGGTTTTATTCTCGTGCGATTATGAGATACTCCGGATTGATATGAGAAAACCATTTAGCACAGCACAAAGTATACCGGCCTTTTTGGCTGTACTGCTTTTGTTGTTTGCCAATTCATCACATATCCACCTTCGTTATTGCCTCGATGGTGATGAAGCTCCTGTTTCTATTCACTTTGAAACTGCTGATTCGCATCCGATCGACCACGCCGAAGTAGATAGAGCAGATGTAGAGAGCGAGCTTTCTCTAGACATTCTGATCGACAAAAATTTCAAATTATCAATTGATGCAGTTGCATTACCTAATTCCTATTCGCTAGCGACTGTAGTTAAATCTCAGACTTTATTCGTACCTCACATTCGTGAGGATATCCCCGATAAGCCAACAACACTTCTTCCTCCTTCCCGCGCACCTCCCGCAATAGCTTAAGTTGTACTTAAACAATTCGACTCGGACGAAATGTCTGAGGCGTTGCTTGTTCTAACAATTTGCGGGAGAAAGACTGTGAACCTTAAATATCTGGTGGTTGTGACTTGCGTCATGATCGCGAGCGCAACATGTAATGCGCAGGAGATGCTATCTGGCACCATTACACTGCGTGATGCCCTGACTGCCACTTTATCTATGAACCCGAGGTTGCGTAGTTTTCCATTGCGTAATGAGGCTTTGCTAGGTGAAAAAGAAATTGCCGATTTAAAACCACCTTTTATGCTAGGCGCGGAAGTTGAAGATGCCCTTGGTACGGGTGACATTCGGGACTTCACTGGAGCTGAGGCGACACTCAGGTTATCAAGTGTGATTGAAATGGGCGGCAAACGAGTTGCTCGCGTAGGAACGGTCAATCGAAGAATAGACGTTCTGAACGCAGAGCAACGAGTTGTCGAATTGGATTTGCTCGTGGAGGTCGTGAGGCGGTTCATTGATGTAGCTGTTACTCAGGAACAGGTAGCACTTCAGACACTGTCTACTGCCATAGCTCAGCAAACTGTGGATTTGATTGAGCCTCTAGTTACGGCAGGGCAAGCGCCGCAACTGGAAACGGACCGAGCGCAGGCAGCACTTTTACGTGCGCAACTAGCAGAGCAAGCCGCAAACGCCCGTCTCGGCAGTGCGAGAATCCGATTGGCAAGTATGTGGGCGAGGAATACTCCTCAGTTTGATGCGGTGTCATCCAACATTCTTACCGTCGAGCAAGCCGGGTCAATCGAATCCTTGCTAGCGGAGTTGGCATCGAATCCTGATATTGAAATCTTTGCTGCTGAATCCCGACTTCTGGAAGCTGAACTTCGCCTCGCGCAAACGCGTCAGGAGGGCGACATTCAATGGTCTGCTGGGATACGTCACCTCAAGGAATTTGACGATACCGGGTTCGCTTTTGGGGTGACCATCCCTCTATTCAATAAGGCACGTGCGTCCGGTGCAGAACGCAGCGCCAGAGCCAATTTGCAAGAAGTTGAAGTGCGCCAACTCACGGCCCTTAATGCAATCGAAGGTGAAATACGCTCACTCCATCGAGCGCTGCAACAAGCTATTGCTGAGGTAAACACTTTGCAGCTACAGGTCATTCCCGTCCTGCAAGACGTTCAGCAGCAAACACTGCAAGCGTATGGGGCTGGAACATACAGCTATGTCGAATTGATAACTGCACAACAGGAATTTCTGGATGCTCAACTCTCGCTCATTTCCAGTGCTGGAAATGCACATCGGATCAGAGCCGAGATCGAACGTCTTAGCGGACTGCCACTAACAGGTCAGTAAAGAGGACAAGATGATGAACAGAATATTTTATGACTTTCGAGTTAAAACTCAGTTATTGCTCGCAGCGCTATTCGCTTCAGCAATGCTTTTAAATACAAACACAGTAGCCGCAGAAGAAGAGCATGAGGAGGAGATTGTTCAGATTTCCGCCGCATTAGCTCAAGAACTAGGCATAGAGACTGAACTAGCCGGTGCGGGTGTGATAAATCGCAACGTGTTGTTGTATGGCAGGACCATGCCCGATCCTCAGGGTATCAGCCATGTTTCTGCGCGCTACCCAGGCATGATTGTGTCGATGGCTCCCTCATTGGGCGACAGTGTAGAAGAGGGAGAAGTAATCGCAGTCATCGAGGCCAACACCAGCCTTCAGACCTATGATATTAAAGCGCCCTTAAGCGGCATAGTAGTTGAAAGACATGCGAACCTAGGCGAGTTGGCGTCAGGTCAGTCCCTTCTAACTATCGCAAATTACGACAACATTTGGGTGGATCTCACTGTTTTTCCTGGGGACTCACAACAGGTGCGCTCAGGGATGTCAGTGACTATTCGCATAGATGATCGCGTGGCGGAAAGCGCGGTTCGATATATCAATCCCAGTCAAGGTGAATCACCAACTGTCATCGCTCGCGTGCCACTTGAAAATCTTGATTCGGTTTGGACGCCGGGATTGCTGGTGGAAGGACTGGTTCATGTTGAATCGGCAAACGTGCCAGTTGCTGTAAAGAATGATGCATTGCAGCTTTTTGAAGACAACCAAGTAGTATTCGTTCTCGAAGGTGAAACTTATGAACCCCGCATGGTTACTTTGGGCAAGTCAGACCCGTTTCTGACAGAAATTTTATCAGGATTGGAATCTGGAGAGCGCTATGTGGTTACCAATAGTTACTTGATAAAGGCTGATCTTGAAAAAGAAGGCGTTGAACACGACCACTAGGAGACGATGCGATGCTTGAAACAATTATAAGGCAAATGATCCGCAGTCGTTGGATCGTCATGATGGGTGCGCTCATTATTTGCGCGTTTGGCGTGTGGAATTTTCAGAACCTTCCTATTGATGCTGTGCCTGACATCACCAATGTCCAAGTACAAATCAATACCGAAGCACCCGGATATTCTCCGCTGGAGTCCGAACAACGCATTACGTTTCCTATTGAAACAACACTGGCAGGACTACCGCAACTTTCTTACACCCGGTCACTTTCCGCTTACGGCTTGTCTCAGGTTACAGTTGTTTTCGAGGAAGGCACCGATATCTATTTTGCACGAAATCTCGTGAATTCACGACTTAGTGCAATTAAAAATCAATTGCCCGCTAACCTTGAGCCAGAAATGGGGCCAATCTCGTCAGGTCTTGGTGAGATATTCATGTACACAGTTAGCGCCGAAGACGGTGCGTTGCAGGAAAACGGAGCGCCTTATGATCTTTTTTCACTGCGAGAGATACAAGACTGGATTATCAAGCGACAATTAATTCTGGTGGACGGTGTTACAGAAGTTAATACCAGCGGGGGATATGAGAAGCAATATCACGTAACGCCAGACCCAGCCAAGATGCTGCTTTGGGGTATAACTCTACCGGAATTGATATCTGCGTTATGGGATAACAATATTAATCAGGGAGCTGGGTACATAGAGCGCAATGGACAGCAGCTCATGGTTCGCTCACCGGGTCAACTGAAAACAATCCAAGACATCAAACAAGTCAGCATCGAATCACGGAACAGCATACCTATTCAGGTTAAAGATGTAGCCGAGGTCTCTATTGGCCGAGAGCTAAGAACAGGAGCTGGCACACATTCGGGTCAAGAGGCCGTTATTGGCACAGCCTTTATGTTGTTGGGCGAAAACTCACGAACAGTAGCACGTGAAGTCGCGGCGAAGCTTGAAGAAATCAACACAACGCTACCCGATGGTGTCATAGCCGAGCCGCTATACGACAGAACTGTATTGGTAGACAACGCCATTGCAACAGTGGAAGAGAATCTTGTCGTTGGTGCGCTTTTGGTTGTCGTTGTTCTATTTCTTCTGCTTGGTAATATCCGCGCGGCTCTTATCACCGCAACAGTCATTCCCATCAGCATGCTGGCAACTGTCTCAGGCATGGTTGAAGCTGGTGTTTCGGCTAACCTAATGAGCTTGGGCGCGCTCGATTTCGGACTAATCGTGGATGGTGCGGTAATTATCGTAGAGAACTCCATTCGCAGGCTCGGCATGGCGACTCAAGGAACGAAAGTTCTGAGCCTGAAGGAGCGGCTGCAAGTCGTTTACGAGGCAACGAACGAAGTTATCAGGCCCAGTCTATTTGGTGTGGCCATTATAACGCTAGTCTACATTCCCATATTTTCCCTCACTGGAATTGAAGGGAAAATGTTTCATCCGATGGCGCTTACGGTCATTATTGCCTTGCTGTCTGCAATGGTTCTCTCGATATCTTTTGTACCAGCAGCCGTCGCGTTATTTATAACGGGCAAAGTCTCAGAGAATAAGAACCCGATTATGAAAGGCGCAGAATGGGTTTACAAACCCGTGCTGCAAGCCTCGCTGCAGTTTCGTTGGCTGGTCGTCGTCTTTGCGTTATCGACAGTAGGCGGTGCAGGCTGGTTAGCTAGCACTATGGGCTCTGAGTTTATTCCCCAACTTGATGAGGGCGATGTGACAGTTCAGGCGCTGCGTCCACCGGGTACAAGTTTGCAGCAATCTATTGATATGCAGGACATCCTAGAGCGCCGATTGATGGACTTTCCTGAAGTGCAGGATGTGTTCTCCAGAATCGGTACACCAGAGATTGCCTCCGATCCAATGCCTCCCAGCATTTCGGATACCTTCGTAATTCTCAAAGATAGAAGCGAATGGCCTGATCCGTTCCGAGAAAAACGAGACTTATTGGAAGAGTGGGAAGAAACCCTTGTAGAGCTTCCTGGGCAAATTTATGAAGTCACGCAACCGATTCAGATGCGATTTAATGAACTAATTTCTGGGGTGCGCTCTGATCTTGGCATTATGGTATTCGGAGAAGATCTGGATCAACTCGGAATTACCGCGCAAGAGATTTTGGAAATCGTTGAAGAGATAGAAGGCGCAGCCGATGCGAGAATTGAGCAGACCGCTGGACTTCCCATGCTAACCCTTACTCCAAAGCGTGATGTGTTGTCGCGTTATGGCTTGAGCGTTAGGGATGTGCAGCACCTGATAAGCACAGCCATAGGAGGTGAATCTGTTGGCCTCATTTACGAAGGGGACCGTAGATTCCCGCTCGTTGTGCGACTTCCTGAAGAGATGCGTGTGGATATGGATAGGATAGGTAGATTGCCGATTCCCGTTCCTACCTTAGCCAGTGAAACTGGCTATGTTCTCTTGTCTGAAGTTGTTGAAACAGAATTGATTTCATCTCCTAATCGCATTAGCCGAGAAAACGGTCAACGCCGAGTCGTGGTAAGTGCCAATGTAAGGGGGCGCGATCTAGGATCTTTTGTAGCGGAGGTACGTGTAGCTATTTCTGATCAAGTAGACATTCCACCCGGATACTTTGTTGAATACGGAGGCACGTTTGAGCAACTTGAATCTGCGAGCCGGCGATTGTCATTGGTTGTGCCTGCGACGTTAATTTTGATCTTCGGATTGTTGATAGTTGTTCTGGGTTCATTTCGCGACTCGCTCATCATCTTTACAGGTGTCCCCCTCGCTCTAACTGGAGGAGTGCTCGCGCTTTATTTTCGCGGCATGCCTTTATCGATCACGGCTGGTGTTGGTTTTATCGCCTTATCAGGAATTGCGGTTCTAAATGGTCTGGTCATGCTCTCGTTTATCAAGGCCATGTGGCAGGAAACAGGAGAGTTAGTGCCTTCTATCATTGAAGGGGCGATGACGAGGCTACGCCCAGTTCTAATGACTGCTCTGGTCGCCAGTCTTGGGTTTATTCCTATGGCGCTAAATACTGGGATTGGCGCTGAAGTTCAGCGACCCCTCGCAACCGTCGTTATTGGTGGCATCGTCTCATCCACCTTGCTCACACTGGTTTTGCTACCCGCGCTATACCTTATTGTGAATAAGAATCGCCATTTAGTGAAGGAGTAGAGAATAGATATGCACGATCATTCGCATAGTAGCGATGTCAGTAGCCAGAGGATTGGCTGGGCATTCGCATTGAACGTTGGGTTCACCGTTATAGAGTTCATAGGTGGCCTTCTTACCAATAGCACGGCAATCATGGCAGACGCTGTTCATGATCTAGGTGATAGCCTTTCAATTGGTACAGCTTGGGTATTGAGTAAACTCTCAAAAAAGAAAGCTGACAGTTCGTTTACATATGGCTACAAGCGGCTCTCGTTGCTTGGTGCCTTGATAAACGGCATTGTGTTGATTGCGGGATCAATTTGGGTATTAGCGCAGGCGATTCCTCGACTGTTTGACCCAGTGATGCCCGAAGCAGAAGGCATGCTGGCTCTCGCTATTCTGGGCGTTACTGTCAATGGATTTGCGGCATATAAACTCAGCGCGGGTACAACTCTCAACGAAAAAGTCCTCAACTGGCATTTGTTAGAAGACGTATTGGGGTGGGCTGCGGTCTTAATAGTGTCTATCGTACTCATGTTCGTTGAGGCGCCAATATTGGATGTGTTGCTCGCCGTAGGGTTTACGCTATTCATTTTATTCAACGTCGTAAGAAATACATGGTATGCCATTAAGCTCTTTGTCCAGGCTGTGCCTGAGCTTGGGCTAATCGAGAGAGTACGCAAAGAGTTACTGACTATTTCTTCTATCACCTCGATCCACCATGAGCACGCTTGGTCGCTTGATGGGGAATCAACTGTCTACACGGCGCATTTGGAAATGCGCTCCTCTATGTCATCAGAAGATCAGCTAGATATTAAGAATCAGATTGCAGATGTGCTAAAAGAGTTTGAATTTTCACATACAACAATAGAGCTGGAATTTCCTCACGAAAATTGCAGAGACAAAGAGCAGTAGCTTGCACGGTAGATTAGATGACACGCAAATTAAGTTATCTAGAAACCTAAGGCTATAAGTGTAATGGAGTTGTGAATTGACATTAGAGCCACTCTAAGTGTTAAATTGTCCGGCTCGTGCTAATTTGATGTTTAAGATTTTTAATATCCTTAAAAATTGTATGGTTTTTCAAATGCTCAAACGCCCATTGATCCTGTCACTGATTGTCTTGCTTGCTCTTCCCCTGAATGCGGGGGCGGCAACCTGGATGGCGATGTCGATGACGGAATCTGGTGAGGCTGTAGAACTACTCGAATACTCAGACAACCTGCATCATGAACATCAACAGCACATGAGCATGGGTAGCAATCATTCCCTGGATTCTGATTCCAACCACGAGCATGATTCCGAGGATTGTGATGAACATTGCATGTCCTGTAGTAGCCACTGCTACGGCTCGAGTATCACGTCAGCTGTAGCTGATTTTCAGAATCAGCGAAGTCTCCACGCCAGCACAATATCGGGCGTAAAACTTACCCGCGAATACCTCCTCTACCGGCCACCAATCCACGCCTAGTGGGTCTGTAGGCCAATATCCCTGCTTTACTCTTAATAGGTTGACGTTCATCCCTTTCGGAATGACTCTAACTGAAGTCTTGCATTGCCTCAGCCCCTAATCTGAAAGTTCACGCTGTTTATTGTGGGTGCGTTTTTGCATCCGAGTAATTTTAGGAGTTTGTAATGCAGTATGAAAAATCATCCAGGTTCGATCCGGCTTTAGCATCACCACTAAAGTCGCGGCGCCGCTTTGTACAAGGACTAATTGGAGGGGGAGTCGTTGGTGCGGGCTTTGCCTCTAGCGGTTGGGCGCAAGACGAGCAATTACCCTTTGGTGCAGGCAGAGCACAGGTGCTAAGCGGCAAGACATTCAATTTAGTTATTGAAGAGCAGCCTGCAAACTTCACCGGATCTCCGCGAATTGCCACCATGATTAATGGTTCAATTCCGGCGCCAACCCTGCGTTGGAAAGAGGGCGACACGGTTACCATCAATGTCACCAACCGGCTTTCTCAGCCTACTTCTATTCATTGGCACGGTATCATTTTGCCTTTCGAGATGGACGGTGTGCCAGGTATCAGCTTTCCCGGCATAGCTCCTGGCCAGACCTTTCAATACCGCTTCAAGCTGCAACAAAGTGGAACCTATTGGTATCACTCCCATTCTGCTTTTCAGGAAATGACCGGCATGTACGGCGCAATTGTAATTGAGCCGGCAGAGGGCGAAAGGATTCAGGCCGATCGAGAACATTTGATTATGTTGTCAGAGTGGACTGATGAAGACCCCATGTATGTTTTTCAGAAGCTGAAGACCATGGGGCATTTATATAATTTTAACCAGCCAACCCTACCAGCCTTGCTGGAAGACATTTCGGAAAATGGTCTGGATGCAGCCGTTACGCGGCGTGACATGTTCAATGTTATGCGTATGAAACCAACTGACCTCGCCGACCTCTCAGCGGACACGCTGACTTACCTGATAAATGGTGTGACGCCGGCAGGCAATAACACTTCACTTTTTGAAAAAGGGCAGCGAGTCCGTCTGCGCATAGTGAACGCCGCCGGAAATACTTTCTTCGACCTGCGAATCCCGGATCTGCCAATGACGGTTGTTCAGGTGGACGGCATGGATGTTGAGCCCGTCACAGTGGATGAAATTCGCATGGGGGCAGGCGAGACTTATGACGTCCTGGTCACGCCTGACCAAGACGCTCACACCATATTCGCCGAAACGATGGACCGTACCGGTTATGCTCGCGGCACTCTCGCCACACAACAGGGTTTGTCTGCTCCAATTCCGCCACGCCGACAGGCGCAGTGGTTATCCATGGAGGACATGATGGGCACTATGTCTCATGCAGATGCACCTATGGGCTCAATGGATCATGGTGGTGATCATGCGGAAATGAGCATGTCGAATTCGATGCAAGTTCAGGCTCGTCATGCAACCACTGAATTCGGACCCAGCACCGATATGCGCGTGGATTTTCCGCGAACCAACTTGGATGACCCCGGAGTAGGGTTGCGTGAAACCGACCGTCGAGTACTGACGCTCTCTGATCTTCGGACACTTGGAGGTGCTATCGATCAACGAGAACCTGAGCGGGAAATTGAACTGCATTTAACAGGCAATATGGAGCGCTACAGTTGGTCTATTGACGGGCTGGAGTATGGCAAATCGACGCCAATTCATTTTCGTTATGGTGAGCGCCTGCGCGTCCACTTACATAACGACACGATGATGACACATCCCATGCACCTTCATGGTATGTGGAGCGACCTGGAAGATGCCGATGGTAATTTTCTGGCCAGACGGCACACCTTGCCTGTACAGCCGGCGCAGCGAGTGAGTTTTAGTGTGACTGCTGATGCTTTGGGGCGTTGGGCATGGCATTGCCATCTGCTATTGCATATGGACGCAGGCATGTTTCGCGAAGTGGTGGTCGTATGAAGCGCACTCTACTTCGACGGTTTTTCGTTTTCCTATTTTTTATTGAATCATCATTCGCGCTCGCTCAAGTAGATGGCGCTCAATTGCATCCAGAACATGAAGAACATAACCATACAGATACAGCCATTGAACATGATGCGGAAACAACCCACAGCGACGAAGTTGTCGATCATTCCCAGCACGGTTCTGACGAACCGGGAGCCGCGATCTCAACTAACCACGAGCAACATGGATCTCAGCCTGACACGGGTGAAGCAGAGCACCAGCACATGCCAGAAGCCATGGACCATGAGGCGATGTCCGGCTCCATGATGCAGAGCGAGGGAGTAGGTTCTCTGCGAGACCCCCATGCATATTCAAATGGATTTGAACTGACTTCGGGACCGTACTTACTTGAGTCTGAAAGAAAGATAAGTCTTGCTGATGCAAAGAATTTCGTAGGGTTGTGGGTGGACAGGTTTGAGTATGTTGAATCGCATGACTTTGATGCAACGGAATTTGAAGGTCATGTCTGGATGGGGGATAGCTACAACCGATTTCTTTTGCGCGGAGAGGTGGAGGTCGTCAATGACTCGGTTGAGACAGCAGAAATAGATCTATTGCATACGAGGGCAATTTCGCCATTTTGGAATGTGCAATACGGGCTGCGGCGAGAATTTGGAGAGAAGGACGAGAGAAACTGGGCGTCCATAGGGCTCAGTGGCCTGGCGCCATATTGGTTCGAGGTGGACGCAAGTTTGTTTCTGGGCGAGAACGGCAACTCTCTTTTCGATATCGAAGCAGAATATGACTTGCTACTAACTCAGCGATTAGTCATGCAGCCTCGAATTGATATTCACTCCTATGGGAAAACTGACAAGGAAATGGGCCGCGGATCTGGGCTTTCAACGCTCAAAACCGGTTTCCGTTTACGCTATGAATTCGATCGGCAATTAGCTCCATATATAGGGTATGAGCGAGTGATCAAATATGGGGAAACGGCAGACCTACTGCCTGTTGGTGAAGATAGAACAGACAATCATTGGATTTTGGGATTTAAATTTTGGTTTTAACTTATGGCTCGCAAAATCGTGCCATGCTGCAGTTTCCCAGTTAGCACTTCAGTTTGGAGTTGAATATGAAACACATTAGATTTTTTATTTTGGTTGCCACGCTATCGTTCGCCGCAGGTCAAGTGGCCGCTCAGGAAGAAGATACAACCGCAGAAATTCGATTGACTCTGGAGCGCGTTGCTGAATCTTTTGAGTCAGGTGAGCTGGACTTGTTGGATGATGTCTTTGCGCCTGGTCCTGGTGTCCACATTATCGAAGGTGCGGGTGTGAATCATGGTTGGGCTGAGTACAGAGATGAACATCTTCGTCCTGAACTCGAAGCCTTTGAGAATTTTGAGTATCGCTATTTCGCTATCGAACCGGTTGTTCGTGGCGACATGGCTTTTGCAGCTTTTCGTTACGAATTGAGCGCAGCTCTCAATGGGAGCCCGCTCAATATGGAAGGAAGAGGTACCGCGGTGCTGGAACTACTTGAAGGACGATGGAAGATTGTTCACTTACATACTTCTGGTCGACGAAGCCAATAGATTTCAGTCGCTAAAGAAACAGTATCAGTTCTAGTTGAAGATGGGTTGGTGTAAACATAATCGGCCTTAAAATAAATTAACGTGAGGAATGAAAAATGAAATTTGTCAAATACGTACTGTGCTTGGTTGTACTACTGAATGGGGCGGTTCTCGCGCATACCGGCCTGAGAGAGTCTGTTCCTGCAGAAGGCAGTGTGCTCAGTATCTCGCCAGAGCGCCTTATATTGTCATTTACAGAAGAAGTTCGGTTGCTTCGGCTTGACGTTTTAACAACATTGGAACCGGTAGCTGAGAAAGTTGACATAGGCTTTGTTCCTGAATCTGCAACCAAGGCTGAATATTCGTTTCAGCTGCCAGATTTATCTCCGGGAAGTTACCGAGTTGACTGGTCTGTAATGGGTGCAGATAGTCATACCGTGCAAGGCTCTGTCGCATTCAGTGTCGGCACAGAAGGAAATATGCCCGAACACCAGGAAGGTCATGCTGCCACGCATGGTTCTCACGCTGCCCATTAAAACTATATCGCAGAGATGAAGGGAAAATCATGTGGGTGACAATAGGCATAGTTAGCAAGTTCTTCTATCTGCTTGGAAATGCTGCAGTGGTCGGAGGTTTGCCTAGCTACATCTTGCTGCAAGACTTTAGCCGTCAATTGCTCATGAAAGTTTTGCTATACATGGCTCTCGGAGCGTTGGTTGGTGTTATAGCCTCCGCATGCTATTTCCTGGCTCAGGTTGGTGCAATCAATGATGCTGGCGTGGCCGGGATGCTTGACTGGTCCATGGCAAGAATATTGGCGGATACAAACCTTGGGCTGGCCGCAGCTTGGCGTATAGCCGGTTTATTCTTGGGATTGTTAGTAGTGTTCGCACTGACGTGGAAAGGCCTGTCTCTCCAGTTTCTGACCCCACAGGCGTTTGGTATAGCCGCTCTCAGTTTGTTGATATTTGGCTCGCTTGCAACGAGTTATCCATTGGTTGGACACGTTTCAACTCTGTCTCTGCAATTCAAAGCCTTGTTGTCGGTGCATGTGCTCGCAGTGTTGTTATGGATTGGGTCCTTACTTCCGCTTTGGATTGCCTGCTCCGGTGGCTCACCTGAAGAGCTAAAACTGATTATGGAGCGCTATGGAAAAGTCGCCTTGGTTATTGTCCTCGCGGTGCTAGTTTCTGGCTCAATAATTATATTTCAGTTGTTAAACAATGTTTCAGAGATGATCAGCACCGCGTATGGCCGAGGCTTGCTAATTAAACTTTTGGGAGTGAGCCTATTATTGCTGTTGGCAGCTCGACACAAACTTGTTCTAGTTCCGAATCTAAATTCAGAATCGATAATATTGCGACTACAAAAATCGATTGCCGGTGAAATCGCAATAGCCATCTGTGTCTTGGCTGTCACTTCGTACAGCACAACTGCTGTTGGTCCGGTTATGCAGCACTAAATACGTTGGCAGGGTTGACCTGTGAGTCGCTCACAGGTGTAGGCTGGACCAAATCCTTGGATATAAACCTAGGAGTTTAAAATAGCTAGAAATTATTTCTATTTTTAGAGTAATAAATTTGTTTGAATCGGAATTGGAGATGCGTAGGAAAGTAAAATGCGTGTAAGTGAGCTTGCGAAAAACCTGGCAGTCAATCCCGACACGGTTCGTTACTATACCCGTATCGGATTGCTGCGCCCTCGGAAAATGCGGAAAATGGATACAAGGAATACGATGAGCGTGATATTTCTCGGCTCAATTTTATTCTCAGTGCACGACATCTCGGGTTCTCAATCGAAGATGTAAAACATATTCTGAAGGTATCAGATCAGAATGAAACTCCCTGCCCAGTGGTTCGGAACCTTATTGAACAAAGATTGTGTGAAACAGAGTCTCGGTACCAACAACTTACATTGCTTCGCAATAGGATGCAGGAGGCTGTGAAGTTGTGGAAGGAATTGCCTGATGAAAACCCGACGGGCCACATGATTTGCCATCTGATTGAGAATTTTCCCGGCGGAGTGAGTTCAAAGGATTAGATATTTATCTGATCTCGAGTAGGAGTTGATTTTGGAAGGCAGAAGGTTTGTCCTTTTTGGAGGTAGAAAATGGATAAAGAACACTCACATTACTTGCATGCAAGCGAGATTGACGCAACGGAGTCGCAGCTTAAAGATCCCGTGTGCGGAATGACAGTCACTGCAGATGCTGAATTTCAACATCAGCATGCTGGTATTGAATATCGATTCTGCAGTGAGAAGTGCCAGTCTAAGTTTATCGCCTCTCCGGAGAAGTACTTATCCAGCACTGCCGAGGACGAGGCGGCTATCGATACTGATGCATGGTACACATGCCCAATGCATCCCGAAGTTCGCCAGAAGGGGCCTGGAACCTGTCCCAAGTGTGGTATGGCGCTTGAACCAGAAGCACCCTCGCTTGAGGAAGAAGAGAATCCAGAGCTCATCGATTTTCAACGCCGGTTCTGGTGGACTCTTCCCCTGACCCTTGCGGTGTTTGTGCTCGCCATGTTTGGGCATGGCCGAGAGTGGGTGCCGATGGCTTGGCAGAACTGGGTCGAGTTGTTGCTAACGACACCTGTTGTTTTGTGGTCGGGATTTCCATTCTTTGTGCGTGGTGTGCAATCGATTATAAATCGAAGCCCAAATATGTGGACTCTAATCGGCCTGGGCACTTCATTGGCTTATTTGTACAGTCTGGTAGCAACTGTGGCACCTGGTGTATTTCCTGACTCATTTGTCATAGATGGTCGGGTTAGTGTGTATTTTGAGGCGGCTGCTGTCATCATTTCTCTCACGCTTTTGGGGCAGATCATGGAGCTCAGGGCTCGCGCTCATACGTCCGCAGCGATCAAAGCCTTGCTAAATCTGGCTCCAAAAACGGCACTCCGCATCAACGCGGACGGCAGGGAAGAAGAAGTCTCTATTGATGACATACAAATCGCCGATCGCTTGCGCGTTACTCCAGGCGAGAAGATTCCAGTAGATGGGCTAGTTGAGCAAGGCAACAGTGCCGTAGACGAATCTATGCTAACTGGCGAACCGCTTCCAGTGAGCAAGAATGTTGGAGACAGTGTAATTGGCGCCACCATAAATGCTAGTGGCAGCCTTATCATTCGTGCTGAAAAAGTCGGTGCCGATTCAACGCTTGCTCAAATTGTAAACCTGGTGGCACAAGCGCAAAGATCCCGCGCACCGATGCAGCGAATGGCGGATATTGTTGCAGGGTATTTTGTGCTCACTGTTGTAGTGATTGCAGTAACTACATTTCTAGTATGGGGATTCATAGGTCCGCAACCTTCCTGGGTCTACGGATTGATTAATGCCGTCGCAGTTTTGATTATTGCTTGTCCCTGTGCATTAGGCTTGGCGACTCCCATGTCAATCATGGTTGCAACGGGAAAAGGAGCGAATACCGGGGTGCTGTTTCATGATGCTGCCGCGATTGAGGGTTTAAGGCAGATTGATACTGTTGTCGTTGACAAGACAGGAACACTTACCGAAGGCAAGCCTACATTCAAAAGTGCTTTCGCAGTTTCCAATTTGTCTGAATCACAAGTTCTGGAGATTGCCGCTAGCCTTGACCAAGGGAGCGAGCACCCTCTAGCCAAGGCAATCGTTACAGCGGCCCGATCGCAAAACATTTCATTAGAGTCCGTTGATGAATTTGATTCGTCTAGCGGCATCGGCGTGTCGGGCCGAATTGGCAGCGATCAAGTGGCCCTGGGGAACACCAAGTTCATGCATCAACTCGCTGTGCTTACCGAAGGCGTCGAGACTAAAGCCCAAGAAATGCGGCAAGAAGGTGCCAGCGTCATGTACCTCGCAGTAAACCGAAAAATAGCAGGCCTGCTCGCTGTAGCTGATCCTATAAAAGCATCAACACCAGGTGCCATAAAGGAGTTGCACGCGCGTGGACTGAAGATCGTGATGGCGACCGGTGACGGCGAAGTTACTGCGAAAGCAGTTGCCAATGAGCTTGGCATCGATGAAGTACATAGTGAAGTCACTCCTCAGGAAAAACTGGACCTCATTGCCCGCTTACAACATCAGGGGTTGAAAGTGGCAATGGCCGGTGACGGCATTAACGACGCACCCGCTCTAGCGCAGGCTGATATCGGTATCGCCATGGGAACGGGTACTGACGTAGCCATGAGTAGTGCTCAGGTGACATTGGTTAAGGGTGACCTTCGCGGAATTTCTGAAGCGCGTCGGATTTCCGAGCTAACTGTTGCCAATATGCGCCAGAACCTCACCTTTGCGCTGGTATATAACAGTGCCGGAGTGCCCATTGCAGCGGGCGTGCTGTACCCAGTATTTGGAATATTGCTGTCTCCAATGATCGCCGCACTGGCCATGAGCCTGAGCTCAGTGTCAGTAGTAACCAATGCGCTCAGGCTTAGAAGTCAATGAGCCCAATTCGTTAGAGGAGTAAAGAAATGATGAAACTCGATGCTATTAAATTTGGTCTCGCTTCCGCTTATGCCGTATCGATAGTCTGGATAGTCTGCTCATTGTTGGTGCTCCTGCTGCCTTCAATGTCCATGAATATGGGTGGCTATATGATGCACGCGAATTTTTCAGGCATGAACTGGCATATGGGGTTAGCAGGATTTCTATTTGGCTTATTTCTATGGGCTTTTTCAGCGGGAATTTTTGCCAGCCTGATGGCTGCAATTTATAACAGACTGATATGAGTGTAATACAGGGGACACTCCCAACTTAACAACTTACGATTGTGAAAAGTATAGCCGTAAGATGAGTAAGTGAGAGACAGCCTTAGGGCTGTTTGTCCCCTGCGGGCGGCGTTCCGCCTTCTCCGCTGCTGACGCAGCTTTCGAACCGGTTGTGTTTCTCATCCAACCCCTGAACGCTATATACAAAAAAGCCCCGCTGAAAGCGAGGCTGTTTTGTATATGGTGCCCAGGGACGGAATCGAACCATCGACACGAGGATTTTAAGAATAATACGTCACCGTAGTACTAATATAATCAATAGGTTACAAATCAAAAATAAAAGTATGCTATACAGTATGCTATATATGTGTAAGGATTCCGCTCGAAATCTGGTTATAGAAGTCCGCAAATATCGAATGGAAAGAAAGATTTCTACATAATCCATAATCCATAAAGCTTGAGCCTGTAGCACTTACAGGGTTATGGTAGCTCACGTTGTACAAAATTCTTAGAAGATTTGTTTCAAAATGAAGAACCTAATCAAATCAAGCGCTCTACTATCCGTAGCATTCGCCGGACTTCTGCTGTCATTGTCCGTGCAGGCTGCTGCCCTAGAAGCAGAGCTCTCAAAAGTGACACTGTTCGTCGAAGGCATGATGAAAAGCCGCGGCGGTGTCACTTGAATGAGCTGACCGGATAGTGTCGTAGCAGCTCTGTCAGAGTTGCCTGGAATTCAAGAAGAGAACATCGATGTAAATCTGGACCGGGATGCGTTCACGGTGGGTTACGATGCGTCTTTGGTCGCCCTCGATACTATGTACGAGGCGATTAGAGAGCTTGGTTACTCGCCAGGATTGCAAGCACCTGAATCTTCAGACACTTCCTCTGCTGATGAATCCGAATCTTCACCTATTGATTCCGCGCTATCCGCTGCTTTACAAACCGACAAACTCGTTCTCGTCGATTTTTCTGCAGAATGGTGTGCAGCCTGTAAAGTACTCGAAGCGCAAGTATTTTCCGATGCTTCGGTAATCGAAGCGCTGCAAAATTATGTCTTTGTTGAAGTTGATACTGACACGTTTCCGGAAAGCTCTAAAACCTATAATGTCGTCGGGATGCCAACATTGGTCGTTCTGAGTGCTAGTGGGGAAGAGTTGTATCGAAATGTCGGGCTGATTACGCCTGAAGAGTTCAGTCGAAAACTCAATGAACTAACCGTTAAATAGACTTTCTATCAACGGGCACTCTGGTACATCCTCTTTACTGCAAGAACTAATTGTTTTAGCAAGAGTCGCTTCCATTCGCTGAAGGTGATCAATTTTACTCTGCACCGAAAGCAGATGTTGCGTCGCCATCTGTTCCACTTCATTGCATGATACGGCATTGCGATCGACCAAACTGAGCAAGCTTTTGAGGTCATCGATAGTAAATCCAAGTTCACGCCCCCTCTGAACGAAATGCAGCCGCTCTTTATGCATATCGCTATATTCCCGATAGCCGTTTGCAGCCCGACGAGGCTCGGGGATAAGTCCAATCTTTTCGTAATATCTGATAGTTTCGGCATTACACCCACTGGTTGCTGCGAGTTCGCCTCTCTTCATTTTCCACCCTCTATATGACGTTTTGCTGATGATCAAATATTTGTAATTATCACTTGACCCTGTAGCCAATACAGGGTTTATGGTCTCTTCAATCGCGGTATTAGTCAACTGCAGACCACGAAAAATGGAGAGAAAATTGAATCACTATCACGATAGCGCCGAGATTCCCTCGAGTCAGAGTGCCAGTAATAACCGTGAAAAGTTGTTTGCGACAGGGAGTGTTATCGGTGCATTGGTTGCATCGTCTTGCTGCATTGTGCCGCTGATTTTGGTATCGCTGGGAATTTCCGGCACATGGATTGGTAGCCTGACCGCGCTGGAACCCTATAAACCAATTTTCCTCACAGTGACAGGATTGGTGTTGGCAGCTGGTTTCTGGCACGTCTACTTCAAGCCGAAACCGGTCTGCGAAGACGAGAGCTATTGCGCACGTCCGGTGTCAGGGCTGGTTACTCAATCTGCACTCTGGATTGCTACCGTAATTGCACTGCTATCGGCATCTATAAATTTCTGGGCCCCACTATTCTACTAATTGGAGTTAAAATTATGAAACGTATACTCGTTACTATTTCAGCATTGACTATTCTTGCGATCAGCGGCGTTTCCGCGCTAGCACTAATGCCTGGACAACAGGGAGACAACAACACCAGTGCTCAAGTAATTGCGGAAGAAAAAACCGCCAATTTTAACGTGGAAAATATGACTTGCGCGATGTGCCCGATAACTGTTCGTAAGGCAATGGAGCAGGTTAACGGAGTGAAATCAGTTGTGGTGGATTACGACACAAAGATAGCCACTGTAGTGTTCGATCCAGCTATTGCAACGCCTGTACAAATAGGCTCTGCGTCAGCTAATGCAGGTTATCCTGCCACACCTGCTTCATAATTGCTGGGTGAACGATCGAATACTTTTTCGCCTTGGCATAACAGGAACTGTGATAGCAGCTTTATGCTGCTTCACGCCTGTGCTTGTCATTTTATTGGGTGTCGTTGGACTGTCAGCGCTTGCTGGCTACCTCGATTTCGTGCTGTTCCCAGCGTTAGCGTTTTTTCTAGTCCTTACAGCTTTTGCTTTACTGAAATTAAAGCGAAGCGAGTAAGAACTAAACGCCAACACTGAATAGCAAAAAGATGTTTGTTACCAGGATTCCATTTTATGAAGGATACTAACCCAGATTTGTTTGTCGTCGGTGCGGGATCTGCCGGATTTTCTGCTGCAATTACGGCAGCAGAGACTGGCGCAACCGTAGTTATTGCTGGAAATGGCACCATAGGGGGAACCTGTGTCAATGTAGGCTGTGTTCCGTCAAAAAATCTAATTCGCGCAATGGAATCTATTCAGTGTGCCAAGGATGCAAGCCGTTTCGATGGAGTGGAAGCAGCTGGTAGCGTTGTCGACTGGAAGGCTCTAATTCTTCAGAAACAGCAACTGGTCGATGACTTGCGCAAAGCCAAGTATGAAGACCTGCTTCCTCAGTATCCAAATATTTCATTAGTTTCAGGGCTGGCGAAATTCACTGGAAACACCGCTACTGAACTGATGGTCGAGGGAAAAGTATATCAACCCAGAAAAGTGATTATTGCTACCGGCTCAGCATCTGCTCTACCGCCAATCAATGGGATCCAAAGTATCTCGGCTTTGGATAGTACTCAAGCGCTGGAATTGGAGACTTTGCCCGATTCGCTAATGGTTATCGGTGGCGGCGTCATTGGCTGCGAACTGGGGCAAATGTTTTCCCGGGCCGGCGTAAAAGTCACAATCTGCTGTCGTAGCCGATTACTTCCCGAGTCAGACCCACTAGTCAGTAAAGTGCTGGGTGATCAGTTTCGCAAAGAAGGGATTACTGTCTGTGAGGGTGTTGGCTATCAGGAAATTAGGCAGGAAGGGAACATCGTCAAGCTGACTTGCCAAACTAAAGAAGGTAATCAAACTATCGCAGCTAAACGCGTGCTGGCAGCATCTGGTAGAAAGCCCAATGTAAGATCACTGCATTTGGAAAAAGCGGGTATAGAAATCAATGCGATGGGTGGCATAAAAGTTAACTCTTTCATGCAAACAACAAATAGCGAAGTGTATGCGGCTGGTGACGTTACTGGCTCAGATATGTTTGTTTACATGGCAGCGTATGGCGCCAAACTGGCCGCCAGGAATACGCTGCATGGCAACACCGATATCTATAGCAATGAAACGATGCCTTCTGTGGTATTCACAGACCCACAGTTTGCAGCAGTTGGGCTGACAGAATCTCAGGCGATTGCTAATGGGTTAGTTGTAGGAACCAGCACTATCAGCCTCGACAATGTTCCGCGATTTATCACTTCCAGAAATCCTCAAGGATTCATTAAGTTGGTGGCCGATAGCAGTACGAAAAGGATTCTAGGGGCGACTATTTTGGCGCCTGAGGCTGGAGATAGCATTCAAACGATCGTTATGGCGTTAAAAGCCGGACTCACAACAGTCGAACTTGGGGAAATGCTTTTTCCCTATCTGACAGCAGTTGAAGGGCTTAAGTTAGCCGCACAAGGATTTAGTAAAGACGTGAGTAAGCTGTCGTGTTGTGCGGGCTAGTGATGTTAACGTATTTTTTGGTTTAAAATTTGTAAAATATTAATTGATGTTGAACACTTTTAGATCAAAGTTGTCCATATCCGGTAGTACCTATTACCGGAACTGTCGGCTACTAGTAGTATGGTTGAGTGCTGGCTATGGTATGGGGGCGATGACGAATGTCCGTTTGAACGGAGAAAGTGCTAGTTCCTTTGCACGTTAGACTACAGTGAGAAAGCAGGGGGAGCGAGCTCCCCCTGCGGCAAGCCAATCAACTACCTATAAAGCAGCCATCTTTGTCCTGTCAACATGCAGCTGGTCAAGTAACGCTTCAGCGTCTCCGCCGCAAACATCAAGAAGTTCGGCAACCAGCTTGATCTTTCTAAGTTCAGCGGCTTTATGAGGAAGTATAACTTCTTGTGCTTCTTCAGGAGCGCTATCCATAAGGAGTTTTGAGTAGAACTTTCGGAGTGCTGGCTCGGTGAACGCTGTATCATCGCTTAAAAATAATGGCTGTACTGAGTCGTCGTTGCCAGCATCGCGCTTAAACAGCACAACGGCAAAGCTACCATCCTCAAGTGCTAAAAGTTCACTAGAGACGTCAATAGGCTGAATGGGGATTGTTTTGCTATCTTCGATGTCAGCGATAAATTCACCCGATATGATCGCTTTTTTTGCTAGTTCGAGCGCTTTTTCTCCCTCTGTTTGAAAGCCTTCTGACTTAAGTTTTTCGCTCCTTAGGGCGGATTCTTTGTTTACCCGGCTGAAAGCACTAATACCTCCGGTCTTAGCAACCGCTTCGGAAAAATGCTCCGGCAGTATTCGTCCCTCATCATCCGTTTTGCCGTCAATTAAATCGCCTTTAGTGAAAGCATTGTTTAGCAAGCTTCCATAAGTCGAAATTCTTTTAGAACTAATGCCGCTATCTCGCCAAGCTAGTTTAATAATCTTTCCATAGAGTGCATTATTGACGTTCGATGTTTTGTTCATATCCTCTATGCATTCATTGATGTACTTAACTTCGACTTTTCTCCTGTTCTTGTCAGTAGTGGTCATAAGCATATAGTAGTATCCGTAACAATGTTGTAGAACATGGAGAAGAGAGTCTTTGTAGGCAGAATATTTTTTCTCAGCGCCTTGTAATACTTCCTTGGTCAAAAGGGGAAATAGGACAGGGGCATATACATAGTTTTGAAAATCTACAATCCCCTTTTCGTTTTGGAAAAGGCTTTTTTCGAATTCGCTGCGATCTCTGCTATTTTCGATTGCAATTTTGTCTGCTTCTCCCTTCTCTCGGGCGATCTGCATAAAATCTTTCTTTTCTTCATTATTGTTATGGTTTTTGCTAGGGACTACAGTGGTGTTTTCTGTGCTGATGATTGATTTAGTCATAGACATCTCCTGATGTGAATCTTTAGTTTTGTGTCGTAAAATGAATTAAAGAACTAATTGAGTTGCTTAGTGCGAATCAATTTTTTCGCTTTCAATTGATAAAAATGCTTCGTACTCGGCATTGCTGGCCCACTTGATATGCTTGTCGCAATCTACGCAGCGCATTTCGTATGCTTGGTAGCTATTTTTAAGTGGTATAACAATGCACGAGTGTTTAAGGTGCTTCTTTTGTGGGTTATATTTTGTTTTCATATGAGCCTTAGAACAGTTCTAGGGGGATCACACATAGATTAGCGTTACTCTCAATCTGCTGGATATAACTATGTGTATAAGGAATGGATAGGTCGAGTACTGACTCTAGTGGATCGTAAAAAGAATCAACGTCATTTCGCTTGTCGCACCAATAGTCTACGTGCCAGCCAGAGTGAATATTGCTAGTAGGGTTTAGCATAAGCATTTCTCCTTATTATCAAAATTTCTAGAAAAAACAGTGTCGCTGTGTGTTGAGCATCGCTTTATGATCTGCTCTGAACAACGAATGGGAATGCTACGCCGAAGGAAAAGGGAATGTAGCGACAAAAAAAACAACAAAAATTCGGGAAAAATGTCGCTAGCCTTAAATTAATTGTCGCTAACATATTGTAATGCAGTGGAATAGTGAGATGTGAGGCGGTGCGGTATGGAAAACGAATTCGAAGGGTGAGAAAGATAGTCATGGTGGAGAAAAGAGGTGTTTGAAAGTGTTCTTGATTTACCGTGTCATAATCATGTTTTTTGGAAATTAGTGGATTCAATCTCTTTCATAATTATTTCAACTAGTTGCTCATGTAGGGCGACATTTTGTCTTGGTCGAAAAAACTCTTCTGGCGAGTTTTTAGAAATGTCTCTCCAAATATTCCGCATTCCACAGAGGTTGCATTACAAGGAAAGCAATGCAGGATTAGATATCTGACAATTAGTTGAGCGGTGTGAGAGATAGGTAGCTTCTGTTTCGATTGAGGTATTGCTGGCTAAAATCGTTGCCTGATATTTGTTGGAAGTTATTTTCCTTAAGCTTTTTCTGTTATCTTCAATAGCTAGATTCGTGACCCAGTTGATTTGGCCCGCTCAATCCTATGTGTGTATTATCCTGTTCATTGGTCTATATAGTGTAGTTGATGTGGTGTGTAATACTTAGTGATAGAAACTACACTGCTATTGAAAGCAGTAATCGAATATTGCAATATCCTTGTAGTATTGTTGCTAGAGCAAGTGCTTTGCACGTTGATCCACACTACCTATAGTTGCTTTTGATGCCCCGATTTGTTTTTTTTAACTTCTTTTGCCTGCCATAGTGATTGCCTAGAAGATTGATGCCTTGAATTATCCGAGCAGTGTTCTATGAAGGTGCCGTGGTTGTTGATATTGGACTCTTTAGTGCAGTAGTTGATTAGACCCTCTACTCCACCGCGTTCTATCTCGATAGTTTTGAAAACAATATTTTGACTGCCACAAATATCTGACCAAAGCTCAGAAAATACTTGCTTGAAGCACTGTTCTGAAAGGTGGGTAGGTAACTCAAAGAGCCAATGGGCATGAGTCGTATTTTGGATACTTGTTTGTAGTTGCTTTCCTTCCTCTAGCCACAGCACTTTGAATAACCTTTGTTTGGATCTCAGTATTTTTCTATCTAGTACATTACGAAAGTGCTTACAGTTACGATGAACATCAAGTTGATTAGGTCTGCCAAAGTGCGCGGTTATGAACAGTGAATATTTGTCTTCGAATTGAAGAGGGTCGCCTCCTAGTGCGAACGTGGCGACATTGCAAATGCACTGCTCTCTATTGGAAATGGGTCTACTAATGTTGCTGCTAAGTGAAATTTGCATACTCTTATTTAGCTAAAACTAAATGATTTGGCTGCAAATACTGACATTCTCGTCAAATTAGTTTTTGGAATTTCGCAGGCAGAGATTGCAGATATTTAGCTTCCGGCGGATGATGTATTCCAGTTATCTAATTCTTGATGGCTCGGTCTGGGATAAAAGTAGCCATGTAAAAAAAGTAATATGAAACATTGAATACTGCTTTATTTATGTGAGCTTGGTTAACGGGGGAAAAATAAAGTCGTCATTTAGCAGGCTATTAGAAATGGCTTCACCCTGCATTCTTAGTCGGTCAATATTTCTGACAACGCTATGAAGTTCTATAAGATCTAGATCCTCTACATCCTTTTTAGGATTAGTCGAATTTTGACATCGCTTAACTTTGTACTTGAAGGTACTCCAAGCCATTTTTTTTGAGTAGTATGCTTTTACTACTGATGCCTTATTGCTAAGCCCTAAATACTTTCGCCAGTAAATTACGTCTATGGCGCGCTCGTATTTATGTGTTTTTGAGAGAGAAAAACTCGATTTTCCCTTATCCTTATTAAGTTTTAAAATATATGCGCCAACCATTTTATTGGCAGTGTTTATGACATCACCTTTTGTTCTTTCGTAGAGACGCTCTGCTGTATGCTTATCGAAGTTATCAGAAATAGCGTAGTAAATAGTTCCCTCTTTTGCGGTAATTGTTTCGCCTTCTCGAATGACTTGCACATCATTGAAAGATAATTCATTAAACTTAGATGAGTTAAGTAGTAACCACTCGTTGAAGTATTCAGTTTCGTTCAAAGAAGTGTCGAAACGAAAAATGTCGCCCCAAAATAACCATATACTTTCCAATTTTGGGTGCTCCCTAGAGAGGCGCTTAACGTCAAAACATTCATCGTCATACTTCGCCTTACAGTACTTTTGATAGGGTTCAGTAGCTAGTAATACCTTAAAATACAGGATAGCTACATCAATAGGGTTAAGTCTTTTGTTCATTTCAGGCGCGCCCGGTCTATTTATTCAAAACATTTTAAAAATATTGTAACTGCGGCATAAAGTCACTTTATCAGAAACAAAAGCTTTTTTGGAACACACTATGGTATGTGGAAGTTTTAGTAGGGCGGTTGGGCTGTCTGTAGAATGTACAAGTTTAAGCTTGGACTCTCATTCTTTCTGATCCCGAATTTTCGACAGAATGTTATAAGCATGGGCATAGGTGGCAGCTGAATCCAAGAAGGACTCATTACCGTCGCCGCCATAAAGCTTATATTGCTTGCTGCCTACAAGCAGCTTACCCAGTAAACGCTCATCAGACGCGAGCTGGATAAGCCAAGCCATCGCGTATCTGTTCAGTTGCTCTTTCTCCCATGTCTGCACAATGCCCTGCGCTTGGTCTTTAATATTCCGTCTATAGTTCTTCCCTACTTCATGTAGCAGCATGTCTAATCTCCGATTTTATAAAGCTATTTATCACCGAAAATGTGTGAAATTTACTAATTCCTAACATTTCTTCAGAAATCTCAATGATTTCAAGTGCTTGTTTTTATTGCGAAAAAGCCTTGAGATCTTGAATGTGGGGTTACATTATTAAACCTAACAAAAGCACACATTTAGGGTGATTTGGTGGCTAAAGACAGGAAATTAACAGAAGAAGAGCTTCAAAAGCTGCTTCTGGTACGCCGAGTAGTCATTAGCCCTTTGATTGGGCAGGAACTGGAGGAAGACGATGAAGCAAGCGAAGGTCCTAACATCGGAAGAGTTAAAACGCCTGTTAAAGATAGTGACGTTTACGAGGCATAAGGATCGTAATCGCCTTATTGTGCTATTCAGCTTTCTAGCAGGGCTAAGGGCATGCGAGATAGCCCAGCTGCGTGTAAAGGATGTTTTGTCCGTTCAAACGGACATTGTTGCGGCTAAGGATACGATTTATTTGCAGAAGTGGCAGACGAAGGGCCGCCAAGCTCAACAGGTTGTCGTCAACGAGCAGCTTCGCAAAGAAATAAGCCTATATGTAGAGAAGAATCCATACCTGCTGGAGTACTCTGAGCGCGAGCTGTTTCGATCGCAGAAGCGCAATGGTTTTAGCAGTCAAACCATTCAGAACTTGCTCAAATTTCTATACAGGGAAGCAAACATTGAGAACGCATCAAGCCATAGTGGAAGGCGCAGCTTCATTACGAACTTGAGCGAGAAGGGAGTATCGGTGCGTGTGATACAAGAGCTGGCACGTCATAGCAGTATGGTGACCACGCAGAGATATATAGACGTATCAGTGGATAAGCTTAAGAATGCCGTTGATTTAGTGTCTATTTAGGTGTAGAAAAGAATCCCTAACATCTGACGGGTTGGTACTTTCTCCAGCCGTGAAGCTTTTAGGTATGTCAGTGCTAATTTGGTGTCACGATGAAATCACTTGGACGTAGCCTTTTCTACTCCCATCTCTCAATGGATGCCAGCACAAGGCATACTAGTAGCGAAGTGCGCCACAGTGAGGCTAAACCTTTGCGTAGCTACTCCGAGCTAGTAGAAGAATTGGCCAAAGTTGCCTACTACAACGTCGGCTTCAGTTTCTTCTATCGAGGACAGTCAGACGACTTCTCGACTTTGCATCCCAAAACACGTTCTCGTAAAGCCACCAGCATCTACCCTACCATTTTTAGGAACAAGGGAGGAAAGCTAAGCTCTACCGTGTTGGCAGAACGTTACTCAAAGTTGGATCTCGCAACGAGTGCTCTCATCAGGGAATTCAAGAAAGAGGGATTCGATAGTTTTAAGCGTATGAAGAAGTTTCCTGAATTAGCTTGGTCTGTTCTACAGCACTATGAAGTTTGTCGTACACCACTAACAGACGTTACCCACTCAGCAAGGGTGGCTAGCTCATTTGCACTGCCAGAAAACCAGCGTAGTTCCTCTGGATATTTCTATGTTCTAGCTCTTCCGAATTCAAATGAAGGGTTCGGGTATTCAGTAGATAACGAACTAGTAACGTTGAGACTATTAAACGTTTGTCCGCCAGAAGCGAAAAGGCCTTTTTTCCAAGAAGGGTATTTGGTTGGAAGTTTTCCATATCACGTTAGAAGAAAACGTCCAGAGTATGATGTGGCTGTTAGGCTTGTTGCCAAATACAAACTCTTAGGTGGTAATTTCTGGTGTGGTGATTTTCCTTCCATCCCCCCCAACTCGCTGTCACCCAGAATCGATAAAGTTAAAAGTATTTGTGAAAAAATTCGGCAAGAAATTGGTATCTAGGTCTAAATAGGTGAAATATTTTGCGTTGGTCAGATGAGCACAAAAAGTGGATTAAAGAAACGGGATTAATACTGCACACCGCCTGTGGTAAAGAAGTGCCCGTTCTCGAATTCGAGTACGATACTTCTGATAACGATTGTCTATTAGCTTGGGCAAGGCACTTCAGAAATCACTACTGTGATGATGCCGAGATTGATGAGTTGCGTGCTGGTACTGGCCTCTCAAGGAAGGATTTCTTAGAAGTCCTAAAATTTCCAGCTAAGCTGATTGAAGACCCACAGGATACAACTGGGCCAGCAACGAGGTCCGGCGATTTCTCTGAGATATTAATCGCTGACTATCTTGAATATATCCTAAATTTTTGGGTACCCAGAACCCGCTATGAATTTAAGGTAAATAAGAACACTTCAGAACAAGGTTCGGATGTACTGGGATTTAAATTTGTAGGTGAGGGAAGTAGTTCGCGAGATGAGCTGCTAATTTTTGAAGTTAAAGGCACATTGACGGGAAATAAGAAAGTTTCACGATTGCAGGATGCAGCTGATCATTCTGATAAAGATAAAGCCCGATTGGGCGTGTCACTAAATGCGGTTAAACAGCGTCTTCGCTACAAAGGACATAGTGAAGAGGCTCTTAAAGTAGGGAGGTTCCAAAATTTGGCTGATAATCCCTACAACCAGCGATTTGGTGCGGCCGCCGTACTATCCAACTCAGCGTATGACGAGGCCACACTCGCTACAACAAACTCGTCGAATAATGCGAATTATGAATCGCTTAGTATGTTGGTAATACGAGGCGAAGATCTCATGGCTCTAGTTCACATGCTATATGAGACAGCAGCGAATGAAGCTTGAGTCGTATTCGAAGTATCTTTTAGCATTGACAAAATCAAAAGCTAAGATGTTCGAGTTTGGCATAGCAGAAGAATATCATATCGATCTTCCGCGTGATCCAGAACAATTGCTCATTCTTACTATAGGCATACTGGGGCAGCTTTCGGCTCTAGTTTCGGAAGCTGAGGAAGCGGATTTAGACGTCAGCGATGAGTTTTTGCAGCTAAGCGAGCAACTTTCCACTGTTGCTCAATACTTTGAAGCTTTAGATCATTCGCACCTACGCGATGATTTGTCTGACTTCCTTCATTTATTAGGAGCATCATCATTTTATTTGGCTGACATGCCTGGAAATTCGTTTGTACTTGCGAATGATATATCAATTGAACCGGTAGCATTTTCTTCAAGCCAAATCGAGGGGGCAATACTTTGGTTGTTGAAAGGTGATCTAGAAGAAATAGGTATAGCGGATAACATAAAAAATATTCAAGAACTTGATCGTTTCTGTACGGCTATATGTAGATTCTATACGCAGGATGGAACTGCCGAAGACTTTGAGCAAGCGGCGCTTTCACTTAGGAGCGTATTTTACGAGATAGGAACCGATGCAGAACTTTTTCTTATCGATGTAATTGTTGCTATAGGAAAAAAGAAAATCTGGAACTCTTCGATCACTTGCCTGCCAAGATACTCGGGTATTGAATTAGCTCTTTGGTCTGAAACGTTGAAGAAAACAACATTTATTAGTGAATTCTGGCCAGCTCAAAGACTAATTGGAAAAGCAGGGATACTGGAAGGAAGGTCTGCAGTAGTTCAAATGCCTACAAGTGCTGGTAAAACAAAGTCAATAGAATTAATTATTCGAAGTGCATTTCTGTCAGAAAGAGCTAAGGTTGTGGTTGTAGTTGCACCTTACAGAGCACTGTGTAGAGAAATTACATCTACTTTTTCAACGGTGTTTTCAGGCGAAGATGTCAATCTTAATGAACTGCAAGATATTACTAGAGTGAGCAGCGAAGAACGGGAATTTGTTAATTTTCTCCTCGGGAAACCGCTTGATACTGACCCGAAAACGATTGTCGTATCAACACCTGAAAAACTTGTATATCTACTGAGGCATGAGCCAGCACTCGCTGCTGAGATCAATCTCCTTATTTTTGATGAGGGCCATCAATTTGATACTGGGAAAAGGGGTGTAACTTATGAACTCTTGCTAGCCTCACTTAAGGATAGTATTAGTGATTCTTGCCAAACGGTTCTAATTTCAGCTGTGATGTCGAATACTAGATCGATAGGTGAATGGTTGTATCAGGACAAAGGTGTTGATATTGAGGGAAATAGGAATATTAGAACTGTTAGAAGCATTGCCTTCTCTAGTTGGAAAACACCACAAGGGCAGCTTCAATATATTGATGGCGAATACGTAGAGGAAAGAGATTACTTCGTACCAAGAGTAATTCAAGAAATTAATCTTGGTACGCAAGGCCGAGAAACTAGAGATCGGATATTTCCAAAAAAGGGGGATAATTCCAGCATTGCCGCTTATCTAGCACTAAAATTGTGTCATCAAGGCCCTGTTGCAGTTTTTTGCGGTGTAAAAAGTACTGTCAATTCAATTAGTGAGCTATTAGTTGACTATTATGATAGAGGGCTTCACTTACCGTTTCCGGTAATTAGTTCTGATAAAGAAGAACTAGAGAAAATTGCAAACCTTGCAAACTTACATTTCAAAGATAGAACTATTCTGCCTCGATCTATTTCTCTTGGAATATTACCTCATAGCTCGAATATACCAAACGGGTTGAGGTTTTCAGTCGAATGGGCGATGGAGCATAATAAATCTTGCTTGGTAATTTGTACGTCGACATTAGCGCAGGGTGTGAATTTGCCAATCAGATATTTGATTGTGACAAGCACATTTCAAGCAGGAAACGAAATTAAAGCGAGGGAATTTCAGAACTTAATAGGTAGGGCCGGTCGGTCTGGTTATCACACTGAGGGAAGTATCATTTTTGCTGATACAGAGATCTACGATAAGCGGAGAGATTATGGGGGTGCGTGGAAATGGCAAAGAGCAAAATACCTGCTTGATTTTAATAATACGGAGTCGTGCTTGAGTAGCTTAAAAGAGCTTATTGATCCATTTGAGTTTGAATTGTTAGATGTCAGTGTCGAGGATTACATTTCTAGCCCTGGAGAATATAGGAGATTGTGTGTAGAAGCTGGGATGGAGCATGGAATTGATGTCTCCGAATTGCTCCTGGAAATTGATGCAAAAGAAGAAATAATAGAAGCTCTAGAGAGTTATTTTCTGTCATACCTTAAAGACAATCCTGATACAAATGATGCTCAAGTATTTATTGATTTGGCTGTCAAAACATTGGCATATCATTTGGCAAATGATGCAGAGAAAGTTTTAGTCGTAGCAGCGTTTCAAAAAATATCTAGAAGAGTTCTTGCTTTGGAACGTGAAAGAATAGCGTACTTTGGCAGGGCATTGCTGGGAATTAACCAGTTACTAAGAATAGAACAATGGATAGATGATAATCGATTCAACATAGAGTTTTCTGAATCTATTGAAGACTTGCTTAGAGCTGTTTGGCCTCTAATTGTCGAGCTTTCAACTAATGACCTGATGAAGAAAATTCAGCCAGAAAATTTGCTGCTAGAGGTGGCCTGCAAATGGATTGATGGAGAAAGCTATTGGGCGCTCTTCGATTACCTGACAGGATCTAAGGCGCACTATCAAGCAAATACACAAGTTCGAAAGGTGAAGATGGATCATGTTGTTGACTTTACTGACAATGCTCTAGGATTTGAGGCAATGCTCTATGTTGGAGCTTTAGCTGACATTTTTGAAGGGAAAGAGTGGTCGGATGAGCTAATCGACAAGACTAGGTTTCTGCAATCAAGCCTCAAACTTGGGCTCTCTACAGAGCTCCATTTTTGGGTTTATCGAATGGGGTATGTTGACCGGGAAGTTTGCAAGCTAATTTCGGAAAGGTTGGTGTCTAGTGGTGTAAAAGAAGATGTAGTTGATTACAAGGCACTTGAAAAATATGAGGATGAAATATCTGAGATTCTGTCAACTTTGCCGAGTTATTTCTCCAACTTTGAAGTATAAGCACTGTCTTAAAGAAGTAGAGTAATTGAGCATAATGTGCGGCCATGGTGTCGAGTTTGTTGTGCTGGAGTAAGTAGCTATGTTCTGCCTGCATGTTCAGCAGCATTCATCCTTGCACTGACTTTACTGTAGTACTCTTCAAGCATAGCTACACTAGTTCCCATTTGGACCGCTAGTTTATGAATATCGCGGCCAGCCACCAACGCTTTAGTCGCATATGTGTGGCGTAAGCTATACAGAGAGCGCGGTCTGTCATCAACACCTCCAATGCGTAGATTGTGAATATCTAGGAATTTTCTAAAAGCTCCCCTAAGTGCATCAGTGGTTACGCGTTCACCGCTACGATTGACGAAGACATACTCGTCTACTCCTTCTTTCAGCATATCTTCATAGTCCAACTGGTTAACTCTGGGATTCAGCTCGTGCAGCATAAGAAGGAATACTGCTGTTTCGTCTGTTGCTATTAGTTCGCGCTTGCCTCGCTTACCATCTACATTAATAGCAATGTATGGAGGCTCACTGTCTTGCTCAATCTTTCTAATATGTCTCCACTTCAGATGGTAGGTTTCTGTGCCGTGCCGAATACCCGTACCTGCAAGGAAGCCAACATACCGTGATAGGAGCTCTCGTATTTCCCTCGTAACTTTTCGATGGCCAACATTTTTCCACTGTTCCAAGTGATAGAGGATATAGTTATACTCTTCTTGCGAGAATGCGCCTCTGCTTTCGCCCTTTCGCCCTTTGTTTAGCAATGTGGGTTTAATAGATTCAGTTATCCAGCCGTTGAGGAGTGCTTCATCAAGTACTCTATTGAGGGCAGAGTTGTGAGTGCTAATTGTGCTGTCAGCAGCTCTAAATATGTAAGCAGCCTCTATAAGAATATCCTCTACTTCTGTTGGGCTTTTGCCCTTCAAAGAGTTCAGCTGTTTTTGAGCTTTCTCTTTTCCCATTTTCTTGTCACGCCACAGCGCATATTCTTGTAACAATTTGACGTTTACGTTGGCAACGTCGTAGTTTCCAAAGAAGGGGATTAGATATTTGTTGATGACACGGATGTAATCGTTGTAAGTGGTTTTGCCACTTTCGGCATCGAGTTCGTCTTGCATTCTTCGCACTGCAAACTTTGCAACATTGCGGAATTTTCGAGTGCTTTGGGGGAGTTTGTTTTCGGCTCTAGCCTCTGCTCCATAGAAGAGCTTCAATGCTTGTTCTTTTGCTTCATTTTCGTCTTCGGTGCCAGTGCTAAACCGTTCGCGCTTTCCATTTTTTAACTTGATTTCAGTCTGCCAAACATTGCTTCGGCTGCGCTTATACAGCTTCACTTTTTTAGCAATTACGCTTATTGATTCAGGCACGGTAAACACCAATTAGTTTTTGAACTAGTGTATAGCCTGTTTTGTGGGATTACTAGAGTGTGCTAAAGGTGTGCTAAAAATACTGGAAGAAGTGGTTTTTTTAAGCTATTGATATTTAATAAGAAATGGTGCCCAGGGGCGGAATCGAACCACCGACACGAGGATTTTCAGTCCTCTGCTCTACCGACTGAGCTACCTGGGCGTATTAATACTTCTGCTAAATGCGTGCATCCTGCACGTGTTGGCGATGCTTCGCATTGCTCCTCTGCTCATTCCAGCCAGCGATCATAGATTGCTGTCGTTCGACTATCGCTGGAAGCTATCGCTTCCAAAACGCTGGGTCTCACCCAACTGAGTTATCTGAGCATTTTTTGATCTGCTGTGCTCGGTATTATCTCGTTAAAGTCTGATATCTCTCTCGGTCACGTACTCAAGTACGCCCCCTCATTTGATTCGGCCTTTGCCTCGTCCTAACTTCGCTCGCGACGCTCAAAATCTAAGTTAGCCTTGGTGAGGCGCTACTTTGCGCAAGCCGCGTATTAAATAGAATCTGGGCTTTTTAGTCAAGAGAGGCGGCGAATTTACTCGCTTTCGGGTACGAAGCCCTCGGCGCGGTCGAAATCTTCGTTGTTGAGGAACCTATCCATCTGGTTCTGCAGGTATTTACGATCGTCGGCGTTCATCATATTTAGCTGCTTTTCGTTGATTAGCATGGTCTGCTGGGCTTGCCACTCGCCCCAGGCTTGCTTTGAGACGGTTTCGAAGATCTCCTGGCCCTTTGGCCCAGGGTAGGGAGGCGCTGCCAGAGCAGGGAGTTCTTTGTCGTATTTCTTGCAGTGGACCGTGCGTGACATAGCTGTTCTCGTCTTTTATTGCGTGGATCTAGAGTTGTAGTTAGGAATTCTTGGCTAACTTGGATAGTAGCTTCTTAACCGGTGCTGCCAATCCGACTTCCAATGAGTGGTCTAAAGGGTACCAGAGCCAGCGATCGGTTTCCGCTATTTCATCCTGTTTGCCGGCGCGCAGACACACCGGGGTGATGTCTAAATGGTAGTGGGAGAAACTGTGTCGGATTACCTCGAGTTGATCTCTTGCGCCATCTCCCTGTTCGTTGAGGCTGACGCCGCCTAATTCGGGCAGGGAGTCTGTCTCGGGTGATTCGGGCAGGCTGTAGAGAGACCCCCAGATGCCGGTATCCGGTCTCTTCTGCAGCAGCACCTCGTCCGCGTCGTTAAGCACTACAAACATGGCTACGAATTTAACCGGTAGTGTTTTCTTTGCTTTCTTGCCGGGGAATTCTGCCGTGCGCCCTTGCTGGTAAGCCGCGCAATCTGCATGAAAGGGGCAACTCTGGCAGGCGGGTTTACTGCGGGTGCAGAGGGTGGCGCCCAGATCCATGATCGCCTGGGTATAGTCGGCGACACGCTCTGGCGGTGTTAGAGATTCTGCAATTTCCCAGAGTTGCTTCTTTACGGCGGACTGTTCCGGCCAGCCTGCTATGCAGTGGTAGCGTGCCAGCACGCGTTTAACGTTGCCATCCAGAATAGCTGCGCGCACGCCCATGGAGATTGCCGCGATAGCGCCGGCTGTTGATTGGCCGATGCCATCCAGTTCCATTAGGCCGTCGACGGTTTGCGGAAATACGCCTGCATGGGAGTTCACTACTGTCTTCGCAGCCTTGTGCAGATTGCGCGCTCTGGCGTAGTAGCCCAGGCCGGTCCACAGATGAAGTACCTGGTCGGTCTGTGCAGCGGCGAGTGCATCGACGCTGTCAAAGCGCGCCATGAAGCGCTCGAAGTAGGGTATGACGGTGGCGACCTGAGTCTGCTGCAACATTATCTCAGAGACCCACACTCGATAGGGTGTGCGGTCGGTTTGCCACGGCAGGTCATGACGGCCGTGTTGATCGAACCAGTCCAGAAGCTGTTGCGAGAAGAGAGTTTTATTGCTTGGCATAGGTGGAGAGATCGACGTGTTAATTCAGCAGGTTTCGAAGCAGGCCTCTGGCACCGTCTCTCACTTCCTCTGGAAGTTGATCGGTGATGGCCTCATTCAAACGATTTCTCACGGCGTTAGTGCCCAGCTGCGTAAATATTTCACGCACCTGGGTGAAGTCGGGCCTGCAGTATTGGTTAACTTCATCCGCGAAGTTAGCCGCGCATTCTACCGGCCAGGACACGTCGTGATAGAGCTCGTCTACGGATATGGTTTGCAGATAGGGCTCGCCCAGAATGGTGAACAATAAATCATAGTCAAAGTTCTGCTGCATCGGATCGATACCACCAGTGCCTGAAATGTCGAAGTTGTCCATGCGCAGATTGATCTGTTGGTTCTCTGTAAGTCCGCCATTGAACAGGATGAAGCCGCCGAGCTCGGCGAAGCGAATTACATCCGGCCATTGTTCTATGGTGCTGCCGGTCGGGCTTAGGGCGGAAATTGCGGTAAATACCTGTTTGATTACGCCTATGTCTACGCTGTTTTCGGTTATGGCGAAGGTGGTGGAGCCGGTCAGTGAATCCATCAGCTCATTGCTGTTTTGTCCGCTGGCGCTGAGGTCCACTTCTACATCGAGATTGCCGGTGACCGAGTTGAGTCTGGAGACGCTGGGGGCAAGGTCAATCACGTTGAGTTGGCTAACAGACAGCTGTGTACTCAGCGCGGCGTCTTCATTGCGGCCGTCCAATCGAATATTGCCTGCGATGCTTCCCTCGAATGCAGAAACCGGTTGCAGCTCGACATCTAGTACACCGTCCTCGATGTTGGTAAATATGTTGATGCCGGTAAATTGAAACTCGTTGGCCAGCAGAGATTCGATCGCGATTGAGCCAATCACATTAAACGAATTGAGTAGCTCGCTAGATATTGGAGTACCCGCTGCAGGGGGAGGGGCAGGTGTAACTGTATCAGTGGGCTCGATAGCGACATTGTCGGCGCCGGCTGTCACTTCGTCTGTGGGTATTTCCTCTGAGGTGCTAGACGCCAGAAACGGAGTTAGGTCGATCTGATTACTTACAATTTCATAACTAATGTTAGCGGGTTGCAGGCCGCTTGCGAAATTCACATTCGCCTCGGCCTCTATGGTGCTATTGGATAGTTGCAATATCATCTCTGGAATTTCTATGCCGGCATCATCGCCACTGAAGTTCAGATTAATGCTTGCCAGAGGGTTAGCAGTATCTTGCATGAGTGAGCCCGAGGCATCGAACTCGTCCTGTGTCTCGCGTGCTCCAATGGTTTGCATCAGGCCAAAGACATGAAACTCATTGGATGATAGCGAGCCCTGATAGGCAAGGGCGTCATGTAGGTTGCTTATGCTAATCTCGCCCTGCAGCAACATCGGGGTAAGATTGAAGTTAATATTCCGTACGTCGATATTCCCCGCGTTGATGTCTGCAGTTACGTTTCCTCTGAAGCCCATGGTCATCGGCTTGGTCATGCCGTTGTTCAGAAAATTGAAATCCATTTCAACATCGAAGGGCAGTCCTTCGATGTTGGTGTTCTGGCTGCTCAGATTCAGATTGTTGACGCTGTAGCGCAGGCCCTGGGAGAGGTCTTGAATGTCGACGCTGGCGTTCTCGATGCGCAGCTGCTCAAAAGATACGGTAACGATGTCGGGGCCGTTTGCCGCTGCAGGAATATTCTGTAGCTGCGTGGATGATGACTGAGTAGGGGCGGGTGTCGAACCGACGCTGAGACCAGGCGCCTGAGTGTTCCAGTTGCTTATGCCCTGCGCATCAATGTAATAGTTGATATGAAAATCATCGGTAGATAACTCGCGAATAAAAATTTCGCCGCCTATTAATGCGCGCAGGTCTACCTGCAGCAGGGCTGCCGATGTTGAGGCAAGCTCCAGGGGCGATGCCGGATTCTTCAGGCGAACGTCGTTGAGCGTGAGCCCCACGGAAGGGAAGAAGGAGATGTCCATGTCGCCGGCGATAGTGAGCTCGTAGCCGGTGCTGGAGAGTACGGCGGCCTGAATTGCCGCCTTATTCTGATCTGTGTTCACAGACATGAGCAGAATCACGCCCGCTACAATTAATAGCAGGACTAATCCAAGAAGCAATCTGGCGAGTTTCTTAATCATGTCTACCTGGTCAGTGTGATTTGTGAGGGCAAATTTCTTGTATAGAGTTACGAATTCGTCCAAACCCCGCGCCCCACACAGTTTAACGGATTGGGTTATCACTTGCACCAAGGGCGGCGCTAGCTCGAATTGCCCGTACCTGCTGCTTTCAATGCGCCAGAGCGGGCATTATAATGCGCTCTTTCCAGAGGGGGCATAGTCCCTTCTCTATCTAGAGCGGCTATAGCGATCAGGCATGCCAAATAGCTCGTACTCTAGCAATCTCAACTACAGTGGCCGACCATGAGAACAGCATCAGTAGAACGTAATACCAAGGAAACCCAGATTTCGGTAGCCGTGAACCTCGATGGTACGGGTAAGCTCGAGGTCGACACGGGGCTGCCTTTTCTCGATCATATGCTGGATCAGATTGCACGACACGGATTGATCGATATCTCGATCAAGGCGGTGGGTGATCTGGAGATCGATGCCCATCACACCGTCGAAGACATCGGTATCACGCTTGGCCAGGCCTTCGATCAGGCCCTGGATAAGACAGGGATACGCCGCTACGGCCACGCCTATGTGCCCCTTGATGAGGCACTGTCTCGAGTAGTGATCGATTTTTCAGGTCGGCCTGGTTTGGACTACCACGTGCAATTCGTGAAGGGCACCGTGGGCGCATTCGACGTGGATCTGTTTCACGAGTTTTTTCAGGGCTTCGTCAATCACGCTCTGGTTACTCTGCACATCGATAATCTTCGCGGCAAGAACGCGCACCATCAGATCGAGACCATTTTCAAGGCCTTCGGAAGAGCGGTGCGCATGGCGGTCGAAGCAGACCCTCGGCAGGCGGGTGTCATTCCGTCTACCAAGGGAACACTCTAGGGGCAGTGAAACCGGCGGAAAGTTTTGCTTTCTGCCTGGCCTCGCTTCTATTTTCACTCCGGGCACTTTAATTCGAGCTACAATTCGAGCTACTTTTTAGAACATTCCTCAGATGAATAAGATCGCAGTAATCGATTACGGCATGGGTAATCTGCATTCAGTTGCAAAGGCATTAGAGCATGTCCGCAGCGAGCTGAATCAGCAGGTTGAAGTCAGCGTGACCGCCGATGCCACCGAGATCGCAGCGGCCGATCGCGTCATCTTTCCCGGTGTCGGCGCGATACGCGACTGTATGGCAGAAATTCTTCGGTTAGACGTCGATCAGATAGTCAAGGAAGCTATTCAATCCAAGCCCGTCCTCGCTATATGCGTAGGTATGCAGGCCCTGATGAATTCCAGCGAAGAGAACGGTGGCGTCGACTGTCTTGGATTCCTCGACGGCGAGGTTCGCTATTTCGGCGATGACCTGCGCGATGCAGATGGGGGTCGTTTAAAGGTTCCGCACATGGGTTGGAATCAGGTAAGGCAGACTATCGATCATCCGCTTTGGAAAGACGTGCCGGATAATAGCCGCTTCTATTTTGTGCACAGTTACTATGTGCAAACTGACATGCGCGACATGGTCAGTGGTATCACAAACTACGGAGCAGACTTTGTCGCCACGCTTGCCGATGGCAATATTTTCGCAACCCAGTTTCATCCCGAAAAGAGTCAGACGGTAGGGCTGACATTGCTGCGTAATTTTTTGCAGTGGGATGGCTCGGTATAGATTTTTTCTTAGCCGCCGGAAAAAATTAGACAATAGTTAAGCAATAGTTAAACAATAGTTAAAAATGGTTAAAGAGTAAGTGAAGAGTAATGACATGTTAGTTATTCCAGCAATCGATTTGAAAGATGGACAATGCGTGCGCCTGCGACAGGGGCGAATGGAAGACTCCACGGTTTTCTCTGACGACCCGGCAAGCATGGCGGGTATCTGGCAGGCGAAGGGTGCGCGACGGCTGCACATCGTCGATCTTAACGGCGCCTTTGCCGGCACTCCGGTTAATGCCGAGATTATTACCAAGATCGCCGCCGCCTATCCAGATCTGCCGATTCAGATCGGTGGCGGTATTCGCAATCTCGATAGCGTCGGATTCTATCTGGATGCCGGTGTCAGCTATGTGATCATTGGAACGCAGGCGGTTAAGAACCCCGAGTTCGTAAGAGAAGCCTGTCTGGCTTATCCGGGCAAGATTATTGTTGGCATCGATGCTATCGATGGCATGGTGGCTATCGAGGGTTGGGCAGATGTATCGGATGTTTCTGCCGTGACGCTCGCTGAAAAATTTGCCGACTTCGGTGTCGAGGCCATCGTGTATACCGACATAAACTGCGACGGCATGATGCGTGGTGTAAACCTCGAGGCGACGAAGGAATTGGCAGACCATTCGCCTATTCCGGTCATCGCCTCCGGTGGCGTGAGCAAGCTGGCCGATATTGCTGCCATACGAGAACTCTCTGAAGAATCTTCCGGCGGTGGAATTATGGGCGTAATTACCGGCCGCGCCATCTATGAGGGATCTCTCGATCTGACCCTGGCTCAACAACTTTGTGACGAATAAGTGGAACTTGGGATCCTAACTCAACATGGCATTAGCTAAGCGAATAATTCCCTGTCTGGATTGCGAGAATGGACGCGTCGTAAAGGGCGTTAAGTTTCTCGATATCCGCGACGCGGGTGATCCGGTGGAGGTATCCAAGCGCTACTGTGATGCCGGAGCCGACGAGATTACCTTTCTGGATATCACTGCCAGTCACGAGGGAAGAGAGACCACCGTACACACGGTCGAGGCTATCGCCAGTCAGGTGTTTATTCCCTTGACCGTCGGTGGTGGCATTCGCACCCTGGAAGACATTCGCGCAATGCTTAACGCGGGGGCAGACAAGGTTGCTATCAATACGGCGGCGGTCACCAATCCCGAGTTTGTGCGCGAGGCGGCGCAGCGATTTGGCTCTCAGTGTATCGTGGTTGCCGTGGATGCCAAGCAGGTATCGAAAGAAGGCGAGCCATTGAGGTGGGAGATATTCACACACGGTGGACGTAAGCCAACGGGTATCGATGCGATCGAATGGGTAAAGCGCATGGTGACCTATGGCGCCGGTGAGATATTGCTAACCAGCATGGACAGAGACGGCACCAAGATAGGCTTCGATTTGGATCTGAATCGTGCCGTCAGTCGCGCCGTGCAGGTGCCGATTATTGCTTCCGGTGGTGTGGGTAACTTGCAGCATCTGGTCGATGGTGTTTTGGAGGGGGAGGCAGATGCCGTGCTTGCGGCTAGCATCTTTCACTTTCAGGAATATTCTATCCAACAAGCGAAACAATACATGGCCGACAAGGGAATCGAAGTTCGAATCTGAACCTTGATTCCCTGAGTTCTGGCTTTCGTCCTGGTCTTCTTTCTGATCTTCTCTGTGATCTTAATTCAGATCACGTTGCGCGAAGGAGCCTGTGTCGTTAAGTGAGCGCGCCGGTTTGAACGCGTTAATTCCCTTCAGAACATTTAACGCCTCGTTCAGGGGATAGTCGCTAACCAGCACCTCCTCTGCCGAGATTAAGGCCTCCGCCAGTCTTTCGTTTTCCGTCGCAGCGTCATTACCGTTCTCCAGATGGCCGGCGAGATCGGCCTCATTGTATTGCATAACATTGCGCGAACGACGCGTAACCAGCGCCTCGTCGACCTCGATATCCGGCTCAATTCCCTGGGCCTGAATCGAACGACCGCTGGGCGTAAAATAGAGTGAGGTAGTTAATTTTATTGCGCGTCGCTCGTCCAGAGGCAACACGGTCTGCACTGAACCCTTGCCGAAGCTACGCTTGCCCATGATGATGGCGCGGCCATGATCCTGCAGCGCGCCGGCGACAATCTCCGAGGCCGAGGCGGAACCATTGTTGATGAGCACTACCAGAGGAACATCTCCCGCCACGGTCTTGCGTGTCGCAGAGAAATCGAGGCCGGTCTGCTCGAGTCGGCCTTCGGTGTAGACGATGCGCCCCTCATTAATGAAGGCGTCTACTACGGAAACCGATGCCTGTAAAATTCCACCGGGGTTGTTACGCAGGTCCAGGACCATGCCTTTAATAGGCTGGTCTATCGCTTCGTTCTGGGCATACAATTCTTCTATCTCTTCTTCGAGTTCGGTGCCGGTGTTGACTCTAAATTGCGAGATGCGCAGGTAGGCATAGCCGGGGGCTATTATTCGGCTGCGCACACTGCTAAGTGCTATCACTTCGCGAGTGATAGTAAGGTCGAAAGGTTCTTGTCCTTCTCTGGCTACGGTGACAGTGACATCGGTACCGGGTGCGCCACGCATCATCTGCGCCGCTTCTTCGGGCAACATCTCACGCAGAGGTTTATTGTCTATCTGAATAATGAGATCGCCTGCCTTGATGCCGGCTCGATCGGCGGGTGAGTCATCGATGGGGCTGATTACACGGATGTAGCCATTCTCTCTGCCTACCTCGACGCCGAGTCCACCGAACTCTCCGGTGGTTGTCTCTTCGAGTAAATCGAATTCATCACCGGCCATATAGGCGGAGTGTGGGTCTAGCCCCGCGAGCATGCCGCGTATGGCGTTTTCCAGCAGGGTCTGGTCGTCAATCTCCTCCACATACGACATGCGTATTCGGTCCAGGGCCTCGGTGAACATTCTAACTTCGTTTAGAGGTAGGGGCAGAACCTGTTGCTGTGCCTGTTGTTGTGATTGGGCACCCGCTGATGTCGAAAGAGCCAAGCCCAGAAAGATCGTCAGGGGAAGACTCGCGGCTGTAGAGCCAGAAAATAGCTGCCTTGCCGAGAAACGTGAAAAGGTGGATGGAGTAAAAGTCATGGCTAATTCCTGATAATTCTCTACTTGCCCGATACGGAAGCGTGAGCTCTCTAGACTTGTTTATACGACGATTCCTAGTGTTTCAGTTTATGTCTGAATACGCAAATTAGATGGGGCGGCCTTGGGAGTCTGGATAGCTGCCTCTTCGGGCACTAACTCAAGCGCCTGGATAGACCGCCACAGCGCAATGAAACTGTTACTTCGCGAACCAATTCGCTGGGTTTTGGGCCTCGCCGTGATGACGGATTTCGAAGTACATGCCGGGGCGGGTCTGGGCATTGCCCGGCCCCCCTGTGGGGTCATTGGCTAATCCCGAGGTTGCGACGATGTCGCCGGTATCGACCCAGTCGCCGGCCTGTTTGGACAGTGCCTGATTGGCGCCATACAGCGACATATAGCCCTCGCCATGATCGATAATTACTAGCAGCCCCGTGCCGCGCAGCCAGTCGGAAAATACCACGCGCCCTGGATGAATCGCCTGCACCGGGGTTCCCTCGGCAACGGCAAGTGTGACTCCCTGGCGACGCAGGTCGCCCTCGCCGTAGCGAGATCCGAAGCCGCTGAGTACCTCGCCTGCAACAGGCATCTGCAGTTTGCCACGCTGCGCATCGAAGGGAGCATTCCTCATTGCGCTGGGGATGTCTGCAACGGCGCGATTGATCTGTTCAATTAATTCTTGTAGTTGCACCTGATCCATTTCCAGCTGTTCCAATTCTGAGCTGCGTGCGGCGATATCGCTGCGTAATTGGCGCAGGGCAATCTCGCGCTGCTGTTTCGATGCGTTGAGATCTTGCAAACTGGCGCGTAGAGTTTCCTGTTCGGCTTGCAGAGTCGTGGCCTTGAGTGCCAGGTCTTGATTAACAGTTGCTATCTCGTCCAGGATTTTCTGAAACGATGCGATGCTGTCTAGTTGTGCCTCACTAAAGAGCCGATGATAGTGAAGCATGCGTGTTGTTCTGGAAATATCATTCTGGTTTAACAGAAGTTCTATGGTGCTTTGATTGCCCGATAGGTAAGCGGTGCGAATAGCCTGTTCGAGGATTTTACTCTGCGCAGCTTTTTCGCTGTCCAGCGTTTCTGCTTGTCGCGAGAGAGCGCTAATCTCAGATTCTATGTCAGACAGCGCGGATTCAGTTCTGCTAACCGATTGGCTGAGATCCGAGATTTTCAGGTCTGCCCGCTGCAGATTTTCGACCTCGTTGGTCTGAGTAGACCTTGCTGCAACAAGCCAGGATTGAATTTCGTCTATTGCGCTGCCTAGCGCGACAAGCTCCTGCTGCGCAGCATCGGCTTCTGCCGCGAATAGGGAAGAAGAGTTAGACATGCTCGCAGCTACAAAGCCTGCCAGCAGAGCGATCCGGAAAGTTAACATTGAATTGCGCAGTAACTCATTCATCGCAAAAATCGTGCTGCCCATAGAGTTTGCTGACTCGCCTTTTGTCCACTCTTTTTCTACTGTTGCTTCTGTCCGAGAAGAACTTTGCCAGTCATCTCTTCGGGGACAGGCATGTCCAGAAGTGACAGTAATGTGGGTGCGAGGTCCGGCAGGCTGCCCTCACTTATGAACTGCCTACCACTTGGGCCAACATAGACCAGAGGTACGGGGCCGCTGGTATGAGAGGTAAGTGGCTGATTGGTTTCGGGGTCTAGCATCTGCTCGACATTGCCATGGTCGGCGGTGATCAATAGTTCGGCGCCGGTGTCTTCGATGGCGGCTACTATTTGTGCCAGACACTTGTCTACGGCTTCTACGGCCTTTACTGCCGCATCGAAATCCCCCGTGTGCCCAACCATATCGCCATTGGCGTAGTTACAGATGATCGCGTCATATTTCTGTGAGCGAATCGCCCCGACAAGATTATCGGTGAGCTCGAAGGCCGACATTTCGGGCTGCAGGTCGTAGGTCTTCACATCCGGGGATTGAATCAATGTGCGCTCTTCATTATCGAAGGGAGTCTCGCGTCCGCCATTGAAGAAGAATGTCACGTGGGCATACTTCTCGGTCTCGGCGATGCGCAGCTGTGTCTTGTTCTGGTCGGCTAAATATTGGCCGAGTACGTTGTCGAGTTTCTGTGGCGGGTAGGCGCAGCTGGCGGGTATGTCGGCCGCATACTCGGTAAGCGTGACGAAGTCACCAAGTAGCGGCATCGCATCGCGTTGAAAGCCATCGAAGTCATCATCGACGAAGGCGCGGGTTAGTTCGCGCGCGCGGTCTGCTCGAAAATTCATGAACACGACCAGGTCACCATCGGCAACAGTAGCCGAGTCATCGTCTTTCGATCCGACCAGGGTAGCCTGCACAAATTCATCGTCTTCGTCGCGCTGGTAGGCGGCGGCAAGCGCATCACTGACATTATCATATTGATGCTCTGCCTTACTCTGGGTAAGCATGTCGTAGGCTGGCTGTATCCGGTCCCATCGATTGTCTCTGTCCATGGCATAGAAGCGGCCGCAGATAGAAGCGACTCGCCCCTTGTTGGACCCGGTCAGGGTTTTCTCCGCGCGAATCAGAGAAGGAAGTGCGCTGCGCGGTGGCGTGTCACGGCCGTCCAGAAACGCATGCAGATAGATTCTCGGCGCGCCGTTGCGAATGGCGAGCTCTATCATCGCGATAATCTGATCTTCGTGGCTGTGAATGCCGCCGGGAGACATGAGCCCGAATATATGCAGCGCCGAATCCGCCTCGATGGACTTCTTTACGGCACCGGTCAGCACCGGGTTGCTGAAGAATGTCTCTTCCTCTATGTCTTTGTCGATACGGGTCAGGCTCTGGTACACAACCCTGCCCGCGCCCAGATTCATATGGCCTACCTCGGAGTTGCCCATCTGCCCAGCCGGCAGGCCTACAGATTTTCCCGAGGTATCGATGAGGGTGTGGGGCCTGTCCTTCCACAGAGAATCCCACACCGGGCTATCAGCACTGTGAATAGCATTGCTGCTGGTCTCTTCTCTATAGCCCCAGCCATCCAGAATTAGAAGTAGCGCGGTCTTTTTCTTGCCGGTATCGTTATCAAGCATGAGGTGCTTCGGGTTCCTGTTCTAAGCTGCCAATTGGAGCGTATTATTATCCTCGAAAGCGTAAGGCATAGCGAGAAGCTTGCGTCCGGTTGCGTTTCTAGCTGTAGTCATGTCGCCAGCAGGCAACGATGTCTGGCTAGTCGTGCGCAGACCTTCTTAAAGCCACGGGACACGTGTATACTTGCACCCCTTTTTTGCGGCCCTTATCTTATCTGAAGCGTAGCTCAATCGTAGCTCAACTCAGCCCTTCGATAGGTGTCTTATAGAATTTGATAGACAGTTGGGCACGCAGGCCAACCCCGGAATACCGAGTAGACTATGGCGCAATTTCTAGAATTTATTGGCAATCACCTAGTGCTATCCAGCCTATGGTTGGTTGCGTTTGGTGCGATTGTCTTCTACCACCAGCGCACAGGCAGCAAGGGCGTGGGGCCACAGCAGGCGGTAATGCTGATAAACCGAAGCGATGCCATCGTTGTGGATGTGCGGGATAAGAAGGAATTCGAGAGCGGACACATCGTCGATTCGATTCATATTCCCCTGGCAAAGCTGGATCAGCGAGTTACCGAGCTCAAGAAATATCAGGATAAACCGGTCATCGTTGTCTGTAAGCTTGGGCAGCATTCCGGCGATGCGGCGAAGAAGATTCAGGCGGCGGGGCATGAACAGGTGTTCAAGCTCTCCGGGGGCGTGACCGAATGGAAGGCACAGTCGATGCCTCTCATTGTCTAAGAGCCCTGAAATTGCAGTATAACTACCACTAAATAAATCGTTAAAATATAGGATTGAACATGGCAGAGAATGAAGGCAACACCCAAGAAACCGCGGCAGCCGAGCAGCCTGCGGGTCCACAATTCGCCTTGCAGCGCATCTATTTGAAGGATTCATCTTTCGAGTCACCGGGCAGCCCGGCAGTCTTCCAGGGCGAATGGCAGCCGAAGATTAACTTCGATATCAAGACCCGAAACACCAAGATGCAGAACGATCTGTTTGAAGTGGTATTGGTGCTAACCGTTGAGGCTACTCAAGAAGATAAGCCGGCATTCGTAGTCGAAGTGCATCAGGCAGGCGTATTCACAGCCAAGGATTTCGAAGAAGTGCAGCTAGAGCAGCTTCTGGCCACTATTTGCCCAAACATCCTGTTCCCTTACGCGCGCGAGGTTATAGACTCCCTAGTAGTGAAGGGCAGCTTTCCTGCGCTGATGTTGGCGCCAATTAACTTCGAGGCGCTCTACGCGCAGCAGAAGCAGGCACTGCAGGACGCCGCCGCGGGTGACGACGCTCCAGCGGCGCCCGAGGTAGTTAACTAGGCCGGCTATGTACCTGTAGCGAAGCCTAGCTGACGCCAGGCTTCGTAGACCACGACAGCCGTCGCATTGGAGAGATTCAGGCTACGGCTTTCGGGCAACATGGGGATGCGCAGCAACTGCTCAGCCCCCAGCTGCTCTCTGATAGCGTCAGGTAAGCCGCGGGTCTCCGGCCCGAACACCAGAAAATCACCTGCCTCGAACCGAGCTTCGTTATAGTCCGCCGTTGCCTTGGTGCTGATCCCGAATAGCCGACCCTCTCCATGCTTGCCCATGAAGTCCTGCCAGCCATCATATTGTGAAATGTCGGCATATTCGTGGTAGTCGAGGCCGGCTCGTCGCATTCTCTTGTCATCTAGCTCGAATCCGAAGGGTTTGATCAGATGCAGGTGTGAACCTGTATTTGCAGCTAAACGGATAATATTTCCCGTATTTGGGGGTATTTCGGGCTCAAAAAGTACGATATTGATCAAAAATTCACCAGTTTGGTAGGCAGTGTTCACTTCCCGCAGCATTAAAGGCGAGAAAATTGGATTTGTGGGCTAGTAGAATCTTTCCCGCTTTTTGCCCAAGCTTTTATCAGTCAGAAGCTACTTCTTCCCAAGCCTATTCATATTATCCCTAGTTTATCCCACTGATTAGAGCATTTTGTTCTAGAATTTAGTGGCTTAAACGATTTTCCTGTATTGCTTCCTTAAACTTTTGGACGCGTTTGCGTGCAAGACGGGATTTTTAGCCTCTGAAACAAAGCAAAGTCTTGGAATTCACGGGCTTCAGGGCGATTGGTAGCGGCAGTGGTCTGGCCGCAAAATAGTAAGGGCGATAATGCAATTTTTTAAGAAGAAAGCAAAGTCCAGCAGCCGAGTCGGATTGGTCGTCAGTTCCGATCAGCTCGCTGTCGCCCATATGGGGGAGCGCAATGGCGCCCCGTATCGGATTGCTTGCGAGCGCGTGGCTCTGCAGTCCGAGAAGGATGCAGACAAGGCGCTGGCTAAGATCGTCAAGACCATGGAAGTCGAGGGAAAGCAGTGCAGCTATGTGCTGAACCGCAAGGACTACAACCTGCATCTGGTAGAGGCGCCAGAGGTAGAGGAGAGCGAGTTGCGAGCGGCAGTGCGCTGGAAGATTAAAGATCTATTGGATATGAAGTTGGGCGACGCCGCGATAGATGCATTTAAGGTGCCGGGGGATGCTTACCGTGGTCGCGGCATGCTTTCAGGTAATTTAATCTTTAACCGGCAGGACAGTGGCGCTCCCGATGGGCCTTTCACGACTGGTACAACAGAGATAAGTATTGGCTTGTCTGCTGCTGACTCGGACACTGCGGCCATCAAGCTGGACACCAATATCGGTGCACCGCCAGACATTGAGGATGATGTTGCCTTAATAGGCACAGAAGAGTTTCGCTACGGCAGGCTCAGACTGCTTGACTCCTATGCCCCTGAAACTGAGCCATTAGGGATAGGAGTGCTAGCGGAGTATTGGAACGGTTCGGAATTTATACTGAATACAGATGATAGCTGCACCACTCTGCCATTTTCTTTTACACCGTTAGCTACGGCTAGACTGCTAAGCGTGGTGCCAGACAGTGCCTTGGCGCCGCTGGAAGGCAGCCCTATTGCAACCGATGATGTTGCGATTGAGGGTGGGGCTGGAACGGACTTTAAGATTACTCTGTCTGGAGGTGAGACGGTTGCCAATGACATAGGAAGTGTCGATGAGAATGATGCTAACGAAGTGTTGTCGGATTCAGATAGGCCATTTATTGCGGGCCCGCCAACGGGTGAGACAGTGGGCAGCGTCATCCTGGAGTTAGATCTCGATGGTATATTTGATTTCCTTAAATACGATTGGCGTGGGGGTGTGCCTGAACCTGGCGCTACTGCACTGGACATTTTGTACGATGACGTGCCGGAAGAAGCGAGTGGGGAATATAATGACAACCCCCGTGCCATTATCGAGTTCGGCAGCTACCGAGGCCACGATAGAGTGATTAATTGGCAGGAAATATACATAGGTCCGACCCCATAGAAGAGTAGAGTATCTTCTACCAGGTCGCCAACAGCCGATCAGTTGGCTGGCGACTCAGCCTCATCCTGAACTGTACCCAGCTCTTTAATCTTGCGCGTTAGCGTATTTCGACCCCAGCCTAGCAGGTTCGCTGCGTCTCGCCTGCGCCCGGCCGTATGTTTAAGCGCAATATCGATCATGGTGCGCTCGAACATCGGCGTAGCCTGATTTAGGATGCCCACATTGCCCAGGCTTAGTTGCTGGTCTGCCCATTGGTGCAATCCGCCAGTCCAGTCATCGCTTTGATTGACCGTGGTTTCCTGTGTCGCAAACTCGGGAGGCAGGTCGGTCATATAGACTTCACGGCTAGATGCCATGACGGTTATCCAACGACAGAAATTTTCCAGCTGGCGAACATTGCCAGGCCAGCTTAGTCCGGTGAGGTATTTCTCTGTTTCCGGGCGCAGTGTCTTCGCTTCTACATCCAGTTCCTTCGCGGCTGTTTGCAGAAAATAACTGGCAAGTTTTGGAATGTCTTCGCGTCTGTCGCTTAGGCGCGGAATATGGATGCGGATGACATTCAGGCGATGGAACAGGTCTTCGCGAAACTCATGCTGTTCAACAAGCTTCTCCAGATCCTGGTGCGTCGCCGCGATGATTCTTACATCGACCTTGATGGAGGTGTGTCCGCCAACACGATAGAACTCGCCGTCGGACAGTACGCGCAACAGGCGTGTCTGCGTCTCCGCTGGCATGTCGCCGATCTCATCCAGAAACAGGGTGCCGCCATCGGCCTGCTCGAAGCGTCCGGTGCGCTGGGAGGTGGCTCCGGTAAACGCGCCTTTCTCGTGGCCGAATAATTCTGACTCGATTAACTCTTTCGGTATCGCCGCCACATTCAGTGGCACGAAGGTCTTTCCGCTGCGCGGACTATGCTGATGCAGTGCGCGTGCTACCAGCTCCTTGCCGGTGCCGGATTCGCCATTGATTAGCACGGAGATGTTCGACTGTGAGAGCCTGCCTATGGCGCGAAAGACTTCCTGCATTGCCGGCGCCTCGCCGATGATCTCCTGCTGTTTAACGATTTCGGCATCGCTGGTTTCTTTGCTCTGCTCGCGGGCATGTTCCAGCGCGCGAGTTGTCATAGCGATCGCATCTTCGATATCGAAGGGCTTGGGTAGGTACTCGAAGGCGCCGCGACTATAGGATGAAACGGCACTATCGAGATCGGAATGTGCTGTCATGATGATTACTGGTAGCTTTGGGTGTTGCTCCTGTATCGTCGAGAGCAGATCCAGCCCGCTGATGCCTGGCATGCGGATATCACTGATTATCGCGTCGGGTAATTCCTGCTCGAGTCTATGCAACAGGTCATTGCCGTTCTCAAAGGATTCGGTATGCAGGCCAGTCTTGCCCAGAGATTTTTCCAGTACCCAACGGATGGATCGATCGTCATCCAGAATCCAGACAGAATTGTTCGAGTTCATAAATCAGTACCTTTTGCAGCAGTAGGCTTGCGCCCGAAAATAGTCGAATTCTAAAAATACGCGTTCTGCGTTGCTGTTAAGTCCCAGCCGGTGCTATGGGCAGAATCACCGTAAAACAAGTTGCGCCGGGTCTGCTCTCGCACTCTATGACCCCCTTATGCTGGTTGACGATCGAATGCGTGATCGACAGTCCCAGGCCGGTACCCTCGGCACGGCCGCTAATCATAGGGTAGAAAATCGAATCGATCATTTCGAGCTTGATGCCGGGGCCGTTATCGATAATCTTTATACTGGCTGCTAATCTGTGAAACTTGGCGCCTATGGTCGCATTTCGAATAATGCGGGTGCGCAGATAGATGCGGCCAAGATTATGTTCTACCTCGGGGCTGAACAGGGCCTGCATCGCGTTTCGCACGATATTCAACATCGCCTGAATCAGCTGCGATGAATCTGCTAATACAGTTGGTATGCTGGGGTCATAGTCTCGAATTAATTCGATGCCGTTACCACTTATCTCTGCCTCTACCAGATTGCGCACTCGCTCCATAACCTCATGGAGATTGACTGGCGCCATCTTTAGGGGCTGGCGAGAGCCAACCAGCCGGTCTACGAGTTTGTGCAGGCGGTCTGCTTCCTCAATGATTACATTGGTATAGTCGCTCAGCTCTGCGTTATTGAGTTCCGCTGCCAGCAACTGGGCGGCACCACGAATACCCCCCAGGGGATTCTTTATCTCATGAGCTAGGCCGCGAACTAATTCTCTTGTGGTCGCGTGTGTGCTGTTCAGCGACTCTTCGCGACTTATCCGATACGAATGCTCAAGAGACGTTATCTCTAACAGAGCCCTGCGCTCGCCGTTCTCTTCGAAGGGCGTTATCGTGTAGTCGACGTCTACAGACTTGCCGTGCATCAGCTTTAGCTGGGCCTGCCGCTTGGTAAAGCTGTTGCTGTTGGCCAGGGCTGTCTGCATCTCACCAATATCTTCGGCTGCTTTTATGAACACATCGCCGATGAAGAGCATATTGGCTTTGCGTACGCTGATCTCCAGCAAATTCTCGGCAGCTATATTCAGATAGAGCAGGCGCAAGTCCTTATCCAGCATCACGACACCTGTCTTCAGGTTGTCCAGTAATCGCTTGTGCACATTGTCCTTGGTCACTGTTGCTACTTCTCTATCGATGGTCTCGCAGCGGTTTTGCTGGGCATCAGCCCTGCAGCTCTTTTCATGGAGCAGGAGATTTACCTACCCGACCGCGAAAGCTTGTCTCTACATGCTATGCAATAAGTAAACCAAGAGAAGCAATAGTGGTGAAGATCACTGTTTACGGGGCTTATCCAGGGTTTTGGAGCAGCAGTCCCGGCTGCGGAAGTTAATTATGCACCATAATAGTGCGTATGCCGATGAGCTGCAATAATAAGGGACACAAAAAAGCCCGGTCAATGACCGGGCTTCTGGGTAAAGCTAAGCTGAATACTATGCAAGGCCTTCTTTAGTGGTCTTGATAATAGCCGCTGCGACCTTGTAGGGGTCAGCGTTCGAGGCTGTACGACGGTCTTCCAGACGTCCTTTCCAGCCATCTTCAACAGTACCGATTGGGATGCGAATCGAAGCGCCACGATCGGATACGCCGTAGCTGAACTCATCGATAGACTGTGTTTCGTGCAGGCCAGTCAAGCGATGCTCGTTGTTGGCGCCATAGACGCTGATGTGACGGTCGATGTTCTTACCGAAGGCTTCGCAGATCTTGGTGAAGATAGATTCGTCGCCATTCTCACGCATTACGCCATTGGAGAAGTTGGCGTGCATACCAGAACCGTTCCAATCTAGATCTCTGCCCAAAGGCTTGGGCTCGTAATTAATAGCCAGACCATAACGCTCCGCTGTGCGCTCTAAAAGGTATCTTGCGATCCATGTTTCATCGCCAGCCTGCTTCGCGCCCTTGGAGAATATTTGGAATTCCCACTGGCCAGCTGCTACTTCTGCGTTGATGCCTTCGAAATTGAGACCGGCTTCAAGACATAGATCCATATGATCTTCGATCACTTCGCGACCGAACGCATTCTGTGCGCCAACCGAGCAGTAATAGGGGCCTTGAGGGCCAGGGTAACCGCCAGGAGGAAAGCCGGGAGGAAGATTGGTCTTTATGTCCCAGAGGAAATATTCCTGTTCGAAACCGAACCAGAAGTCCTCGTCGTCATCGTCGATAGTGGCACGGCCATTCGATACGTGTGGTGTGCCGTCGGCATTCAATACCTCGGTCATTACCAGGTAGGCGTTTGCGCGATCGGGGTCTGGATAGATGGCAACAGGTTTGAGCAGGCAGTCAGAATCGTCGCCTGAGGCTTGCTGGGTTGAGCTGCCGTCGAATGACCACATTGGGCACTCTTCGAGGGTGCCGCCAAAATCCTTGCGTACTTGAGTCTTGCTGCGCAGTGTTTGAGTTGGCTGATAACCGTCAAGCCAGATGTATTCTAATTTAGATTTCATTTTCTATCCCTTCTCCTAATCGCTATCGACTATTTGATAATGTGTGACTTGTGCTCTTTTTCTTGCCCCCTCGGCTTAGGGCTAACTGCTTTGTGCCGACACGGCGAAGCTGAGAGAGCCTATCAGCTTTTGCTGTTTCTTTAGCAATTCCCTGCGACTAAATATGCGCTGCGTAATCAGCTATACTTCCGCGGCTTGCCTTGTGTGCTAGGGGAGGAGCAAAATATATGCCATTACTGGCATCGCTGCAAAGCCCTATTTTACTAGGCTAGCGAGTTGCGGCTCAAATAGATCGCACCACAACTGTGCATAAAAAAATATAATGCACAGATATGGTGCAAAAGTATGTTATTCCTTGATTGTTACGCCCTCAAGCTACCGTTGTTGTTGCGCGCTGCACTATTTGGGCAACAAATAAAGCCTTCAAAAGAGTTGATAAAGACAAGATGCTATTCCTCATCAAGCTTTTTCCCGAAATTACGATCAAGAGCCGCCCCGTGCGCAGGCGATTTATTCGTCAGCTGCGTAAAAACATAAGAGCTGTGATCGTTGAACTCGACCCCGGGATTACGGTTGCTGGGGAGTGGGACAATCTAGAGGTCGAAACCTCGACCGATGATGCCCAACTAGTGGCGCAAATCAGTGAACGGCTAGCCTGCACGCCGGGAATCGCGAAGTTTCTGGAAGTGGATAAGCATCCTCTTGGAGATCTGGATTTCATATTGGATCTGGCGCTGCAGTACTACCGCGGGAAATTACAGGGTAAGACATTCGCCGTGCGCTGTAAGCGCACGGGCAAGCAAACTTTCCAGTCTACCGATGTCGAGCGCTATGTAGGCGCAGGCCTCAACAATCAGACCGAGGCCGCCGGGGTGAGACTAAAAAACCCGGATGTCACCGTTCTGATAGAGGTACGGCACGATTCGGTATTCATGGTGAGGGATCAGAAGAACGGCATGGGTGGCTTTCCCCTGGGTTGCCAGGATTCGGTGCTATCTCTTATATCTGGAGGTTTCGATTCTTCGGTTTCCAGCTATCTGTGCATCAAGCGTGGTTTGCAGACCCATTACTGCTTCTTCAACCTTGGCGGCAGGGCACACGAATTAGCGGTCAAAGAGGTGGCTCTCTTTCTGTGGATGAAATATCACGCCTCCCATAGAGTGAAATTCATCTCCGTACCCTTCGAGGGTGTGGTCGAGGAGGTCCTGAACAATGTGGATAATGCGCACATGGGTGTTGTCCTGAAGCGCATTATGTTGCGCGCCGCCGAGAAGTTGGCGCAAGGCCTTCATATCGAAGCGCTAGTAACCGGAGAGAGTGTGGCGCAGGTGTCCAGCCAGACCCTGGCGAATCTTTCTGTTATCGATAGGGTGACTGACTGCCTGGTGCTGCGGCCGCTGGCAACCTCTGACAAGCAGGAGATTATCGACATCGCCCGTGCGATTGGCACCGAGGAGTTTTCCAAGGATATTCCCGAATATTGTGCGGTTATCTCGAATAAGCCAACCACCCGTGCCAAGCTGGAGCGGGTCGAGTGGGAGGAGAGTAAATTCGATATGGCGGTGCTGGATACGGCGCTGGAAAATGCAAGACATCAGCTTATCAGCGAGCTAGTGGATGACCTTGGCGCAGAAGCTGCTCAGGTAAAGATCGTATCGACGCTAGATAGCGATAGCACCGTAATCGATATTCGTCACCCCGACGAAGTCGATATTAGGCCGTTTCCTCTGACTGGGGAGGCCCTGAAGGCCGAATTCCTGAACATTCCGTTCTACAAGCTTAGAAGCAGCTTTACCGACCTGAATAAAGACAAGCGTTATCTGCTGTATTGTGGCAAGGGTATGATGAGCCGCCTCCATGCCGCTAATCTGGTCGATGAGGGCTTTGGCAATGTCGCGGTACTTGAACTGAAAAGCGCCTCAAAGCAGTAGAATTGGCAGTAATAGGCCTGTTCTAAAATCAAATAAATCCCCGAGATTACTAATCTTTCCCTGCTGTCTCGTGTATACTCGCCGCCTTTTGTGCGGCTGCTCGCCAAGGTGAGATTCGTGCTGCATCTCTCGTCTTTCTTAAGGGCTACGGGCTTCGGGTGACGGGTAAAATTTATTTAGTAAAACATTGGCGGAACTACTGTGATTGAGAAGATTCGAAATATTGCGATTATCGCGCACGTTGACCATGGCAAGACGACTCTGGTCGACAAGTTGCTGCATCAATCGGGGACCCTCGAGTCTCGCGGCCAGAGTGTCGAACGTGTCATGGATTCCAATGATCAGGAGCGTGAGCGCGGCATCACGATTCTTGCCAAGAATACGGCGATTAACTGGAATGGTTACCACATCAATATCGTGGATACTCCGGGGCACGCCGACTTTGGTGGCGAGGTCGAGCGGGTGCTATCTATGGTCGACAGCGTACTCCTTCTAGTCGATGCAGTTGACGGGCCGATGCCACAGACTCGCTTTGTAACACAGAAGGCTTTCGCCCAGGGCCTTAACCCAATCGTAGTTATCAACAAGATAGACCGTGACGGCGCCAGACCCGACTGGGTAGTCAACGAAGTGTTCGATCTCTTCGACAAGTTGGGTGCAACAGATGAGCAGTTAGATTTTCCTATAATCTATGCGTCGGCCCTGGACGGAATTGCGGGCCACGAGATGGATCAGATGGCAACGGACATGGAGCCGCTGTTTGAGACAGTCATCGAGAAAGTACCGCCACCTGATGTGGTTATTGACGCACCATTCAAGATGCAGATTAGTGCCCTGGACTACAACAGCTATGTAGGCGTGATTGGTGTTGGCAGGGTGACAGCTGGCAAGGCGCACACCAACCAACAGGTAATCATCATCGATCGCGAAGGAAATTCTCGTAAGGGAAAGATTCTCCAGGTTAAGAGTCATCTGGGTCTGGAGCGTATCGATGTGGCCGAGGCGCAGGCCGGAGAGATTGTTTGTATTTCCGGCATCGATAAGCTGAATATTTCTGACACACTATGCGATCCAGATCATCCCGATCCGATGCCGCCACTGTCTGTGGATGAGCCGACAATCAGCATGACGTTTCAAGTGAACGACTCACCATTTGCCGGGCGCGAGGGAAAATACATCACCACGCGTCAGATCAGGGATCGCCTCGAGAGAGAGTTACTCTATAACGTAGCGCTGCGCGTAGAGCAGGGTGAGACGCCGGATAAGTACAAGGTCTCGGGTCGTGGAGAATTGCATCTGTCAGTGTTGATCGAAAGCATGCGTCGCGAAGGGTTTGAGCTAGCGGTGTCCAGACCAGAAGTTATTCTTCATGAAGAAGACGGCGTATTAAAAGAGCCTGTCGAGTCACTGGTCATTGATTGTGATGATCAACATCAGGGCTCGGTAATGGAAGAGCTGGGTCACAGACGTGCGGACCTGCAAGACATGCTTCCGGACGGCAAGGGCCGAGTGCGCCTGCAGTTTTTGATTCCTACCCGTGGATTGATTGGCTTTCGCTCTATGTTCCTAAGTATGACTTCGGGCTCTGGCTTGATGACTCATGTATTCGATCATTACGGCGACTACAAAGACATGGAACTGGCTGCACGCTCCAGAGGAGTATTGGTGTCCATGGTGAAGGGTAAGGTGCTTGGCTTCTCGCTATTCAACCTGCAGGAGCGTGGCAAACTATTCGTGGGACCGAACGTAGAAACCTACGAAGGCATGATTATTGGCTTGCACAGTCGCGAGAATGATCTGGCAGTTAACCCAATTAAAGGCAAGCAGCTGACCAATGTTCGTGCCTCGGGAACCGATGAAAACATTGTTCTAACCCCGCCAACTACACACACGCTAGAGCAGGCCATGGAGTTCATTGCCGATGACGAGCTCGTCGAGGTAACTCCAGAGAATATCCGACTGCGCAAGAAATTGCTTACTGAAAATGAGCGCAAGCGACATAGCCGCGGATCTGCCGCCAGAGGCTAGCGTAGCGAGGCTGGCTGGCCTAACATAGGGTTTTGCACCCTCAGCGAAGAGGGTGCTGTAATCATCTAGTTAGCTTTAGGTTATCGCCATGCAGATACTCTATCCCGAACTCAAGCCCTATCAGCGCCACCAGCTTAAAGTCTCCGATCAGCATGAGCTGTATGTCGATGAGGCTGGGAATGTCGACGGCATCCCCGTCTTGTTTGTGCACGGGGGCCCGGGCGGTGCCTGCGATGCAAGTTCCCGCCGCTTCTATGACCCAGCTGTCTATCGCATTATCACCTTCGATCAGCGCGGCTGTGGCCGCTCCACGCCCCATGGCGAACTCGGCAATAACACAACTCAAGATCTAATCGCCGACATGGAGAAAATACGCGAGTTTCTTCAGGTAGAAAAATGGGTGCTGTTTGGTGGTTCTTGGGGTTCAACATTGAGTCTGCTGTACGCACAGTTCCACCCTTCGCGAGTACTCGCCCTCATCCTGCGCGGGATCTTCTTGTGCAGGCAGTGCGATATTGACTGGCTTTATAAGGATGGTGCGCGGAGAATCTTCCCTGACTATTGGGAAGAGTTCGAGAGTCATATTCCCGAATCAGAACGCGGCGACCTACTGCAGGCTTATCATGACAGGCTGACCGGTGATGATGAACTCGCACGGATGGCGGCTGCGAAGCACTGGTCGGCATGGGAGGGTAATTGTTCTAAGTTACGACCCAGTCCCGAGGCGCTAGCTAGCTTTACAAAACCCCACAATGCTCTAGCCCTATCTCGTATCGAGATTCACTATTTCATGAACAAGGGTTTTATTGACGAGAATCTCATTCTAGAAAATCTGCAGCTGATTGCTGACATACCGGGTCGAATTGTCCACGGCCGCTATGATATGGTCTGCCCCCTCGACAACGCACTGGCCTTGCATCAGCAGTGGCCCACAGCGGAACTCCATATCGTTCGTGAATCTGGACACTCCGCGTCAGAGCCCGGCACTGTAGATGCGCTGATACGTGCAACGCAAGACATCGCCAAGAAACTCGAGCGAGAGAGTTGAGAGAAGCTTGAGAGAGGCTTGAGAAAAATTAACTGACTCGCAAAAAAACAGGCGGGCAGGGGAAGCATGTGATCGCTCTTATTCAACGCGTCAACTGGGCGCAGGTTCATATCGAAGGCTCTCTGCATGCCGATATTGGGCAGGGCCTACTCGCGTTAATTGGCATCGAGAAAGACGACGATGACAGGCTCGCTCAGAAGTTACTGGATAAGATTCTGGCCTACCGAATCTTCGGCGACAACGATGGCAAGATGAATCTCGATCTTAAAGACATAGGCGGGGACCTAATGCTCGTGTCGCAATTTACGCTTGCCGCCGAGACCGAGAAGGGTCTACGCCCAGGCTTCTCTACTGCAAAACCCCCGGCTGAGGCCGAATTGATTTACGATAACTTGCTGCGCTGCGCGAAAGATCAGTATGAGTTCGTTGAGTCGGGTAAGTTTGCTGCGGACATGCAGGTTAGTCTAGAGAACGATGGGCCAGTTACGTTTATTCTTAAGGTTTGAACTGGGTGCTTGTAAGTAATTCTTTGGCACCTAACCTACTTTCTAAGTGCTTCCCACCAAAGGTTCTTTGGCAAGTAGCTTAAGTCAAATACTTCGCCTATCAACGGACTTGCAAGATTGACATTCTTTTTCGCAGCCTCTTTAGTGGTGCGAATTATGGGCTCATCCCAAGGGTGAATAGACAGGTCAAATTTAGACCAGTGAATAGGGAAAAGGATATTGGCTTTTAAATCGATGCTGGCCTGAACGGTTTCATTGGGAAACATATGTACTTTAGACCACTGGGCATTGTAAGCACCGTTTTCAATAAAGGCTATATCAAACGGACCGTATTGCTCACCTAGCGCCTTAAATGTTTCTGAATAACCCCCATCGCCACTGAAGTAGACTTTTACTTGTTCTGACGAGATTATCCATGAGCCCCACAAAGTTGAGTTTCCTTTTCCCGGCGCGCGCCCGCTAAAATGCTGGGCAGGTGTTAGGGTAAATTCAACATTCTTGTAGTTTTCCCTGTCATGCCAATCAAGCTCGCTAATCTTATTGGCATCAACACCCCACTTTACCAGATGAGCTTTCACTCCCAGAGGGACAAAAAAATGATCAACGATTTCTGCAAGGTCTTTGATCGCAGCGGAATCAAGATGGTCATAGTGATCATGAGAAATTGTGACAACATTAATTTTTGGCAAGTCATCGATGCTGGTTGGGTTCTCATACGTAAAAGGTTTGCCGAAAATAGGCAGGGGAGAGGCTCTGTTGAAAACGGGGTCTGTCATCACAATCAAGCCGGCGGTATTCATTAATAGTGTGGAGTGCCCGAGCCAAACGAATTTACCGTCGGTTAATGAATCTCCCTGAAATTTGATCGTTGGAATAGCGGTTAAAGGATTCTTGCCTTCAGGAGGGGATAAGAAGCTCATTATTGTTGAGCCGTTCTCGGGAGAGTTCGAAAATGATGATGAGTTGTCATAGTCTGACTCTATATTTTTGAATCTTCCATTAGCAAAATTTTCTGAGCTTTCAATAGTTCTATTGCTTTCTTGGTTCGGGGAGGCGCCAAAAACAGGTGAGAGATTGAGAAAAGAATAGATCAGAAAGATAAGAATGAATAAAGCGTAAACTAGATATTTAACTAAGGCAGGTATGTTGTAAAAAAAATCCAAAATGAGTCTCATGTGCTTAGCTGGCGGCAACCCTTAACGCTATAAATTTTGTAAGCTGCCTTCCTGTCGATTCAGAAAAATGCCCATTAATCGGATCGATTCGGGGGGAATTCCTTAGTCTTCTGCGTCCACTTCGTCACATGTTTGGCGCTTCTCCACCATGCGTCCGGCAATTATCCCTACCTCAAATAGCAGCCACATCGGTATTGCCAACATCGACTGAGTGAACGGGTCGGAGGGTGTCAGTAGCATGCCGACGATGAAGCAACCGACGATCACATAGGGTCTCTTCTCGGCAAGCGAGTCTGGCTCTGCAATGCCTGCCCAGATCAGTATAAACACGGCTATGGGTACCTCAAAGGCGATGCCGAATGCGAGGAATATGGTTAGGGCGAAACTGAGCACGCTGTTGATATCCGGTGATACGGATATGCCCTCGGGTGCGACCGATATGAAGAATGCAAAGGCAAAAGGGAATAGCACATAGCGGGCGAAGGCAATGCCACCGTAGAAAAGCAACACGCTAGAGATAAAAAGCGGTATGGCAACAGTCTTCTCGTTCTTGTACAGCCCGGGAGCTATGAATGACCACAGCTGGTACAGCACATAGGGTGCCGCAAGAAGAAACGAGACATAGAAGGTAAGCTTGAATGGCGCGAAGAAGGGCGAGGTCGGGTCGATTGCAATCATCGTGGACCCTTCCGGCAATGCTTCGATTAGAGGATTGACGACATAGGTGTAGATATCATTCGAGAAGGAAAAGAGAATGAGAAATATTACGATGATCGCAATGACGCTCCGAAGAATACGATCTCGAAGTTCGACCAGATGATCGATGAGTGTCAATTCTTTGTGTTCGTCAGCTGATGTCATTATCTTTGGTGGATTCTGCAGAGTCTTCTGAATTGGCTAACTTGGGGTTCTTACCACCGCTGTAGATTTGCTTGGTTACTTCATCAACCTGATTGCTTACGTCTTTTAATTCATCGCTAAGCGATTTGTCATTCTTGGCTAGAGATTCTACGGCAGCGCTTTCCTCATCGCTGTCTTTTTTGGCATCGTCACTCGTTGCCTTGGAGGCGCCAGGGTCGAAATTGGCAGAGTTTACGATGTTGTTGACTGAATTTTCCGTATCTTTTGCCATGCCTTCGATATTGGTCTTGGCGTCTTCGATCTCTGCCATAACAGTTTCATTGTGGAGCTGGCGACGTATTTCGTCGGCGTTCAATTCTCTTTCTATTTCGTTCTTAACTTTATAGAAGCTGCGACGAAATCTGCCTACCCAAAGGCCAGTCGTTCGCACGGCGCCGGGCAGGCGCTCTGGGCCCAGCACTAGCAGCGCAATTATAAATATCAGCAGAACTTCGAAAGAACCGATGTTAAACATAAGGCATAACCGGATTCACAGGGAGCGCCTGCGAGTAGAGAAGTGATGCTAGTGGCATCCGAAAACGTTGCGGTAAACTACTTACTTGGTTTCAACTTTTTCGGCAGTGGAATCTATGGTCTCTCCATTGACGCCATCATCGGTTTCCGAAGGTTGCTCTTCTTCGTCTTCCTTAATTGCAGTCTTAAAGCCTTTCAAGGCGCCGCCAAGATCTGTGCCCAAGTTCTTAAGTCGCTTAGTACCAAAAAGCATGACTACGATTAATAGAATAATCAGTAGTTGCCAAATTCCAATTCCACCCATGATAAACCTCCAAATCTGATGTGCAATTTACTGCGCATCGGTAACTAGTTTTGTCGCGAAGCCTTTTCTTCAAGGCCGGATATGTTAAATCGATCTTCTAATTCCGCCAACACTTGCTGGGGAGTCAAATCAAGATGGCTCAGCATGACCATCGTGTGAAACCATAAATCTGCAGTCTCGTTAATAAGCGCCTGCTGGCTCGATGCGTTCTGCGCGTCGCAGTCTTTGGCGGCCAAGATGGTTTCGGTTGCTTCCTCGCCTACCTTTTCCAGAATTTTATTTAGGCCCTTCTCATGCAGGCTGGCCACATAGGACTCACCGCTGGAAGACTTCTTTCGCTGTTCTAAAATTGTAGCTAACTGTTCTAGAACGTCACCCATGTTAAGTACGTCACTCATGTTAGGTACGTCACCGATTCAACTAGTCTTGTATAGCTGGTCTGGTTCAACCAATACTGGATCAATCGACTCCCAGCTTTCATTAGTCAACTTCTTATAGAAACAGCTCTCTCGCCCTGTGTGGCAGGCGATACCACCAAGCTGTTCAACTCGGTAGCACAGTGAGTCATTGTCGCAATCGAGCAGAACTTCTACAAGCTTCTGCACCATGCCTGATTCTTCGCCCTTCCTCCACAGCTTGGACCTTGAGCGCGACCAGTATACCGCACGGCCCTCGGAAACGGTTGTTTTCAGTGCCTCTCGATTGACCCAAGCCTGCGTTAGAACCCGCCCGGAGCCTGCATCCTGCGTGATTACGGGCACCAGGCCCTGTTCGTTCCATTGAATCTGATCGAGATAGGAAGGCATCGGCTAAGTATGCAGTCTCACCGTCTAAAACACAAAAGGTAAACACCCGCCAAGGCTAGGAATGCCGTGGCAAGCGGCAGGTTTGTCAGGCCTGTCTGGATACCCGGAACGAGGCTAAGTGCCGAGGTAATGAGCAATGAGCCGCCCAGGAAACGGAATTTCCTGCTTTGACGGCTTGCGTTCTCCTGCAGCTGTCTCTGTTGAAGTTGCAGTGCCTCGTTTATCTCACCTAGCCGCTTGCTCTGTGTTGCAGCGTCGATAAACAGCTGTGGCAGCTCGGGCAGTTGATCGATCCAGTTCGGGATGTTCTCCTGGATTCTTCCCATCAGCGTGAAGGGGTTAAGGCGCTTCTTGTTCCAATTCTCAAAATAGGGAAGGGCAGTTTGCCAAAGATCCAGATCCGGATAGAGCTGCCTGCCCAGACCCTCGACATTTAATAGTGTCTTCTGCAATAGAACCAAGGAGGGCTGCACTTCCATATCGAAGCGACTTGCGGTGCGAAAAAGTTGGATCAGCAAGTTTGCAAATGAAATCTCTTTCAGAGGCTTCTCGAATATTGGTTCGCAGACACTGCGAATTGCGGATTCGAATTCATGGATTTTTGTATTCTGCGGAACCCAGCCGCAGGCGATATGTAGCTCGGCAACTTTTCTGTATTGCCGCTTAAAGATAGCGAGCAGGTTCTTCGCCAAATATTCCAGGTCGTCCTGGCTTAGAGAGCCGATTATGGCGCAGTCGATCGCGATGTACTTCGGCTGTTCGGGCGTCTCATAAGAAACGAAGATATTTCCCGGATGCATGTCGGCATGGAAGAAGTTGTGATCGAACACCTGGGTGAAGAAAATATCGACGCCGGTCTCGGCAAGTTTCTTAAGATCTGTATTCTGTGCGTTGAGGGCATCGACATCGGCGACGGGGATACCGTGAATGCGTTCCATGACCATCAAGTTCTTGCTGCAAAAATCCCAATAGACCTTCGGCACATACAGTACGGGAGAGTTTTCAAAGTTTCTCTTTAGCTGCGAAGTGTTTGCCGCTTCTGCGAGCAGGTCTAGTTCGTCATGAATGATTTGCTCATAGTCATTAACCACCTCGACCGGGTGCAGTCGCTTGCCAATGTCTGTGCGTGTTTCAATCAGAGCGGCGATCCATTTTAATAGTTTGAGATCGGCACTTACTACTTCTTCGATTCCAGGGCGGGTGACCTTGATGACGACTTCTTCGCCGGTCTTCAGCGTGGCCTTGTGCACCTGCGCCACCGATGCCGAGGCAAAGGGTTGGCTATCGAGGTCGCTAAAAATCGTATCGGGACTCACGCCAAGCGAGCTTTGAACCAGCTCATGAATGGAGGGAGATGCAAAAGGTGGCACATTATCCTGAAGAGACTGCAGCTCATCGGCGAGCTCGGTGTCGAGAAAGTCTCTGCGGGTAGAAAGCAGTTGGCCAAACTTAATATAGATGGGCCCTAGCTCTTCCATCGCCATGCGCAGGCGCGCATTTCTATGTGTGGTGCCATGGGAGCTGAACATCCATGCCAGACGATAGGGCAGCAAGATCAGGCCTAGTCCTCTGGCCCCGGGCTGGCCGAGCATAAACTCATCGAGACGATACTTCGCGATGACGTTGAGTACTCTATTGAGTCGAGGAAGATGTGACACGATCGGCGGCTTGGGCTCTGCTTGATTTGAGGGCTTGCAAAGATACCACCACAGGCCAGCGCTAACAAGCTCGAAGCCTCGGTTAAGCATTTGTTTTTAGTGGGTTATTTAGCCTGAGGAAGCAGAGCGAGACGGCGCTGCAACAGTTCGGTTTTGGCCTCTAGTCGGTCTATACCCAGGCGCAGATGGTCAAGTCGGTTGGAGAAGCTGTCAACTTCCAGGGCAGTTGGGACCAGGCGCGCTTCCTCGCTTAGGTAGTCACGCACATTTCTGCGTATGCTGCCGCCAGCAGACCTCCCCCAATCTTTCGCGCTGCGTTCGACTTCACCCAATTCATTGCTAAGTACGTCGCCAAGAATGGGCGCCAGATAGTCTTGCCAGTTTATATCCAGCGACTCAATCGTCATCTGCAGGTCTTGCACTAGAGTGGCGTCTCCGTGAATATCTAGCGCGGCATTGGCCAGCGGGCGCTGATCGGATTTCTGACCCAGAAGCCGCAGCAGGGTTTCTGCCTTACCGCTGATTGTAGCGTCTGCTTCAATGCCCAGACTCTCAGTGTCGATCGCACTGAGCCTGACCGCGCCGTCTTCGAAACGCAGGTTAAGAGTGAGGCTGGGTTGGCGACTAATGATTTCTATGCACTTGGAATCGAATGCCAGGAATTGTTTCGCTATGTGTGGGTCGCGCCCGACAATCGTGTTGAGTATTTTCTCGACGGGTATTAAGGCGAGGCTTCCAAGAAATGGATTCAAAATATCTTCTCTTTCCTTTAAATGCGCTTCGCTTCAAATACACTTCGCTTCGTCTGGGTTGCTATGCAGTGGATATTGCTTATGCCTAACTGAACTTAGAGGGGCTTGAAGCCGATATGAATCGCACAGACCCCGCCCATCACATTGTGGTATTTGCATTTGACGAGTCCGGCATCGCGCATCATTTGCAGCAGTGATTCCTGATCGGGATGCATGCGAATCGATTCGACGAGATAGCGATAGCTGTCGGAATCTCCGGTGATGGCCTTTCCCGCAATTGGCCATAGCTTGGAGTAGACATCGTAGGCCTTGCCGACCAGATCATTCGTTGGTTTTGAGAATTCGAGAACTAACACGCGACCACCGGGTTTTAATACCCGCTGCATTGAGGCTAAGGCGGCCTCCTTGTTAGTGACATTGCGCAGGCCATAGGCAATGCAGATACAATCGAAGGTATTGTCGGCAAAGGGCAGATGCTCTGCGTTTACCTGGGCGATGTCTATGTTAGAGCTGAGTCCCCTGTCTATGATCCTGTCTCTACCAACCTGCAACATAGACTCGTTGATATCGGCGAGTACGACTTGACCGGTCTCTCCTACGATAGTCGAGAAACGGATGCTGAAATCGCCGGTACCACCGGCGAGGTCAAGTACCTTCTGGCCTTTTCGGAGTGCGCTTAGCTCAATGGTAAATCGCTTAATGAGCCGGTGGGAGCCTAGCGACATGACATCGTTCATTATGTCGTAGCGATTTGCAACGGAGGCAAATACCTGCCCCACGCGCTGCTCTTTCTGCGCCACTGGAACTTCTTCGTAGCCGAAATGGGTGGTCTCTTCGCTATCGCTGGTGTTACTCATGGCTAGTCGCTGCTATTACTTCAGATGAGGGGTGGCGCCAGATGGTCAATCTGATGATGAGGGCATGATGTTAATCACTTGTGTTCCCTCTGGCAATGGCTCTCGGCTGGCTTTTGCGGCTTCCAGCTTGGCCAGGTAGTCATTCCATAGGTCGTCGTGAGTTCGCCCCAGCTCTCTCAGATAGGTCCAGGAATAGATGCCAGTGTCGTGTCCATCATCGAAACTTAGTTTGATGGCATAGTTGCCAACGCTCTCCAGGTTGGCGATCTTTACGTGGCGTTTTCCGGTCTGCAGAACTTCCTGCCCTTTGCCGTGACCGCGCACCTCCGCCGAGGGAGAATGTACGCGCAGAAATTCGGCGGCCAACGTATCGCTAATGCCATCGGCATAGCTAATCTCCAGGGTCCCTGATTTCTTGTGCAGCTTGATCTGACTTGGTGTGTTAGTAGTCATTTCGCCTACCGAATTTAGTTTGTTGTGAGCATGACCTATAGGATATAACGACTGAGGTCTTCGTCTTGCGCCAGTTCGTCCAATTGCTCCTCGACATAGGCTCTATCGATAACGAGTGCCTTGCTGTCGCCTAGCGCCAGATCCGACGCAGAGAAGGAGACCTCCTCTAGCAATCTTTCCATTACCGTGTGTAGCCGTCTGGCACCGATGTTCTCCGTACGTTCGTTTACCTGCCAGGCGGTCTCTGCGATTTTTTTGATACCGTCTTTGGAGAAAGATATCTCCAGGTCTTCGGTCGCGAGCAGTGCCTGATACTGCTCCGTGAGCGAGGCATCTGGTTCTTCCAGAATACGTTCGAAGTCTTCGGCTGTCAGTGCCTCGAGTTCTACGCGGATGGGGAGTCGCCCCTGCAGCTCGGGAATGAGATCCGAAGGTTTACTCAGGTGAAAAGCACCCGAGGCGATAAAGAGTATATGGTCTGTCTTGATGCTGCCGTATTTGGTGGTGACTGTGGACCCTTCAATCAGCGGCAGCAGGTCTCGCTGTACGCCTTCTCTGGACACGCCCGCGCCGCCCTGGTCGTTGCGATTGGTGACCTTATCTATCTCGTCTATAAAGACAATGCCGGTCTGTTCTGTTGCCTCCACGGCGCGATTGCGAATCTCATCTTCATTGACGAGCTTGGCGGCTTCTTCATCTTTCGCAGCTTTTAATGCGGCCTTGACCGTCATGCGCCGCGAGGTCTTCTTACCGCTATTCATAGTAGAGAACATGCTCTTCAACTGGCTGGTCATATCCTCCAGGCCAGGGGGAGCCATTATCTCAACGCTCCCTGGTGATTCGCTTAGCTTTATTTCTATCTCTTTGTCGTCGATCTCGCCCTGTCGAAGTTTCTTTCTGAAGACTTGTCTTGCGGCTGAATTGGAATCTGTCTGGCTGGGGTCACCTGTATCAGCTGCCTGCTCGGTTCGTGCCTGCGGCAGCAGTACGTCGAGGATGCGTTCTTCGGCCCTATCTTCTGCAAGGTGTTGCACCTTGTTCATCTCGGTTTCCCTGAGCATCTTGATAGCAACATCAACGAGGTCGCGAATAATAGACTCGACGTCTCTACCGACGTAGCCAACCTCGGTGAACTTCGTTGCCTCGACCTTAATGAAAGGTGCCTGCGCGAGTTTGGCGAGGCGCCGGGCTATCTCGGTTTTACCGACACCGGTAGGTCCGATCATGAGAATATTCTTTGGTGAAATTTCTTCGCGCAGTTCTTCATCAAGCTTCATGCGCCGCCATCTATTGCGCAGGGCGATCGCTACGGCACGCTTTGCAGCCGCCTGGCCGACTATGTGTTTATCCAGTTCGGATGTGATTTCGCGGGGTGTCATTGTGGACATGCATGGGTACCTGTGTTCGAAAATGCCATGGGTAAGGTTCAGTGCCAGATCGGGACTATTCCGTTATTTCTAGTTCTTCAACTGTATGGTGATGATTTGTGTAGACGCAGATATCTGCGGCGATGGTCAGACTCTTCTCGACGATCTGTCGAGCGTCTAGTTCGCTGTTTTGTAGTAGGGCTTTTGCTGCTGACTGGGCGAATGGCCCGCCGGAGCCTATCGCCATAATAGAGTCTTCGGGCTCTATAACATCGCCGTTGCCCGTTATGATCAGAGAGGATTCTTTATCGGCAACTACCAGCAATGCTTCGAGCCTGCGCAGGGAGCGTTCGGTGCGCCACAGCTTGGCTAGCTCAACCGCTGCGCGAACCAGTTTGCCATGGTGCTTCTCCAGCTGTTCTTCGAAACGTTCGAATAGCGTGAAGGCATCCGCCGTGCCGCCAGCAAACCCTGCGATGACCTGATCCTTGTAAAGGCGTCTTACTTTGCGGGCGTTTCCCTTCATTACGGTGTTGCCCTGCGAGACTTGTCCGTCACCGCCTATTACGACCTTGTTGTCGCGGCGAACCGATACGATAGTTGTGCCTCTATATTGATCCATTGCAGCTATTCCTGTTTCTTCTCTAAAGCTCTTAGCGGTGTTTTGGGCAAATTCATCTGCCAGCTGGGGGCTGATTGCGAGTCAGGAAGAGTCGATAGAATTGACCAGCAATGACTCTAGATCAGGCTCTCACATATCACCTGCCAGCATTCGATGAAATCTGGTGTGCGAGCCTAGGATATGGGGTGAGACACAGGAAATTCAAGCAACAAGGGGGCTTGGACGTGGTTTTCTGTCTACTGAATGCTCATGCGCAGGCTGGGGATGTTATTTGCTCGTAGTAATTGCTCGGCCTGATTCAGTATATTGCTGCTGGTATAGGGTCCGGATTGGACCAGATAGAGGGTTCTGCCAAGCAACTCTTGTTGCTTAACATTCACTTCAAGGCCTAGCCGCCGCTGCCGCTCGCTTTCGGATTGGGCGGATTCGAATTGCTGGAAAGCGCCGGTTTGCAGTATGAAACCCGGGTCGAAGGTCTCGTCAGTACTGGTCTCGGCCTGGGCTGGAGTCCGTGTTGCAGCGAGGACCGCTTCTGCTGCATCGTTCGCGACTCCGGCTTGCTGCTCAGTTAGTGCGACGGGATGGGCATCTACCGGCACCTCGTAGATGGGTAGCTCGGTATAGAATTCCAATTCCAGTTCTTCCGCTACCGGTTCTTCGGCGGCCACCACTGTCGCCGCCTGACCTACCGGAGGCATATTGTTAGTAGAGACCTGATTGATATTCAAGGGAGGTACGTTCCCGGAAAGATAGAACAGAAAACAGCCGAAGACGCCCAGAGTAAGGCCTACTATCAGTCCGGTAAACATCAGCGACCATGCCGGCGGCGTGGCGACGGTTTTTCGCTCTAGGAGCGGTTCCGGTTTAATTTTGGCAAAATCGTGTGTCATGAGTTGGTTGGAACACTTCTGTAGGCTGCTATATTTTAAGTTATTGTTTTAAATGGCAATAATGCCTAGAAAACTTTGTGCCACCACAATTATCGGTTGTCTGACGGTAAGCTAAAGCTGAATCATCAGACTTTTGCCTGTGACAGCCGACAGCAGCGATGGGCCTAAACGAGGTCTTGCGGGTCAACATCGATGCTTAAGCGTACAGATCTGGGCAGCTTCATAGTGTCTAGCTCGATACACAACTGGGATAGCAGTGCTTGCAGGTTACCGCGTTTCTCCGCTTTCAGCAGCAACTGTACGCGATACTTGCCCGCCCTCTTTTCCATAGGGGCGGGAAGCGGCCCCAGCTGCTCTATAGGCAGAGAATTGTGTTGCGAGAAACTCGCACACATTTTCGCCAATTGCTCGAGAAATTGGAGCGCGGGCTGCATCTGGCTCGCCTCTGCTCGCAGCAGGCACAGATGAAAGAACGGCGGCAACTGCGCGCTGCTTCTCTCCTTTAACTGTTGCTCAGAAAATTTTGAGTAGGCCTCGTTGGCTAAAGTCTGCAGAGTCTCGTGGCTGCCATGTCGAGATTGAATCAGAACCTCTCCAGCACGATCCGCTCGGCCTGCCCTGCCTGCGACCTGCACTATCGTCTGGCCCATGTGTTCCTGGCCGCGAAAGTCGGCACTAAACAAACCTGAATCGGCATCGAGAATGGCTACCAGAGTGATATTGGGGAAATGATGTCCCTTTGCGAGCATCTGCGTCCCTAACAAGATACAAGGGCTGCCATTGTTTACCTGGTCTAACATTTTCTGCAGGCTATCCTTGCGCCGCGTTGAGTCACGGTCGATTCGAATTACCGGTGTGCTTGCAAATTGGTTCTGCAGAAAGGTTTCGATGCGCTGAGTACCTATGCCTATAGTAGTCAAATCCTTCGATTTGCATTGTGGGCAGGCTCTAGGAAGTCTCGCCGCCGCACCGCAATGATGACAGCGAATGCTCGGTGGGTTGGAGTGGACTGTAAACTGTGTGACGCAATTTTCACATTCACAGATCCAGCCGCAGGTTTGGCAATTCAGTATTGGTGCGAAGCCACGCCTATTGATGAACACAAGCACTTGGTTTTTTTGCTCTATGTGTTTGCGAATTCTATAGAGTAGTTGTTCTGAGAATCCCTCTTGCAAAGTTTCGTTTGCAACATCGATGATTTCCATCCCACAGTTTTGCTTACTGCCGGTTCGTTGAGTAAGTTGCAGATGAACAAATTTCTTGTTGCGCGCATTGTGCAGACTTTCAAGGCTGGGAGTTGCGGAGCCGAGGATGATACAAATATTTTCCTCCCGCGCTCGAATTACCGCGAGGTCTCTTGCCGAATAGCGAAACCCGTCCTGTTGTTTAAACGATGAGTCGTGTTCCTCATCGATGACGATTAGCCCTGGGTTTGCCAGAGGTGTGAATACAGCGGAGCGGGTACCAATCACTATTCCCGCGCTACCGTCTCTCGCCTGTTTCCAGGCTGTTAATCGCTCTGTTTCATTCAAGCCAGAATGAAGACTTGCTACCTTGCAGCTGAATCGCTTCTGAAACCGAGAGATGGTCTGTGGTGTGAGACCAATCTCGGGAACTAGCACCAGACATTGCAGGCCCTTCGCAAGCTGCTCTTGCATAACGCGCATATACACTTCGGTTTTACCCGAGCCGGTGATGCCATCGAGCAGGAAGCAGGAATAGCTATCCAGCGCCTCGCTAATTTCAGTCACTGACGAGAGTTGCTCCGCATTCAACTCGATCTCGAAATTTGTAACTTTAGACGCGGGCTCGAAGGCAGTCTCGGCGGCCCCGGCGCGACTCTTCTGCGTAACTAGCTGCTTTAGCTCCAGCTGCCTAAGTAGCTGGCTACTAAACCCGGCCTGGCGCACTTCATGATCGGTGACTTCTTTTTCGGCGCGAATGAAGTCGAGCAGGGCTTTCTGTTTCGCTGCACGGCCAAGCAGTTCCCCCTGTTGTGGCGATGGCTCGGTGCCAGTCCAAACTCTGGTGCTATCTCTCAGCGCAACGCCGTTGCGTAGCTTGCTAGGCAGAGCTGTAGCGAAGACCTCGCCTACTGGATGTTGGTAATAATTGGAGGCCCATATCAGAAGTTGAAAAAGTGAATCGTCAAGCAAGGGCTCGCTGTCCAGCGCTGCAAGAATTGGTTTTAACTTTTTCTTCTCCAGGCTTGAGCCCGAAGCGACAGAAACTACGATGCCAATAAGTTGCTGTCGGCCGAACGATACTTTGACCCGGGTTCCAGCTAGCGCTTGTTTGTTGGTGAGAGGCAGGTAGTCGAAAACCCTGCGCAGCGGAGAAGGAACGGCGACTTGCAGGACCGTTCCTTGGTAGTTGCTTGTAGTCTCGGCTGGCATTCTGGGCGGCTTTGTTAAAGTAGCGTACTAGGCATCGCATAGTAAGTTCAAAAGGATTGGCAAACAACTGAACGGACATGCTTGGTGTGAAAACAGTCGTCGCGTAGTTGCTTACCAGCCTAGTGATCCTTGCGCCGTTATCTCGATGGTTTATACTTTAGCGGGATTCGATCGGTCCAATGACGGCAGGGAAAGATCACACAATTACAGGGTAGTAAACCCGGGAATATTGTAGACAGTAATTAAGTAGCAGGACAGCTACGGGACAGGCCTTAGCGAGCTTAAAGAACAATAGACAATACTAGAAGGGACAATAAGATGACTTCGCAGTCACCGCCAGCAGAATTGCTCGCCGCTCGAGAACAGATCGACGCGATTGACAGGGAATTACTGGAATTACTCGGTAAGCGCTTCGAGTTGACGCACCAGGTTGGCCTGTTGAAGGCAAGCAAGGCGCTAGATGCTGTCGATGCCACCCGTGAGTCTGAGAAGTTGGCCGAGCTGAGCGCCCTGTGTGAGAAGCACAAACTGAATCCAGCACTGGTTACTGAGCTGTTCAGTAAGATCATGGAAGAGGCGGTTAGGAATCATCGTCAACTGCGCGGCTAGGGCTTTTGGCACTCAGGGGTCTGTCTGCCTATATTCCGCCTAAATTCGAATCTGGCGCAAGCCCATGCCCTCAGCTGGCTCTATCGGGGAACTTGCGTCTTTTTCCTTCTCTGTTAGAATGCATGCCCCCAGACAGATATGCCGCATAATACAGGCGATTCTGGGTGGAAAGCAGATGTGGTGCAGTAGCGAATAGACGACTGCTGTAGCGACATTAACTCAGAGGAAACAACATGAAACCCGATATTCACCCCAAATACGAAGCCATGAAAGCTACTTGCAGCTGTGGCAATGTGGTTGAGACTAACTCTACCCTGGGCAAAGATATTCTTATTGAAGTCTGTTCCGAGTGCCATCCGTTCTACACTGGTAAGCAGAAGATTCTGGATAGCGGTGGTCGAGTAGATCGATTTAAGAAGCGATTTGGTTCTAGACGAGTCTAAAAGATCGTTTCCGTGGAAAGCTCCTCGCTTTCCACGCTTGCAGGATCAATACCAGGTAACGCGCCGTCAGTTGTAGGCGCGTTTTCCGTTCTGAAGTATTCAAATAGGGTATCCGGCTCGCCCGGTGTGGCAGGCGCCCCAGTCGTCTTGTTAATTAGACGATCTTCGATACCGTCTGGGCGTTTCATCGTGTTCTCGGGCATGCCCTCTAGTGCCATCTTCATGAAATCGATCCAGATTGGCACGGCAATGGTTGCACCTTGCTCTCTTTCCCCTAGCGGCTCTGGCTGATCGAAGCCCACAAACACCGTCGTGGCAATGTCTCTATTAAAGCCCGAGAACCACAGTTCTTGCGGCCCGTTGGTGGTGCCGGTTTTGCCCATTAGATCTGAGCGGCCTATCTCTCTATTTACCCGAGCGCCACTGCCTTCCTCGATCACAGAACGCAGCATCGAATTAAGAATAAACGCAATCTGGGGATCGATAATGCGGGGGGCCGGAATAATGTCGGAGGCATCGTCATTGGGCGTAGCTGGGCAATTCTCACAGACTGTCACCGGCGTCGCCTTGTAGATAGAGCCGTCGGTGAGATTCGAGATCTCCTTTATAAACCAGGGCTCTACCTTGTAACCGCCGTTCGCGATCGCGGAGTAGGCCGTGACGATTTCCAGTGGCTGAACGTCTTGGCTGCCCAGCGCTACAGTTAAATCGTTACGCGGGAAATTCTGTGTTTGAAAGCCAAACTTTGCGGCGAAGGCGAGTACCTTGTCATCTCCGACCTGATCATACAGTCGTACCGCCGGCACATTGCGAGATTCCTTCAGGGCGTAGCGCAGCGTAATTGGCCCCAGGAAGTTGTTCTCATAGTTATTTGGACGATAGTCGCCTCGAGTGAGAGGTGCATCGTTGATGGTCGTCGCGGCGGAGTACCCTTGCTCTAAAGCCGTGCCGTAGAGGAAGGGCTTGAAGTTCGAGCCTGGAGGTCTTGGCGTTATGACGCGGTTAACCTGGCTGCGACGAAAATCGTAGCCGCCTACCAGGGCAATGATTTCACCGTTAGTCGGAGACATGGAAACCAGGGCGCCTTGAATGTCAGGAATCTGTCCAAGCTGCCAGGCGCCATCCGTATTCTTGACTCGGATAAGGTCGCCTACCTGCACAGCATCCGCCGCCACTTGCGGAGGTGGCCAGGCATCGTTTCTCGAATTAAATTTATAGGCCCAGCTAATGCCATCCCAGTCAACCTTTATGGCCTCGCCCGATTTAAGTACCGCCTCAAAACTCAAGTCATCCAGTGCGGTGACTATGGCAGGGTGTTGGTTCCCGTGTACGGGTACCAGCTGCAATTCGCTTATCCAGGCCGTGTTTGCGTCACCTGTCTGATCTGCGTATAGCTCCTGTGGAAAGTTAGCGGTCGCGCCTCGGTAACCATGGCGTCTGTCGTAGTAGTTTTCCAGGCCTTCAACCAGCGCCTTGTTTGCAGCGAGTTGTTTGTCCCCGTCGATGGTCGTGACTACTTCGAACCCCTGGGTATAGGCTTGCTCGCCATGCTCATCAAAGAGTTGCTGGCGCACCATCTCGGCGACGTAGGGTGCCGATATGGCTATATCACGATTGCGTCTTCTGGCGGTGATAGGTTCGCGGTCCGCCGCGGCGAATTCGGCTTGGCTGATCATGCCCTCGTTCAGCATGTTTGCGAGTCTGACGCGGCGACGCTCGATTGCTCGCGTAGGATTACTCAAGGGGTTACAGGTTGAGGGGCAGGGCAAGAGAGAGATCATCATGGCGGCCTCTGCCAGGGACAGCTCACTGACTTCCTTGCCATAGTAGACATAAGCGGCCGCACCGATGCCATCCGCACCAGCGCCGAAGTAGATGGTATTTAGATACAGTGTGAGAACTTCTTCTTTGCTGAGTTCTCTTTGGATCTGCAGTGCGAAGGGGATTTCCTTGAGTTTGCGCAGATACAAATTGTCGCTGTCGAAAGATAGGATCTTCGCCAGTTGCATGGTGATCGTGCTACCACCCCCCAGATTCACACCGCGAATCAGGCCATAAAATACGCGACCCAGACTCTGCAGGTCGACACCGGGGTGAGAATAGAAGCGCACATCCTCCGTCGCTATGACTGCATCGGTGAGTATTTGTGGAATATCTTCGAAATTAACCGGGTTTCGCCGGTTGCCGATCTCATCGATCAGGCGTCGATCAGCCGTATAGATTCGCAGCGGCGTTTCCAGCTGCACGTCTCTGTAAGTTTCGGCTGAAGGAAGCAGGGGCGCTAGATAGAGATAGGCGGCAGAAACAACCATGACAGCGCCAGCCATCCCAGCTACCGCTGTGACCGCAATCCACTTGAGAGTTTTCTGAATCTTTGTGTTCACGGGTTACTTAAGTCTCGAAGAGTAGCTGCTCAGATTTGAAGCTTTCGTACCTTGCTTCCTAGCTTGCTCCCCGCCAGCTGAGGAGATATCGGTGAGTTGAATTACCGAATCAGCCCAATAGCCGCATGTTCTGAGGCTGGAGGCGGGCTGATTATTATACACTCGGCATCCATCAATGCCTTATTATTCTGAGACTTAATGGCTGAGATGTCTGAATTTGAGATATTTCTCACGCTGCGCCGGTGATACGTGGAAAATAAGTGATAAATTTTCTACGGTGGAAACGGAGCCAAATTGCGATGTGATTGGCACTATTCACATATCGAGGAGGAACCGAGTCGAAAAATTGATCAGAATACCCAGAAGCCAGAGATAATCTGCTATTCAGGCGGGTTGCCAGCCCTGCAAACGTGACCTGAATCAAAGAATTGCAGGGGGGGCTTGCTCCATTATTTAATGGTAAAGTTGTTTGTTCTGAAAGTCTGATAATTAATTGATAACTATAAAAAATTTATTGTCGGCCGATACTGGAATCTGGGGCATTTAAATTTGCAGATGATTTCGCTAAGGTTCTGTTATTATTAGCAATATTTTAGAGGTCTGAGATTGAACTGGGCCGTTGAACCGCAGTATAAGGGGCGGGAAAGGCGAGCCGCTCTAAAAAACAGATCGAAATAGAAGGGATTAGGGGTTACTAAGTGCTGGAAAAGCTCCAAAATATTAGTGCTTTAAGCAATTTTGGCAAGAAAGCCAGCACTATGCTGGGGGTCGACATTAGTACGACTGCTGTCAAAATTTTGCAGCTGAGCCCGAGTGGCAATAGTATAAGGTGGCGAATTATATTATCCGGCCTTTGCCAGCTAATTCAGTCGTCGAGAAGAATATCAGCGACATTGACGCCGTGGGAGAGTGTATTGCAAAGGCGGTTAGCATACTCAAGCCCTCGCTCAAAGATGCGGCAGTCGCTGTTGCCGGCTCTGCGGCGATCACAAAGACCATCGAGATGAATGCGGCCTTGTCTGATGCGGAAATGGAAAACCAGATTGTGGTAGAGGCGGACCAATACATTCCCTACCCCCTCGATGAAGTGTCGATAGATTTCGAGCGCCAGAAATTATCCGAGCGCAGTCCAGAAATGGTTGAGGTCTTGCTGGCCGCGTGCCGCCGAGAAAATGTGGACGCCAGGGTTACCGCATTAGAGCTAGGCGGGCTTAATGCCAAGGTAGTAGATATCGAAGCCTATGCTATCGAGCGCGCCTTTACACTGCTGGCAGAGCAGATTGGTTCTGAAGATGAGCAAACAGTAGCGATTATCGATATCGGTTCGATGATGACTACGTTGAATGTGATTTTGGCAGGAAAGCCAATTTTTATTGGCTACACTGGTAGCAGCGCACTTATCGAACTTGAACTTTCGGCGCTGGAAAGCAGTGGCAATGGTGAAGTTATCGCCAGGCCGAAGGTTACTACTCAGGATAAAGTAGAAGCCTTGATTCAGTCTGGTGTGCGAATTCCCTATCAGTCTCAGGCTGGTGGCACTGCTGGTGGCTCGACAACAGAATTTGAAGAAGCGGTGTTGTCCCTAACGGTTACTCCGCAAATTACGCCAGATGGTCGTATCAACATGGAGTTGGACATTCGGCAGGATTCCGTCGCCGCAGGGTCTGGAGGAGTGAACGGTATTCCTGCGATTAATACTAATCAAGTTACCACCAGTGCGCTGGTTAGCGATGGTGAGACTATTGTGTTGGGCGGAGTGTTCAGAGAAGAGTCGACGACATCAGAAACCAAGACTCCAATCCTTGGCGATCTACCCTATGTTGGGCAACTGTTTAAGCGCACGTCGAATGCTAGTCGTCGCACTGAGTTGTTGATCTTCATTACGCCTAAGATCATTACCGAGATAAGCGTTAGATAAGATCGTAAAAATTCGGCCGAATGCTGATTTGCAATTCGGCCGAGTCACCAGCTGTTCCTGCTTGTTCTGATCGTTTGTTCTTCTATGTTTTTCCTGTGTCAGCGAATCAGTTTCGGCAGTTATAGTGATCGTATAAATCGAGTAACGAGTCGGCGGTATTCTGAGTGCGTAGTATATGAGTTATTCTGGAAATGTATTTCTCGTTGGCCCTATGGGTGTCGGTAAGACCACTATAGGTCGTGTGCTGGCGCATGTTCTTGGTCTCGAGTTCTACGATTCGGACCGTGAGATAGAAGCATCGACGGGTGCAGATATTCCCTGGATTTTTGATGTCGAAGGGGAGGCTGGATTTAGAATTCGTGAAACACGCATGATCGAACAGCTAAGCCAGAAGAAGAATATTGTACTGGCTACTGGTGGCGGGGCTGTCATGTCGCCGGAAAATCGCGAGTGGCTTAAGGCTCGAGGCGTAGTGGTTTATCTGCGAGCACCGATTAGTCAGCAGGTTGAAAGAACTAGTCGCGACAAGACTCGCCCGCTTCTACAAATACCAAACCCAGAACAGAAAATTCGTGAGCTAATGGAAGTTCGGGAGCCTCTCTATCAGGAGGTCGCTGATATGGTGGTAGATACCTACCGACGAAATCCTAAGACCGTGAGTCAGGAAATTTGTAAACAATTACGATTTGACATGGGTGGCTAGCAAGAAGAATAGCTCTGTTGAGTTTGTCGCTTAAATTTTGGAATCAAGAAAATGTTCACTGTAGATGTCGAACTAGGCGAAAGATCCTATCCAATATTCATAGGTCAGGGCTTGCTCGGCAAGCCAGATCTGGTTGCACCTTTCATCCGTAAGGGCAAAGTTGTTATCGTCAGTAATGACGTGGTTGCGCCGCTTTACTTGGAGCAAACCAGACAACTATTTTTCGGTAATGATGTTGCAGAAATTATTTTGCCAGACGGCGAGGCAAACAAAAATCTCGATGCCATCAGCCACATCTATGACAAGCTTCTCGCCGGTAAATACGATCGCAATACCTTACTGGTAGCGCTTGGCGGTGGTGTCGTTGGCGATATCACAGGCTTTGCTGCCTCGACTTATCTGCGCGGAATTAATTTCATTCAGATCCCTACTACGGTATTGGCTCAGGTCGATTCTTCTGTTGGTGGCAAGACTGGCGTTAACCACCCATTGGGCAAGAACATGATCGGTGCGTTCTACCAGCCTCGTTGTGTCCTCGCGGACACCGATGTTCTCGCGACACTTCCGGCGCGGGAGGTCAAGGCCGGCCTGGCCGAGGTGATCAAGTACGGCCTAGTCTACGATGCACATTTTTTTAACTGGTTAGCGAAAAACAGCAAGGGTATTGGTGAGTCAGATCCGGCACTGCTATCACATACAATCAAGACCTGTTGTGAGATCAAGGCGGCTATTGTGGCCAAAGACGAAAAAGAGTCAGGCGTTCGCGCGCTTCTCAATCTGGGTCATACCTTCGGTCACGCTATTGAAACGGCTAGTGGCTATGGCAATTGGTTGCACGGCGAAACCGTTGCTATGGGAATGACTATGGCGGCCGATTTATCCTGCAGACTGGGCTGGATAGAGCCAAATGTGGCGCAGCGAATTCGCTCGGTTTTAGAAGAAGATTTTGGTATGCCAGTGCAGCCTCCGGCCGATATAACAGTAGAGCAATATTTGGATTTAATGTTGTCAGACAAGAAGGCTGAATCAGGCAAGATCAGGTTTGTTTTACTTAGGGCGATAGGGGAAGGGGTAGTTGAAGGCGATATTGCGCCTGCATTACTCGAAGAAACCCTGACCGCTGGAGACAACCTCTGTAGATAGAAAGTGTAGAGACTATGAATAAATATATGCAATGGCTGGATCTTGATTTCGATCCCTTTGTGCCGAGTTCGAGCAGTCGTGATTTCTATTGCAGTGGTGATCGACAGACACTGCTAGATCAGATCGTGGAGTTCTCGCTCTACAGTAATGCGATGATAGCCGTTACCGGTCCCCTGGGTGCGGGTAAGACGACTCTTGCTAAAAACTTCTGTGAGCGATTTGCCGACGAGGCAGTCTGTGTCAGAGTGGCTGCCACTTTGTTCATGAATCAGGGGCAGTTCCTCGACGCACTACAATCCTCCCTATCGTTTAAGCCAGCCCCTGGATTAGACACCGAGTTCGCAATAAATCAGATCTGTCAGTATGCGGCAGAGTTGGACCTGGAAGCTCGCTCGCTGATCATTATCATAGATGATGCTCACGAGCTTAGTGCTGAAGTCTTGCAATTGCTCACCAAGCTTCTGGATAGCTGCGTCGATTCGAGTATTCATGCGCTACTATTAGGAGAGAGGCAACTCGATAATTTACTGCAAAACACCCTTACGAACGAAGCACAGGATCGACTTGCTGTATTCCCTTTAGATGGTTTTGCCAGCGACGAGACTCATGATTATATACGCTTCAAATTAGCGACGGCAGGCTTTAACAAAGAGATGCCTCTAGAAGGCGGAGTCGTTGGTGCAATCCATAATGCATCCCAGGGTATGCCCGGGGCAATCAATGGCTTGATAGCGAATGCATTAAATGCGGCGGCGCCTGCAGTCGCAGTAGCACCGGCGCCATCTATTGGGGCGCCTGCAGCAGTGATGGATGAATTGGATGACATCGATGAGTTTGGCCCGCTCACCAGTGGTGAGAGATTTGCCGGAATAGATGATATTGAGCAGTTCGAAGGGTTGCACGCATCGGAAAGACTCGAATCCGGCGACGAAGATGGAGCTGCTGATATGCAGCTCACATGGCTTGCAGGTGTTCAGCCTAGGTATTTGAGCGCCGCCGCGATACTGCTTGTGTTGCTTACCGGGACACTTCTTTTCTGGGATGCTAGCCCGCGTGTCACTGAGTCACTGCCCATACCTGTTGCTATAGCACCCGCTGCTATACCTCCAGTGCAGGATGAGCCGGAGTTGATACCTACGAGCATTGCGGAGACACCGGCAGCTGTCGCAGTCGTTGCTGCCGCCGCAATTACGGAAACGGCAAACGCCGTTTCATCAGCACCGGTCGATGCAATCATTGCCGAAGCTGTTAGCGTTGAAGAGAATGAACCCGTGCAGGTTGCTGCGCAAGAGGCAGTCGCAAACGTAGTCGAGCAAGTTGCTGAGGTGCCGGTGTTGGAAGCAACGCCGGTGCTTGCTGAGGTCTCTGCATTCGAGGGGCTGCTGTTGCAGGAGGCGCCAGAGAGCTTTGCCGTCCAGTTATCGGCTTCGCGTTCGGAGGCTAATATCAGCGCGTTTGTCGGAAAATTGGCAGGTACGCAGCCGGTTGGCTACTTCGAGACGCGTCATCAAGGCGGGCCTTGGTTTGTTGCTGTGCTTGCTCCTTTCTCCGATCGAGATCAAGCCACGCGAGCTATCTCTGCATTGCCGGAGAAGATGCGATCGAATCAGCCATGGATCAGATCCGTTGCCGGGATTCAAACGGACATCCGGGAACAATTGAGTTCCAAGCTCCTATCAGCGAAGTAAGCCCTTCAATAATCATCAAGAAACACCAGGCGGGCCTAATTTGAATAGGGCCTCGATTGTGAATAAATGCGGCTCGTGTAAAATTGTCCCCCTTTTTCGGCCCAGTGTACGAACTCAGGCTCCTGTGAGTCTGACCGAGGTATGAGTAGAAGTCCTAACACCAGATTAAAAGTGAGCGAGCTGTGACCTTAAAGAACGATCGACTATTGAAAGCACTGCTCGGTGAGCCGGTGGATGTAACCCCCGTTTGGATGATGCGACAGGCTGGGCGATATTTGCCAGAATACCGTGCTACCCGAAAGCAGGCGGGCGATTTCTTAACGCTATGTAAAACGCCAGAGTTAGCCTGTGAAGTCACTATGCAGCCACTGCGTCGCTATGCATTTGATGCGGCAATCTTATTCTCAGATATTCTTACCATTCCCGATGCGCTGGGGCAGGGCTTATATTTTGCCGAGGGTGAGGGGCCAAAATTCCGTAAGGTAATTCGCTCGGCGAAAGACGTGGAGCAATTGCCAGAGGTGAATATCGCCGCTGAATTGTCCTATGTGACCGATGCTGTGTCTGTGATTCGCAAGGAGCTGAACGGCTCGGTGCCCTTGATTGGTTTTTCTGGAAGCCCCTGGACATTGGCTACTTATATGATTGAGGGTGAAGGCAGCAAGGATCATCGCATCTCTAAACAATTCATGTATGACAATCCTGAGGCCATGCATCTGTTACTGGAGAAATTGGCAGATGCTGTTTCTGATTACCTGAATGCGCAGATTCGTGCCGGTGCCCAAGCCGTGCAGATATTCGATACATGGGGCGGAGCTCTAAGCAACAATGCCTACCGGACATTCTCCCTCGCTTATATGACGAAGATCGTTGGGAATTTGCAGAGAGAGAGTGAAGGCCGCCGCGTGCCAGTGATTCTGTTTACGAAGAATGGCGGGCAGTGGCTAGAGTCGATCGCCGACTCTGGCTGTGATGCTATCGGTCTGGACTGGACTACTGACATTGGTGATGCAAGAGCGAGAGTAGGTAATCGGGTTGCCCTGCAGGGGAATATGGATCCCTCCATACTCTATGCATCCGGCGCAGTGATACGCGAAGAAGTGGCGACCATATTGAAGAGCTTTGGTTCGGGTGAAGGTCATGTGTTCAATCTTGGTCATGGCATCACGCCTGAGGTGAACCCGGACAATGTCTACCATTTCGTCGAGGCGGTCCATGAACTCTCCGAGCAATACCACCAATAGTGCCGTAAAAATTGCCCTGGTGAGTCTGGGGTCGAATCTAGCTCTTGGGGATCTTTCTCCCAAAGAACTGGTGTTGTCCGCGATGGATGGCCTGCGTCAGATCAGTATTGATTCCCATGGCTCGTCTCTGTATGTAACAGAACCGTTAGACTGCCCGCCCGGATCAGCTGACTTCATCAATGCGGCCATCCAATTGCAGGTCGAGGCTTCGACTACGGCGCTAGGTCTATTAGCGCTGCTGCAGCAGATAGAAACCGATTTTGGTCGACAGCGTGGCGGTGAGCGCAATCAGGCTCGCACCTTGGATATCGATCTTATTTCTTTTGATAATCAGATACTTGAAAGCACCGTATTAACTCTGCCACACCCTAGGGCAGCGCAGCGGAAGTTCGTGCTCATGCCACTCGCGCAGATCAGCCCGAATACGGTCTTGCCGGGGCAATCTTCCAGCATTGTCCAACTGCTTGACCGCCTGCCAGATCAAGATAATGTCCAACTGTTGGCTTAACTAAGATAAATTATTGATAATAAACAATTAATAACTCTATGCGGGCGGCTAGTGAAGCGTATTCTGATGCGTCAGCTTTGAGCAGGGGCTGGATTATTAGGCAATAAATCAATTCTAATCGCCCTGCGATGGTGCTAAGATTTTAGAGTTAATTGAGGAATCATTTTTTTGTCCCGACAATTTGCTTGAGCTTCGATGAGCTGGGCTGTTGGAATAAAGTAGGAATATGAAAACTAACCATCCACATCATGCGCCTGCAGTGACGAGTTCATTGCTTCTCGGAATGGCCTTTCTGGGCTCTTCCGTAATGGCTCAGGATAGTTACTCCTTCATCGACGGGCAGACTACTAAACAGCCGGCCAGCGCTATTTTTCGGATCGCGCCAAGCTCCATCCTGAATGAGCAGGCTCCTATGCTAAGTATCGCTAGAAGCGTCGAGCAGAAAGACTTCGAAGGGGCTGTCGTAGATGAAGCCTTGAGTTTCAACCTAGGCATGCAGATTGAGCCCATAACGGGTCTGAATGTGACCGCTGATGCTTGGAGTCTTCAAATTTATGAGGCACCGGCAGTTGGCACTGCTAACAATTGGCAGGGTGGACTCTCAAACCTCTATCTGGATGATTCCACGATTAATGAATTCAATATCGACAATCCGCTTTTGGGTAGTAATGTCGATACTAATGGATTTGACTTGGGTGCCTCCTACGTTTGGGATACGAACCGCTTCGGTCAGTTTACGCTTAGCTCAACAACTACCTATGTTCAGGAATTTGAGAATAAGGGTGCGCTTTTAGACTTCGCTACACCTGAACTGTCAGATATGGATGAGATGCTGGTCAGCCCGGAATTGCAGAGCAGCCTGATGCTGAGTTGGCAGTTCGGTAATCACACGGCTAGCGCCATTACCAACTACTTCGATTCATTCAAAGATATTAGTGAATTGAACATGGATGAAATTAACGAGCTAGTCGACGACATCACCACCTACGATTTGGAATACGGCTATAGCGTTAAAACTGGCTCGAAAGATAGGGCCATTATCTCCTTCGGTATTCGCAATATATTCGATGAGAAGACGGCGCAGATTCTAAATTCGACTACCCGCATTCTCGATCAGAATGGCCGCGTGGCCTACGGCTCCATTAAGTATCAGTTCTAAGTAAGACCCTTCTTCCTTTCCTGTTAAACCTCGCAACAGATGAGTAAATCTTGTCTTGAGTATTTTTTTGGCCAAAAAAACCCCAACAAGAATCGGGGTTAAGTCTGCTCTAAATAATAATAAAATACGGAATGTTCAGCCCGGAATAGACAGCTGAGGAGAGTCATGCCGTAATGTGCCAATTATAGGCTTTGGCGTCTCGTGTGCTGTGTCCCAAATCACAAATCGATCCCTCATGCAGTTTCTGCCCTATAAAACACGGGCTTTTCCTGTCCTGTCAGCCCTAGCGGCTGGCGCGGGCAAGACACCACACGTCTATTTGGCAGTCCTGCTGGGCGCGTATCAGTCTTGAGATCGCCTCACTAGTCGCCATAGTGGTAACTACATCATCGACCAAGGCGATGTGAGAAATATCCTTTAGTGCCTCCGCAGGGGAAAGAGCGAAGGCACCGCGCAGGTTCGATTTTCTGGCGTCGGCCGAGTTCATGGAGGTCTGCGCTTTAGTGCTGCGAATTTTCTTTAGAACCGAATAGGCGGTGGTGACCCCACAGTGACTCGAAAGCACCCTGCAAATTTCATTGCTCTGATTGAACCCCCGGGTTCGTAATCGCTTTGTATGCAGCTGTACCGGCAGGAGAAGCTGCGGTTTGCCGGTGCCACTATAGTGTGTATTGAACGCTTTGGATAAGACCCGCGAAAGAGAGTAACCGATATCAAAGCGCGCCGAAAATTTAAAACTACCGACTAATTTTTTGATTGGCGAGGCATAAGGGAATGCGGCCCTACAGCTATCGAATGTCGATGCAGATAGCAGACAGCTGCTGCAGAGAGATTCGTAGCTTAGTCTGCCCTTCAGTTCTACTCCACAGCGTTGGCAGCATTCGCCAAGTTTAGGCAGTGCGAGTTCGCAGTCTTCGCAGAGACTGTAATCTCGCCCTGATGCTTGCTGGCAGACGATACAGGCGGCAGGAAGGGCGCAGCGTAGTGTCTGCAGTAGCTTACTGAACATTTCTGCTTTCCGATTTCGACTTCACTCTATGTCTTAGTTTAGACGGCGTGACCAGGAACCCCGCATTTGTGCTCAATTGTGCAGTACCTGTTGTGCGCCGCTTCCCCTATAATCACGCCTCGATATTTGAAATTTGTTGGGGAACAAAGAAATGGCCGCTTATAGAGCTCCGTTAAAAGATATTCAGTTTCTACTAAACGATGTATTCGATGTGGGCCAAGTGTTTGCAAGCATGCCCGACACGGCAGAGGTTACGGACGATTTGATTTCTGCCATCGTGGAGGAGGCAGGAAAGATAGCGGAAGGTTTGCTCGCCCCCATAAATCAAAGCGGCGATCAGGAATCCTGTCATTTTGTCGACGGTACCGTTACTACTCCCAAAGGTTTTAAAGAGGCCTACAAGGCCTATGCCGAAGGCGGCTGGTCTAGCCTCACTGGCGATGTGAATTACGGTGGGCAGGGCATGCCTAAAATGATATCTGCGGTAATCGAGGAAATGTCGTTTGCCGCAAATTCATCTTTCGCTCTGTACACGATTCTCAATACGGGCGCGACCTTGACCCTGAGCAGCCACGGCAGCGATGAGTTAAAGAATCGCTACCTGCCCAAGATGTATGCGGGCACATGGACCGGTACCATGTGTCTCACAGAGCCCCACGCGGGTACTGATCTCGGCATGATAAAGAGCAAGGCAGTAGCGCAGGCGGATGGTAGTTATTTAATTACGGGAACGAAAATTTTTATTACCGCCGGAGAGCATGATCTCACCGAGAATATTATTCACCTGGTGTTGGCCAAACTCCCTGACGCTCCCCCTGGCCCTAGAGGCATCTCTCTGTTCCTGGTGCCGAAGTTTCAAGTCGATGACGCGGGAGAATTAAACGGCATACGCAACGGTGTTGCCTGTGGTTCGATCGAGCACAAGATGGGCATAAAGGCATCGGCAACCTGCGTCATGAATTTTGACTCGGCGCTGGGCTATCTGGTCGGCGAAGCGAATAACGGCCTCGCGCATATGTTTACCATGATGAACTATGAGCGTTTATCGATGGGCCTGCAGGGTAACGGCCTGGCTGATAGCTCGTATCAGATTGCGGCAGAGTATGCGAAGGAGAGAGTGCAGGGTAGAGCTGCCGCGGGGCCGCAGCAACCTGATCAGAATGCTGATCCGATCCTGGTGCATCCCGATGTGCGAAGAATGCTGTTGACGATGCGGGCCAATATTCTGGGAGGGCGAGCCTTGTCACTGTATGCGGCGAGTCAATTAGACATCTCTCGCTTTCACCCCGATGCGACCCAGCGAGCTAAGGCCGAAAAATTGGTGGCACTACTTATACCCGTACAGAAAGCCTATTGCACCGACCGTGGTTTCGAAGCCTGTGTGTTGGGTCAGCAGGTGTTGGGTGGTCACGGCTATGTGGCCGAGTGGGGTCTGGAGCAGAATGTTCGCGATGCACGAATCGCTCAGATTTACGAAGGTGCGAATGGGGTGCAGGCGCTTGACCTTATGGGTCGCAAGACCGTGCGCGCAAAAGGGGAGTTACTCGATATCCTTTCCGGCGAGATCGATGAATTCGTTGCCAGTCAGGTCGATGCGCAGTCGATGAAGCCGTATCTGGATGCACTCCAGACGTGCCGCGATCGTCTGGCAGAAGCGACCTCTATAGTGCTGGCCCGGAGTAGTGAAGATCCGAACGAGATTGGTGCGGCCTCCTATAGCTATATGGAGCTAATGGGCCTTACGCTCTATTGCTTCATGTGGGCGCGTATATTGGCGGCAGTCAATGGGGGTAATAGCTCAGCTGGCTTTGATGCGAGCTATGCTGACTCCCTGGTCAAAATAGGTCAGTTCTTTATGCAAAGGTTATTGCCGCGAGGGGAGTCCTTGTTGGCTGAAATTGCGAGTGGCGCGGAAACGCTAATGGCGATGGACGCGGAACAGTTTTAAGAAGCAGAGGTTTATAGGGTGGCAAGATTAGCCACTCACTATTTTCCGCGAACTGTGAAGCGTATTGATTCAGGTCTTCGTCTCTCTCGCTTCCAGGTATCATGTCGCCCTGCTCCTCGAGGTTTAGCTTGGGCGAGAGCCGCTGTATACTGCATGCCGTTCTCAAATTCTGGGTCTTATTATGTTAAAAGTCGCTATCGTTGGTGCAGCGGGCCGTATGGGTCGTACTCTGGTTGAGGCTGTTCATCAAAACAACAGCACGATGTGTGTGTCTGTTGCTACGGTGCTTGCAGACGATCCTGCGCTGGGTGTTGATATTGGTCTTCTCTCGGTCGGAGCGGCGCTGGGTGTAAAGACCGTTGTCGGGCTAGATCAGGAAGGCCCTGATTTTGACGTACTGGTCGACTTCACCTCTCCTGAGGCAACTATGGATCACCTCGTTTACTGTCGTGCGAATAACAAGGCCATGGTGATAGGGACAACGGGCCTTTCCGTTGATCAGGAGCAGTCCCTGCAAGCGGCCGCCGCCGATATTCCTATCCTGGTTGCGCCGAACATGAGCGTGGGTGTCAACTTGTGCCTCAAATTATTAGAGGATGCGGCTCGAGTCTTGGGCGACGATGTGGATATAGAAATCACCGAGGCCCACCATCGCTTCAAGAAAGATGCGCCTTCGGGTACAGCCCTGAAGATGGGATCTGTTATCGCCGAGACACTGGGTAGAGATCTAGAGGAATGTGCTGTCTATGGCAGAGAGGGAGTCAGCGAAGAGAGGGATCGAAAGACCATAGGCTTCTCAACAATTAGAGCTGGCGATATTGTGGGAGACCATACCGTCACCTTCGCGAGCCTGGGCGAGCGGGTAGAGATAACCCACAAAGCCAGCAGTCGCATGACATTCGCGAGCGGTGCAGTACGTGGGGCTCAGTGGATAGTCGCGCAGGAGAACGGCTTATATTCGATGCGGGATGTGTTGGAGCTGTAGTTCGCAAACGGCGGGGCCTTATTTATTTTTCATCTTTGCGCATTTTCATTCAGTTCAGCATAGACAAGATAGGCCTAGTATCTATAACATACTCTCTCAGTATGTTGGATACTGTAACCCTAGCGAATTATCAAAAATGCGGAGTGAAGAGATTCTTCATTCCGCTTTTTTTCGCCTGAAATTCATAGAATACTGAGAATAGTTTAGGAGTAAAAGTGGCTGGATCAGCTGTACTCGCGTTAGAAGACGGTAGCCTATTTACAGGCGTCGCAATTGGAGCCCAAGGCAGTTCCAGTGGTGAAGTGGTTTTCAATACATCTATGTCAGGCTATCAGGAAATTCTTACCGACCCTTCCTATGCCAAACAGATTGTCACTCTCACCTATCCCCACATCGGTAATACCGGTACCAATGAAGAAGATAACGAATCGAAACAGGTATGGGCATCCGGACTGGTTATTCGTGACCTACCCTTGCTGGCAAGCAACTGGCGTAATGAGCAATCCCTGGATGAGTTTCTGCAGGCCAGAAATGTTATTGCCATTGCCGAGATAGACACTAGGCGCCTCACTCGATTACTGCGTGACAAGGGCGCCCTCAATGGCTGTCTGCTATCCGGCGCAGCCCTAGAAGCAGGTGGCGAGGCAGAGGCACTGCGTCTGGCTAAGGAATTCCCTGGCTTGAAGGGGATGGACCTGGCTAGAGAGGTCAGCGTTAAAGATAGCTATACCTGGCAGGGAGGCGTTTGGGATCTCGAGTCTGGATATAAGGTTGAATCGGATAACCGCTTCAAGGTCGTCGCCTACGACTTTGGTGTGAAGAATAATATTTTGCGCATGCTGGTAGATCGGGACTGTGAGGTTACCGTGGTACCTGCAGAAACCCCGGCTGCTGAAGTACTCGCCATGAAGCCCCATGGTATTTTTCTTTCCAACGGCCCGGGTGACCCGGAACCCTGTGACTACGCTATAGAAGCAATAGCTGAATTTCTAAAACAGGGTATTCCTCTTTTTGGCATCTGCCTGGGTTGTCAGCTGATGGCTCTGGCCTGTGGTGCCAAGACGGTGAAGATGTCCTTGGGTCATCATGGTGCGAATCATCCGGTACAGAACCTAAAGGATGGAACTGTGCTTATTACCAGCCAGAATCATGGCTTTGCAGTTGACGAAACAACCCTGCCTGAAAACTTGGCAGCCACGCACAAATCTTTATTCGATGGCTCGCTGCAGGGTATTGAGCGCACGGATATACCGGCATTCGGATTCCAGGGACATCCAGAGGCGAGTCCCGGCCCCCATGATGTGGCCCCACTATTCGATCATTTTATTGACCTGATGGCCAATCAGAGCTAAGGGCTAGGATGTTTTTTACAGGAAATGTTTAGCAAGAAAGCGTAGACATTGAACACAGCAGATTTAACCAGCAAGGTACAGACAACGAGACTATGCCACGAAGAAACGATATAAAAAGTGTACTAATAATCGGAGCGGGCCCGATAGTGATTGGCCAGGCTTGTGAATTCGACTACTCGGGCGCGCAGGCTTGTCAGGCTCTGAAGGAAGAAGGCCTTCGAGTCATATTGGTGAATTCTAATCCTGCGACCATCATGACTGATCCAGTTATGGCTGATGCGACCTATATTGAGCCCATCAACTGGCGCATGGTTGAAAAGATCATAGCGAAGGAAAAGCCCGATGCCATCCTGCCAACCATGGGGGGGCAGACAGCCCTCAACTGTGCGCTGGACCTTAATCGACATGGCGTCCTGGAAAAATACAATGTTGAGTTGATCGGTGCAAACTGCGAGGCGATAGATAAGGCTGAAGACCGTGAGCTTTTTGATCAGGCTATGCAAAAGATTGGCTTGGAAACGCCGCAGCACGGTATAGCGCATAATATGGAACAGGCGTACGAGGCTTTAGAGAAGGTTGGTTTTCCCTGCATTATCAGGCCGTCATTTACCATGGGCGGAACTGGAGGGGGAATTGCCTACAACAAGGAAGAGTTTGACGAAGTCTGTCAGCGCGGCTTGGCGCTTTCGCCTACTAGTGAACTGCTAATCGATGAGTCACTCATTGGCTGGAAAGAATACGAGCTGGAAGTCGTTCGCGACAAGAACGATAACTGCATCATCGTCTGTGCTATCGAGAACTTCGACGCTATGGGTGTGCACACCGGTGATTCAATAACCGTCGCCCCCGCGCAGACCCTCACCGACAAGGAATACCAGATTCTTCGTAATGCTTCGCTCGCCGTCCTGCGCGAGATTGGTGTCGAGACCGGCGGTTCAAATGTGCAGTTTGGTATAAGCCCGGAAAATGGCAGGCTGGTAATCATCGAGATGAATCCGCGTGTCTCTCGTTCATCGGCACTCGCCTCCAAGGCGACAGGCTTTCCGATTGCCAGAGTGGCAGCGAAGCTGGCAATTGGATTTACGCTCGATGAATTGCGTAACGAGATTACCGGTGGAGCAACACCGGCGTCCTTTGAGCCATCTATTGACTACGTCGTTACCAAGATTCCACGTTTTACCTTCGAAAAATTTCCAGAAGCGAACGATCGCCTTACCACACAGATGAAGTCAGTGGGTGAGGTCATGGCAATCGGACGAACCTTCCAGGAATCCTTGAATAAGGCGCTGCGTGGACTCGAAGTCGGCATGTGCGGTTTCGATCCAGTGCTTAATCTCAAGCTTAGTGACGCAAAGGCTATTCTAACCAGAGAGTTAACCGAGCCGGGTGCGGAGCGAATCTGGTATATCGCGGATGCCTTCCGAGCGGGCTGGCCACTCGATACGGTGCACGATCTAACCGGTATCGATAACTGGTTTCTGGTGCAGATCGAAGATCTTATCAAAGACGAGAAGATGCTCGCCGAGAAGACACTGCAAGATATAGATAAAGATATGATGCGTAAGCTCAAACGCAAGGGTTTCTCTGACAAGCGCATGAGCCAGATTTTGGAAGTGCCGGAATTATCGGTACAGCATAAGCGGCATGAGCTGGGAGTTCGGCCAGTCTATAAGCGGGTAGACACCTGTGCTGCTGAGTTTGTTTCCTCGACAGCCTACATGTATTCGACCTATGAGGAGGAGTGCGAAGCCGCGCCTTCCGATAGAGATAAGATAATGGTGTTGGGTGGGGGGCCTAACCGAATTGGACAGGGCATAGAGTTCGATTATTGTTGTGTGCATGCTGCACTCGCCATGCGCGAAGACGGCTACGAGACCATCATGGTCAATTGCAATCCGGAGACAGTATCTACTGATTACAATATCTCTGATCGCCTGTACTTCGAGCCACTGACATTCGAAGACGTAATCGAAGTCGTACAGCTTGAGAAGCCTAAGGGCGTTATCGTTCAATTTGGCGGGCAGACCCCGCTGAATCTGGTAAAGCGTTTGGAGGAGGCCGGCGTGCCTGTGATAGGAACCAGTCCCGATGCCATCGATAGGGCAGAGGACCGCGAGCGTTTCCAGCAATTGATCGAGAAGCTGGGCTTGAAACAGCCACCAAATAGCACGGTGCGCAGCGTCGAAGAAAGTATCGAGGCGGCGCAGAAGATTACTTATCCTCTGGTCGTACGTCCCTCCTATGTTCTGGGTGGGCGGGCCATGGAGATTGTGTATAACGAGGAAGAGCTGGATCGTTACATGCATGATGCGGTTAAGGTGTCTAACGAGAGCCCGGTGTTGTTGGATTACTTCCTGAGTGCGGCGATAGAGATCGACGTTGACCTGGTCTGCGACGGCGAACAGGTTGTAGTCGGCGCAATCATGCAGCATATAGAGCAGGCCGGAATACATTCCGGCGACTCTGCGTGTTCGCTGCCTCCTTATAACCTGCCAATGGATGTGCAGGATGAGATTCGCAAGCAGGTGAGTGCGTTAGCTTTGGAGCTGGGCGTGATCGGCTTGATGAACACTCAGCTCGCTTATCAGGATGGAAAAATCTATATCATCGAGGTGAATCCTCGAGCGTCGCGTACCGTACCGTTCGTTTCAAAATGCATCGGGCGGTCGCTTGCAAAAGTGGCTGCGCGTTGCATGGTCGGCACCACGCTGAAAGAGCAGGGTTTTACCAAAGAAATAATACCTAAAACATTTGCGGTGAAAGAGGCTATCTTCCCTTTTAACAAGTTCCCAGGTGTTGATCCCATACTAGGGCCGGAAATGAAATCTACCGGCGAAGTTATGGGCGTTGGAGTTACTTTTGCCGAGGCCTACGCGAAGGCGCAGATGGGCGCTGGCGAAACCTTTGAGATAAAGGGTAATGCCTTCCTGAGCGTGCGCGATGCGGACAAGCCCCATATCGCCGAGGTGGCCGAGAAGCTTCTTGGCTTAGGCTATTCTATCGTTGCCACCCATGGCACTGCAGCTGTTATCGAAGAGGCCGGCCTGGAAGTCATGGGTGTGAATAAAGTTGCCGAGGGTAGACCTCATATAGTCGATATGTTAAAAAATGACGAGATACAGTTGATCGTCAACACGACTGAGGGAAAGCAGGCGATATCAGACTCCTCTATCATCAGGCGTACCGCCTTGCTACATGATGTGTTTTGCACAACGACCGTTGCTGGCGCATTGGCTGTTTGCGAAGCGCTAGCCTTCGGTGGCAATATGTCTGTATATACAATTCAAGATCTTCACGCTGCACTGAATTAGACTGAAGCAATGAGATTTGGCATCGGCTGTTTTTAAAACTGCCGAATTGGCCGCTTCTATTGATTTACTTTATTTCTGGCGTGAAAAATCGAAAATGGAAAAATTATGCCTAGAGTACCAATGACAGTCGAAGGTTCTGAGCGATTACGCGAAGAGCTGAATGAATTGAAATCAGTGCAGCGCCCGAAGATTACCAAGGATATAGCCGAGGCTAGGGAGCATGGCGACCTGAAAGAGAATGCTGAATATCATGCGGCGCGTGAACAGCAGAGCTTTTGCGAAGGTCGAGTGGCAGAAATTGAAGGCAAGTTAGCCGACGCGCAGGTAATCGACGTAACCAAGATCGAGCCTACCGGCAGGGTTATTTTTGGTACGACGGTTACTCTGGTTAATCTGGAAACGGATAAGACGGTAATCTACCAGATTGTCGGCGAAGACGAAGCGGATGTTCCCAAGGGAAAGATATCGGTTAGCTCTCCTATTGCACGTGCGATCATGGGCAAGCAGGAAGGTGATGAGATTGTAGTGAATGCGCCTGCAGGGGATATCGAATACGAAATTGCTCAGGTTGAGCATAAGTAGCCGCTTTTTTTCCAGCTAGGTTGGTTTAGCTAGGCTTGCGTTTGATATTGGATAGCCGGCCTTCGTGTTTCTTTGCCCTTCTATACAGTAGAACCGTGTGTCCGATGCTTTGCACACACTCGGCTTGAAAATCCTTGCAGATAGTCTCGGTAAGTTCCTTCTTGGCGGTTCGGTCCTCGGCCAGGAGTTTAATCTTGATGAGTTCGTGATCGCTCAGGGCGCGGGCCAGTTCCAGCTTGATGTTTTCGCTCAAGCCTTTTTGGGCGATTGAAACGATTGGGTGTAAATTGTGCCCAATGGCTCGGAATTGCTTCTTGACTGCGTTACTTAGTGCCATGTTAGTACCCTGACTAGTGCTAAAAAATTTCAGTAGCCGCTACGATTAGCTGCTTTTCAAGAGGGAAGCGGATTCTAGCTGAACCCAGGTAATTAATAAACGTCAAAAGGGCACTGCCTGTCATAGGCGGGTCATAGTAGGCTTTCGGTGATGGCGCGATCAAAAACTAGCAAGCAATGGTTAAAAGAGCATTTTGACGATGTCTATGTGCGCCGTGCTCAGGAGGAGGGCTATCGCTCCCGGGCTAGCTTTAAGCTGCTGGAAATTCAGGAGCAGGACCGGCTGATCAAAAGAGGGATGACTGTTGTGGATCTAGGTGCCGCCCCCGGTGGTTGGTCGCAGGTGGCGGCGAACCTGGTGGGCGATAAGGGGCAGGTGATAGCGAGTGATATCTTGCCGATTGACTCATTGCCGGATGTCGAATTCTTGCAGGGTGATTTCACCGAGCAGGCGGTATTGGATAGCATTATCAAACTACTCAAAGATGAGCGTGCAGACCTTGTAATCTCGGATATGGCACCCAATATGAGTGGTATGAGGGATATCGACATCCCCCAAGTTATGTATCTTGCTGAACTGGCTCTAGATCTCGCCAGGACTGTCCTGAAGCCTGAGGGAAGTTTCCTCGTTAAGGTTTTTCATGGTGAGGGTTATGAGGAGCTGCAAAAGCAGCTGAAGAGTAGCTTCACAAGCTTGAAGGTCAGGAAACCCAAGGCCTCCAGGGCGAGATCGAGCGAAATTTATCTATTGGCCTCCGGTTTTCGGGGCTTAAACTGAATTGACGTGCATTATTCTGCGCGTTCATTAGAATTGGGCTAGAAGATGAGCCCTTCCTAATCGATCGCCAGCAGGTGCTTCATCACTATTTTTCTATAACCACTGGGGGATAAACCCTTGAATGATATGGCAAAAAACCTGATTTTGTGGATGATTATTGCCGGAGTGCTACTCACGGTTTTCCAGAACATCAGTCAGGAACCGCGAGAAGATACAATTAACTACTCCGAATTCATCCGAGAAGTTCGATCGGGCAGGGTTCAACGCGTCGAGCTCGCAGGAATCAATATCACTGGAGTTCGCAGTGACAACACCCAATTCCGTTCGGTCATGCCACTAATCGGCGATGATCAACTGCTGAACGACCTGTTTGAGAATGATGTCGACGTCACGGCTAACGAGCCTGAACAGCGTAGCATATGGACTGATTTACTCCTTTCTATCTTTCCGATATTGATAATTGTCGCGCTTTTTCTATTTTTTATGCGACAGATGCAGGGAGGTGGAGCTGGCGGCAAAGGTGGCCCAATGTCTTTTGGCAAGAGCAAGGCCAAGCTATTGGGCGAAGACCAGATCAAAGTCACCTTCGCAGATGTGGCGGGTGTCGACGAAGCGAAAGAGGATGTGCAGGAGTTAGTGGAATTCCTGCGCGAGCCAGATAAGTTCCAGCGCTTGGGCGGCCGAATCCCTCGCGGTGTGTTAATGGTAGGTCAGCCCGGTACGGGTAAGACATTGCTAGCCAAGGCTATCGCCGGTGAGGCGAAGGTTCCTTTCTTCTCGATTTCAGGTTCAGACTTCGTAGAGATGTTTGTGGGTGTGGGTGCTTCCCGTGTCCGAGATATGTTTGAGCAAGCGAAGAAACAGGCACCCTGTATTATTTTCATCGATGAGATAGACGCGGTAGGTCGCCATCGTGGTGCCGGATTAGGTGGTGGGCACGACGAGCGCGAGCAGACGCTTAACCAGCTACTCGTTGAGATGGATGGTTTCGAAGGTAATGACGGCGTGATAGTTGTTGCGGCGACAAATAGACCTGACGTGTTAGACCCGGCACTATTGCGCCCAGGTCGATTCGATCGTCAAGTTGTTGTTGGCTTGCCTGATATCCGTGGTCGTGAACAAATTCTAAAGGTGCATATGCGAAAGGTACCTATAGATGACAACGTAAGAGCGAGTGTGATCGCGCGTGGCACACCAGGCTTTTCCGGTGCGGATCTGGCTAACCTGGTTAACGAGGCAGCGCTGTTTTCTGCCAGAGCAGGCAAGCGCCTGGTCACTATGGAAGAATTTGAGAAAGCAAAAGACAAGATCATGATGGGCGCCGAGCGCAAATCGATGGTAATGTCTGAGAAAGAAAGGATGAACACGGCTTACCACGAGTCGGGGCATGCGATCGTTGGCCGTTTAGTTCCAGATCATGACCCTGTCTATAAAGTCAGCATCATTCCCCGTGGTCGAGCCTTAGGTGTGACGATGTTCCTGCCTGAGGAAGATCGCTACAGCCTGAGCCGTCAGACTATCTTAAGTCAGATTTGCAGCCTCTATGGTGGGCGCATCGCGGAAGAGATGACGTTGGGTAAAGACGGCGTGACGACTGGTGCCTCGAACGATATTCAGCGAGCAACTGAGATGGCTCGCAATATGGTGACTAAATGGGGTCTATCCGAAGAGTTAGGCCCGCTTCTGTATTCAGAAGATGAGGGTGAGGTATTTCTGGGTCGCTCGGCAGCCTCGCAGTCGAAGTCCTTTTCGGGTAATACGGCGATCTCTATCGATACTGAAGTACGGAAGATTATCGATGAATGCTACGGCAGGGCTGAGAAGATTCTCGAAGATAATCGTGAAAAACTGGAGATGATGAAAGACGCCCTGATGGAATATGAGACTATCGATTCCGATCAGATAGACGACATCATGAATGGTGAGAAGCCTAGACCGCCCGCCGATTGGTCGGATACCGATTCCAGCAATTCGGATAGTGGTGGATCCAGCGCTACCGAAGTGAAGAATGAAGATCTTGGTAAGTCTGGAAACATCGGTGGCCCTGCCAGCGAACATTAGTCTTAAAGATAGTTCTTAACCGTGATTGATTGCCTTACAGCAGGAGATAGACAGATTGATCTGTCTACTCCTGTTTGCATGGGCATCATAAATGCTACACCTGACTCTTTCTCCGATGGTGCCGAGCTGCAAAGATCGGGCACCACCTCCTTTCAACTAGATATCGACAAGGCTCTATTTCGCGCCGAGACCATGGTTGCCGAAGGCGCTACCTTTGTCGATGTGGGCGGAGAGTCCACTCGTCCTGGAGCGGCGACGGTTAGCGAGCAGGAAGAGCTCGATCGAGTCATTCCCCTAATAGCTGCAATTAGTGCGAGCCTGGATGTTTGTGTCTCGATCGACACGAGCTCACCTGTGGTAATGAAAGAAGCTCTGGACAGCGGTGCTCAACTGATTAACGATATTCGCGCACTGGCGATACCCGGAGCGGCAGAACTGCTAGCTTCGACTAAGGCGGCTGTCTGCTTGATGCATATGCAGGGTGCGCCTAGCACTATGCAGAAAACTCCCTCCTATGGCAGTGTAGTGCTCGAGGTATTCGATTTCCTGAAATCCCGAGTTGCGTATTCTCTGGAATGCGGAATAGAGCAGGACCGTCTGTTGATCGACCCCGGCTTCGGCTTCGGCAAGACTGTGCAACACAATTATCAGCTATTAAAAAACCTTGGGTATTTTTCTCAGCTGGAGATACCTCTGCTAGTGGGCCTGTCGCGTAAGTCCATGATTGGTGAGGTTGTAGCGCGGCCGGTTGAGCAGAGATTGGCAGGCTCCATCGCTGCAACCACGCTTGCGCTCGCCTCGGGAGCGAGAATAATCCGCACTCACGATGTTGCTGCCACCATGGATGCAATTAGAGTAAACTTGGCATATTCAAGCGCCGAGTAAATTTCGATATGACCAAAAAAACAAAACAATATTTTGGTACCGATGGCATACGCGGTGCCGTAGGTACTGCGCCAATAACTCCAGATTTCATGTTGAAACTTGGCTGGGCGGCAGGCACCGTGTTCGCGAAGCAAGGTGGGGCGCGTAACAAGATTCTCATTGGCAAGGACACACGTATATCCGGCTATATGTTTGAGGCGGCGCTAGAGGCCGGGGTAACGGCGGCAGGGGTCGATATCAATCTATTGGGGCCAATGCCCACGCCTGCCATCGCCTACCTGACTCGAACGCTGCGAGCCCAGGCTGGCATTGTTATCAGCGCCTCCCACAATTCCTTTCAGGATAACGGCATTAAGTTCTTCTCGGGCGATGGCAGCAAGCTAGCCGATGAGATCGAATTAGCTATCGAAGAGCAGCTAGCAAAAACCATCTCAACCGTGCACCCGAGATCACTGGGCAAGGCTTCTCGAGTTCCCGATGCGGCTGGCAGGTATATCGAATTCTGTAAAAGCCGGGTTGACTCTGGCCTAAAATTCAATGGGCTTAAGATTGTTCTCGACTGTGCCCATGGCTCCACCTATCACATCGCGCCTAGTGTTTTTGAGGAGCTCGGTGCCTCGGTGACTTCTATTGGAGTTAGTCCGGACGGCCTGAATATCAATGAAAATAGCGGCTCAACATCGCCAGAGGAACTGGTCGAAGCCGTGCTGCAAGAACAGGCTGATCTGGGCATTGCGTTCGATGGCGACGGTGACCGTGTGGTCATGGTTGATCATTTTGGCAATATTGTGGATGGCGATGAAATACTCTACATCATCGCGCGCGACAGGCGGCGCCAGAATATTGATTTTGGCGGCGTGGTGGGCACGTCGATGAGCAATTTGGGCGTGGAACAGGCGCTAGACGCTCTGGATATTCCCTTTGCCAGAAGTGCAGTTGGAGATCGTTACGTCATGCAGGAGTTGCTCAAGCGCGGCTGGAGCGTTGGCGGAGAATCCTCCGGGCACATAATCTGCCTGGACAAGACAACAACCGGTGACGGCATCGTCTCTGCGCTTCAGGCCCTGTCCGCAATTTCGAGTAGTCAGAGTTCTCTGGCAGAACTGGTCAGTAAGATAAACAAGTACCCGCAGTCCATGATTAACGTACGCATCGCTGAATCTGCTGATGTTTCGGCCAGCAAGAAAGTGCAGCAGGCCGTGTCAAGCGTAGAGGCTAAACTGGGTTCTAAGGGGCGCGTGCTATTGCGACCATCGGGTACCGAGCCCGTGATACGGGTGATGGTAGAGGGGGAGGATGCCGCCGAGGTGCTCATGCTCGCCGAAGAACTGGCGGAAGTCGTTGGAAAAGAAGTGGGTGCGGCGACCTAAGAGATGCTTGCCGTGTTGCAAGACCCTTGTATCTTAGTTAGTATTGGCGCCCGTTTTGGCGGGCTGTTTTAGATTAGCTCAAAGGTTCGCCCTTCTGGATTTGTAAGCATGCGTCAAAAATTGGTTGTCGGAAACTGGAAGATGCATGGCTCGCGCACGCAGGTGCGACAGTTGATCGAGGATGTAGCCGCCGGTACCGCTGGCTTGAATGACGTCGAGATAGCTGTAGCGCCGACGTTTCTGCATCTGGGCCTGGCGGCGCAATTAAGCCAGCAGGTGGGGGCTAAACACCTCAAGCTGGCGGCGCAGAATCTGTATCCCCAGGAGCAAGGCGCTTTTACCGGTGAGGTTTCAGCACCTATGTTGGCGGATTATGGCGTCACCTACGTTATTGTAGGGCACTCCGAAAGACGCGAGATATTCGCTGAAACAGATCAAGCAGTGGCTGTGAAATTTCAGGCAGCGCAAGAGGGTGGTTTGCTTCCCATCCTCTGTGTAGGGGAGTCGCTGCAGCAAAGAGAGCAGGGCTCAAGCGAAGAAGTCGTGCTAAGTCAGCTAGATGCGGTAATAGCCGCGGCAGGTGTCGAGGCGTTACAATCGGCTGTTATTGCCTACGAGCCTATTTGGGCAATCGGCACGGGAAAGACTGCAAGCCCGGAGCAGGCGCAGGGCATTCATAGGGTGCTTCGAGAACATATTGCGAAGTCGAACTCGACTATCGCGGCAGGCGTAAGAATTTTATACGGTGGCAGTGTCAAGGCCTCCAGTGCGACAGAGTTGTTTGACCAGACCGATATTGACGGTGGTCTGGTTGGTGGGGCCTCTTTAAAGGCTGAAGAGTTTATATCCATTTGTAAAAGTGCGGATTAACGATCATGCAGACGATAGTAGTTGTAGTTCACGTAATTGTAGCCATCGCGATAATAGGCCTGGTTCTCTTGCAGCAGGGCAAAGGCGCAGACGCCGGAGCTTCTTTTGGTGCGGGCGCCTCGCAAACTGTATTTGGCGCCTCAGGCAGCGGTAATTTCTTGGTGCGGGCTACGACTATCGGCGCCACGATATTTTTTATTACCAGCCTCTCTCTGGCTGTGTTTGCCAAGAATCAGTCTTCACTGGGCGGTGCCGCAAACTCGCCACTGGTAAATGAAGAGCTGTTGCAGAAGATCTCAACACCTGTGTCTGATGTGCCTCAACTAGATGTGGCGCCTGCGCCAACATCCAGTGCTGACGACGTGCCCAGCCTGCCTGGCAACGATAACTAGGATAGATAAGAATTAGCCGAAGTGGTGAAATTGGTAGACACGCTACCTTGAGGGGGTAGTGACCTCTGGTCGTGCCGGTTCAAGTCCGGCCTTCGGCACCAAATCCTTGAAATCGGACCCTCATGCCGATTTCAGGCCAACGCGGCGGGAGAACCTAAATTCCCGCGAAAGCCGCGTAAAACCTTGACCTTAGCCCCAACTAGTCCTTATAATTCGCTCCCCTTGTGAAATAGGGCCATAGTTTTATCGCTATAGATTATTTCCTTATAAAACAAGGAGTTACTAATGAAGCGGATTGTCGCTTTTTTAGAGCCAGAGATATAGATTTGTTGCGGGGATAACCCGCTTAGTAAGAACACTGGGCATATTGCCGGTGAATAGAATTGATAAGGGCTCCGAGCTGAAGTAAATCGGAGCCAGCCAGAATCAGAAAGTTTTGATTTGTTGCGGGGTGGAGCAGTCTGGCAGCTCGTCGGGCTCATAACCCGAAGGTCGTAGGTTCAAATCCTGCCCCCGCTACCAATTTTTGCTAAATAAAGTAGATGTTGGCAGCCCGAAGACAGGGTTCATCCAGTTGTACTGGATGAGACAGGTACGGAGCTCCTAGTGAGATCGAATCCCACCGCTACCAATTTTTGGTAAAAGTAGTTGTTGGCAGCCCGAGTGGCTCCCAAACACCAAGCTTCTCGCTTGCTCAAATAGAGCCTGCGAAGAAGATTTTAGAGTGGGCCTTTGGCCCATTTTTTGTATCTAGGGGATTAGTCCCGGATGCGGCTGGGCTAATCGTCCCTGATGCCGCACTTTGAGAAAAGTGAATAGTAGCGAAGTTTTAATAACAGAATTGATCGGCACTACGGTCCAGGCTTTAGGCTTGGAACTCTGGGGTGTCGAACTGCTTCAGCAGGGAAGATATTCCCTACTGAGGGTTTATATCGAACGTGAAGAAGGTGTCACGATCGAGGATTGCGAAAAGGTTAGTCGGCAGGTAAGTGCCCTATTGGATGTCGAAGATCCAATTGCTGGAGAGTATACCTTGGAGGTCTCATCTCCTGGCGTCGATAGGCCGCTGTTCAGTGTTGAGCAGTATGCAAAATATGTTGGTAGTGAAGTGAATTTAAAATTACGACGAGCAGTCGATGGCAGGCGTAAATTTAAAGGACAAATAATAAAAGTTTCAGGAGACATCGTTGGTTTATTGGTCGAGGGCACCGAGTATGACTTGGAGCACTCCGAAATCGAGAAAGCCAGCATAGTTTACTAGATGATTTTTACTCCATGCTCTGGACTAGGTTCCAGATCTGAGCTTTGAGTAAGGTGACATTGTTATGATGAGTAAAGAAATATTAATGGTTGCGGACGCCGTCTCGAATGAGAAGGGTGTTTCTCGTGAAGTGATTTTTGAAGCGATTGAGTCTGCATTAGCGACGGCTACGAAGAAGCTCAATGATGAAGATGAGATCGATTGCCGCGTTGCTGTCGATCGTGAGACTGGCGAATACGAATCTTTCCGGGTTTGGACGGTAGTCGAAGACGACGAGTACATGATAGAGGGTACTCAGTTTACCGTCGATCTGGCGCAAGAAAAGAAGAAAGGTCTTGTGGTTGGAGATACTTACGAAGAGAAGATCGACAACGTAGAGTTCGGTAGAATCGCAGCACAAACTGCTAAGCAAGTGATCGTGCAGAAAGTACGTGAAGCAGAAAGAGAAATCATAATCGGCGATTACAAAGATCGCATCGGCGAGTTGGTTGCCGGTACCGTAAAGAAAGTGACGCGCGATAATATCATCGTAGATCTGGGTAGTAACGCTGAGGCGCTCCTGTCGCGAGATCAAATGATTCCAAGAGAGACGTTCCGCATGGGAGACAGAATGCGAGCGCTTCTCATAGATGTGCGATCTGAGCAGCGAGGGCCGCAATTGTTCCTAAGCCGGACGTCGCCTAATATGCTGATCGAGTTGTTTAAGATTGAAGTGCCTGAAATCGCTGAAGAAGTGATCGAGATAAAGGCCGCCGCCAGAGACCCGGGGTCGAGAGCGAAGATCGTTGTAAGCACAAATGATGGCCGCATCGACCCAGTCGGTGCCTGCGTGGGTATGCGTGGTTCGCGGGTACAGGTTGTGTCTAACGAATTAGCAAATGAGCGCATCGACATCATTCTCTGGGATGACAATCCAGCTCAGCTAGTCATTAACTCAATGTCACCTGCTGAAGTTGCTTCGATCATCGTGGACGAAGACAGCAATACAATGGATATTGCCGTCGAAGAAGATAATCTTGCTCAGGCCATCGGTAGAAATGGTCAGAACGTTAGGCTTTCCAGTGAGTTAACTGGCTGGACTATTAACGTAATGAGTGAAGAAGAAGCCGCCGAGAAGCAGCATCAAGAGGCGAGCAGCTTCATCGATATGTTTGTTGAGAAACTCGATGTTGATGAAGAGTCGGCAGAAGTTTTGGTGCAAGAGGGATTCACTTCGCTAGAAGAGATTGCCTACGTACCTCTCGATGAGATTCTGGCTATCGATGGCTTCGATGAAGAAATAGCGAACGAGTTGAGGAATCGAGCCAAGGACGCATTGCTGACTTTGGCTATAGCCTCAGAAGAAGATTTATCTGCAGCCAATATCGCAGACGATCTTTTGAATATGGAAGGGATGGATGGAAAGCTGGCATTGGAACTCGCCAAGAAAGGAATTCTCAATATGGAAGAATTGGCAGAGCAGTCTATTGACGAGTTGATAGACATCGAAGGCATGGATGAAGAACGCGCTGGCACGTTGATCATGACTGCACGAGCTCCATGGTTTGAGTAGCAGCAATTCTGTACGTTGGTGAATGGGAGTAGTTGAATGGCAGATGTAACAATAAGTGAACTCGCCGAAGTTGTCGGAGTCGGGGTAGATAAGCTGTTGTCTCAGATTAAAGAGGCGGGCTTGTCACATACTAAAGCTGACGAACCGATTTCGAATGACGACAAGAACACTTTATTACAGTTTCTGCGCCGCAGTCATGGTGATTCTGAGGCGAGCGTTGCTGCGCCTAAGAAAATCACTCTCAAGAGAAAAACTGTCGGTACTCTCAAGTCTGCTTCTACCCATGGTCGGGGTAAGACGGTCAATGTTGAAGTTCGCAAGAAGCGTACCTATGTTAAGCGAAGTGCGGTTGAGGAGGATGCGCCAGAAGAATTAGAGAACGAAGCAGCGTTAACAGAAGCTGTTGATGAGTCTGCCGTAGATACCGCAGCCGAGACGATAGAGGCAACAAGCGCTGAGGCTACGGAGGTTACAGCGGCAGAAGCGTCTGAGAAATCGGAGGAAGCTCCAGCGTCAGATTCGAAGGATACGAAAGATGCCGCAGCTGCGCCTGAAGTGCCAGTGGAAGAGGCTGCTGCCGCTAGGGCCGATAAGCCTGGCGCGAAACGCAAGGTACAGGGCAAGAAAGAATCAGAAGAGCCCGGTGATAAGAAAAAGTCTCATCTCAAGAATAAGGGCAAGCCAGCCAAGCGGCAGGCAAAAACCATCCATGTTAACGACGACTTCGTTTTGGAAGGCGGCGATGTGGACGAAATGGGTGGGCGCGGTCGACGCGGCGGCGGCAGGAAGGGAAAGGCACGTCTTTCAGCTACGCAACATGCCTTCGAGAAGCCAACCGAATTCATTAAGCGCGAGATTAAGATAGGCGAAACCAATACGCTGCCAGATTTAGCGCAGCAGATGTCGGTGAAGTCTGCTGCAATAGTTAAGACCCTTTTCAACATGGGCGTCATGGCAACGATCAATCAGATTCTTGATCAAGATACGGCCTCGCTATTGGTTGAAGAGATGGGCCACATTCCTAAATTCGTGTCAGAAGATGCTATCGAAGAACAGTTGGCAGAATCGATAATAGCGGATACCGGTAAAGTGGAAATTATCCGTGCGCCTGTCGTTACAGTTATGGGCCATGTTGACCATGGTAAGACTTCCCTTTTGGATTATATTCGTAAGGCGACAGTTGCCTCGCACGAAGCCGGTGGTATTACGCAGCATATTGGTGCCTACCATGTGAATACCGATCACGGCATGATTAGTTTTCTCGACACACCTGGCCACGCGGCATTTACCGCGATGCGTTCACGCGGTGCAAAGGCAACAGATGTCGTTGTTCTAGTTGTGGCAGCTGACGATGGTGTTAAACCGCAGACAGAAGAAGCTGTGCAGCATGCTAAAGCCTCTGGTGTGCCAATGGTTGTAGCGGTCAACAAGATCGACAAGGAAGGCGTCGATGTAGACCGTGTTAAGAATGAACTGGCCGCAATGGAAGTGATTCCTGAGGATTGGGGTGGTGAGACACAGTTTATCGAAGTGTCAGCTATCACTGGTGCGGGCATCGATCAGCTACTGGAAGCCATCTTGTTACAGGCAGAACTGTTAGAGCTAAAAGCCTATACAGATGTTCCAGGGCAAGGCGTGGTCATCGAATCCAGATTAGACAAAGGCCGTGGCCCAGTTGCCTCTGTGCTCGTACAGAACGGAACACTGAAATCCGGTGACACGGTATTGGTAGGCCATGAATATGGTCGTATCCGAGCTCTAGTCGATGAGCTTGGCAAGACAGTCAAGACGGCAGGTCCATCTATACCCGTAGAGATTCTTGGTCTCAATGGTGTGCCTGAGGCAGGAGACGAGTTTGTCGTCCTCACCGATGAGAAGAAAGCTCGTGAGATCGCAGAATTCAGGCGTACGCGACACAAAGATACATTGCAGGCATCGCAACAGTCGAATCTCGTAGAGACTATGTTTGCCGGCATCGGTAAGGAAGACCTCAAGGTCTTCAATATTATTCTGAAGACAGATGTGCGCGGCTCACTTGAGGCCATAGTGGGTTCTCTGCAGAAGCTCAACACAGAAGAGGTTGAAGTAAATATCGTTGCCTCCGGTGTCGGTGGAATCTCTGAAACTGATGTGCATCTTGCCGCAACATCAAAGGCGATGATCATTGGATTTAATGTGCGCGCAGATAAGTCATCGCGCGACATCGTTGAGAACGAAGGCCTGCAACTGCGTTACTACAATGTGATCTATGATGTGATCGATGATATTAAGGCGATCATGGGCGGCATGCTTTCACCGGAGATTCGCGAAGAGATCGTTGGCGTAGCCGAGGTCCGAGACGTGTTCAATTCACCGAAATTTGGTCAGATTGCAGGAAGCATGGTTATCGAGGGCACTGTTTACCGCAGTAAGCCAATTCGAGTTCTGCGTGACAATGTTGTGATCTATGAGGGTGAGCTGGAATCCTTGAGACGCTTTAAGGACGATGCCAATGAGGTTCGCAATGGCATGGAGTGTGGTATCGGCGTTAAGAACTATACCGACGTGAAAGTTGGAGACAAGATTGAAGTCTACGAAACTACCGAAGTGGCCAGGAGCCTTTGAGAATAATTTCTCGGGCAGGTAATTAAACGTGGCAGAAATGTCTGCAAGAGTGCAACGAGTAGCTGATCAGATTCAGCGCGAACTTGCATCGCTAATCCAGATGGAGGTTAACGATCCTAGGGTTGGCATGGTATCGGTCACAGACGTTGAGGTGAGCAGGGATCTAGCTCACGCAAAGATCTATGTGACGGTATTGAACACGATGACTGATGACTCGCAGGTAAACGAGTCGACTCTATCTGAGCCAGGCGATCTGGATAAGTTGGAGATCGAAGAAAATATCAATGCGTTAAATAAGGCAGCCGGGTATCTACGCTCCTTGTTGGCGAAGCGGCTAAGCACTCGCTCAGTGCCGAAACTCCGTTTTTACTACGACGGAAGCATAGAGCGCGGGCAGCAGCTTTCGAGCCTGATAGACAGTGCGCTGGCGGCCGATCAAGACTCGCATTCTTGAGTTCGTTGAGAAATATACCGAGGGTGCAGATTGGGTAAGCGAACAAAGGGTAGGGCCATCGATGGTATTGTCGTATTGGACAAAAACATTGGTCTAAGCTCGAACAGGGCTCTGCAAGAAGTAAAAAGACTATACGATGCGAGAAAAGCAGGGCATACCGGCAGCCTCGACCCACTAGCGACAGGGGTGCTGCCACTTTGCTTGGGCGAGGCGACGAAAGTGTCGCAGTTCTTGCTGGATTCGGACAAGAAGTATCGAGCTAGAGTTAAGCTTGGCGTTAGAACAGATAGCGCAGACAGCGAAGGATGCGAAATCGCCAGATGTGAAGGTTTCGACATCTCACGAGAACAGATAGAGGCGTCGCTGCAAAATTTTCGGGGCGAGATAGATCAAGTTCCACCCATGCACTCGGCACTAAAGGTGAATGGCGTGCCTTTGTACAAGATGGCACGGAAAGGTGAGACCATAGAGCGTGAAGCACGTCGGGTCACCATCTACAGCATCGAATTGACAGAATTTGAAGGCGATGAGCTAGAGTTGGAGATCGCCTGTAGTAAGGGTACTTATATACGAACCATCGCTGATGATCTCGGTCAGCTTCTGGGCTGCGGTGCGCATATCATAGCCTTGCGGCGGACTCAGGCCGGTGCCTTTACCGAGGCAGACTGTGTAACAACAAAGCAGCTAAGGGAAGAGAGTGAGCGCGATGGTGTGAGTGCCATTGATGCGCATTTGATACCGATGGATCAGGCGATAGCCTACTTGCCAGAGGTAGAATTGCCTAGTATCACGGCCAGTTTTATCAAGAATGGCCAGCCAGTTTTGGTGCGACACTTGCCAGCGGAAGGACTGGTAAGATTGTATGAAGAGGGACAGTTTATCGGCATCGGTTGTATAGATGACGATGGCAAGGTCGCTCCAAGAAGGTTAATCGTTACGCAATGATCTCAAGTAGATCGCGATGATAACCAGAGCAGGATTTAGAATTTTACAGGGAAAGGGTCAGGTAACTACTAATATGCGTGGTTATTCTGGTTTTAAAAGGATGTTGTAGCCGTATTTCCTACGGCTTTCATTAATCGCATATTAGGAGAAAGAAAATGGCTTTATCAGCTGAACAGAAAGACACGATCATCAAAGATTACGCGCAAAGCGAAGGCGATACAGGATCGCCCGAAGTGCAAGTAGCTTTGTTGACAGCAAATATCAACGAACTGCAGTCTCACTTCAAAGAGCACATTCACGATCATCACTCTCGTCGCGGTCTGATCCGCATGGTGAACAGCCGCAGAAAATTGCTGGATTACTTGAAGCGCAAGAACCTTGAGCGATACGCGACTTTGATCAAGCGACTTGGCTTACGTCGATAACAATCAATCGAAAATCCTTTGCGCAGCGCCTGATGAGTTGGCGCTGCGCCTATATAAATAATTAGGAAAAAATTATGTTTAATCCAGTAAGTAAGACGTTTCAATACGGTAATCAGACGGTTACTTTGGAAACGGGTAAAGTGGCCAGACAGGCAACAGGTTCTGTAGTTGTAACTATGGGGAATACTCAGGTGCTAGCTACCGTTGTGGGTCGCAAGCAAGCGAATCCTGGCGCAGCTTTCTTTCCTTTAACAGTTAACTATCAAGAAAAAACCTATGCGGTAGGCAAAATTCCCGGTGGCTTCTTCAAGCGAGAAGGTCGTCCTACGGAAAACGAAACACTGACATCGCGTTTGATCGATAGACCGATTCGTCCATTGTTCCCCAAGGGCTTCATGAATGAAGTGCAGGTAATTTGTACGGTAATTTCTGCTGATAAAGATGAGCAGGCAGATATAGCGGGTTTGATTGGCGCGTCCGCAGCCTTGTCTATTTCTGGCATTCCTTTCGCTGAGCCAATAGGCGCGGCGCGTGTTGGTTACGATGCCGAAACTGGTTATATGTTGAATCCAACGAATACGCAGCTCGGTACTTCATTATTAGACATGGTAGTTGCTGGCACAAAGTCAGCTGTACTAATGGTTGAATCTGAGGCGAAAGAATTGAGTGAAGATCAAATGCTTGGTGGTGTTCTGTATGCTCACCAAGAGATGCAGGTCGTAATCGATACGATCGCAGAGTTGAAGGCTGAAGTTGGCAAGCCATCATGGGATTGGCAGCCTGAGCCGGTCAATGAAGAGTTAACAGCGGCGGTTGCTACTCTGGTTGGAGCTGGCGTTACCGAGGCTTATCAAGTTTCAGACAAGATGGCTAGACAGGACGCTTTGGGAGTCTTGAAGGCGCAGGCTGTTGAGCAATTAGCCAGCGAAGAGTCAGGTGTTGGTAGCGATGACGTAAAAGATGTTTTTGCGAAACTGGAGAAAAGCACTGTACGTAACCGAGTACTAGACGGTAATCCGCGTATCGATGGTCGAGACACAACTACTGTTCGCGCTATCGAAGTAGAAACCGGCGTTCTGCCTAAGGCTCACGGCTCTGCTTTATTCACACGTGGCGAAACGCAGGCCTTGGTTGTAACTACACTAGGAGCATTACGTGATTCACAGCTAATAGAAGACCTTCAGGGATCTAGAAAAGACCCTTTCATGTTGCATTATAACTTCCCTCCTTATTCAGTTGGTGAAACTGGTTTCATGAGTGGTCCCAAGCGTCGTGAGATTGGCCACGGTCGTCTCGCGCGCCGCGGTGTTGCAGCTGTTATGCCGGCGGAAGAAGAGTTTCCATATGCCATCCGTGTGGTTTCAGAGATTACTGAATCGAACGGTTCAAGCTCTATGGCGAGTGTCTGCGGAAGCAGCTTGGCGATGATGGATGCAGGTGTTCCTATTTCCGCTCCAGTTGCTGGTATCGCAATGGGTCTTATCAAGGAAGGCGATCGCTTCGCTGTTCTAACAGATATCCTTGGTGACGAAGATCACCTTGGCGATATGGACTTCAAGGTTGCCGGAACGGAAGCTGGGGTAACTGCTCTGCAAATGGATATCAAGATCCAGGGCATTACCGAAGAAATTATGGAGCAGGCTCTAGAGCAGGCTCATACGGCTAGAAATCATATCTTGGGCGAGATGAATAAGGTTATCGCAACTGCTAGAGAGTCTGTCTCCGACAACGCTCCGGCGATGGCGATGATCAAGATCGACCCAGACAAGATTCGCGACGTAATCGGTAAGGGCGGTGCAGTTATTCGAGGTATTACTGAGGCTACAGGCGCATCGGTTGACATTGACGATGACGGCAATGTTCGCATCTATGGCGAAGACGCTGTCTCTCGCGATGCCGCACTCGACATGGTTAACGAAATTACGGCTGAAGCTGAAGTAGGCAGAATCTACAACGGTAAGGTCGCAAGAATCGTAGACTTCGGTGCGTTCGTTACAATCTTGCCAGGTAAAGATGGCTTGGTTCATATCTCACAAATCTCGCAAGAGCGCGTCGAGAATGTAAACGAATTTTTGGAGGAGGGTCAGGACGTGCTAGTTAAGGTTCTGGATACCGATGCCAGAGGCCGTATCAAGTTGAGTATCAAGGAAATCAGCGAAGAGGAAAGAGCTGCTCACGTAGCTTAATTCTCTCGATGACTTAAGAAAAGCCCGGGCATTGCTCGGGTTTTTTCGTTTGGGGTTGCAGAACATTCTGTTCGCAGTGGGCACATGATCTATGTTCGTTCTGTCGGGGTTTTGGTTGGGCCGCCATTCAGCGAATTCTACTGCGGTGTAGGGCTATAAGGAATCGCCGGCAAGTTATGTACAGCTGAAGTTTACTGTAAAGTTCTCATGTGCCTAACCTCCAGGAATCGCAATCGAGTTCGCGACTAGCTCAGCGTCGCCCATAAGAGTTCGAGCCTCGGAGTGGTCAGAGAGTTTCTGTGAGTTTAAGACGGGCTTGGATCCAGATGGTAAGACGCTGCAGGCTTTAAGACTTCAAGAACGCGCCAGGGGCCAGGGATTGCCTCTCGATGCGGTGCTATTATGTAACCCAGTCGGTGTGGCCGAGTAGCGATCTTCGAATCCCTTGCTGAATCTATCCGTATTTTTCCTTTGGATTCGCAGTCCCGCGGCTAGAATATGAGGAAGTTTTTGCCAGTAAATAAAGGCGCCAAGGCTACTGACTTCGCGTTAACATGAGGATGTGCTGAGACGAATGCCTAGAACTGGGATTTGAGTTCAAATTTCTCTAAAATGTAGCTAAAATCAGCTAAAATTGCTTAAAAAGCGATTATTTGGCATTAGCGGTTAGGCTCTCTATCTGCAAAGCACAATATGTAACAGAATTGGTCAAGATTAGCGCAGAATTCACAAGACAGCCTTGGCATTTTTTGTTTCAATCCCATAGCTGAATGGACGGTTTTCTAGGACTGTTCCAGAATAATCGAGACTTGCCCTCCGCATCAGGTAGGGTGGGCAAAAATTTACTAATCGGAGGGTTCGCTGGTGTTAACTACAACCAATCGCTCGTTAACTAGTATATTCGCTAAACTATCTCAGGCCTGCGCTGCCGTTTGCATCATGGCATTGCCAACAATGGCCAATGCGCAATCGGATCAGGTCACATTCCACAAAGACATCGAGCCCATCTTGCAGCGCAGCTGCCAGAACTGTCACCGCGCCGGTGGTGTGGCGCCTATGTCGCTGGTTACTTACGACGAGGTGGCTCCTTTCGCGGGATTGATCGAATACAAGACTGGGCTGCGCGATAGAGCTGGAGCAATGCCTCCTTGGTACATGGAAAAAGACATCGGTATACAGGATTACAAATTTGATCCATCGCTCACCGAAGAAGAGCTAGCAGCCATCTCCACTTGGGCGCGCAGTGGAACGCCGCAGGGTGATCCCGCAAATGCTCCCGAACCTCTGGAATTTAGCGATGATCTGAAATGGACTGCGGGTCAGCCGGACCTGATCATCAACACAAACGATGTAACTAAATTAGCCGGCACTCCTGATTGGTGGGGCGAAATCGATAGAGTGCCAATTGGTCTTGATCAGGATCGCTACGTGAAGTCGGTTGAGATTGTCGAGGTGAATGACGTAAATAATTCTGCAGGGACAGGCCGAGATACGGTTGGCGGCCGCTTTATCTTCCATCACATGATCTGGTCAACGGCAGAGCTTGATGAAAATGGCGAGCGCGTAGAAGGTAGCTCCACAAGCTGGCCGGTTCACGAGGTAGGCAGAAACGCGGATATCTTCGATGAGGATGGCGGGCGTTTGCTGCGAGCCGGTTCTTATGTTGTTTCTGACTCTGTGCACATGCACTCGAATGGAAAAGACACTACTGGTCATCTGGAAATTGGATTTCGTTTTCACCCGGTTGGCTATGAGCCGAAGTATGAGAGGGTTAGCCTCGGTCTGGGTAACGGTGTAGATATCAGCATTGCAGGTAATGAGAAGGATCAGGAATTACATGCTTATACAGTGCTGCAAGACCACACTAAGATTATTTCATTCGAGCCGCACCTGCACGCTCCCGGTGAGCGTATGTGCCTGGAGGCTATTTGGGGCTACACAGTGGAGACTCTCTCCTGTGTAGGCTACGACCACAACTGGGTACGTGGCTATGCCTATGACAACGATGCACAGCCTCTTTTGCCTAAGGGTACGATCATGCACATCGTGGGTTATATGAATAACACAGAAACGAATCCAAATGTGCCTGACCCCAGAAACTGGCAGGGTTCTGGCAACCGATCTGTGACTAATATGTTCATCGATCTAGGGATGCGCGTGAAAATGAATGATGAGCAATTCTTCGAGGAGATGGAGAATCGCCGTCAGACACTAAATCTTGGGCCTAACGATCACGTGATCGGTTGCCCGCTATGTTTGGCGCCGTTGGTTGCGCCGGTTACGGACTCAGATGAGTTGAATAATGAAGTTGCATTGCAGGAGACAAATTAGATATGCAAAGTTTACAAATAAAAGGCGCGAGTAAGTCTATTAGACTGTTCGTGGTCGCGCTTGGTGCTGTTTTTCTATCACCGCTGGTATTAGCAGATACATACCGCAGCGGTCAGCACATAGAGCCGGCTTTCGAGGGTTGGCGACCAAACGAAGATGGTAGTTTCAACCTGATGTTTGGTTACATGAACGAGAACTGGGAAGAAGAGCCCGATGTGCCCGTTGGTGAGAACAATATGTTTTCTCCTGGCGAAGCCGACCGTGGTCAGCCTACGCACTTTCTACCGCGGCGAAATCGCTTTACCTTCGAGGTACAGGTACCTTCCGATTGGGGAGACCGCGAGCTTGTGTGGACGCTGAATGTAAATGGCGTCGAGCGCAAGGCCTATGGAACTTTAAAGGCGGACTATCTCGTGGATAACATGGTGATTGCCTCTGAGACTGGTTCTCTGGGCGCAGGTACCAGTAGCCCGGAATCCAGAGCTAACGTTCCCCCAATTGTTACCGTGCAAGGCGATGATATTCGCACCGTGAGAGCGGGTGAGTCTCTGACCCTGCGTACTCATGTCGCGGACGATGGTCTGCCTACGCCCAGTAATCCAGTTGAGGACGCTAGACGCTTTGCTGAATTTGCGGGCGGACCTCTTGCTGCGGCATTGGTGACTGAAGAAAACGTGCGACAGCGCCTGTTGATGACGCCTCCAGTCAAGGTGACGGTCGACAAGACTAACGGTCTCTTCCTTTCCTGGAATGTCTACCGAGGTGCGGGTAAGGTAACCTACAACCCGCAGATGCCTAAGCCATGGGAAGACACTCGTGCGGGCTCGAACTCTCCATGGGGCTCGCTCTGGGAGCCGACTCCACCCCCTGCAGATGGTATGTATGAGGTAGACATCACCTTCGAAGAGCCTGGCACTTATGTGCTATGGGGCCGAGCAGACGACGGTGGTCTGTATCACGATGCCTATATTACGGTGAATGTGACTGAATAGGATCGGCCTGGTAGTTTAAGCAATGCTAGTTGAAAAGGGCGGTTTACCGCCCTTTTTTGTGTTTGAGATTTATATCATGGACTTAATAGTTTAGATTATAGCGCGTGTTACCTTGGGGTCCGTTCTTTAATTTGTTTCTTTGCAGTATGTACTCTGCGTTCACTTCGTGCAGTCAGTTGGCGACATTGAAGATTTATTAGAAGCTTGCCCTGGTAAGTATCCTGGGCATCCCGTTGGCAGGTTTTGGTGCTGCGTTATTAGCGATATTGATGCTGCACAGTGAATTGAATAAATCGGCGAATTATCAGCAGTTCAGAGACATCATGGCGAGCATTGTTATCCCTACTATCTGTTCGGTAGGTATCTACTTCGCATTGCTCTCCCTAGCCCTCGGTATACTTGATTAAGTCGTTATAGCGCATTATTAAGCCGCGGCTACATGTTTCGGCGGTACTGTCCTCCTACCTCGAAGAATGTGTCAGTAATTTGGCCCAGGCTGCAGAAGCGAACCGCGTTCATCAACTCTTCAAAGACATTCTCATTATTGATGGCGGCAGCGCGCAGTCGCTCCAATGCCTGGGCGGAATCATCGGCGTTTCTGGCTTTAAATTCCGCCAAACGGTTTATCTGACTTCTTTTTTCTTCATCGGTAGAGCGCGCTAACTCGATCTTCGGCTGCGATTCCGGTTCTGGATTGAGGAAGGTGTTAACACCGATTAGTGGCAGGCTGCCGTCATGTTTTCGATGCTCATAGAGCATCGACTCGTCTTGAATTTTGCCGCGTTGATATCCGGTTTCCATCGCGCCCAGCACGCCGCCGCGTTCGGAAATACGTTCGAATTCCTGTAGTACCGCTTCCTCAACCAGATCGGTCAGTTCCTCGATGATAAAAGAACCCTGGTTGGAGTTCTCATTGACCGCCAGGCCCCACTCCTTATTGATGATCAGCTGTATCGCCATTGCTCGCCGCACCGATTCCTCGGTAGGTGTGGTTACGGCCTCATCGTAGGCGTTGGTGTGTAGGCTATTGCAATTGTCATAGACCGCGATCAATGCCTGCAGCGTAGTGCGAATGTCGTTGAAGGACATCTCCTGAGCATGCAGAGACCTGCCTGAGGTTTGAATGTGATATTTCAACTTCTGACTTTGTTCGCTCGCATTATATTTAAAGCGCATTGCGGTAGACCAGATTCGGCGTGCGACTCTTCCCAGCACCGTGTATTCGGGATCCATTCCGTTGGAGAAGAAGAACGAAAGATTGTGGGCGAAATCGTCAACCTTCATGCCGCGGGCAATATACGCTTCGACGAAAGTAAAACCGTTAGATAGGGTGAACGCCAGCTGCGAAATCGGATTCGCGCCCGCCTCGGCGATGTGGTAACCCGAGATCGATACCGAATAGAAGTTTCGAATCTTATTCGCGCTGAAGTATTCCTGAATATCGCCCATTAGCTTGAGGCTAAATTCGGTGGAGAAGATGCAGGTATTCTGCCCCTGGTCTTCCTTAAGAATATCTGCCTGAACGGTGCCACGAACATTCTCTAGGGCCAGCGCCTTTATTGTTCGGTACTGATCGTCGTTGGGTGCAGTGCCGTTCTCGCTTCGAAATTGATCGAGCTGTTGATCTATGGCGGCATTCATATACATGGCCAGTATTGTCGGCGCCGGGCCATTGATAGTCATAGATACCGATGTGGTAGGGCTGGCTAGGTCGAAGCCCTTATAGAGCTCTTTCATGTCGTCGAGGGTGGCAATCGACACGCCAGAATTTCCAACTTTGCCATAGATGTCAGGCTGCATGGCCGGGTCGAAGCCATAGAGGGTTACAGAATCGAAGGCGGTAGAAAGCCTCTTCGCCGCCGAATGATCAGAGAGTTGTTTGAAACGACGATTGGTGCGGAACGCATCGCCTTCTCCGGCAAACATACGTGTCGGATCTTCAGACTCACGCTTGAATCTGAATACGCCAGCGGTAAAGGGGAAACGCCCTGGTACGTTCTCAAGTAATAGCCACTGCAATAGTTGGCCATGGTCTTGATAGTTGGGCAGTGCCACGCGGCTTATCTTCGTGCCCGAGAGTGAGGTGCGAAACAGTGCGGTATGAAGCTCGCTATCGCGCACCTTAACGACATACTCGTCTTTGGCGTAGTCTGATTTCAGTTGTGGCCAAGCATCTAGCAGGCGCTTCGCCTTTTCATCCATCGCATTGTCTTTGGCTGCGATCAGTTCGTCCAATACGGAGCTATCCTTAGAGTTCAAATCCAGCATGGACTTGCTGGCGATGAGTTGTTGTCGCTCACGCGCCAGCTGTGACTGAGTTTGCACCCGTTCATGATAGTCGCGCACTATCTCCGCGATCTCTGCAAGATAGCGCTGTTGTTGCGCAGGAATTATTAGACTCGTCTGCGTCGATTTCTTCCCGTTAATTGCTGCGATGGCTTGTTCATAATCTGGCAACCCATGTGAACGCAGTAGCGGTACTAGGGCCTGATACAGGGCAGTTATGCCGTCATCATTAAACTTCGATGCGATTGTTCCAAAGACGGGCATTTCATCTGGCATCTGCGTAAAGGCTTCGCGATTGCGTTGCACCTGCTTGCAAACATCTCTTAGTGCATCTTCACTACCCTTGCGGTCGAACTTATTGATCGCAAATACGTCCGCATAATCCAACATATCGATCTTTTCCAGTTGGCTGGCAGCGCCAAATTCGGGAGTCATTACATACAGTGACGTGTCTACGAAGGGCACTATGCCGGCATCACCCTGGCCGATTCCGGGGGTCTCGATAATGATCAGGTCGAAGCCGGAGACTTTTATTGCGGCGACAATTTCGCTTAGCCTCTCGGGTATCTCGACGGAAGAATCTCTGGTGGCGACGGAGCGCATGAATATATTTGGATGGCCGATGGCATTCATTCGAATCCTGTCACCAAGCAAGGCGCCACCTGTCTTTTTTCTAGTTGGGTCGATAGCTAGCACAGCAATCTTAAGGGAGTCGCTGCTGTCCTGTCGAAAACGCCGTATGATCTCATCCGTCGATGAAGACTTGCCGGCACCTCCGGTTCCCGTGATTCCAAGAATGGGTGTATTCAATCGAGTCGATGCTTGCTGTTTCAGGGTTTGGAGTTCTTGATCGGCATATTCTTCATTCTCGATGCCGGTGATAACGCGGGTCAGGACTAGCCTGTCACCCTCGTCCAGCTGTGTTAGATCGGGAGCGGCGGGGCGGCTCTTGCCGCCGCTACAGCGATTCAGCATGTCGTCGATCATGCCCTGCAATCCAATAGCCTGCCCATCGTTAGGGGAGTAGATACGGGATACACCATAGTTGTGTAATTCTTCAATCTCGGCGGGAATGATAACGCCGCCGCCACCACCAAATATTTTTATATGATCGGCACCCAGTTCGCGGAGTCGGTCTACGAGGTATTTAAAATACTCGATATGTCCGCCCTGATAGGAGCTGATAGCAATTGCATCGACGTCTTCTTGAATCGCAGCCTCGACGATGTCCTGAACCGAGCGATTGTGAGCGAGGTGAATAACTTCAGCGCCACTAGATTGCAGAATGCGGCGCATGATATTGATTGCCGCATCATGGCCATCGAATAGGCTGGCGGCGGTAACGAAACGAAGCCACTGTCGCTTCGATGGCGGCGCAGATGAAGTCTCCGCTGTTTCATTAAGAGATGCTGCTGACAATGCTAGGCCCCTGATCTTACGCTCCGTCTTGAGGAGCATTAGTCTAGCGCACTATGGGAGTCAGTTCACGGTGATATGGGGTGTTTGCCCAGAAAGGCGAGTATCGCATCGGCAGTTTCCCGAGGCTTTTCCAGCCCCATCGCATGGCCGGCTGCCTGTAGGTTAACCAGGGTAATTCGATCGCCGAATTGTTCCTTCATGCGCCTGCCATTTTCTGGCGGGGCAGTCTTGTCATCTACTCCCTGGACTATCAGCATAGGTCCGCTGCCACCCGCCCACCATTGCTCTAGCGGCGTAGCCCGGTTCGCCATGCTCTGGGAGTGCTGTGCCTCGGGCCAATAGTTTAGGCCTCTGACATAGTCCAGAACCAGCCCATCATTCGTCTCTGGAGAGAAAAGCGTTCGTCTTGCCAGTTCAAACTTCTCGGGCTCAGATAGAGTTGCGTCCCCCAATAGACGGCCAAGCTCGCCTGGGGTGGTCAATGGCTTGGAGAGACCTCCCGCCGCAATGAGGGAGATACTGGCGACTCGCTCGGGATATTCAGTGGCAGCGGCACGAGAGGTTCTATTGCCCAGTGCCCACCCAAGCAGATGTGCTCTTTCCAATCCAAGGGCATCGATAACGGCGACTAGATCTGCTGCGTAGTCATAAAGTGTCAGCCCCTCCAGCTCGCCGGTGCTACCCATAATACCGCGCTGATTTACTGCGACGACACGGTAGCCGGCGTCGGCAAGAAAGGGGGCGAGATACTTATAGCGGGTAATATCGGCGCCGGAGCCGGGCAGGGCGATTAGGGTCTCATCGTTGCTTAAGGTGGATTCCCACACGGCGACCTGCAGCCGGGCATGTCCAATATCGATTGTTTTCTCAGTGCGTTCGGCGGCAAAGGCTGTGCTGCACAGGAGCAAGAAAAGTGGAATTAAAAATTTGTGTCTGACAGCAACAAGCTGAATTTTCAGGTACATTGTTTTCTCCATTGTGTGAACGAAGATTCAACCGATTGAGCCATGATTCTATCACGTGTAGGCGATTCGCCAAGTGCTCCGGCTTCACTGACAGTCTGACTCGCTAACTCCTTTTCTCATTTAGGTTTTCCCTTGGCTCTTCGGTATAGTGCGACCATGGAAGCCTGGATAGTATTTACACTACTAGCTGTCGTTATGCAGTCAGTTCGTACCGCCGCGCAGAAACAGATCGCGCAGAGCATTAGCGTGCTAGCGGCAACGCTCGCGCGTTATCTGTTTGGTTTGCCCTTTGCGGTTTTGTATTTTCTGGTTCTAAAAAATTTCTACCAAGGCGAAGCCGTCACCGGCAACGCAGTTTTCTATCGTGCCGCAATTTTGGCCGCCATATCGCAGATTTTCGCTACCGTGTTTTTAATTAAGGCGCTGACGCTGCGCAACTTCGCTGTTGGAACTGCCTTGGCGAAGACCGAGGCACTGCTAACGGCCATCCTCGGTGCCGTATTCTTTTCGGCAGTACTCAGTGTCACGGCCTATCTATCGGTACTCGTCGGCGTAGCGGGCGTTCTTGTCGCTAGCAGTTGGAAGCTTAGCCTGCGTGATCTGACAGAGAATGAGAGCATCAAGTATGGAGTCGGGGCGGGCCTTGGTTTTGCTCTGGCATCTCTATGGATTCGAGAGGCATCTCTGTCATTGGATGTGTCGAGGCTGTTGAGTGCATCTGCGGTGCTGCTATTTATGGTGAGCATTCAGACCGTAATGTGCCTTTTGTATGTGTTGCTTAGTGAGCGCGATCAACTATTCTTGCTGATGATTCGATGGAAGTCTTGCATGTTCATAGGCTTTACTTCTCAGGCAGGCTCGGTGGGATGGTTTACGGCGATGAGCCTGCAAGATGCTGCACTTGTCAAAACCCTTGGCCAGACGGAGTTTGTAGTAACGCTTCTAATAACTTACTTCTACTTCGGGGAAAGAATCACGTTGAAGGAATGTCTGGGTATCGTGCTGGTCGCGATAAGCGTTATTCTATTGATAGCCGCGACTTAGCTTAACAATTTTTAAGAACCAGTCGCTGCGCAAGTTTTCAATCCGATCGATGAGAAAGGCTACTCGGCCAACAACTCTGCGTTGTATCTCAGTTCCTTGAGGCGTGTGAGAATTTCCTGATTCTGTGCGGCGTCTCTTGTCTCTACTGTCAGGTACAGGTCTGCTTTCTTGATAGGCATCCTCGCCAACAGGCACAACGATGCTGTCTAGGTCTGGCTGGGCCTGCAGTATCTCCAGTGCCACAGTTTCCTGGCCTGCTATGATGTCTACAGCGTTATAGGGATGAACGAAGGTCAGATGTTCGGATTCGGCGATCTGTTGCGCATGAGCTGCAGTCTCGTCTAAATTGTCGCCACTGAGGACAACTCTGGCGCCAAAGTTCTTTGTATCCTTAACCTTCACATTGGGTGTGTTCTTGGACATTACGATGGTGGCAGGTATGCGCAGGCGCTCAGCATGACAGGCAACGGCCTTGGCATGATTTCCCGCAGACATGACGATAACGCCTTTCACCTAGCCCTGCTTCTTAAGAAGCAGTAATTTGTTAAGAGCGCCGCGGGCTTTGAAGGAAGCGTTTAATTGAAAATTCTCGAATTTCAGATAGAGATCAGTGCCAGCCATGGCCGACAGAGTCTGCGGTTGCTCGAAGCGGGTATCTATTATTGCCTGGGCGATTCGAGTCGCAGCGTCTTGAATGTCTTTAACAGTGAGTGTCATGGGAGGGCATAACGGGGGATTAGTATAAGCATTTAAAGCATTGGTGCCTGCTGCGGGCTCTGCCCGAGTAGCAGTTCATACTAGCGTTACTTTTATGGATGCAAAAAAAAGCCCAGCAATCTATCTCTGGGCTTCTCTTCAAAGAGGGCGTGCTTCTAACAACAAACACGCCTTCCGGTTCTCGCTATATCTGCAAGATCTTAAAACTCATAGTTAACGCGTGCATAGAGAATGCGCCCTAATGGGTTCTGAATCTGCGAGATAACTCCTGCAATCATGCCAGTCTTCTGCGCTTCGCGATCAAACACGTTACGCGCACCGATGCTTATTCCTGCCGAACCACCGAATAGCTCTAAGTCGCTATAGGTATAGAACATATCGGTCTGGGTCCAGGCACGTACAACGTCGGTAGAAGTCCAAAGGTTTTGAGGACGCAGAAAGCGCTGAAAGCTAAACTCGTTTGCGTCGAAGATCACCTCGTCGACGTAGCGCACAGTAGCGTTAAAGCCATGGTGTCCAAGCGACCAGCCAATGTTTGCATTGGCTCGCCACTCAGGAATAACCGGCACCGCGCCGAAGGAGTTATTCTGATTACCCTTCGCTTCACGCACTGGAGTTAGACTAGACTCCTGCCAAGTGTAGGTATCCACGTAGGTGGCACTCAAACCTGTGCGGAAATTACCCCAGCTACCCAAGCCGAACGCGTCCAGGTCGAAACTGTAGTTAGCTTGGATATCCCAGGCTTTAACTAGCATAGTCGACGCATTGGTTTCGCTGCGGTTGATGCGAGTGGTGGTTTCGATATCCAGAGGGTCACGCTGAATACGCGGATCCGATAGTGGATTGGCTACCCAAGCCGTGAGTTCAGCTATCGATGGGTAAGGCTGCGCATTAGTAGCAGCAAAGCCTGTTGTTTCCTGAAATTTCGCAAAATCCGCTCTCACGATATCCTGAGTCGTGGTGTCCACAATCCGGTCTACGAAGTCAGTTTCACTGTAGGTTAGGTGTATGTCCAGACCATCCATTGGTAATAAATCGATGCCGAATGACGTGCTGTCCGAAGTCTCCGAAACTAGGTTTGGGTTACCCGTTCTACAGGAAGTGATGAAGCCCGAGAATGTGGTGAAGAGGTCATCCACGTTACTAAGGGCGCAGGAGTCTGGCGCGTTAAGCTGATTCAGGGTTGGCACAATAAAGGCCTCGCCTTGAGTAGCTCGCAGTGTCACCCAGTCAGCAGGCGAGTAAGTGATACCGAACTTGCTAACGACATCGCCCTGGCCAGTACTGAATTGCTCATCACGCACCGAGGCGCTGATCTCAAGGTTATCAAGAATCGGGAACGAGAACTCGGCAAAGTACGAGTCACTGGTGCGGCTGAATTTTGTCGGATAGGCTCCGATACTGTTCAGACGATCATCGCGCTGTTGGTGCCAAGTTGGTACGTTCTCATCAGTTTCATCGCGACGTTGATAGCCGAATGCTGCGCCGATTGTGCCGCCTGGTAACTCGAAGCCACCCGGGGCGATGGTGCCGTTGATGACCAGATCGAAGGTCTGCAGCGTGTCTTTGTTGTCTACGCGATCACGCGTATAGATAGCGTCTGCTACGGCCTGCGGAGTGCGCATCGGTGAATTATCGGCAGCGCCGAACGGGTTGAAACAAGCACCGGCGTCACGAACCTGGTCACAATTGAGGCCCTGTTCTACTGCGCTAAAGCTAAAGTGCTGAGTCTGTGCGCTAACTACGTTGCGCTGGCCAAACATATAGGTTGCAGAGCCTTCCCATCCGTCTAGATAAGGCACGGTAAAGTCGGCGCCGAAGGCTAGGCGCATATCACGCTCGTCATTCTCCTTGCGGCTAATCTGGTCGCTATCGGGCCCGCCGAATATTGCTGGGTTAGTGTTGGCGAGGCCAAAAGGCAGCCAGGCACTACTAAACGGCACATCTTCGTTAAACGGTACACCGCCGTTCGGATCGTTAGCTATATTAGCAAATTGGTTACCGGCTAGAACTACGGCGCCGTTGGCATCACGCAGTGGCTGCTGATTGCCATAGGGGTCGCTGAGTATCATGCCGTTGCCATCGAGCAGCGGCTGAGCAAACAGCTCGCGGCCGTCACCTGCAACAGCCCTGAAAGGGTTGCCCGGCAATTCGCCGCGCACGGTGGGCAAATCGCCAAACCGGGTACCCGGATTTCCCTGATTCTGGCGTCCGTGGCCCTGCCATCTACCCCATAAAACTTGACCTGTCAGGGATAGATCCTCATTCACTTCCCAATTGATATTGGAATACAGTGAGGCTTGAGTTTTTTGCTCTACGAAATCTCTAGTGTCTGCAAAGGGAAACCAGCAACGCCCCAGGGCGAGGGTTCCGAATTTATTGCCGCCCTGTACCAGAGGATCTGTCACAGGGTCTGTGCCACAGATAGGGTCCGGGGTACTTTTGGTAGTGCCGAGGAGTGCGCCATTATCATCACGCTGGGGTACATTCCAGTTAGCGGGGTTGGCGCCGCTGTTGTCGGTTAGGCCGGCTAAGGCGAGTTTGGGTCTGTCGGTCCACTGAAGTGTGCCGTTGTGCCTGAAAGAGCCCGCAGCTACAATATCGACACCGCCGCCAAGGTCTTTGCCCCAAAGAAACGATGTGGTCTGGTCTCTGAAGTCTCCACGAGAATCTTCTTCGTTAAAATGTTCAATCTTCAGTCCTTCATAGGACTTGTAAGGCAGTATGTTGACAACGCCCGCCACGGCATCGGTGCCGTATAGTGCGGCGGCTCCGTCTGTCACGATATCCATCTGCTGTATAGCAATGCTTGGTAGAAGCCATTGCACATTAGGGTTGGTTACTCGCTTTCCGTCGATCAACTGCAGCGTTGCCCTCGTGCCCAGTCCGCGTAGGTTAAAGGCGGCGCTATTACTCGAGGCGCCACTGGCCTGAATCGAGTTGGTTACACCGGAGCCATTGTTGAACGTCATGTTTTGAACAACCTGGGCCATATTGAGCGTGCCTTGTGCAACGAGGTCATCTGCAGAAAGAGTTGTAATCGGAGAGGCGGCGATGATGCCCTCTGAGCGTCGGATATAAGATCCGGTCACAACGACCTCCTCAACATTTGTATCTTGTGCCGAAGCGTAATACGGCGTACCCAGCATGCCCAAAGCCACGCTGGTATAGAGAATCGAGCGTTTAAATTTATTAGAACGATTGTGGGGATTCATTCTTTTACTCCTTGAAATGTTTATATTTTATTATAATAAGACTGTGTCTTCAGTAGCTCGCCGTATTGCCTTGCGTAGATCACACCAAATAGAGCGATTGGGCAGGTATATCACACTAATAATGACCCTTCCAGCTATTCCTAAAGAGCCATTTCAGTAACCCAAAGGATTATTGAGAACGTCACCAAATTATACAAATAGCGCTACAAAAATACCCATATTCAGTTATATAGTAGAAAAGACGTTCGGTAACTTGGTGGCGATGTGGCTGACCCCAATTATTTGTAGTTTCTGTCCCGTAAAGACCGGCAATCCACTGCGATTTGCGAGCCGGTTGCGGGCCACAATTCATAGTTTTTTTCTTTTGGGGGTTCTAAGCTTAGCCTAGATGCGAAAATCCTGGCCAGTTATGGACCTCAGAGTATCGTGATTCGAGAAGAAGCTCAGGTGCTTGCTCAGGCGTGCCGCAACTATCAGCGAACGAGAGATAGAGCAGCTTCTGTCTGTATCAAATTAGAGCCTATTGTCTTAGCGTTTTTTGCTATCATGATTTCCGAACTAGCGTAATAATCTAAGGGGTTGTCATGGTAAGGAATATCCTGATTTTGGTTTCGATAATTTTCAGTACTGCTCTGTCTGCGCAGGTGGCTGATCAATGGAAAATCATTCATGCCGGCACACTGCTCAGTGATGCGCGTGAAGATGTTAGGTCAGAACAAAGTATTATTGTTAGGAATAATGAGATTATGGAAGTACGCGATGGCTATGTCTTGCCATCACAGGTGAGCGGAGCGGCGAACGCTATGGTGATTGATCTAAGAGGTCAGTTTGTCATGTCCGGCCTCATTGACGCACATACACATATTCTCAGTCAGCAGGAACCAAACGGTCGCGAAATTCGCGTTACGCGTTCATCGCAACTCACTACGCTGATGGGGCTTGAGTTCGGTATGCGCACATTACGTGCCGGGTTTACAACGATTAGGAACGTGGGCGGCGATAGAAATGCAATCTTTGCTCTTCGCGATGCTATCAATCAAGGGATAGTAATGGGCCCGCGCATTAGAGCCGCAGGTCAGGGGATAACGCCAACGGGTGGACATGGCGATGGCGGTGGTTTTCGTGACGATATATTTCCTCATCCACATTCCGGAGTTTGCGATGGCGTGGCTGAGTGCCGCAAGGCAGTACGGACTCAAGTGAAGTATGGCGCCGACCACATAAAATATGTAGCAACAGGAGGCGTACTGAGTCAGACCGCAACAGGAACAGGCCAACAATTTACCGATGAGGAACAAGTTGCGCTGGTTCAGGCTGCGCATGCGATGGGCAGGAAAGTCGCCGCCCACGCACACGGGAAAATTGGTTTGGAGGCGGCGCTGCGAGCAGGCGTTGATTCCATAGAGCACGGCTCCTATCTGGACGAGGAGACGGCCGAGTTGTTCGTTCAGACAGGCGCCTATCTGGTGCCGACTCTGATTGCAGGTTACACAGTCGAGCGAATCGCCACTGAGAGGCCTGATTTTTTCGTTCCCGAGGTTCGACAGAAGGCGCTTGAAGTCGGCCCGGTAATGAGGAATGCGCTTAGGATCGCCTACGAGCGAGGCGTAAAGATTGCCTTTGGTACCGATGCGGGCGTGAACGATCACGGAACTAACGCCTATGAGATGGTGCTCATGAACGAGGCGGGCATGGCAGAGCGGGACATATTAATCTCCGCCACTGTCAATGCGGCAGACCTGATGGATCTGACTGACATTACCGGTACCATAGAGGCTGGCAAAAATGCAGATATTATTGCCACTGCCGGCAATCCGCTTGAAGATATCTCGGCGCTGATGAGGCCGACCTTTGTCATGGCGCGGGGCAATGACGTTAACCTGAATGTGCCTCCGGTTGATCTATTTCCCTGGCCAGAAATCTAAAAAATTAGCTCTGAAAAAAGATAGTGGCGGACAGAGTAGGAGTTAATTAGTAGCTATGAAAAGTGATGAATTTATGCGCATGTGGGATGAAATGCAGCGAGATGGCTACTTTACAAACCATCCTCACTATACCGACTTCCTCGGCCACACCCCTTCAAAGGAGGATCTCGAGCTCGACAATGCGGTAATCGCCCTAAATTTTGAGACTCAGAATGTGTCGATGCCTGTGCCGTATTCGGACAGTCTTGAGAGAAGTATAAAAAGAACTGAATCGCTGTGGTTGTATAAGATGTTCGACCTGCCCAGAACTGGCACCGCACTGGATATAGGCTGTGGTTTTGGAAGGTCTGTTAGCTGGATGGCTGACAATTACGACAAAGTAATTGGTACTGATATTTCGAAGCATGTAATTGCTGCGGCGACAAAAAACTGTGAGCATCTGGATAATATAGCTTTCTATGTAAACGGGCCCGACTCGCTACCGGCCGATATTCTTCCCGCCAGTGTTGATGTTGCTTATATTTTTACCGTTTTGCAGCATATCCCTCGCGAATATACACAAAACATTCTCTGTAGCGTGGAGCGGGTGCTAAAGCCTGGTGGCAGGGTCGTCTTCAATCTCCTCTCTAATATAAACGAAGAGCTCAATGAGGGAGAGCAGCACACGGAATGGGCCATTGGTTATAGTGAAGACCAGGCTAGAAATCTGCTCAGGGACTCTGGTCTCAGAGAGGAAAGACTGGTGTATTGGGGCCGACCAGAGACGGCTATCAATTGGCTATGGGTGTCAGGGATTAAGCAATGAATGCGGTGGGCTGACTCGGTTGATCGGCTTACCAGATTAGTAGCATTGTTCCTCTTCGCTCTTCAAGGTTAAAATGAGCGTCATGAGATCTCTACTCCTAGTGGGCCTGGTTGCCCTGGTTTCTGCCTGCAATAGCAATCGTCCTTCCTTCACAGCTATGAGCGAAGTAGAGCTGGCTGCATTCAATCGTACAGTGCCCTTGGCCGAACAGGTCTATTGCGTGGAACAGGCTGGAACCTCCACCTATATTCGACGGCGCATCTGTCAAACCTATGCGCAATGGCTGTCCCAAAATGAGAGGGATGCGATGAGGCTGGACGTGTTGAATTCGAGTCCCGGTTTCGGCCTGCCTAGCACCATCGGTGATACCCCGCAGCGTTAATTCAGACAAGCGCAATCGAGGTGCTTCACCCCCGTAAATTCGCTTCTTGCCCCCCATGCCTTTAGCCCCTTTTTTGACGGGACTTCCTTCTTGATCAAGATCAAGTTTTCTCCTAATAACTACAATACAGTCAGCTTTCCCCGCCTCGCGGGAGGCAGGCTTTATATGTGCTAGGGAGTTCTTTAGCTTGAGCGAACAATTTTGCCGAGAACGTGGCCTCTATAAATCTGGTCATTCGTTTGGTTGTAGGTCAAATGAACATTAGCCTATCGGTTGCTTATCGGGCACACTTCACTAGCAAAAGAATTGGAATAGGCTAGCAGCGGAAATGAATATACTACACATCTCGGACATGCATTTTGGTCCCCGTCACTGGCAAGGTAATAATGAATTATTACTGCAGAAGCTAAACAGCTTTTCGGCGGATCTTCTGATAAATACTGGCGATAACACGACAGATGCCCTCGAGAACGAGTTCAAAGCCGTGGGCAGCTTTCTGAAGTCGATTGATTGCAAGCACATCATTTCGATCCCGGGAAATCACGATAAACGCAATATGCGCAGCGCCGATTATTTCCGTCAATATATCGAGGACGTAGACGTCCTGCGGCCACTAGATCGCAACAATTGTAGAAAGAAAGGCATTTTCCTTGACGCGAATGTCAATGGCGTAAAAGACCATTTCACCGATATCAACTTTCTTAAAAATATCACAATCGACGGAGAGTCTGTGCTGGTAGTCTGCCTAGACTCCAGCGAGCTCTATGAGGACAACGGTTTCATAGATGCGGAAATGCTAAGAACAGTATCTGATGCAATTAGTAAAGCGACTTACGATCGAATAATACTTCTTAACCACCATCCTATCCTCGATACGGATTCAGACCCACTCTTCAATTCCAGAACCGTTATAGCATTCGTAATAAAGCACAATATAGAACACTTCTTCTGTGGGCATTCCCATCAGCTTTCGATCATGAGATCTACTGACCTGTATCACAATCATTCCTTTGCTCAATACAAGAATGGTTCGCTATCGAGCGCCAATACTCCAAGCGATTCCAATATGTTTATGTACTACAAAAATTTTGGATCAGAAGAAATGAACATTCATGTCGTTCGGGCGATTGTTGATGGTGACTCCCTGAATTTCAAAGAAGAAGTAATTGCCGTTAATAACTAGAGCAACAATACAATCATGAGCAGCCTGGGCGCGCCGAACTTAGCCTGGGAAATGCGCATCGTCGTTAGTATGTGCTTGGGCTACGGGATGTTAATGCTTTGTAGAACGGTGGTAGGTGTCGCCGGTCCTGCGATGTTGGCTGACCCCACACTCACGCTCGACACCGCGACATTTGGAGCCATTCTTGGTTGGGGTACGGCTGGTAACTTAACCGGGAAGCTCACAACAGGTGTTCTCGCCGACAGGCTTGGTGGTAGTAGGGTATTTGTCTGGGCTGTCGGTCTGGCAGCGGCTACGACATTTGTATTTGGCAGCCTATCGAGCAATATCGCTTTCTTTGCACTCTATTTTCTCACGGTATTTGCCAAGTCTGCCGGTTGGCCAGCGATGGCGAACATCATTCGAGTCTGTTTTGACCAGGCCAAGCATGGTCGTGTATGGGGCTTTATCGCCACAAGCTCTAGAGTAAGTTCGGTTGCAACTACTCTACTGGTTAGCAGTCTGCTTCTCATAATGTCATGGAGAGGCCTGTTTTATATGGCTGGGGCGCTGGCATTTTTGGGTGCCTTCATCTTGCCCCGATATCTAAGAGACTCTTGGAAGAATACAGACGCAGTGGCGGACCAGCCGGAAGAGTCAACAGAAGTACTTTCGGCCCGGTCAGAAGACCATCCGCTCAGTAAAACAGAGGCACGTGCTGCCATCACCGTTTTTCTAAGCAATCCAAGGTTCTGGCTAATAAGTCTTGGTGTTTCTTCGCTGGCGGTTCTGTTTGAGTTTCAGGTGTTTATTCCCATTTATCTCAGTGAGACATTTAGCCTGATACCGGCACAGGCGGGGATGGCTTCCTCGGCATTTCCACTTGGATGCCTGGTCGCGGTTTTCAGTGGCGGCTTCATCTACGACAAGCTTTCCAAGAAGAATATTGTTTATACAATGAGTGCCAGTCTACTTGTGGCTGTGTGTTGCCTGCTGGGTTTGTGGCTTCTTGGTGTCTATGATCTCGGGGCTACGCTGGAATTTGCGATGACAATCGGATTGATATTTGTTTTCGGTTTTGCGATCTCGCCGGCATATTACATCCCGATGAGTGTCTTTTCTATTGGCTTTGGTGGCAGGCACTGTGGCTTGCTGGTTGGACTAATCGATGCCTTCGCTTATTTTGGCGCAATGATGTTCGACTTCATTGGTGGTGTAGTGGCAAACAAAGAAGGTGGCTGGCAGGATTTTATTCTTATATTAATTGTGACCTCCATTTTGGCGACAATTATCATGACCACATTCCTCTACCTGGATTACCGTGATTCGGAACGTGATCTTGCCTCAGCGGTACTTGGCTAGAACAGGTCGGCGGTTGCAAAGAAGCAATTTTATGCTGTTTTTTGCTGGATTTAGGCGTTAACTTATCAATACCGAACGCGAAGCTTTCAGCTGCGCTCAGGTATCTATTACCCTGAAAATTTCCGTTGCCTTTGAAATGACAGCCTCGTTACCACCCATAATAAAAAGCAGGTAGACCGCATGAAAACCGGAAGAACTCTGTTTGTCCTGACGCTCACACTCCTTACTCTATGTTTGCCTCGATTAACCTTAGCGCAGACTAAGATTTCCTACGGGCAAGATCCTATGCAATACGGGGAGCTTTCGTTGCCGAAAGGTGATGGCCCATTTCCGGTTGTTACTTTCTTACATGCTGGCTGCTGGCGCTCAAGCGAGGCCATGATCAATAGCTACCGTGCAATGGCCGAGGCTATGCTTGAGCATGGCATTGCCGCCTGGAATATGCAGTATCGTGGAGCCACAAGCTCTGGTGGTGGCTGGCCAGGAACCTGGTTGGATATTGCCAATGGCTTTGATGCGCTGGAAGAAATTGCGCAGAGTTACCCCATCGATCTACAGAAGGCGATCGTGGTGGGTCATTCCTCGGGCGGGCACTACGGTGCGTGGTTGGCAATGAGGTCGCAACTTCCTCCCAACAGCGAGATCTATGTGAAACCCAAGGTGAATCCCATGGCACTGGTAATGGCCGATGCCTATATCAATCCGCTATTAATTGACTCCATCGGTGATACTGGAGAGATCTACTGCGGTGAACCCCTTTTGGAAAAGTTAGTGGGTGGCCCGGTGGAGGACAATATCAATAACTTCTTGCAGATCTCGCCTCTGGAGTGGTTGCCTTGGGGAATTCCGCAGGACTTCATAGTGAGTACCTACCGCTATCCGCTTTCGCTGCCTCGTGTGTTGGCTCAGGGAAAGACGTCAATGCGTAAAGTGCCGGATTATCCAGCGCTGGCCGTACTCGCCGGAGATGAGATCAACGTACGCCTGATTAGTAACGAAGGCCACGGTAATTTTGTGCGCGAGGGTGAGCGTGGCTATTATGCGACAATTTCTGCCGTATTACGTTTGCTAGGTAAGATAACGGAGTAACCAGGAACATGAGAGTAGAGCAATAACACAAAATTGTATTATTGCTCTGCTGTGCTTTTTAGGACCACTTCTTCTGTGTGGGTATCAGCATGATTCGAGGATTGAAAATAGCTGATCCATCGTCGGGCGATCAATGGGTTCGTAACTCGGGTAGACGAAACGCAATACGCCCTTTGCATCCACAATAAAGTCTCCGCCCAACTGGTCGAGATCGTCTGGCAACTTGCTTTTAGGCCTGGCCTTCCAGTTAAGGAGATAGTACCAAATAGTTTTGGGGCTCCATGAGCGCAGGACAGAACGTTCAAGTCCGTAACGTTGATAAGCCTCCCTGTCCTCGTTCAGTACGAGGGAGAACGGCGCCTTAGTCTCTTCCAGCCACACACGCGCGAAGGCTGGCGCGCTGAAAGATATAATTAGCACTCGTACCTTGAGTCGATCCAAGTCTTGCTGGCGTTGACACAACTGAGCCACATGCTCTCGGCAGGGCAGTCAGCCTAAGTGTCTGAGAAAAATCATCAGTACACTTTGATGCTCATCGATTTCGTCTGCTAGCGAAATGGAAGTGCCGTCTATCTTGGGTAGATCGAAATGCGGGGCCTGATCTCCAATTTTTAGCATAGGCTGTCCTTTCTACATCTAGGCACTATTCTTACGTACTACTATTGCTCGGAATATTCCCATCTCGATAGTCTCTCTCTGTCGCTCGCTGGCATTTTTCCAAACACCAGTTCCCGATAATTCTCATCACCATCGACAAACAATTTTAACCAGGCCACGCCCATGCCGCCGACTAGATCGTGCACATCTATGTTGGGTATAAGCCTTTCGCCGCCGGTATCTGTATTGGCAATGAAGTGATTGCCCCCTTTTATCTCGAGATACATTTTCGGGATGCCGTCGGGGAGGCTCGAGAAATGAGGCGAAGCATGGTCGACCACGGGCGCGATGCGATCGATCTCGCCGGCAATGACCAATGTCGGAACTGAAATTGTGGCAAATACGCCGTCGGGTTGCCATGGAGTGAAAGGTATTGCGGCTTTCAATTCGGCGCTATGTGCATTTGCCGCAAGCAGGGTGCCGCCACCTCCCATGGAGTGGCCCATGATTGCCATGCGGTCCTTGAGAATCTTTCCCCGCAACGTGCTGCCCATGCGATCCCCCTCATTACGGAGCACTTCTATTGCCGCCATCAAGGCGTCAGCACGCAGAGACGGATTGTCGCGTAGCTCATTGGTGTCGAGAGTCAACACGGCGAAGCCATGAGAGGCAAGATGCCGCCCCCACCAGCTCATATTTTCCTGAGATTCGACGAAGCCGGGTGATATGGCAACGCCTGCGAAGTCTTCTCCCTTATTTGCAGGAAAATAAATAGTCGCAGCACTAAATTCGGGTACTGGCGGGTAGCTTGAATAATAGGCAACCTGATAAGGCCCAGGCCTGCCCAGAGATTCTTTGGAGATTTCTTGCGCCGAGACGTTAATCCAGAATGAGAAAGCCAGGGTAACGCATAGCAGGGATTGGATTCTATTCGTCATTTTTTGCATTCCTAGTTATGCCCCAAAGCGGTTAGTACGAGTCGCGCCATCTCAATATGCCCCTCGGCTGTAGGATGAAAGCGAATGCCGGTGTCGGCTGCAGTGGCGCCGTTGACCCAGCGCTCGGCCTCAGCACAGGGCCCATGACCTGCTGCGAGCACATAGGCATCGGCGATGAGGACTTGAAGGTTTGATGCGGTGCTCACGAAGATGTCTTCGAGTTGCTGTCCCAGTGTGGCCAGATAGTGAGTGTCCTCGGCGCTCAGTTCAAGCTCGCTGCAGTTTACAGCATCCTCGGGGAAGACGCGGGGATAGGTTACCAGCACGATGATGGCTTGCGGCGCCTTGGTTTTTATCGCATCGAGGGTTGATCCAAGTTTGGCGGGTAGCTGATCTGCAGCAGCGCTGATCAATGCCCGATCGAGGTTGGCAGTGCAGCGCTCGCTGGGAGCCGTTCCTGCGCAGGCGAATGTCGATGATGTGTAGTTAATAGAATTACCCCCGATGGTGACTGTCACTAGCGCCGTGTCAGGGCTTATGGCGTCGATCTGTGGCGCGGCACCATTTTGCGGAGTGTCGAGAATATTGTCAGTGGTGGCACCATTGCAGCTCACATCAATAAGATTGAGATCCAAGGCGGTGGCTATAAGATTCGAGTAGTTGTGATCCGATCTCCCGCAGACCCCCAACTGAGCGGGAATACCGGGGCCGGCAGCGAATGAGCTGCCTAGCGCGACATAGTTGGCGCCTCGCGCCAATGCTACAGTGGGCGTGCTCTGGGAGAGGGCTGTAGATGCGCTGAGCAGTGAGCTGCACAGTGTAATGAAGGTGACTATCTTACCCATGGAGATCTCCTTGATCATTAATCTAGACTATCAATAGAGGCAAAGCTTAGCCACTTCACTCCCTGCTAAGAGAGAGTCGCTTTGAATCGCTATCATTTCCTTAGACACTTAACAGCCTCTGTTGATAACGTTCTTCATACTTTACAGGCGACAGCTGATTATTGGAACTATGCCGTCGCTTGTTGTTATAAAACACTGCAATATAATCGAACACATCACTCCACGCCGCATCTCTCGTAGCGTAGGTTTGTCGTCGAATCCGCTCTCGTTTTAGTAACTGGAAAAAGCTCTCCGCCACAGCATTGTCATGACAGTTTCCTCGGCGACTCATGCTTCCTTCCAAGTCGTGCGTCTTAAGAAACGATTGCCAGTCATGGCTTGTATACTGACTACCCTGATCTGAATGCACCGTTACGGGAGAAGTTGGGCTTCTTCGCCATACAGCCATCAGTAGAACATTCAGGACGATCTCCTTGGTGATCCGAGAATGCATCGACCAACCTACAACCTTTCGCGAAAATAAATCCAGCACCACAGCAAGATACAGCCAACCCTCATGTGTGCGGATGTGAGTGATGTCAGTCACCCACGCCTCATCTGGTGTACCCGGATTGAACTGACGCTGCAATCTGTTCGGGACTACAACATGGGCTTGCCCGCTTCGATGCCGTGGGCGTCTATAACCAATCTGTGCCCTAAGCCCCGCTGCGCGCATCAATCGGTAGACTCGCGCTTCACCGCAGTGCTCGCCGTATTCGCGCAAGTCACTGAATATCTTCCGGTAGCCATACACAGCCCCACTCTCCAGCCAGAACTGCTTGATCAAGCCTGTGAGCCGCTCATTAGCAAGAGCGCGTTTGGACTTTGGCCGCTTAGTCCAGGCGTAGTAGCCGCTGGGGTGGAGGTCTAACAAGTTACACAGCCACCGAATAGGCCAGGTTTTACTGTGCGACCTGATGAAGGCGTACCTTACTCGGACTGGTTGGCAAAGTACGCCGCGGCTTTTTTTAGGATGTCGCGCTCTTCAGTAACGCGTTTGAGTTCTTTCTTGAGCTGTCGTATCTCAGCTTGTTCTGCCGCCTTAGCTTGATGCTCTGCCGAATCAGGTCCGTACTTCTTCTTCCAAGCGTAAAGGCTGTGTGTTGTGATGCCAAGACGGCTGGCTACCTCGGCAACGCTGTGGCCTCTCTCAACTACTTGTCGAACCGCTTCTACTCTGAACTCTTCTGTGTATCGATTGTTGCTCATACCCACCTCTCTTATAGCCATTTTGTATGACTGAAAGGTGTCTAGTAAAGTGATAGCGGTTCACTTCTTGCTAACGGAAGAAGCAAGCCCAAGGGTGAGGGGCGAAGGGGGATTCACAAGATAATGAGCTCGCGCTCCTGCCAAACGCATCTGAACTTCGGTGATTGTTGATTCGCAGTAATAAGAATAATGCCGCAATAGAAGATGGTGTTTTTTCAATCTGCTAAACAGTTAGAGATTTAGTCACATGTTAATTGACGGGCAGACCTTTGATCTGAATGAAAATCATGCCGAGTAACCAGTTAACGGCATAGCCTAGATAAATTATTTTTTGCCACGCTTGTCAGGTTTTCCACCGTATCAAGAAACTCACGATTTAGTCCGGCGCCCGGAGCTAAACCACCATGAGCTGGCCTCAGCGATGTGTGCTTCATAGTGAGCGTATCTACTATTACTGCGGCTTTGCCAACAGGGTTGGGCCTGATGTTGGGCGCGGATTGGCTACAAGCGCTGTTTCTACGGAATTTCTGCGGCGGTAACTAGTCACAAGTCAGTATGCCCAAATCCATTACTACCTCGGCGGACTCATCTTGCTGGATATCCACTCGACAGTTTATAGAAGATAGAGATTTTAGCCCGATTGGCTCGAATAAGAAGATCCCAAGCGATATCAGGTTGATAACGTCGGCGGACACCTCTCTTGAAATAGCTTCGCGCGAAGGGGTTTTCAGGGAAGACCTGCGGTTTCGTCTCGATGTCATTAGCGTTTCAGTGCCGCCGCTAAGAGACCGGGGTGAAGATATCCTTCCTCTATTTCATACCTTTTTAGAAAAGGCTTTAGGCCGCCGTGATATCAATAAGACTGAAATTGATGTTCTGCTAATAGATTGTCTGCGATACTACAAATGGCCAGGAAATGTTCGCGAACTGGAAAATTTGTGCAGCAAAATAGCTGTCCAGATTGAGTCAGATTACGAGTACCTAAGCGTGAATATTTTACCAAGCCAGATCCTTGAATCCGTGCTTGACGATTATGATGCTGGCGCAGATATGATTGCATTGGATCAGCTGGAGAAGGAGCAGCTACAGAGGTTGCTTGAGGAATTCCCTGACAGGATGGATTCGGCAGCGAAATTCTTAGGTGTTTCCCCTATGTCTCTGTTGAAAAAGGTCAAGAAATTGAACCTTCAAAAAAGGGAGAAAATAGAGGGCTAGGAGATGAATTTATTGTAATAGCTAATTCCCCGTCCAAGCTTAGCCTACCCCAGCACAACCCTGGCGTTTCGACTGTTCTCGACTATCTAATTCTTAAGTTTCCAGATATAGCGAGTGATGTGTGGAAGAAGCGCATGATCGATGGCAAGATCCATTGGCATGACGGTAGCCTAATTGACTCGGATTCACCTTTTGCAGCTCAGCAGCGGGTCTACTATTACCGTGAGGTTGTCAGTGAACCGGCGATTCCATTTGCGGAGAAAATTATCTTTCAGGACGAGTTGATCCTGGTGGCGTATAAGCCGCATTTTCTTCCCGTCACTCCAGGTGGCGAATACGTCGAAGAATGTCTACAGAGTCGCCTGCGTAACAACAGTGGTAATCAGCACCTGCAGGCAATGCATCGTATCGATAGGGCTACTGCAGGCTTGGTTCTTTTTTCAGTTGACCCCAAATCACGTCAGCATTACCACCGTCTGTTTGAAGCCCATCAGGTCAACAAGACCTATCAGGCCATCGCCAGCACGAATGGCATGCCTCCGATGAAGGGCCAAAAATGGGAGGTTAGCAATCGTTTGGAGAGAACCGGTACTAGATTCTTGATGCATATTGTCGAAGGGCCGGCCAACAGTCATTCCCTTATTCGTTGTCTGCAGTGTTCGGCCGACAAGGCCTTGTTCGAACTAAAGCCAATAACTGGCAAGACCCATCAACTGCGCCTGCATATGCAAAGCCTTGGCTGGCCAATACTGCACGATGCTTACTATCCTCAGTTGCAAGCGTCGAAGCAGCCAGATGACTTCAGCAAACCTCTGCAACTATTAGCACAGCAGCTGCAATTTATTGACCCTGTGACACAGCAATCGAGAAGCTTTTCCAGCGGCACCGAGCTTAGCCTGACCTAAAGGGCGTTGCCTAATACTGACTATTGCTTATACTCAAAATCCTTCTGATTACAGGGTAGTAGCTATGTCGCGTTTCTCTCTACAAGCAAGCGGTGCCGCCAAGTTGTTGACCGATCACAATCACTCGATTTCGGTGGCGGAATCTTCTACAGGTGGTTTGATTGCAGCAAGCTTGCTGTCTGTCCCTGGCGCCTCGCGTTATTTCATGGGAGGCACGGTTATCTATACCATCAAGTCGCGGCGGGCGTTCCTGGACCTGGATAAAGAGCGTATAAAAACGCTGAAACCCCTAACAGAAGAAATGGCCCTTGAGTTCGCGAGAGCTGCCCGAGCTAAACTGGATACTACCTGGGGCATCGCTGAGCTAGGGGTAGCTGGACCGGGAGGCACACCCTATAGCGATGCCATAGGAATTAGCGTGATAGCCATATCGGGCCCGGTCGATGGTTCCGTGATCGTTAAGACACAATCTAACGATCGTGAGGAGAACATGGAGGTCTTTACTGATAGGGCGTTGCAATTACTCGTGCAGACTCTTGCTTCCATTTGAGCTTTTGATGAGATTCAAGTGTTTGGGAAGATGGGGAGCTGCAAAAGGAAACGTCAATGGCAGTATTCGACTGCATAGATCATTCAGTCGATCAAGCCGCTTTTGGGCTACAGCGCCACAGATGCTCACCTGGCATAATTCATTAGTCAGTTTTGCTCTTTCCGGGAGGCCGGGAAAGCGGTAGAGGACTTTCAGCTGGACAGTGGAGCCAGCGGACGGCAAATAATCATAGTCTGTTGCTCCGGGTTCAGGCAGGCATCAGCGGTTTATTTGTCACTGCCTCTAACTATTTCAATCTGGATTCGCACAATGCCGGTAATTATTGTATTTTTGGCACTGGGTTTCAGTCTGAAATGGACCGGCAGATCAAGACGTACGGTTTTCGTAGGAGTGGAACTAATTACTAACATCTACCAAGCAGGCATTACTTATGTTTTTTTGCTCTCGTCTTCAAGCAAGCTTTAGATTCTATCTGTCCCTGGCTGCCCTACTTAGTCTGGGCCTAACCGCTGCCCAGTCAGGCCTGGCTCAAGAACAGGTCGCAGAAGACGGAATCGAGGACTGGATCCTGGCGTCCATGTGCGCGGCGGATAATCGTTCGGTAGACCTGAGTCAGGCGCCATCCTTTACTTTTACGGGAGCTGATGGCAACAACCCGCGCCATCTCGATGCTGCACAGTCGGGTCTCACCACAGCGGACATGTCAAAACTGAAACTGGCCTGGGCGATCGCCTTCCCGGATACATCCAGCATGCGTGCCGCGCCGGTGATCGTTGGCTCGACAATTTTCTATTCTGCCACCGACTCGGGTCGCGTCTTTGCGCTGGATACCAATAGCGGTTGCGCAAAGTGGGTCTATGCTGCCGACACTCGCCTGCGTTCTTCAATGGCCTACGCCGCAATAGATGGTGTGGGTACGCTGGTGTTTGGTGACCAACGGGGCATGATTCATACCCTCAACGCGGAGACTGGTGAGGTGAACTGGGTCGCTAGCGGTCAAGCCACTGACAACCAGGCAATGATTACCGGCACACCCGTTATTTCTGGTGACAAGATAATCGTTCCGCTTTCCGGTTCCGGTGTTGTAACCGGTGGTAATCCGAACTTTGAATGCTGTGACAACCATGGCGCCGTCACCGCTTTGAATGTGCGTACCGGCGAAAAACTGTGGGAATACCACACCATGCCAGCGGCTGACTATACTGGCATGGTTAGCTCCACCGGTGTCAAACAGCGTGGTCCCTCAGGCGCACCGATCTGGACTACGCCGACGATTGATACGCAGCGAGGCCAGGTCTATGTCACCACTGGCGAAAACACCTCACACCCCACTACCGGCACTAGCGACTCGGTCATCGCTCTGAACCTGGAGACGGGTGAGGAAAACTGGGTCTTTCAGGCGTTAGCGAATGACATGTGGAATTTCTCTTGCAGCGCCGCGGGCCCGAATTGCATCATTTTGGCTGATACTAATTCCGTTGACTTCGATTTTGGTGGCCCGGCTATTCTAGTAGAAACAGATGACAGAGAACTATTGATCGCCGGCCAGAAATCTGGCGATCTCTGGGCTCTGGATCCGGTCACCGGGGCCGTGGTCTGGAATCAGCGTGTTGGTGAGGGTACAGCGTTGGGTGGCAATCACTGGGGCATCGCTACCGATTCCGAGCGCGTCTTCATGACCATCAATGATCCTGGCAATATGGCCGAGAATAACCAGCCGGGCCTCTATACTTATTTTGTCGGTACCGGCGAGCCAAGCTGGTCTTATGAGGTGCAGCCGGAATGCAACGACGAACGCAGCGACAGGCTTAGACGCTGTGAATCACTCTATGGTTTTTCTGCCACGCCGTTATCTGTGGACGGGGCTGTCATCACTGCAGGGCTGGACGGGCGTCTGTTTATATTTAATTCAGATACAGGCGAGCAGCTTTTTCAATACGATACCGTAGTGGATTTCGAAACGGTGAATGCAGTGGAGGGCTATGGCGGTTCGATTGATAGTCATTCCATCGCCGCGGGATCGGGCATGGTGTTTGTGGGTTCCGGTTACGGTTCGTTCAGTCAGGTATCGGGTAACGTAATATTGGCTTTCAAACCCTCTGAATAACAGCATCTCCGTCAGCACCTAATCGAAAGCATTCGGCTTAGAGCCTTTTTATTTTAGGTGCTGACACTTTACTTATTCAGGGTGATGAAATTCTCATAGCGTAACGTTTTGATCAAGAATAAAGGAATCGATGATGAAATCTATAAGCAAAATTCAACTAATACTAATTACTGTCGCGGCCACTCTCTTGGCACTGGCATCTACATTTGCCTCGGCGGAGATCGAAAAGTCTCGGCTCGATGCTATAGCCAGTGATCTGCAGGCGCGAGTCGACGAGTCTATGCTGTCCGGGGTAGTTGCACTGATTGCACAGGACGGAGAAATACAGATGAATCAGGCGTTCGGCTATCAGAACGTTGAAGATCAAGTGCCCATGTCTACAGACTCAATCTTCAGAATTTTTTCCATGACCAAGCCCGTTACCGGAACGGCGCTAATGATGCTCTACGATGAAGGCAAGTTTCAGTTGGACGACCCTGTGGAGAAACACATACCTGCACTGGCAGGTATGACTGTGTTTGTCTCCGAGGATAGCGATGGTAATTTCGTCACCGAGCCGGCTGGGCATCCAATGACAATTCGCGAGTTAGTGAGCCATACCGGGGGGCTATTGTATACACCACCGCTCTCGGGAGGCCCGGTTGCAGCAGCCTATTCGGCTGCGGGCATTAACGACCTGCCTAACTATACGCTGGCTGAATCCATTCCTGCTCTGGGCGATATCCCCCTAGCTTATCAACCAGGAACCCAATGGGTATACAGTATTTCCGTCGACGTACAGGGATACCTTGTCGAGGTTTTGTCGGGTCAAACCTTCGACCAATTCTTACAGCAGCGCATCTTTGACCCTCTTGGCATGATTGATACAAGCTTCTTCGTAGCCCCGGAAAAGGCAGATCGTTTAGCCAGACAGTACTTTCCCGCTAACGGTAGTTTGAGCCGAGTGGACGATGGTTCATTTCTCAAAGAGCCTAAGTTTTTCTCTGGTGGGGGAGGCCTGACTTCAACCGCGAGCGACTACATGAAGTTTGCACAGATGCACCTCAATGGAGGCGAGCTCGATGGTGTTCGTATTCTTTCTGAGGAGGCTGTTCAGATAATGCGCAGTAATCAGCTGCCGGATGCGGTGAAGAATATCGCCGACCTGTATCCGGGCAACGTCTTCGGTGTGGATTTCGCCATCGTCGACGAACCTGAGAAATACAACGGTGCGCCTAGAGGCACACACTGGTGGTGGGGTATCGCCGGCTCCTGGTTCTGGATCGATCCTGTAGAGGACATCATCGTGATCGGAATGATTCAGAATTCCAATATCCTGTATTCACTCGAAGTCCATGCGGCTATCAGAGAAGCTCTCTATCAATAACGTGAAAAGTATAGAAAAGATAAAAAGGACAGCAAGAATTTTTTGCTGTCCCCCTTTTATCTAGGGCGAGGTTATTCCCTGTGGAAATTCCTATTCAAGCACGCCGTTTTTCATAGGGCTATTAGCGGCAGGTGTCAGTTCCATGGCATGTTTCTGGCTGTGCCTAGCGTTAAACCAGAACGGGCAAAGAACCTAGGTAGTTTGTAGTACATCGCGTCTGCTGCCCGTTTTCATCAGGTCGCTAGGCGAAAATCGATTCATCTTTTTTGAGCTTAATCGTCAGGCAAACTATAAGCCATCACATACCCACCCGGAACTTCTTCATCGTCTGTTCCATCATCGACGGCCGTTTCCAATGACAGTCCACCGCCGCCATCGGCAACGGTTACAATTACATACTGCTTGCCAGTAGCCGGGCTGACATAACTCATTGGGGTTGCCGTAGATGAGCCTGGAAGAGAATCGGTCCAGACTTCTTCGCCGGTAAAGACATCGACCGCTCGGAAAGTGCTATCCACAACACCCGCATTAAATATCAAGCCACCCCCTGTTACAGCAGAACCCGCGTTATAGAACATACCCATAGGCAGAGGCATGCGGCTAGGGATGCCCAGTGGGCCCTGTTCTTCGGCTGTGCCGAATGGGCGGCGCCAGAGAATCTCCTGTGACGCCAGGTCTACGACCGCCAGCTCGCCATAGGGAGGCTCAAGGCAGGGCGCAAAGATCGGAGACAGGAAGAAGAAGGAATACACACCATAAGGGGTGCCGGCTTGAGCGCCGCCAATGCCGAATTGTGTGCTGTCCGTGACTTCATCGCGTGGAATCAGCCTCACTACCGATGGGTTGTGCATGGTGTTGACTACCATTAGATGATTCACTTCATCGACAGCCACACTTCCCCAGTTCATACCGCCTGCAACTCCGGGGTAGTACAGAGATCCGTATCCCGTTGTGGGAGGCGTCAGGGGTCCCTCGTAGCGCATGCGCTTGAATTGCAATCGACAGGCGGCCTGATCGAATGGCGTAATGCCCCACATGTCTGCTTCTGTCAGTGTCGCGCGCGCGAATGAGGGCATGCCTACAGAGAAGGGCTGAGTGGGTGCCGTGTATTCTTCCGGGATGTCGGTCTGCGGAGTCGCGATCTCTGCTACCTCGGTAATCGGCTCGCCGGTTTCGCGATCGAGCAGAAAGACTTCCGCTCGCTTGGTTGGAACGATAACCGCCTTGCGTATAACGCCATCTACGGGAATATCTACAAGAGTCGGTTGCGAGGGAACATCATAGTCCCAGATATCGTGGTGGGTGGTCTGAAACGACCAGCGTACCCTGCCAGTACCGGCATCCAGCGCCACGATTGAGCTTGCATATTGATCCATCGCCTCGGTGCGGTGACCGCCGAAGTAATCCGGCGTGCCATTGCCTGTGGGCACATAGATAAGGCCAAGCTCTTCGTCGGCGCTAGTAAGGCTCCACACATTCGGCGTGCCTCGCGTGTAATTCTCTCCCTCTTCGGGCAAGCCGGTTCTATCTTCGCGGCCCATATCCCAGGCCCAGACAAGCTCGCCAGTTAGAGGATTGAATCCCCGCACTACGCCGGAAGGCTCCTCTGTCATCTGGTTGTCCAATACCCAGCCGCCCAATACAAGGACATCATTGGCAATTGTCGGTGGCGAGGTTACAAAATAGAAACCAGGGATCACCTCGCCCATGCCTTGCAGCAGGCTAATCTCACCATTGACGCCGAAGTCTGCACAGGGCAGACCTGTTTTCTTATCCACCGCAATCAATCTGGCATCGGTGGTTGCCGTGAATATACGCTCGGCACAGTCTGCCGATGGATTGGAGTCAGGCACATCGTAATAGGTGACGCCGCGGCAGGTATCCCAGAATCCAATCCTTGCCGATTGCAGGTCTGGGTCGAATCGCCAGCGCTCCAGTCCGGTATCGGGATCGAGAGAAAGGATGATGTTCTGCCCGGTACACAGATAGAGGCCGTCTCCAACCTGAATAGGTGTTCCCTTGAACTCACCGGGAACTCGGGTGCGAATCTCCCAGGCCTTTTCCAGCTGAGTGACATTGTCCAGATTAATCTGATCCGCCGCCGCAAAACGAGTGCCCGTTTTAGATGCGCCATAGCTACGCCATTCGCCACTGGGATTATTGGCCTGACCTGTTCCCGCCGCACTCGGCGTACCCACCTCGTAGCGCCCGCTAGTGAGCAGTAGAGTGATAGCAAATACCGCAAATGCTCCCAGCACAATTTTCGTTGGCATCTGCTCGAATAAGGGAGAGGGCTCGGCCTGCTGCAATCCACGGCGCACCCTGGGAATTACGAACCATAGCCCCAGTACGGTAAACATGGCGACGCGTGGCATCAGTGCCCAGGCATCTAGCCCGGCCTCATATAACGCCCAGAGATAGGTGATGGCCAGAAAGATACCGTATAGCTTCGCGCCCCGATCGTCGCCTCTAAACAGCAGCACACTAACTGCGGCAAGGGTAATGCCGGCGAGAAAATAGTAGAGAGACCCTCCCGCCTGAACTAGTGGCAGCCCCTGAAGAACAAGCGCTACGCCAATAAGGCCAATCACTACAGAAAGAAAACGGGGTTTAGGGTAGGAACGGGATGATTCAGACAAGAGAGACTCCTTGCTAGATGCGCAATATTTCGCTAATCATCTCACAAAATGGCCCGGCAGAAACTTCCATTTTATTGGAGATCTATACCTACGCAATTAGCTTGGTGGAACCGGAATAGCGGCGGCTGTGACGCAACTAGTGCTTTCAGTCTGTACTTAGCCATCGGTAATGCCACAAGCGTCCCAGAATGTCTTTTCTAGCTAACAGTAGATGCTGGAAAAATAGTGTGACTCTGCCTTAGTTCTGTAACAATTGGCCTAAGTTGTCAATTTGTCAGTGTCCCCGGTGATCTAAATCATTTAGATTTAGCGTAAATCGAGGATAGAACTATGTAGATCAGCAGCGTAAGGAGCAAATTTGAGCCTGTATGTCGATTAAAAAACGTATTGCTATAATAGGGGCCGGTATATCGGGTCTAAGTACCGCGTACCACCTGCATGATGAATATCAAGTTACGCTCTTTGAAAAAGAGGACTATGTCGGAGGCCACACCGACACGCATGAGTTGGTAATAGACAATAAGACAGTAAATATCGACAGCGGCTTCATTATCTTTTGTCGCGAATTTTACCCGAACTTTTGTGCGATGTTAGATAAGATTAGTGTTGAATCGCAAGCCACCAATATGAGCTTTTCCGCACATAACAGACAATCCAATGTGGTCTATAATGCGACCAGTCCGAACAAGCTATTCTGCCAGCGCAGTAATTTTTTTAGCTTCAGTTTCTATCACATGTTATTCGATATTGTTCGGTTCTATAAGACTTCGCCACAAGTACTTCGAAGTAACGACAAAAAAACAACCGTCGCTGAATATCTAAAGAAGAATAAATACAGCGAAGGGTTCATTAATAACCACTTGCTCCCAATGATTAGCGCGCTTTGGTCGGCTACGCCCGAACGCGTCACGCAGTTTCCGATTCATCACTTGGTAGATTTCTTCTCTCGTCACGGTTTAATGCAGATACTCAATCGCCCAAAATGGCAGGTTATTAAGAACGGTTCTAACAGTTATGTTAAAGCACTGAGCGAGCAGCTAGATGTGCAGTGGAAAACTGGCTCGACGGTAAAGAAGGTTATACGAGGGCAAGGTATTAAAGTGCTTACCGATGATGGAGATGAGAGTATCTATGATGCGGTAGTAATGGCACTGCATGCTGACAGCGCATTAGCTATATTGGATAAGCCCAGTCAGGATGAGCAAGATATTCTGTCGGCCATCCCATTCGAAGAGAATCATGTGATAGTGCATACTGATGAAAAGATAATGCACCCCAACACCTCGTCTTGGGCTAGCTGGAATGTTGAAGTCCCGAATGATTTTGATACAAATACCCAGAGAGTTTGCACAGCCAATTATTGGATGAATTTGCTCCAAGGGCTAGAGCTGGAATCAAATGTATTTACTTCATTGAATGTTCAACACAAGATAGATCCGGGGAAAATATTGGCCGAGAGAGTTTATTACCATCCAGTATTTACGGCTAACAGTGTTGCCGCGCAAAAGAAGAAGTCGCTACTTGATGGCCGGCAAGGCACCTATTTTGTTGGTGCCTATTGGGGTTGGGGATTCCATGAAGATGGAGCACGAAGCGCGGCAGATATTAGCCAGCTAATACGGTTGCAAGTAACATGAATAGCCTAAAATTATTCGAAGGATGGATAACTCATAGTCGGTTTAAACCGGTTGAGCATAAATTTCGCTATCACATGCAGCAGATTTGGGTGGATATAAAGCAATTAAGTGCTCTTGACGACGCTAGTCTCTGGTGGTCGTCTAGAAGATTCAATCTGGTCCAATTCAAGCGGAAGAATTATCTTCCGGGTCGTCAAAGTCTATACCAGGAAGTGTGTGCAAGGGTGAAGGATCATACAGGCAATTCATTTGACGGCGAGGCCTATCTTCTGGCTAATATGAGCTATTGGGGTTTCTGCTTTAATCCTGTTGTCTTCGTGGCGTGCTATCAGGGTGAAAAATTGCGTTATCTCGTAGCTGAAGTACATAATACACCATGGAACGAGCGTTTTACTTATGTGCATGACATCGGTTCAGTTGATGGAGGGTTAGATGACCAGGGTTTTCATGTGGCTGATTTTGATAAACAATTTCATGTCTCGCCTTTTATGCCAATGGATCTCCAGTACCGCTGGAAGTATCGGATAAGCGATAGCGAATTTTATATTAGAATGGGGTTGTCGAAGAACGACGAATCTATCTTTTATGCCTCGATGGCGCTTAGCGGAAAACCTTTGACTCGTACTCAAGCGAACCTTCTGCCCTTTCGCTATCCACTGGCATGCATTAAAACCGTATCTACGATTTACTATCAAGCCCTGCGCTTGTGGTTAAAACGAGTTCCTTTTTTTTCACATCCACACTAATATGTGATTATCAATAATATGACTAACTCAGCCGCAAAATATCAGATCACCGTAAACTCTAGCCAATTTCCTCAAGGCGAAAGCCTGCCGTCTATTTTTTCAGCCGCTGGAGATGAATTAGAGACTGTAAGCAAGAATTCAATAGTTGATCGTTTTTTTCGTAATAAGGTTATTGAGTTGTTTCAGAAGATTGAAGGAGGCTGTATTCATCTTGTCGACTCAGTCGGCATCACTAGTTTAGGTAGCTGCGATGCGCAGTTGCAATGCACATTGTTAGTACACGACCTCAGTAGCTACACGCAGGTTGCATTGAATGGCGTTACCGGTTCAGCTGAAGCTTATCTTAAAGGCTTGTGGAGTGGTGACGACCTGAGTAAATTAATCAGAATATTTGTTAAGAACCGATTGGTGCTAGAGCAGATGGAATCTGGTTTGGCGCGGTTTGCTCAATCATCATTTCGTCTATGGTACAAATTGAGGCGTAATACCAGAAGCGGATCTAAGAAAAACATAGCTACTCATTACGATTTGGGCAACCCGTTCTTTCGTCTATTTCTAGATCAGCGAATGATGTATTCGTCCGCATTATATGAGGCTGGCGATGATCTCGATCAGGCCTCCTGCCGGAAGCTTCATAGAATTTGTGCCGCATTGGAATTAGGCAAGCAAGATCATCTTATCGAAATTGGCTCAGGTTGGGGTGGTTTCGCTTGCTTCGCCGCCAGCGCTGTAGGTTGCAAAGTTACCACCATAACTATTTCTCAGGAACAATTCAACGAAACCCAAGATCGTATTGAGCGAGAAGGTCTAAGTGATTTAGTTACGGTTAAGCTTCAAGATTATCGCGATGTAGAGGGGGTTTACGATAAATTAGTTTCTATTGAAATGATCGAGGCGGTGGGTCACCAGTATCTTGATACTTACTTTAGAAAAGTAAATAGTCTATTGAAGCCCGATGGCAAAGCTCTGATTCAAGCAATTGTTATAGACGATGATCAGTACCATAAGGCGTTGAAGCAAGTAGATTTTATTAAGAGATACATCTTTCCGGGTGGTTTTATGCCCTGCTATAGCCTAATCATAGACAGCGCCAGTAGAAATCGTTTAATGCTAGAAGACGTGCACGACATGGGGCTTAGCTATGCTCAAACCTTGCGGGACTGGCGAAAGCGTTTTTATGAGAATATTGAGCAGGTCAAACAGCAAGGCTATGAAACCAGCTTCCAGCGAATGTGGGAATTTTATTTTTGTTATTGTGAGGGCGCCTTTGACGAGCGCGCGATCAGTGTTGGACAAATCCTTTTTCGCAAACAGGCTAGCATTAGTGGCTCGTCAGAAAACCGCGATGCAGGCCGATAATAGGAAGCTCAAATGAGCATCAAAGAATCAAAATCAGCAATTGGCCTCCCCTTTGCCGGTAAGCTAATCGAGCTCGCCGAGCAGGGCAGGCTTCCTGACTCCATGGTGCGTTACGGTATTCGTCGTCTCTGTAAAAAACGTCTCAAAGACGAATTTATTGACCACCCAGAATATCAACAAGATCGCTATCAAAAACTAATCGAAGAACTTAGAACAAGCCCCATTGCTATTGAGACAGAAGCCGCCAACACCCAACATTATGAGGTTGCAACTGACTTCTATCTAGCTTCACTGGGGAAGCGCCTAAAATATAGCTGTGCATTTTATCCCGATACCAATACCACCTTAGATCAAGCCGAAGAGGAAATGCTGGCGCTCTACTCGAAGCGTGCTGAGCTCGATAACGACCAGAGAATATTGGAATTGGGCTGTGGTTGGGGCTCACTGACTCTTTGGATGGCCGAAAAATATCCAAGTAGCAAGATCACAGCGATTTCAAATTCAAGTACTCAAAAGAGTTATATTGATGATCTATGTCGAGAATCAGGTTTCGATAACGTTACGATCATTACTGCGGATGTCAATAATTTGGAACTAGAGTCAGCACAATTTGATCGGGTGATTTCTATCGAAATGTTTGAGCACATGCGTAATTATCGGCAATTATTCGAGCGTATATCGAACTGGCTCACATCTGATGGAAAGCTTTTTATTCATATTTTCGCGCACCGGAATGTCATGTATCCCTTCGATGTGAAAAGCGAACAAGACTGGATGTCTAAATATTTTTTTACTGGTGGGCTAATGCCATCAATCGACACCTTGCTCCATTTTCAGGAACAATTAAAAATTGAGAGCCGCTGGCTAATTAATGGTCAGCATTATCAGAAAACCTGTAATCATTGGTTAGAGAAGACTGACAAGAATAAGGAGCGAATTATTGATGCGTTTAAGGAAAATTACACGGAGAAGGAAGCTAAGCTTTGGTTCCATCGCTGGCGTATTTTCTACATGTCTTGTGCTGAGCTGTTCGGCTTAGATAATGGTAGGCAATGGTTGGTCGCACATTATCTTTTCAGTAATTCTAGGCCAAATACCCAAAAAGTAACTTAACCTAAGTTATTAAGTTTTCAGTGTCCCCAGTGACCCACCTGTTAACTGGTTAGATCAAAGAGACTCAAGGTCAGACAGCAATTGATCACCTTTCGCAACAATATTTACCTGTTCCTGTGATGAATACTTGCGCCATGTGCTGTAAGGGAAAGCCATTCGCGGGTTGCCAGAAAAACGGTCTTTGTTCCTATCGATAAAGTGCCAATACAATGCATTAAAAGGACAGGCATCTTCTGTGATTCGCTCTTTTACGTTGTACACACAGCCTTTACAGTAATCGCTCATTTTGTTGATGTAGTTACCGCTAGCAGCATAAGGTTTGGATGCTATTAAACCCCCATCGGCAAACAACGCCATGCCCCGTGTGTTGGGCAGTTCAACCCATTCTATTGCGTCAACATAAACACCCAGATACCACTCATCAACTTCATCGGGTGCCAAACCTGCTAATAGAGAAAAATTGCCGGTGACCATCAGTCGTTGTATATGATGGGCATAACTGTAAGTCATGGTCTGTTGAATGCTTTTCTTGACGCAATTCATTTTTGTATCGCCGCTCCAGAACCAGCCAGGCAGAGGCCTGTTTGCATCGAGCGAATTTGCTGCTGAATAATTTGGCATGTTCGACCAGTACATGCCGCGCACGTACTCGCGCCACCCTAGGATCTGGCGAATGAAGCCCTCGACTTGTGCGAGGTTAATCTCTCCTTTCGAATTCTCGAAAGCTTGAATTGCAGTCTGAATTACCTGCATTGGGTGTAATATTTTCGTGTTCAGTGAGAAGCTTAATCTCGAATGGTACAAACTCCACTGATATTCGCTATTCTCAGTCATCGCATCCTGATACAAGCCAAATTTCGACAAGCCAAACTCGCAAAAATATTCAAGTAGCTGCAACGACTGGGTTCGGTCTATTGGCCATAGCAGGTCGTCATCAGGTTCGCCAATCGTGCTGATTTTATGTTTCTCCAAGCGGGCTATTGCTGCGCGAGCATCATTCTTGAAGACGAGTGGTGGTGAAATTTCAGATAGTGAGCTTTTTGAAAAAGACTTTCGATTCTCAGTATCAAAATTCCAGCGCTCTCCTAACGGGCCGTCACCTGTCATTAGAATGTTGAAACGTTTACGCATTTTTCGATAGAACATCTCCATGCGTACGCTAGTATTTGGCTTGAAATAACTGGGTAGTTCTTCAAACGGCACCAGAAAGTGCTCGCTGTCTACTTCTTTCGTGCTAATGGCAATCTGACTGGTCAATTCATGTAATTGACTAAGCAGACGATACTCATCTGGCCGCTGGTACTCGAAGTTGATGCAGCTAGTTCTACTTATGATTATCTTTATAAGCTGTTGCAGCGATCCAAATTCAGCGGAGTCATCAAGCGTCAGGTGCAGAACCTTATGACCGCGGCTTTGGAGTGATTCGGAGAAGGCCTCCATAGCCAGAAAAAAAGCACATACTTTCTGTACATGATGGCGCACATAATTAACTTCTTGGGGTAATTCAGCAATTACATATAGAGTCTCTTCGCATTTCTCTGCATACCATGAGTGGCTAGTATTAAGTTGGTCGCCGAATATCCATCGAACGTTTCTTATCTTGGGCAGTTGATTTAAATTCATAATTGTAGCGAGACGGGTGGCTTTTCCTTAGTGATTACTAGTGAATGCTTATACTTCAAGATATGCTCCTTAGTACTACCTTTTTTTGTTCTGTCGAATCTTGTACTGAGTTTTACAATAGCCGCGCAATACATTCGGGTCCCGGAATGCAGTATGTTTAGTTGCCCGTCCGCGAACGCGTACACGCCAATTCCTAAAAGATGCAAGCTTCAACTGATGCTGCATTATGTGGATAACCTCTTTTTCTCCGAATCCAAATTGCAGTTCAATCGCTTCGAAAGGGGTCCTGTCTTCCCAAGCCATCTCGATAATCCGAGATTGTTCATGGAGTGGCAATCGACTAAAAGTGTCTATAATCATGTTGAAGTACCTGCAAGGGATGAGACATGTCTGTTAGTAGCCCGCTTATGGCGTGATCTTCGATAGATCTTAGGGTTGCGAAATGCTTTCTTTCCTTGCTAACTACCTCTCTCCTACGCCAAACTTTAAAGAGTAGATTACTTGTTGTTTGGCGGGGATAGAGGGCGACGAAGATGTATAGTCTGTCGTCTAGCTGTAACTGGAAAAAATGCCAAGGAGCTTGCGAGTCATTAGAAGGTGAAGCGCCAGACAAACGGATGGTGACTGCTTGGCACAGGCTAGGAAATCATCTGCTCTTCAAATTGCTAAGCTATGTGTGTCTCTAGAATTCGTGCCGCACTTACGAATACTTGGTCATAAATTCTCGAATAGCCTTAATTGCTTCTGGTGCTTGAGCTAAGTCACTATGATCAATACCAGCAACTTCTATGAATTCACTGTTGGGAAGGCTATCGGCAATAGCCCTGCCTAATCGCACTGGCACCGCCATATCGCCACTAAAATGAACAACCAGGCAAGGGCAGGTTATTTTTGGCACGATGTCCCTGACATCTAAAGTCTTCATATATTCGACGAGCTGGCGCATTGAATCACGCCCGGCAAGCAGCCTTTCCAAACCTTTATAGACGTCGTCTGTCATAACATCGTGATCCATGCTTGGGAAAAAGATGCTTCTAGTACGTCCTTGGCCCCAATTTTCGCCCAACGAATCAAGCCCTTTTTCAGGAAGGCCAATCTGAAAATCTTCACTTTGTATAAATTTTGCAGTTGTGCCAAATAAGATGAGTCCCTTCACTTTATCGGGATACTCATAGGCATACCTAATACTCATGGGGCCGCCTTCAGAAATGCCCATTAGGTAAAATTTCTCAGAATTAGAAGCTTCTGCCACGGCGCCAATATCTTTGAATCTTTCTTCCAATTGCGCTGTGCCAAGAACGGTATCCGATAGCCCCTGACCCCTTTTATCAAAACAGACCACCCTGGAGAAATCTGCCAGTGCATTCATTGAGTCCCGAATCGGAGGTAAGTGAGCGGCGACATGGAGGTTCGATACAATGCCAGGGGTTACTATAAGAGTTTCAGGAGATGAGCCTACTACATTGAAGGCAATGCGCAGCCCATCTACCTTTGCGAATTGAATTGGAAGTGGTGACGGTGAGCTTAGTTTCTGAAGCGTAATTTTTTCATTCGCGGCAGAATGGTCGGATCTTGCCCGTGAAAATGATTGGTGAAAAAGCTTGAATGCGGTAAAGATAAAGCCAGCCACCACCAACAGCGCCGCTATTCCGCTGAAGAACGATTCATTAGTGGAGATCCATGAAGAAATTGCCGATATAGTTTCAATCAATTGTTGATCTTCCGTTTTCTGAGTTATTGAGCAGTTCACAGCTAGCGAAGCTCAGTTTGAATACTGTCAGAGTTTCGCCATTCTGCGATATTTTGCAGCTTAAGCCAATCGAAAGTATGCATATCCCGCCGAATCATATGAGCAATTGATGGCAATGCCCTATGGCTATTCTGAGGAATGAGGAGTGAGGAACGAAGAAGGTGAGATAGGAGAGACAGGAGAAATTTACTGATATTGTGCTGACCAACTAATGCTGACAAGGTGCGCTAAGTCGTTCCAAATCATAGCGCGATGGTAGGCAAGGAGGCATGGTGATCCAGCAGGGGCTCGAACCCCGGACAAATGAACTATGAGGCAGTGGAACCGTTGTTGTGAGTCGTAAATAAGCTGGAGTAAACCAGCGAGCTTTACTTTGTAGTACACATTGTTTCTGCTCAATCCGAAGCTCTACCGAAACCGAGTTATAGAGTTCTAATTCTTCTGGGGAAGGTTGGATTAAGGGCTCTGCAGGCACTCACAACGTAACAACTTAATGTTGTGTCAAACTTAATTTGCCGTGTTGTGAGTGGTGTCCTACGAGACTATTCTTAATTGAAATTAGGCAGCCCTGAGCTATTTCTGCTAAGGTATTTCCTATGTATCTTTTGATATTTGCATTGCTGATTGGTGGCGGTGTAGGACTTATACGTCGTTCAGTAACAATGGCTAGGCGTCCGTTACTGTGGGCTGGCGTTAGTCTGTTGCTTGTCAGCCTCATCCTCTATTGCCTCATGGCTTTCTGGTTCGAGCTAATGTGGTTCAATTCCCTTGATTTTACCGAGCGCTTTTGGACATTTTTCCTCGATAGAATTGCCATCGTTGGTTCTGGTATTCTGATTGCTGGCCTTCTTGCATATTTCTTGACTAGGGGTAGAGGTAGACATCTGAGAAAAGCCCTCGCCGCAATGGCCGCGATTGTTGGCTGCATATGGGGTCTTCTGGCGTGGGAACGAGTTCTGATGTTTCGGTACGGTGTGGATACGCTGACTCAAGAGCCATTGCTTGGGCTCGATGTTGGCTTCTACCTGTTTACACTACCGCTGCTGGACAGCCTATTCCCGCCTGCGCTGATCATTACCATAACCTGTCTGTTGGCTGTATCGCTATTGCGGGAGCGCGACGGTCTGGTCGAAGTTAACACGCATTTTCTAGTTCCTCATTCGCGACTGCTTGTGCCCGGCATCAGTCTCGCTTTGGCCATCCTGTTAGCTTATGGTCAGATGCTGGGCGTCTTCCATTTGCTTTATTCGAAGCTCGGCGTCGTAATGGGACCAGCTTGAACAGATGTTCACGTTCGCCTGCCGGCGTTTCTGGGTATGGTGGTGGTGTTTATCATCGCCGGCATACTGCCTTTATGGTCGGGGTTTAGAGAATTTATGCGGGCACGCGTCGCACGCTGGAACGTTCCCTTACCCGATGACCTGGTAGCCATCCTCGGTGCGTGGTCACTAGCCGGAATATCATGGATCATATTAGAATATCATGGATCATATTAATTGTAGCTCTGCCTGCTCTTGTGCAATGGCTGGTCGTAAAGCCAAATGAAATCACCTTTGAAACCCCCTATATTGCCCACAATATTGAATTTACCCTCGCAGGATTTAAGCTCGATACAATAGAAGAACGCCAGTACCCGGCGCAGCCAACCCTTGAGCGCGATGCGTTGCAAAATAACCAGAACTTGTTATCCGAGGTTCGACTCTGGGATTGGCAGGCACTCGATGCGGTTTACAAACAGTTTCAGGAGATCAGGCTGTACTACGAATTTGTCGACGTCGATATCGATCGCTATCAGATTGGAGACCGTTACCGGCAGGTCATGGTCGCTACACGAGAAATGGCCCAGGAGAATTTGCCGCCTCAGAGCCAAACCTTCGTCAATCAGCGATTCAAGTACACACATGGTTACGGTTACACCCTCGCGCCGGTCAGTGATTTCACCAGCAGTGGTTTACCTAATTTGCTGGTGAAGAATATTCCGCCGGAAGCGAGTGTGCCAAGTTTGCAGGTAAAGCGGCCGGAAATCTATTACGGTGAGCTCAGTCGGCAACCTGTGGTGGTTAATACTCGCGAGTCCGAGTTCGACTATCCTAGTGGTGAAACTAACGTCTACACTAAATATCAAGGGAACGGGGGCGTACTGCTCAGCAACTGGTGGCGGCGCTTTGTTTTTGGCTGGCATTTCGACGGCACGGTTTTCTTTCTGTCAAGTTATCCGACTGAAGAGAGTCGGGTAATGTACTACCGTCGAATTCAGGAAAGAGAAGAGCATCTGGCACCTTTTCTGGAGTTTGATAAAGATCCCTACATTGTTGCTGTAGATGGGCGTCTCAAGTGGATCGTGGACGCTTACACAAGCTCAAGTTATTACCCTCACAGCCAAGCCTTTGATTCTCTGGAAGACGCGAACTACGCGGATAAAGGCAATCTTCCTACCGCCAACAGAACAGTGCATGCATTAGATGGGAAAAATTATGTACGCAACTCTGTGAAGGCCGTCGTCGATGCTTACGATGGTGATGTGCAGTTCTATGTCTTCGATGAAGAAGATCCAATCATTCAAACCTGGCAGCGCGTCCTACCACATTTATTCTTACCCCGTAGCGCTATGCCCGAATCACTGCAGGCACACATTCGCTACCCGCAAGACTATTTGCTGGCACAGGGACTGATGTTTGCGAGTTATCACATGTTGGATCCGGAGGTGTTTTATAATCAGGAAGATTTGTGGGTGCGGGCAACGGAAAAACATTACCACCAGGTGAAACAGGTAGAACCCTATTACGTGATGTGGGAGTTGCCTGGTTCAGACAAGGCAGAGTTTGTGCTCATGCTGCCATTCACACCAAAAAATCGCCAGGTCATGATTGGCTGGGTCGCAGCACTTTCTGATGGAGATAACTACGGTCGCCTCATAGCTTACAAATTTCCCAAGGAGCGGCGTACATTAGGACCGCAACAGGTCGAGACAAAAATAGATCAAGATGCTTTTTTGTCAGGTCAACTGACCCTTTGGGATCAGCAGGGATCTGAAGTTATTCGCGGCAATGTACTGGCAATTCCGCTGGACGATACACTGCTCTACGTCGAGCCGATCTACCTGCAGGCAGAGACGGCTGCCTATCCTGAGCTCAGGCTGGTTGCTGTCATGCACGGCGATACTTTGAGCTATGCGGAATCATTCGAAGCTGCCTTGGCGGGATTGTTCGAAAAGCAATTGACTCAAGTCACCTACGGTGACGAGCCTCTTTCCGAACTCGCCGCTTCTGCCCAGATGGCGTTTCGTGACTACCTGGCACTACAGGCCAATGCTCAGTTTGAGGAGGCAGCCATTGCGCTGCGCAGGCTCAGTGAATTATTGGAATCAATGCGAACGGCCGCCGATGCAGCAAGTGTGCAGTAATGTGCATACTCAACCCTGACGGGTGGCTTTCTCGAGCGAAGTGGTAAGAGTGAAATTCTGCAGAACTAAAAAACAAAATTTTCGGGGAAGGGCAGGTGCCCACTTACGGCCAGAAGCCGACATCAGCGCAGATCGGGGCAGCTTGTACATCGTTCATGCGAGTTTTCTATCAGGGTCTGATACTTGAGCACTTTTAGGCCTCAAGTGCGCCAGGGTTTCCAGCTTCCACTATAAACGAAGCGCGGGTTTTTATGGGGTGACCAGCTTCGCTCACTTTATCCAAAACCTTGTAGTCTGATTGCCATAAATCTTTGCTGAGATGACAGCTGACATAGCCGCGCTGGCGATTGTAGAACTTGATATGCGAATTGTCGGAAAGCGTTTGTGCTGTAGTGCTGCTGATATCAGAGCCATCGCCACCGGATGTGATTGAAGTGCCCACGAATTCAGTAGCAATAATTTCGCTGCTTTCTTTGCTGAAGTCGGACAGAATATTGTTCACCCAGTTACTGTGTATGTCTCCTGTCAGGACAATTGGGTTGGCTGTCCCCTCCGCTTTTAGTCTTGCCAACAATTCATCTCGCTCGTGGGGATAGCCATCCCAGATATCCATCAAGTACATTTCCTCATTTTGCTCATTGCGTCGCAACAAGCGCCCCATCATTACTTGTTGTGCCATCACGTTCCAGGTCGCATCACTATTGCGTAGGCGTCGGAATAACCAGTCTTTTTGAGCCTCTCCCAATAGGGTTCTGCCGGACTCTCGATGTTGATCACAGCTGGGCTTCATGCCGTCTCCACACGCCTGATCGCTTCGATACTGGCGAGTGTCCAGTATCGTCATGTCCATTAAGGTGCCGAACCGTAAAGGGCGGTAAATTTGCATTGAGGCCCCTTGTCTACCGGTCGGTAAGCGTATCGGCATAAACTCGTAGAAAGCTTGATAGGCGGCAGCCCGACGAACTAGTAACTGCTCTGGGGTTTGCTCATCGATGGCTATAGCGTTAGCGTAATTGTCATCAACCTCATGGTCGTCCCAGGTTACTGCCCAGGGAGCAGATGCGTGAGCAGTCTGTAAGTCCGGGTCTTTTTTGTATAATTCATATCGCGCGCGATAATCATCCAGCGTATATATTTCTGGTACATTGTGATGACGAACATTATTGGCCCCCCAGGTTTCTTCGTAAATGTAATCGCCGAGATGGACAATCAAGTCGAAGTTTTCTTTCGCCATGTGATCCAGGGCGGTGAAGTAGCCATGCTCATATTGTTGGCAGGAAGCGAAGCCAAAGTGAAAGCTCTCGGGAGTGGCATCTGGGGCAGGTGCAGTTTTAGTTCTGCCTACATCGCTAACCTCACCGCCAATCATCCAGCGATAATAATATTCTTTGTCCGGATTGAGGCCTTGCAAGTCCACGTGCACGGAATAGCCCAATTCCGGTAGAGCGGCTGCGCTTCCCTGTCGATAAATAGCCGAGAAGTTGGCAGTTTCAGCTATCTCATAGTCGACTGCCACGGGCTCATTTCTACTGAGAGTGTTACCCAATGTTTCACGCGCCAATCTTGTCCAAATAACCACAGAGTCAGGTCTGGGATCGCCAGAGGCCACGCCCAGATAAAATGGGTTGCCTGAGACTCTTGCCAGTCTGGTTGCACCTAATGCCGAAGCAGATAATGTGCTTGCCGCCAGCAGTGTAGTAAGGTGAATGCCCTGCCGTAGGAAGGTGCGTCTATTGAATGCCATGATAATTCACCCTGAATTTGATTAATTAGTGATGAAACTATAGTAAAACAAATTGAGGCTCATAGATTACTATCTAGTTAAAAAGAATCGAAGTCCTTTGGTTGCGAAACATGCACGTCAATTCCCGGAATCAAACTGCTCTGACTTCTTTTTTCCAGCTCTTAGAATGTGCCTAACTAAAAGGCCTGTTTCGATCAGGAACAGACGTCTAGTCTTGTCTCATCTTAGGTATTGCAGTCTTACATTCGAAAACAGCCACTCCGCAAGCCCCTGGTCTGCAAATGCCCGCTCCCAAGAATTATGACCAACGTCCGGATATTCTGTATATCGAATATTCCCTTTCACCGCTTCCAGGCTAGCGACTATATTTCTGGAGCCAACTACTGGAACAGTAGTATCCATCGCCTCAGTTTTCGGTAATCAGAGTCCGATTGAAACCTTCCGCCTGGCAAGTTTGGTGAACCAACCGGCTCTATCTAAGCTTGGAAGGCGAGTGGTTTCGGTTGGCGCCAAAAGCGCGGAAAAAGAAAAGTTTGTAGTACTATAAGTCTGATTAGTGGTAGTTTTTACCGAATCGACCGCTCAACTTGTCAATGTCTTTTTATGAGGTTTCTCGATGCGCCATGGTGGAAAAATTCTAGTTGATCAATTGAAGATTCAAGGGGTTGAGCGGGTATTTTGTGTTCCCGGCGAGAGTTATCTCGCGGCACTCGATGGGCTTTATGAAAGCGGGATAGAGACAATTGTTGGGCGTCAGGAAGGAGGCGTTGCGATGATGGCTGAAGCGCATGGCAAGCTGACTGGAACGCCGGGAGTCGCGTTTGTAACGCGGGGGCCGGGGGCTACCAATGCTTCTGCAGGAGTTCATGTCGCTTTTCAGGATAGTACGCCAATGATCCTTTTTGTGGGGCAAGTGGCAAGCGATCAGCGTGATAGGGAGGCTTTCCAAGAACTTGATTATCGGCAAATGTATGCACCACTGGCTAAATGGGCTGCTGAAATTGACCGCATTGACCGCATTCCCGAATATGTCTCACGCGCATTTCATGTCGCGGTATCGGGGCGTCCAGGGCCAGTGGTTTTATCGCTTCCCGAAGATATGCTATCGGCGGCGGCAGATGTACTAGATGCCCTCCCGGCCAATCCGGCCCGGCAAATGGTTTGCGATGAGGTGGTCGGTGAGGTGATTGATCGTCTGACAAGCGCTCAACGCCCCTTTGTAATTGTCGGAGGCAGTACCTGGAGCGCAGAGGCGGCGCATAACCTTGGGGAGTTTGCAGCAGCACTCGGCTTGCCCGTCGGGGCATCTTTCAGATGTCAGGACTACCTGGATAATAGACACCCAAATTATGTTGGCGATGTTGCAATCGCGCCTAACCCTGCGCTTACAGAGCAAGTGCGAAACTCTGATTGCCTTTTGGTTTTGGGCGCGCGTTTGGGCGAGATGACGTCGAGCGGCTATAGCCTTTTTGACGTACCAAACCCTAAGCAGAGCCTAATTCATATTCACGCGGATGCAGATGAAATAGGTCGAGTCTATCGACCTGCGGTGGGACTAGCCTGTCGTGCAGCTGATTTTTTGGCCCGCGCCGTTGGCCTGACAGAGGGGATGGCTAAGCAATCGCCGGTTGTCGCGCGAAAGAGTTATGAGGCTTGGCAAGAGCCGTCACCGACTCCAGGTGCAGTGAAGATGGAGAAGGTCATCCATCATCTTTCCAAGGTCTTAGCTGATGATGCAATTATTACCAACGGTGCCGGAAATTACGCGGCTTGGTTGCATCGCTATTTCTGTTACAAATCCTACCGAACCCAACTTGCGCCAACCTCCGGCTCCATGGGCTATGGTCTTCCTGCGGCCGTTGCTGCCAAATTAAATCATCCAGACAGAGAGGTGGTCTGTCTCGCTGGGGATGGCTGCTTTCAGATGACAATGCAGGAATTTGGTACAGCGTTTCAATACGGTGCAAAAATAATTGTCATCGTGGTCAACAATGGTGTCTACGGAACAATTCGCATGCATCAGCAGCGTGACTATCCCGATCGCCCGTCGGCCACAACAATGTTCAATCCTGATTTTGCGGCCCTTGCAACTTGCTATGGGTGCAATGGCGAAGTGGTCACCGTTACGCAAGATTTTGAAGCTGCATTTGCCCGAGCACAATCCTCTGAAAAATCCACTATTCTAGAACTAAGGACGGACCCGGCGGCAGTGTCTCCGCGCACACCGATTGCCTAATCTGGCTTAGAGCGCTAGCCCGATATGGTTTTCTGTCAGTGCTGACAAATCAACACCTAATCTGCCGGTATCTGATAAGTGACCCAGCCAAATATCTACAAGTTCTCCCGATCCACAGCGATATCCTCTCCTGGCAGAATGCTCGGCAAGCACCGAAATGTTTGTCAGGCATAGCTAGATAGAGTCATCATAAAGGCGCTTTGGTTTGATCTGTGGGGGGATGGGGGGGAATCAGATTTAGTGATGCCAAGGAGTATCGAAATTGTAGTCTGAGTGGTCTAGAGGCTTGGCGGGAGTGGTGGCAATATGGAAAGGTTTAATCGGAGTTTCTCGCGAATTTATAGGCTTATCTTGTCAATAACGCTTAATTACCTTAAACCCACCAACTTCGCATGGTCTAATTCATCCACGCGTTCATTTATCAATAGCTCTAAACTCTTTTCGTCATATTGATTCAAGCCAAGGTATTTGCAGCGAACATAACTAATGTCCTTGGCTTCATCGTATACGGTGCCAACTATCTGTGTTCGCGTTAAGACTAGTGAGCCATCCGGCAACAGTAACTGACAGTCTGCTATTGAATTTGAGTGCTTTGCTTTGGTGTCAAAGTCTTTCTCGAATTTGATCTTTGTGCCAGTTGTAGAAATATCGACAACCTCGCCTTGAAGTTGTATCGCGTCTTCCATGAAGAACGATGCCTGAATGTCTTGCCAGTCATCGAGGCCAATCCGGACCGAATCCCTTAATTGTGAGAAGCGAATCAAATTCGGATACTTAAACTGATAGTAAGACGTTTCGTCGGGTGAATCTTTATCGCCACCCCGCTTGATTAATCGGGTTTTGAAAGTGTAAGACATGCCGCCTGTTTGAGCGCGAAAGAAATGAGTCCCTATCGCCAGTTCTGCCCCTTGGGTATCCACAGTCATCTCTCTTGCACCAGCATTTAAGTCGATTAATTTAACGGGTAAAGAAGAAAGACGTTTTTTCGGCATCGACAAGCAGCTGAGATCCCATTTCTGGTTCAGCGCTGCCACCATGACCTCGAGAATCTCTTTCAAGTCTATGATGTCGTTATCGATCTGAGCATCCAATTTAGTCATTTGATCCTTCGCTTAACCCGATAGATAGAAATGTCGTGAATTCAATGACCTGATAACTGGTTGCGATGACGCGGCTACTTTTCAATATTTACTCTTGGGCTTGTTCCGCCACTACTTTTGATATGTACTATTGACGGTTGTCCAATTCTAGCTACGCTGTGAAACTACTATAATATATCCAAAAATCAAGTGGGATTCTCGGCTAGGTAGCTAAGGGGCAAGGAGCCAACGGACCGCGCGAACGCATAGCCAGACGCTGCGAATCATAACACACTGAAATATAAGGGGAAGTAGTATTCCCGCAGGGACTCGAACCCCAGACAAACGGATTATGAGGCAGTGGAGCGGAGACTGCGAGTCACGAGTAAGCTGAAGAATTCCAGTGAGTTTACTTCTGCGGTATTCATTTTGTTCATTGAAACTGAACCGCTTCCGGACCTACCTGGGGTCGGATAGTCGACCGAGCCGCGTGATTGGCAGACCTTCAAACCGTTCCTCTGACCGAACACCGAGCTAAAACCTGAATGGCTTGATGTGGTAGGAATTCATTAGAATTCTAGGAAGAATGCGCTGGCATTTTGGGGAAAAGGCCTTAGCACTGGTCAGTCGGATTTGGGTTAGTTCTTGCCGGCTAGGATGATTAACTTGTCAATACAAGATTAAGGGTTAACTTTTGTGCCAAGGGCAACAATATGAATACTATCTACTGGCTCGGTAACGACCTTCGCATTGATGACAATCCTGCGCTTCTAGCTGCATGCAAAAGCGACTCGTTAGACCTCGTATACTGTGTCGATCCCCGCTGGTTTGAAACCGGAAGATATAAGCTGCCCACGCTTGGAATTCATCGTTGGAGCTTTCTCAGACAGGCTCTTCAGGATTTCGATCGAAGTGTGCAATCGATGGGACAACGCTTGCTTGTAGCCTATGAAGCCCCTGAGCGTTTTTTGCCACGGCTAGCCGAGCGGCTTGCCGCGAATCGACTCGTCTGTTCCCGCCGGTTTTCTTCCGAGTCCAATCAGATGCTGGCTGAAATCAAGGTTGTAGCACCCGAACTGCTAATAGAGCAGTATGAAGGTTATACCCTGTTATCAGAGGCTCAGCTTCCTTTTGATCTTGGGAATCTGCCAGAAACCTATTCTAAATTCCGCCGCCAGGTGGAAAGCGTTGCTATCAATCTGCCGATGAATGCTGTCACTACAATGCCGAGGCAGTCCACTACAGGCTCAGGTCTGGTCTCAGAATCGCTGGCGTGCGATGGGAGTGACTTCGAGGGTGGCCAATTCAAGGGAGGAGAAGCGGCGGCCAATGAGCATTTGGTAACTTACCTGAATAGCGACCTACCGCTGACCTATAAACAAACGCGCAACGAGATAGACGGTTGGGAGAATTCGTCGAAGTTGTCGCCTTGGCTGAACTCCGGAAGTCTTTCAGTGCGAAGAGTGGTACAACGCCTTAACGAGTTTGAAGCCGAGAAGGGTAGCAACGAGTCGACCCATTGGCTGTTTGTTGAACTTCTCTGGCGAGAATATTTTCAGTGGTTAGGCTTGCAACTTGGCCCTGACTTATTTGAATTTGGTGGTGTGTTAAAGCGCCAGCCCTTAACTGACTTCTCCCCAGAACGCTTTTCCATGTGGTGTAAGGGCAACACTCCGTATCCCCTGGTGAATGCCTGTATGCGCGAACTCTTGGCTACCGGATACCTGTCAAATCGGGGGCGACAAATTGTGGCTAGCTGTCTTATCAACGAGCTTAAACTGGATTGGCGATATGGTGCGGCCTGGTTTCAACAGCAGTTGATTGACTATGACACGGCAGTTAATTGGGGCAACTGGCAGTACATTGCCGGTGTAGGCGCTGACCCCCGCGGAGGTAGGCACTTTAATATTCTCAAGCAGGCTCAGATCTATGATGGGGACGGCCGTTATCAAAGCCACTGGAATGGTAATGAATCACCGTTACCTGAAGACTCTAGAAACAGCAATTTATAGCAATATGAGCCACGCTAAACCGCAACTACCATCCAGAGTTTGTATTGTGTGCAGGCGGTCTTTTAATTGGCGTAAAAAATGGAAGCGGGATTGGGATAATGTTCTCTACTGTTCACAGGGGTGCAGGCGCAACAAGAGAGATACCGATCTTGCGCTTGAGATCAAGAAAAGTGAGTGAACGCCAGATGCACCAATACGGCAAAAACAGCGAGTAGTTGTAGGCCATTCATCACCTCCGAGCGCTTGTGTAGCCGGTCAAAAATCTTGCTTACTCCTCTCTCGCCCGCCTTCGAACGATCGCTGTAGTCATTGATGCTGGGCATAAGCATTTGTCGGCAATAAATAGCAGACGCAGTGACTAATACCATCAGGCCAGAATTGAGTGGAGCAAAATTTACCAGTAACAGGCAGCTGATTGCGCCAAGCGTAATAATCAGCAAGTAGTACCAGGGGAAAACAGCGCGCACAAAGGGCCCGGCCACTTCAATGTCTAACTTGATGAAAATTAGCGGCGCCATGGCAAATGAGAAGAACACCATTGAGCCAAAGAGAAGTGCCAGCAACAGAATACTTATACCTTGTAATAGTGCGATAATATCCATACTTTTTATTACGCGCAGTATTAGATTTTGGATTCTCACTATCTAGAAATTTAGAGTAACTTGAATCGCTGACGGGGAGCTCTCATTGTTTGATAGCGTAGGGATTCATCTCAGAGTTAATCCTGCCCGAGGTCGTCAATTCCCTAACAACCAGTCGACGAGAAGCTTCGGCTAGCGCGCACTAATGTGGATTGTTTTGCTAGCGGAAAATTTAGAATCCTGGAAGCTAGCCTGTTAAGCGATCAAACTATCGGCACAGTGATGGGTATTGCCACTCCAGACTACCCTTGTCCAGTGTATGCTCGAGGGAATGATCGGCTAAATAACTGCTAACAATAGTCCCAAAATAGACCAAAATTACATAGTAATTACTGCTGGAATTTGTAACTATTATGACTCGTGAAAACTACCAGTTTTATCTATGAACCTCTACCAAAGACTTGTCAGCCGCGCGATGTTACTCACGGTGTGTGCGGCATTATTCGGTTGCAGTGAACCCAATTCTGACAACTCAACTGCCTCGTGGGTTAAACCGAATGTACTGCTGATCGTTGCAGATGATCTTGGTTACAGTGACCTGGGTATTTATGGCAGTGAAATTCCAACTCCGAATATCGATGCTCTAGCACGTTCTGGGGCATTACTCACCAACTTTTATGCTAACGCGACCTGCGCACCTTCACGCTCAATGTTACTGAGCGGCATGGACAGTCATCAGGTAGGTTTTGGCATCAACCCATCTGCAGCTAACCGCTTACCCGTTTTACGCGGGCAACCTGGTTACAGTGGTAACTGGCCAGACAATATTAATTCCTTTGTTAATCAGTTTTCTAATTCGGACTACTACACTTTCATGACCGGCAAATGGCATCAAGGCAGCGCCGCCGAAGCCACTCCCTATGCACGCGGGTTTCAGAAGGCATTTTATCTGCAAGAAGGTGGTGCCAGTCACTTCGCAGACGCTGCAGGTCAGACATCGGCAGCTGCCGTTGCATCTTATTTTGACAATGGAGAACCCGTCGACGAGCTTCCCAACGATTTTTATTCCAGTGAATTTTATGTGAACAAAGTTATCAGCTATTTAGATGATCGAGAATCTGAGGATGCACGTCCTTTCTTTGGCTATTTGGCTTTCACTGCGCCTCACTGGCCATTGCAAGTCCCAGCGGGTTGGCTTGACCGTTTTAGCGGAGCCTATGACGAGGGCTGGGAGACAATTCGCGAACGTCGCACGGATTCTGCAAAGCAACTTGGCCTGATTCCCCAGGACTTCACCGCGGCACCCTTGCCATTAGCTCTGGGCTCCTGGAATGATCTCAGCAGCGCGGAGCGAAGGGTAGAGGCACGACGCATGGAACTCTATGCCGCGATGATTGCGTTTATGGATGACCAGATTGGTCGACTGGTGGCACATCTCAAGGCATCGGGTCAGTATGACAATACGCTGATTGTTTTTCTCTCAGACAATGGGCCTGAGGGCAATAATATTGAGTTTGGATTAGCAGATAATCAGTCTTGGCTGCCGGAGCGCTTCGATCAATCCTATGAAAATATGGGCCGCGTTAACTCTTACGTCACATCCAGCCGAGGTTGGGCGCACGTCAGTGCCGGGCCTCTTAGTCAATACAAAAGTTTTCTGGGTGAGGGCGGTGTCAGAGTACCCGCAATTTTCAGCTATCCGGGCCGTATTGAATCTAATAGAAAGATGCAGTCATTGATGTCCATTATGGACATAGCTCCCACTCTGATGGCCTTTTCTGAAGTAGCGTCGAACCCGAACTTTGAGATGCAAGGCCAATCAGCTACAGCACAACTTACCGGCCTGGACAATACTAATGCCATCCGCCCCCATCTCGCTATGGAGACTTATGGCAACAAGGCGGTATGGAGCGACAATTTTAAATTACTTTGGAATTGGGAATCCGATGACTGGCAATTATTCGATATTCAGCAAGACCCTGGCGAAACAAATGACCTGAGCGGAACTTCAACTGCGCTTAGGGATTCATTAGTAAATACCTTCAATGATTATGCGCAGACTAACGGTGTAGTGATTCTGGAAGAGGAAGTAGGTTACGCCCGTTATCCTGATCAAGTCGAAGCATTCAATACTATCTCGCCCTAATTTCACCGGCATTCAGTCTCGCGTTTGCTGAACCACAGGACATAACTCTCATGCTTAACATAAAAGGCCATGCAGTCCCGCAGGGTCACTATATCGATGGCGCCTGGGTTCCGGGGGCTAATACTTATTCTATTTTTTCTCCAATCAACGGTGAAGCGTTAGGAGAGCTTCCTGCTGGGGCTCAGTCCAATGTAGACGCCGCTATCAGCAGTGCCGCTGCCGCCTTTCCACAATGGGCTGCTCTCGGCGCACAAGGCAGGCTGCCCTATTTGCAACGCTTCGCTGAAGAAATTGGCAAGCGCAAAGACGCGCTATGTGACGTTGAATCAACAGACGCGGGAATTTTGCTGTCGCGCTTGCAACACGGCATCATTCCGCGCTCGATGCTTAATATAACCTGGTTTGCTGAAGCTGCACTTAGTTTACAGGACAAACTAATCGACACGCCCCAGGCACAGCATTTTGTGCGCCATGATCCTGCCGGTGTATGTGCCATTATTACACCTTGGAACGCCCCGCTCATGCTTACAACCTGGAAATTAGGTCCGGCACTGGCTTCTGGAAACACCTGCATCATCAAACCACCGGAGTGGGCGCCACTGTCTAGCGCATTACTAATGGACGCGGCTCATGCTGCAGAATTGCCACCTGGCGTACTCAATATGGTTCACGGCGAAGGACAGCCCACTGGCGCCTATTTGACCGCCGACTCTCGGCTCTCAAGAATTTCATTCACCGGATCTGTGAGCACAGCAAGAGAGATAGGTAAAGTGGCAGCGGAAAATCTTGTGCCCTGCAGTCTGGAACTTGGAGGAAAATCTCCCTTTATCGTGTTGGCGGATGCAGATGTTGACCTAGCTGCCAGAACCGGTGCATTGATGTATCGAAACGCCACTCAGGTATGCCTCGCTGGAACGCGCTTTCTCGTGCATGACAGCCTGCTTGCCGAGTTTACTGAGAAAATGGCGGGCTATGTTGCCTCTCTGTCCGTCGGCGATCCACAGTTAGAGAAAACAGAAGTTGGCCCGCTGATCCACCCTAGGCAACTGCAGAGAGTGGAAGCGTTCGTCGATAGGGCGGTGAAAGGGGGAGCCGAAGTTCTCTGGGGTGGAACAAGACACGAGGCTGGTGAACTTTATTACGCTCCGACCATGCTGGGAAATGTGCACCAGGATGATGAAATAGTGCAAAAGGAAGTTTTTGGCCCGGTGCTGGTAATGCAATCATTCAGCAGTGATGAAGAGGCGATAGCTATGGCAAACGCTACCGATTATGGCCTCGGTGGTGTCTGCTTCGGTGAAGAATCTCACGCAAAGTCTATTTCTTTTCAAGTAAGAACCGGATTTATCTGGGTTAACTCATTTGGTATTCGCGATTTGGCAGCGCCATTCGGAGGTTGTAAAAAATCCGGTATAGGGCGCGAAGGAGGCGACTGGAGTTTTGAGTTTTTTTGCGATATCAAAGATGTCATAGTGCCCAAGAAACCTTTTTCACCCAGCTTCGCACAGCGCTAGGAGGCCCCGTGTCACAGGGAAAAATTGTAGGTGCGGCCATTGTTTCTCACCACCCCGGATTATTTCAGACCAAGGAATTTCGAGTACACTCTGGCGACGGCGAAGATTCTGACCTCATTGCGGGATTTGGACGCGTAAGGCAAAAAATTGAAGACTCTGGGGCTGATACCGTGATTGTTTTTGACACACACTGGTTCACTACTGGATGTCATTTAGTGGATGCCGGCGCCCACTACAAAGGTACTTATCTGTCTGATGAAATGCCTTGGTATCTACATGGTCAACATTATGACTATAAAGGCGCGCCAGAGTTAGCGCGACTCTGCGCAGAAATTGCCGAGCAAGAGGGTGTGATAGCGAAAGCCATTGATGAGCCAAGCATGGCCAGGCATTACGCTACGGTTAATATCGCTAATGCGTTAGTAAAAGACGAGCAGCTGATGTCAGTAGGCTCATGCCAGACTGCTGCTACCGAGAATTATTTGGAGATGGGAGAGGTTATCGGAAAAGCGATTCGGGCAAGCGGGCGCTCAGTGGTGCTGCTGGCCTCGGGGGCTCTCAGTCACAAGTTTCGAAATATCAACGCAATACCGCCGCACCCTAGAATTTATCATCCGGACAACATCTCGTCGGCACACAATAGGGAAAGCGACTACCGGGCCATTGAATTACTTTCTCAAGGGCACCACCGCAAAATTATTGAAAATTTCGATCAGCAATATCGACAGCTTCCCTGGGAGGCATGGGGGGCACATTATCTGCAGATGATAGGCGCAATGGGTGGGGTTAATTGCACGGCAAAGGGCACAGCACTTTCTGCCTATGAAAATGCCCATGGTACCGGCAATATTCATATGTGGTTTGATATTTAAGCACTCGATTAAAAACAAGAGGAAAGGCAATGTCGGTATTGGATGGTCCCCGTCAAGAGAAACGTCGCATACAAATCTCCGGAGAAACAGTCTGGGCAACAATGTCAGAAGATGGCATGCTCATTCTAGAGGATGGCTCCAGCGTAAGTGAGAATGAAGTTACACATCTCCCTCCGTGTGTAGCCACCAAGATAATATGCCCGCATTTAACCTACACATCCCGAGGAATTGAATCCCGCAATAAACCCCAGCCTACGCCCTACCCAACCTACTTTATGAAGCCCGTCACCGCCCTCAATGGTCACAGGGGAGTAATAGTCAAACCTGAAGATTGCCAGTACCTTAACTATGAAGGTGAGTTTGCCGCTGTCATCGGTAAAGAAACCAAAAATATTACACCAGAGGAAGCCTGGGATCATATTGCAGGGTTTGCTCCTGCTTTGGACATGGGGCTGCATGATTTTCGAGATACGGATTCCGGTTCCATGTTGCGCGTCAAAGGTGGTGATGGAATGTGTCCACTAGGTCCGGGTCTCGTTGCAGGTATTGATCCGAGAGAGCAGACCTTGCGCACCTATCGCAACGGTCAGCTAGTACAGGAAGCTAATATCGGCGAGGAGCTGGTATGGGGGCCCGATTATATGATTGCTGATCTGGCCCGCCACATTACCCTGATGCCCGGAGACGTAGTCTTGACCGGCACCCCCTGCCATTCGCGGTCCTTAGAAGTCGGGGACTTTATCGAAGTTGAGATTACCCAACTCGGCCGTCTCAGCATGACCGTCGTTTCCGGCTCGACACCAAGGGCAACGGTTGGGCATCAGCCCACCGACAGTGAGGAGGTGCGCCGTGTTGCGCTGGGTAACGATTCCCGAGTGCCGGACCGGTTCAAAGAAAACTATCGAGAAGCCTCAAAATAAACACTTAACTAAAGGAAGCTATTCATGAAAGTAGGAATCGTCGGCGCTGGTGCTATAGGATTGTGGTTTGCAGGCCGACTGGCCGATGCGGGTGTAGATGTCTCTGTCTTAGCCAGAGGCAAAACTTTGCATGCGTTAACTGCTGGTGGAGTTAACGTTCAATCTGCTGACCGTTCGCTAAAAGCCAAGGTAGCTGTCAGCGACGATGCGCAAAAGTTGGGCAAGCAAGACCTTGTCATTTTTACAGTCAAAGCCCAGGATCTTCCAGCTGCTACAGAATCGGCAAAAAGCATGATTGATGCCGACAGCCTTATTCTACCCGCCATGAATGGCGTACCCTGGTGGTTTCTCGAGGCTGCTCCAAGCGATCTCTCGCAGCATGCGATTAGCACTGTCGACCCTGCCGGCCGCTGTGCCGCGTTACTGCCTGTCTCTCAGGTTGTTGGCTGTGTAGTGCACGCCTCTTGTTTCGTTGTCGAACCCGGCACAGTGCAACATGTTATGGGAAATAGTCTAATCCTAGGCTCAGCGTCCAAGGTAAGCCCGCAGCGCTTGTCGCAGGTTGAAAAGCTGTTCAATGCAGCAAAGTTTGATACGACGGTATCCGACAATATTCGCTACGATATTTGGTACAAACTGTGGGGTAATATGACTATGAATCCACTTTCGGCGCTCACGGGTGCCACGTGTGACATCATATTAGACGAACCAGGCGCCCGGACCTTCGCTTCCGCTGTGATGGATGAAGCCGCTGAAGTTGGTGCGGCTATAGGATGCGAGATTACCCAGTCTCCCGATGACCGGCATGCTATTACCCGTAAACTTGGCGCGTTCAAGACATCAATGTTACAGGATGCAGAAGCGGGCCGCCCGCTTGAAATCAGCGCTTTGTTAGAAGCCCCTCAGGAGATTGCGCGCTTCGCGGGAATCTCAACACCCTCGCTCGATTATTTACTAGGCCTGATGCGTGTGTTTAATAAGGCTAGATAATCACCGGCCTAAAAAACACCTACCGTTGAGAAAATCGTGCACTGAGAAATGGCAAGGCAGCGCAGGATCAAGCGCTAGGTTGGCGGAGATGTTCAAGCAGGCGCTTGCCATTGGAAACCAGCAGGTTGACATCGGAAGTCACACCTAACAGTCTGGCGCCTTCTAACTCACAGGCCTTTATAAAATCCTGATCGCCTGAAAAGACGCCGGCGGCAATTTTACGGTCACATGCTGTTTTAATACCCTGGATGACCGCTTCCCTAATCCGAGCGTCAGAGGGGTCGCCGAGCAGACCCTTCGATGCTGCAATATCAGCCGGGCCAAAAAAAACAGCGGCAATGCCCTCTACAGTCAAAATCTCTGGCAGATTATGAAGCGCCTCTTCACTCTCTATTTGGAGGATAAGTCGTACGCTGGCATTCGCAGTTTGCAAGTAATCCGGTTGCAGTGACCAGCGTGACGCTCTGGCCAGACCCGCGCCAACGCCTCGAATGCCTGCCTTTGGATAACGGGAAGCTTCGACAATCTGCCTCGCTTGATTCTTAGTATCTACCATAGGTACTAACAAATTGTGAGCGCCTATATCCAGATAGCGCTTGATCACAGATGCGTCATGATTGGGAATTCTCACAACGGGTACAGTCGGGTACGCCGACACGGCCTGAAGTTGTGACAGCACCGATGAGATGTCGTTTGGGCCGTGCTCGGCATCTATCAATACCCAGTCGTATCCGATCGCAGCTATCGCCTCAGCTACTAGTGGGCTGGCAAGGTTTAACCAGGCGCCGAAGAGGTTTGCTTGTCCTGTTTCGGTAAGAGGTAATAATTTGTTATGCATTGGTTCGAACATCAATCAAACCCAACCGAGACAACACCAAGCTCTCCATAATTAGCATAGAACACATCTCCCGATCTCACTGCAACAGGACTGGTGAATGAACCGCTTAGTACCAAAGCACCGGCCTCTAGCTTTTCATCATGGGCCGCGATTTTGTTGGCAAGCCATGCTACACCTTGAGCGGGATGGGTAAGCACCGCAGCAGCTACACCGGAGTCTTCGATTACCTCATTGCGGTTGAGCGTGGCACTGACCCGTGATAAATCCAGCGAGTCTGGTCGCATAGGTCTGCCGCCTAGAATAACAGCCGCATTGGCTGCATTGTCCGAGACTGTATCCAGCACCTGTCTGCGAGCGCCTGTCTCGGCGTCTTCAATTTCGATTCGAGCGTCAATTAATTCCAGTGCGGGCATTACCCAGTCGGTAGCAGAGAGTACATCGGTCAGGGTACAGTTTGGCCCCTGCAGGCTACTCTTTAATTGAAACGCCAATTCGGTCTCGAGTCGCGGTACGATAAACTTATGACTGTCGAGCCTAGCGCCGGACTGCACGATCATACTATCCAGTAACTGCCCATAATCGGGCTCGGAAATGCCCGCCGAACGTTGCATTGCCCGCGAGGTAAGCCCAATTTTCCATCCCACCAAGCGCTGAGAAGAGGCTAATTTAAGTGCCACCCAGGCACGCTGTATGGCATAAGCGTCAGACATGTCCATGCCGGAGAACTGTTTGGAAACATGGCCTATCTGGGTCTGGGATTGCTCAGCTTGTTCCAGTTGCTGAGCAATGGTTTCTACATCTTCCTGCGAAAGGGTCATACTGCGCCTCGATGACATTAATCGATGGATTAGAGCATCCAACTTGCATAATTTTAGCAGCTAAAGCAAGCACATAATCGATAGGTTTCAGGCTCAGGAGCGGTTGAAGGCGATGCTTGACCCCGTTGCATCTCCCCTCTAACATGAGACGGAGAGATAGGCAGCCGGCCACACCCACATTAAGCCCACTAAATCATTTTTACGCTGTACTGCTGATGAATACCCATATTGGATACTCACCGAATTAGACGTGCATTTGCCTCCTTAGGCCCTGGTCTTCTATACGCCGCCGTTGCTGTTGGCGTCTCACACCTGGTTCAAGCTACGCGCGCGGGAGCCGATTTTGGCCTGAGTATGGCCTTGGTAGTAATTTTTGCCTGCCTGATGAAATATCCTGGCCTTCGATTCGGCGGAGAATATGCGGCTGCCACAGGCAAAAATTTGGTTGCTAATTATCGCCAACGAGGCTGGCTCGTGTTCGGGCTATTCTCTATCAGTCAGCTGTTCAGCATGGTCTTCATAATAGCTGCGGTGTCACTCTTTACTTCCGGTTTGTTGCAGGTCGCCCTCGGGTTTGAAACTGGACCGGTCATGGGCGTGTTCATTCTGTTAGTGCTCGTTGCGGCGATGTTGATGACCGGGCATTACAAGGTGCTGGAAAAATCGATCAAAGTCATCGTTGTCTTTTTTACCCTGCTCACCACAGTTTGCATGCTGATGGTCGTAGACCGATTGGATTGGTCTGTGAGCGCATTCGCTCTGCCCCCTCTGGATGTACCAACGATACTGTTTATAGTGGCTCTGGTAGGGTTTATGCCCTCACCGACTGACGCCTCGATACTGCAATCGTTATGGACGGTAGCCAGGGCCGAGAGCGAAGGGCGCCGCGCTTCTAAAGAAGAATCACGTTTCGACTTCAATGTGGGTTACATCACCAGCTGCATACTCGCCGTTTTCTTTCTCTTCCTCGGCACTGCAGTTTTATTCGAAAGTGGAGTTGAAATGCCTGCCGACAACGCAGGGTTTGCTCGCGGATTGTTGGAGGTTTACACATCCGTCATCGGTGATTGGAGTTATTATGTGATGGCAATTACTGCTCTGTGTGTGATGTTATCAACCGCATTAACGGTTACCGATGGCATGACCCGAATGGCGCTGGCTATCGGTTCAGAGTCTCTCCCCGAACAGGACTGGCACAGCGATCGTTACTATAACGTTATACTGATCGTCTTGTGCCTTGCGGCCCTGCTGGTTATTCAGACCCTGCTGCAATCTTTTGCCCGATTCATGGACATGACATCGGTCATTGTCTTCTTCATTGGGCCCTTCCTGGCCTTTCTAAACCATCGTGCAATATTTAGCGACGAGATCCCTAAGGATAAACAGCCTGGGCGGATTATCAGAATCTGGAGCATTGTCAGTATCGTCAGCTTATTCCTGCTGATGCTAGTGTACTGCTATTACAGGCTGTTCGTTTCAGGCTAAGCTAGCAGACAGGGCAGCAATTATTTCGCGGCAGATTTCATCTCATCATTTTCATTGGGTATTGACAAGTTAACTCTTAGACCGTGAAGAACTCCAACCGGCCTTTCTATATCTCCACCGCCTTTTCCTAAGACGCAAAGCCATGCTGCCTAAGATATCGGTAGTTATCAGCTGATACTAGGTGACGACCTAAATTGAATAAATTGTATACGGCTGTATGCGCTCCTAAAAATCGCTGTGTCTGATGCGTAGTTATGCCATTAAATATTCAACGTCAAGATGGCTCAAGTTGAACCGGTGGTAGAGTAGGACGGCAGATTAAATGATTTCAGGCTGGAATCGGTGGCGCTTATACAATTTTGATTGTGTCATGGACAAAATACTGGCGGATTGGGAATTAACTTGTCAGTGCCCAATCAAAGAGTAGGGGGCTACTGTCGCGATTCCTCTTTTATTTACTCTATCTTATTCTCTTATTTTGGACTCTATCCTCCGCGATAATTCACTGTACGTTTGCACTTTGCACTTTGCACTTTGCACTCTGCACTCTGCTAGCTCTCTTAATGTTAGTTTACCGCCGCTTCGAGCAAAGTTAACGTTCCCGCATCAACATCCAGTCTAGCCTGAATGCCGATTGGCACAACCGTCTTGTCTTCAATATGGCCGATCATGGCTCCTCTAAGAGTTGGAATGCCTAATGGCTCAAAGCGATCGCGCATGACTTGCTCCATGCTGAAGGTGTTGCTGTCATAGCTATCGTCAGTGAACTTACCCAGAATAATACCTGCGACTCGCTCAAGTTTGCCGGTCATCCAAAGATGCGTCAGCATGCGGTCTACGCTATAGGGTGGCTCCGAAACATCTTCTAGAAATAAAATAGCACCGTCGAAATTAGGCTCGAAGGGGGTGCCGAGTAGGGTCACCACGAGTGACAGGTTCCCCCCGACCAAATGACCCTCTGCGCTGCCGCTAACAATAGCTGTTAGTCGATTTTCCCAATCAACGACACCAGGACGAGTCTCGAATGCAGGGGGGCCACCAATCTCTGTGGTCGAACTTGGCTCAACGAGTACCCGATTGTATTGATCGTAGGTGTAGTCTGAAAAATTTCCGCCAGCAATTGGCCCATGAAAAGTAATCAAACCTGTGCGCAGGTAAATAGCATTCAAGATCGCCGTGATATCGCTGTAACCCATAATTATTTTAGGGTTGGCGGCGATCATATCGTAATCCAGATAATGCAGGAGCCTGCCTGAGCCGTAACCTCCTCTTACGCAAAATATAGCATCGACCTCGGGGTCGGCAAACATCGCATTGAGATCATCCGCCCTCTCCTTGTCCGTTCCTGCCAGATATTGTGTTCGACTAAAAAGATTGGGCGAGGGCTTGGCGGAAAACCCCAAAGAGCGCACCAGATCCATGGCAATATGTAGTTCTTGATCCTCCGGTACGTTGCTTGCGGGTGTCACTAACCCCACGGTCATACCCGGGCGCAGGCGCTGTGGCTTAATGTTATTCGCACTAACTGCCGCATTTGCCAGAGTGGGCAGAACAGCTGCTGCCACAGCAAGCGAAGTGCTGGCGGTTAATAATTTTCGTCGAGTCATTGTCATAGTGCTGCCTGGCGCCTTGATTGAAATTCGTTGAGTTAATTAAGACTATCTAGCAGCCGCAGGTTTGTAAATAACGAATAGAGGCTGTTTTTTGTCCAGCACCGAGATCGTATTTTCCTGGTGATAGGCTGGCATCCAATAGTCCTTGGCTGCCTGAGCCGCAACGGCGATCCCGGATTAAAGAGTGGCCGCTCTGTTTCATATAGTTAACACTACTCTAAGCACTATCTCGAAGAGAGCCTGATTAGACCCCAACTATGCCGCCGCCTTTAGGTGCTTGCTATCTGCTTCCTTGTTGTCTGCCGTCTTGCCCCAGTGTTTCTAAAAATATAGAGTACCTAGGAGAGTTATCATCCCTGCATCCCTTTACCTAGGCATAAAATATGAAAAACATCAGAACACTACTCCTAACCCTAACGGTTGCTGGCAGTTGCAGCTGGATCGGCTTCTCAAACGCAGCCGAGTTGTTGCCAGCGGTGCCAGCGGGCGCACAAGCCTTGTCTTTGCAGGGAAAGCCGCTCTATGCTGCATCCCCTAATGAAGACACGAGAGAAAATTTTGTGGCTGCACGGGCCAGTTACGAGTTAGACCCGAACACTGCAGACACTATTATCTGGTATGGCCGTCGCACCGCCTACGCCGGAGACTATCGGCGAGCTATTGAGATCTTTTCTGAGGGTGTGAATAAATTTCCAGAAGACCCGCGCTTTTACCGCCACCGTGGGCATCGCTATATTTCCATTAGAGAGTTTGATCGGGCTATTTCAGACTTCGAGCAGGCGGCCGGGTTAATGCAAAGTCTACCCCTTCAGGTGGAGCCCGATGGCTTGCCCAATGCCCAGAACATTCCCTTGACGAGCACTCAGGGCAATGTTTGGTATCACCTTGGCCTGGCTTATTATCTGAAACAGGATTGGCCACAGGCGCTGGCCGCCTTTCGCAATGGCTACAACCTCGGCGGTAATGACGACAATCTGGTTTCGACCGGACATTGGATTTACATGATTCTGCGACGCATGGGCGAAGATGCTCAAGCAGTAGACGCGCTGAATGAGATAACAGCTGACATGAATATAATCGAGAACATGAGTTATCATGAACTCTGTCTTCTCTACAAAGCAGATATGGCGATCGAAGACATGATGGCGGCCAATGGTGATGACCCAAGTAACGCCGCGGTTGCCTACGGTATTGCAAATTACTTCTATTACAATGGCGACAGACAACGCTCCGACGAGTTGTTGCAGCGAATAGTGTCCGGCTCCAGTTGGAGTGCCTTTGGTTATATTGCTGCAGAGGCTGATCTTGCCAATCCGCAGCGCTAGACTCTAGCACTTCCCTGGCTGCTCTCTCAGGGCCTGTGCTTAGAAGCGCGCGGAGACTCCTAGGAGCAGTACGCCACCTACGAGTAAAGGCGCCACATATCGCACTATAATTCGCCACGCGTTGAATAAGGGTTCGCTTAGGCCGGTCAACTCATTGCGCATAATTTCTCGCGGTGCCACCCAGCCTGCGAAAACTGCGATTAATATTCCTCCTATAGGCATCATGACCTGACCGGAGAAGAAATCTATTTCTTCATTAATATGGGGGAAGAATACGCTTACGGCCCCAATTATCCAGGCAATAGCCCCAAGAGAGAGAACCGCCGTCTTGCGTTTCACCTGTAATTGCTCTTCAACAACCACCGCGGCAAGCATCAGCATGGCAATGGATGAGGTGAGAGCGCCTAACGCGGCGAGACTAAAAAACAGGCCGCCTACGAGAGAGCCTGAGGGCATTTGCAAGAAGGAGAGCGGCATAGTGCTGAAAATCAATCCCATGCCCATGGCTGGATCCAGGTTGAACTGAAATACGATCGGAAAGATCATGAGGCCCGCCACCATGGCAACAATGGTATCGGATGTGGTGATCACCAGCCCATCATTCGCGATATTTGCTTTCTTGTCCATGAAAGCGCCGAAGGTCAGCATGGCTGCTCCACCGACTACGACGGAGAAAAATGCCTGCCCGAAAGCGGCGAGTATCACTTCCGGACTTAGTTCTTCAAAACGGGGACTGAGCAGATATTCGATAGCTGCACCTGCACTGCCGTTACTGAGGGAATAAACACAGAGCAGCGTTAGCATTACAAAAAACGCCGGCATGGTTACCCGAGAGAAGCCCTCTATGCCCTTATGCAGCCCCCGCAGCACAATCGCAACGGTGATCGCCATAAATAGCGTCTGCCAGAGAAACGCGCGCACCGGGGTCGCATAAATTGCAGGCATGGCACCTTCAACATATCCGCCGCTGAAGCCAGCTACGGCAAAAGCCAAGACGCGCCCAGAGATGACCCCGTAGATGCATAACACCATATAGGTCGCAAACGCCCCAATGCCGCCAACCAGGCCCCACCAAGGCGAGCGACCAGCAGCTCGGGCCATTTCCTTGGTCGAGCCAACGGCAGATAGGCCCATGTGTCGGCCCACCGCGAGCTCACCAATTAATACCGGATAAACAATGCCTATGATGCAAAGCAAATAGACCAGTACGAAAGCCGAACCGCCATTCTCTCCAGCCTGAAAAGGAAATCGCCACAGATTGCCAAGGCCAACTGACGCGCCAATGCCGACCATTAGGAAGGAGAATCGATTGGTCCAGCGGGCAGTTGTTGGTACTGGAGTAGCCATAAGCTGCATCTCTATTATTTTTGTTCTACAGGCACCTGATCGAAGACGCTTCTAGCACTATTTACCCAAGCCCTAGCGAACTTTTTATTGCAGGCATCGCACACTTTACTTTCTTGTTTTCTGACTACTTATTTTGAAAGGCAGTCGATCCGGCTACCTTCAAACGTTATCTCTGGGGGCGAAGGACCCATCGTCAATACTATATAGCAAACGGTCTTACTTTCACGCAGACATTTCCGCGGAGAATATCGTGGCTGATCGTGCTTGTGCGAACTAATCCAAATCGCAGCAGCCCAAGCATAATCGAGGCGGCTTCCTAGACTCAAGATTAACCCTGCACTTACTAAGCTAGCCCGGCCCAGAACGCGCCGCTGTCTCAGCAACTAGCTCTGAATCGATAAAGCAATCGTTCATGATTCTTATGCTAATTCTTACTCTCATTCTAAACATTATCTTTCCTCTATCGGCAACCCCGAGCACGCTAACAGTGTTTATCAATGCACATAGGGTTTGCGATTTTTTCAGAGAGGAAACCTGGTTCGTTGGACGAAGGCGTTTACCGCAGCCAGCAGATTTCGACTACCATCCCGAATAACGAAGACAGATTCTTCTCGTTGTCCTGGCGTAAGATCATGGTGGTCAATTAAGATTACTTCATCGCCGTGCGATGGGATAATTTCGTCATCTAAGGAATAATATTCCGCTTCGGCGATAGCATCGAGCTGTCCGTTATCGAATGCCTGGTAGAGCTCATCGAACGTATCGGTTGTTCGCACGATAACACCTTCAGGTGCGCGGCGATTAACGTCGCGCTCTGCCGCCATGCCTGAAACCACCCCGACAGTGTATCCAATGAAGTCATTGATGTGTGCGTAGCGCTCCCTATCTTTGGGATTGATACGCAGCGCACGGCGTTCATAAAGAAATGGCGTAGAGAAGGTTGCTCCAGCCGACGCACGATCGGGAAAACTCGCGACGTTAGTCGCTACGAGGTCGACTTCATTGCTACTCGCCAGAAGCCAGGATTCATTGAAGGGAACAACTACCCAGGAGATAGTTAGATCGTGCTCGGTAGCAAATAGCTCAACGTATCGCCTAATCCAGAGCTGGGAATCATATTCACTCGAGGGAGTGCCAGTGGTCACCGCGACTCTTAGCACGCCGGGAGTGAGCGTCTGGATTTCTTGGTCTGCGGCACACCCATTCAAAGCGATAAGCATCCAGAAAGTCACTATGCCGGCCACCGCGAATGAAATGCTGCGTAAACGATTCATGGTTCACCTTTTATCAGTAAAGGGGTAGAGTAGCGGAAAAATTCCCTCTAGCCAAAAACTACTGTACTTTACTCCCTATATCAGACAAATTCCTCGGTGAAATAGAAGCAGATACATGGCGGACAAGGATACGCGGCACTCAATTGATACGTTGCTCGTACGTGATGAGCGCCACTCCAAAGGCGCCGTCGCTCCGCCGATCTACCAGACATCGCTTTTTACCTTCGATTCTTACCAGGCAATGCTAGACCGGTTTCGCGGTGACACCGACCAGGCGGTCTATTCCAGAATTGATAACCCGACGGTGTCTGTGCTGCTCGGGAAGATTTGCCAGCTGGAGGGGGGTGAAAAAGCCCTCGCATTTTCAAGCGGAATTGCGGCAATCAGTAACGCAGTGCTTGGCCTGGTCAAGGCTGGCGATCGAATTGTATGTGTCAAGCATTGTTATCCTGACACGTATCGGCTACTGCAGATAATCTGCGCCCGTTTCGGGGTAACGACGGAATTCGTTGACGGCACTGATCTGGAAGCGATTGAACATGCTCTGCCCGGCGCCAGTCTTCTTTATTTAGAGAGTCCGACAACCCAGCTATTTGAAGAGCAAGATCTTCCAAGAATCGCGGCGCTGGCAAAAGTGGCCGGCGTCACAAGCATTATCGATAACAGCTGGGCCACACCGATTTTTCAAAAACCAATCGAATTTGGAATCGATCTGGTTGTGCACTCCGCATCGAAATACATCTCTGGACATAGTGACACCGTCGCGGGCTTGTTGGTGGGTAACGGGGCACTGATCGACAAATTGACCAATGAGACGACACCATATCTAGGAGCTAAGTTATCGGCACAGGAAGCGGCGCTGTTGCTGCGCGGATTACGGACGCTGCCGCTGCGTCTGCAACGTCACCAGGCGAGCGCATTGAGGCTCGCGAAGCGTATTTGTGAACACCCTGGTGTAACCGCTGTGCATCATCCGGGCCTCAGCCCGGCACCGTATTCGTCATTGACTGGCTATGGTGGTCTGTTCAGTTTCGAAGTCGATGATTCGATCGACATTCCTGCCTTTTGCAACTCATTAGAGCTGTTTCGGCTCGGTGTTAGCTGGGGAGGTTACGAAAGTCTGGTTATGCCGGCGGATGTTTCCATTAGACAGGCTGGCACGCCAAGCGCAGCGATAGACTTTGGCGTGCCAGCGAGACTCATTCGTTTATTCGTAGGCCTCGAAGACCCCGAGGATCTTTGGCGGGATCTCCATACGGCGCTAACATCGCCCGTCCACCGAGAACGGTAATGCGTAAGCCCATCTCTCTGTTTGAAGCCGCGCTCCCTCTGCTTTCCATGTTGTTGTGTCTTGTGCTTGGTGGCTTTTTCATCCCAATGGGTACAGAGCTGCTGGTGTTGGTGATGCTTATTGCCGCCACCGTTGCCGGCGTTATCGCTGCCCGTCACGGTCATGACTGGGACGCCATTCAACGAACCACAGGCGAGAAAATTGCAACAGTCCTGCCGGTCATCCTGATACTGTTGTCAATCGGTATGTTAATTGGGACGTGGATGTTTAGTGGCACCATACCGATGCTTGTCTACTATGGTGTGCAGCTGATTGACCCACAGTTCATGATCATCACTGCGTTTCTGGTGACGGGAATGATGTCAATGACGGGCTCATCGTGGGCGGCTGCAGGCACTATCGGTGTCGCGCTAATGGGAGTGGCTGCCGCAATCCATTCGCCGCTGCCTGCAACCGCCGGTGCGGTAGTGTCCGGCGCTTATTTCGGTGATAAGCTCTCACCCCTGTCTGACCAGACCAATATTTGCGCAATTGGTGCTAATGCCAATCTTTATGACCACATTCGTAATATGGTTTATACCGCAGGACCATCCTTCGTAGTGGCGCTGCTGGTATATTATGTTGCGGGAATCATGACAGAGGGCGGCGCAGTGGCAGGGTCAGATATCAGTCACCCGATTCTTCGCGAGATCGAACAGGCCTATGCTGTGAGCTGGCTCGTATTTATACCCGTGCTAATTGTCATTCTGGGCACATTCAATCGCAAGCCGGCAGCGCTGGTGATGGTAGTCTCCTCAGTTACTGCGATGTTGATTGGAATCGGCGTGCACGGATTCAGCGCCTACAACGCAATCCTCAGTGCCATCTCTGGATTCAATGTCGAGATGATCGAAATCGTTGCCAATACGCCAAGTAACATGCTGGAAAGCTTATTAAACCGCGGCGGCGTCAACTCGATGTCTACCACTCTCATTATTATTATTGCGGCGTTCCTGCTTGCCGCAGGCATGGATGTCTCCGGCGCCCTGGACAAGCTATTGCAGACGATGATCGGACGAGCGAAGTCTGTTTTCGGGCTAGTCGCAGCAACGCTGGCATCGGGTGCAACGATGATCGCGCTGACTAGCCACGGCGGTGTCACTGCATTAATCGTTGGTGGCTTGTTTCGGGACGGTTACCGTGATCGCGGCTTGGCCCCTGAGAACCTGTCGCGTTCGCTAGAAGACTCGGTGACAATTCTCGAACCGCTTATGCCATGGACCGTATCTGCGATCTTCATGGCAACAACCCTAGGCGTACCTACAGTGGACTACATGCCCTGGGCGGTGTTTTGCATGACCGGCTGGATGTTTTCGTTATTGCTGGCAGCCTTTTATGAGCGCACCGGATTTGGGTTGAAAGCTCTACAGGGGAAAGCGAAGTCTGTGATTACTTAACACGCAATCCATGCCGATGTCCTAATACAGGTTCCTTTCTTGCCTATACCACTCTGATAATCATCAGAAAATTGGAGGAACCGATGCTGCGCCTGTTTATTTTCGCACTCTTTTGGGAACCGATAGCGCTTGTATATTTTGATTAAGTCATGGGCCCAATATAGGCGGATTAGGAGTTAATTTGTGAGTATCCTCTAACCGTGGTGATAGGGTTTCTGTTTCAGCCGTTTTATGCCCTTGCGTCGTATTAACCCTACTCTTCGCCGATCGGCTCAGCGTGCCCTCTATTTTAACAATCTACGCCCTGGCAGTTGGTCTGGACGAAACTTGCTCCCACCAATCATTAAGATTTTTTAGTTCTGCCGGAATGCGAACACCTACAGCAGCCTTAGCCATAACGAAGGCGCACTGCGCCGTAATATCAGCGACCGTGTAATCGTCACCGACAATAAACTCTCTGTCGGTAAGCTCTTTGTCCAGCCATTCCATGCGTGACAGCACATTGACTCTGTTGATCTGGGCGAGCTCGGGAATTTGAGTGAGTCTGCCTTTCCACATCTCACCGGTATGCACAAAGATTCTTATAATGGGATCGAGCAATTCAAATTCCATGCGGCGGTGCCACATGTCTACAAGGGCGCGGTCCAGCACATCGTGTCCCATCAGTGCGGGATTGGGGTTAGTCTCTTCCAGATAACGGCAGATGGTGGCGGATTCGCTGATGCAGGTGCCGTCGTCCAGTTCTAGCACAGGCATCATTCCTAACGGATTTTTGTCGAGGTATTCCTCGGTCTGGTTTTCTCCGGTCATCATATTTACCGGAACAGTGGGAATATCCAACCCTTTTTCGGCAATGAATATTCTTACCCGGCGAGCATTCGGCGAAGGGGGTAGATCGTAAAGCTTCATGATAGCAGCCTATATTGATGGTTAATTGAAATCTTTGCTTAATCTACAGTGGTTCGCTCGCGACAATATACCGCTCGAGAAACAGTGGTGGCAGGCGAACAGGTCTGCCATTGTCCAGGTTGGTACAGACGAAATTAAACAGCCCGCGCGCTAGCGTCTTATTAGTGTCAGCGTTGATGATTTGAAATTGGCGGCTCAGTCTGAGTTTGCCGTCGGGCTCGACAATCCAGGTAGCGATCTTCAGCGAGTCTTGTTCATAGGCCGAGCCCAACAGATCAACCTTGCATTTTACGGCGGCCATGCCGCGAGCCAGTTTTCTGCAGGTAGACTCCGGGAGGCCGACGGCCGTGGAATGGTCGAAGGCGCAATCGATCATCCACTTTATATAGTTGTGAGTGGAGACATGACCGTAGCCGTCAACATTGTCGGCGCTGACGACGGCATCAATTACAAATGGATTGCTACGATCCCAGATAAATTCTATCGCTTCGCTCCAAGTTCTTAGATTTGCTATTTTTTAGCCAGATTGATTTTACTTCTTTTTAAATCAAAGAATCAAAAGGCGATTTACAGGGGGAGAGCCACTGATGCTTTCCGGCGTTAACAACAGGGAATTGACGCCACATTCGGTTTGAGTTTGCCTTACTTCCGTGACCACTGATTGCCACCATCCACAGCAAGCTCTGCTCCTGAAACATACCTTCCGCTTTGTGAAGTGAGAAATACAACAGCATTGGCAATGTCCTCTCCCTCTCCAAATGTGCCTAGAGGAATTTTGTCGAGTGCCTCTTTTGACCTGCCTTGTGCAATGATAAGTCGGTCAACTCCCTCTGTCCCTTCAATCGGGCCTGGAGAGATATAGTTCGCTCGAATGCCGTATTCGCCCCATTCAACGGCGAGGGTTTTCATCAAATTTTGAATTCCGGACTTAGCAGCTCCGGCGTGGGCAGCGCCGGGCCAGCCGAAGTTAGCGGCTGTTGCGCTAATAGATACGATACGGCCGCCATCCACCGCTTCTTTTAAGTAGGGCAGCGCAGCCTGACAGCAATTAAACGTGCCATTCAAGTCGATCTCTATGACGGTGCGCCAACCGTTCCAGGAAAGTTCTTCGGTAGGGCAGATAAAGTTGCCCGCCGCGTTACAAATCAGAATGTCGATGCCGCCTAGCGCTTCTGCAAAGTTTGCCATGACAGCCTTCATGCCCTCTGAATCGCGCACGTCACCGGTGTGCCACTTAACATCGATTCCGTCTTCACTCTTGAAGGCGTCAACGGCAGCCCGCAGTTTCTCTTCCTTGCGGCTGACAATACCAACATTCGCCCCCAGAGAACCGAGCATGCGAACTATATGAGCACCAATACCAGTAGCGCCGCCTGTAACGACCGCCGATTTTCCTTGAAGTGTCCCTGCTGCAAAACTCATGAGCTGTTCCTTTTAGTTGTCTTAATAGATGGGTTTATCCGAAAGTTACAGAAAAAAGAGCATCAGGGACACTGGTGCTGACAAGTTGAACCCCTTTCTGTCAGAATTTGGAGCATGAACCAGTCAAATATCTACCACCGATTCAATCTCAGTCATCGTGATATCGAGGATTTTATGTCACAAGGGGGCATCGATGTGAGCTATGCACGAGCCTGCAAGACTGTGAGAGCGGTGTATGCGCAAGTTCAAATAGATAGAACAAGCGCGACGATTTTTAGGTGCTCATGCGGCGGTTTATACATTGCTCAACCTAGGTAGGCATTTGATGTCGGCTGAGAACTTTCGGTATTTTAGACTGCGTGCCTTTGCGGCTTGGGAAAAGGCAGTGGCTATTTAGAAGCAGTTTCGCCAGGTTTCTTAATGTTGGCCATTAGCTTGTCAATACCGATGAAACCGTCTACCGCTCTTCCTCCTTTCCCCCTCCTTTTCCTCTTTTGTTGTAACTCTCTCCCACAGCCTGATCGGACTCCTAAATGGTATAACTAGAAAAATCCTTTTAAACCAGGTATGTAGAGATCTTCTTTCCGAACTCAATCCCTTAATGCTTTAAGCTATGCCTGACTATGAACAGCACATTATGTACTGCAGAATCGTACTGCTGGAGATCCTTGTCCAACAACTCCAATGGCAACGGGGCAGCCCTTCTTCCAAAGCAGCCCAAATCGCAACGCTCCAAACTACTGTATATCTACTCTGACCCCATTTCTACCCCATTTCTTAATTTAAAAGTTTAATTAGCGCGTCAATTTGCTGGCCGTTATTACATAGATATGGAGATAAACGAATCCCTTTAGCACGAACATCAAATTGAACATGAGCGTCTCGAAGCCGCTTTATCATATCTTGATTACGATCTCTAAAATCTAAAATCAGCGTTCCGCCCCGTCGCTCCAATTCTATTGGAGACACTAAGTTTTCAGGGCTTATCGCCTGAATGATTCTATCGACTAGCTCATTATTGTGCGCTCTAATCTTGTCAACACCGATGTTGTTAATGAATTTTAAGCTGTGAGAAGCTACAACGTAGGGGAGCACAGAGGGCGTCCCTCCCCAGAAGCGCAGCGCATTCGGAGCATAATCAAAATTATGTATATCAAATTCAAACGGATTCGAGTGTGAAAACCATCCCACGCTCTGTGGTTCACATCGCTCGATAACATCTGGACTGACCCAAAGAAACCCTGCGCCTGGGCCTCCCCCAATCCACTTTACACAAGAACCAACTACAAAGTCTGCAGCCCAAGCTTGGAGGTCAATAGGCAAAATAGCAGCAGACTGAGCAATGTCCACAATAGACAAAATATTTTTTTGACGGCTAAGGTTCGTTATAAGTTGAACTGGTAACTGACGACCGTTATTAGACTGTACATGCGTTACTAAAACCATCGCAACATCTGATGTTGTCTGTTGATCCCAGATGTCAATATCTGAAGTGTCAGCTTCTGCAGGAATGAATTTTAAACGATAGCCAGCACCTCCAGCTTTTTGTAACGCAAATGCAATGGAGGGAAAATCTTCTTCACTCATCAAAATACAATTTCTTTCTTTATCTAACGGCAGAGAATCGAGAATTTTTGCAACAGCACTAGAAAGGCTTGTCTGAGGGCAGAAGCTATCTTTTTCCCCGTTCAGTAGGGAAGCCAGCCGCGCACGAAAAGATTCTATAGCTGCTAACCAATGAGTCCATATTTCACTGTCAGCGTTCCGCCATGCCTGCCAAAAATCGGTGGTCGCAGTGGGCTCCAAAGATCGCAATGGTAGTCCAACGGAATGATTCAGCAAGTAGATGCCATCATGGCTTATGTACTTTTCTGCCCATCTGTCACTGATCACTTTAAGGAGTCCTTAAGGTACTCTATATCAGAGTAGCGCGTTTTAAATTCATTCCCGACATTCAGGGCACAGCGCATATCACAAAGTTTTTTTAACCCTTTTAGTAAAACGGGTAGCGGTGGCCCGCTCGCGGTGATAACGGAGCTGTCAGTCAGGCCCGCGGCAGTCGCAGGCTGGTCAATAAACTTGCTCACGAGTGACTCATGATGCTGTTTCGCTACATTCCCATGAGCCGTACAAACTTCTAGAAAGAGCGTTAAATTACGTACGAACCAATTATTCTTAGAAGACCCTTCTATTTTAGAAGCATGCAAAAAACTATCCAGCAAACTTTGACGACGCATGCAGTCTCTTAGAATCAATTGATCTTCCGGGCGCATAAACAAAAACTTATCCACTAGTAACTGAGAATAATAGGGATCATCTGCCTGGCAAACTCCTAGCAATAGATCAATCACATTTATACCTGCAAAATCCCCAGCATTAGCACCTCGGTATTCATGTAACCCCACTCGGTGGGGTCGGTAGTAGGGTCTAACACAGAAAAAGAAACGATCTATATCAAGTTTTTCGAATAACAACTGATTGAATCGATAAACATCTTCCAAACTCTGCTTAGCGCTTAAGAGAAGATCATAAGTAACCGGATGGGAAACCCCCAGGGGGAGAATTTGGCGCAACGATTCGGATGCCCGAATGAATGCAAAGACGCTTCGAGTGTTATATTCGAGAAATATTTTTTCATCATTAAGATTCGTAAAGGTTTTGTAAACACCATCCACAGCATAGTTATGAGTTTCTAAATGGCAGGAGGCAAATCGTGGGACTACACCAAGAGATGCCCCCAGCTGCATGGCCAGAGCCGAGGCTTCTTGCAATGGTGACCTAGATTCTCTGGAAGGCTCTGTAATATCGTGACGGCGGCATGCTGCCATATAAAAACCGACATTACCTAGCAGATCAAACCCGCTGTCGAATCCTTCGTCAGTATTACCCTCACGCAGCAATTCCACAATGAGGGTCCTTCCTTCATCAACAAGCTGTTGTTTAACACTGGCACCAATACCTTGAGTTGAATGGCGATCTGAGCTTGCAAAATAACTCTCTTCTAAAACCGTATTCATTTCCCTAAAGTCGCTACGTATCCAGTGATCTAGGGCTTGGGATTTCAATGTCATTAGATTGATTTTCTCAGGAGTAATTTTAGGATAAATATTACTATTTGCATTTTATATTCTTTCTGAAGCCTGATATCTGAAGCGGATGGGCAGTATGGTAGTGCTCAAAATACTCAATGGTTCGGACAGGATAGTATGTATACGGGTGCAATGGAACCACCCTGACTTATCGAGGAGTGCCCCTCATAAATGGGGTCCATAAATGGGGTCAGAGTAAATATACAGTAGTTCGGAGCGTTGCGATTCAGCGCTAAGCCATATGAACAGGAAAGCCCGGCCACTCACTAGTGATAGGGCTTTTTATTTGGAGGGCCCACAGGAACTCGAACCCCGAGCAAACGGATCATGAGGCAGTGCAACTGGGGGCCTTCCGAGTCTGTAATATGAAGAATTCAAAAGGTTCTTTCAGGCCAAATCCCCAAGGCCGACCGAAACCGCCCCTTCCGAACCCGCCTGGGGTCGGGCGGTTCACCGAACTCGGCAACTGGAAGAATCCAAACGGGTTTCAGTGACCGAGCGCTGAACCAAACCCGAAACGGATCGGAGGGCAGCTTTTCCGGCCGGAGGGGTGGGGGTGAAATCCTGCAGAACTGGAACACCTGAAATCCTGGGAAATGCTAGCTGGCAGCATCTGGCGCTAGTTGCCGCGTAGAATCGTCTCTCTAAGAATTCTCGTAGATTCAGAGAGTGAATCTGTCAATGCCATCGCACGAGCCTAGAATACAAGAGAGAGGAAGCGGAGCATGCGTAAGTTCAAATCAATGCATCAGGCGCAGCGATTTTTGAATGCACATGCAGCTTTCTATAACTTATTTAACCTGGGCAGACATTTGGTGTCAGCTGAGAATTACCGTTATTTACGGCTGCGCGCCTTCTCGACTTAGGAAAAGCAGTGGCGTTATAGGCTGTGATTGAAGGAGGTTTTTCAGGCTTGGCGGTTAACTTGTCAATACCCTTAATTTGGTTACAATAGCCCAATCATTAGCAGTGAAATTGACAAGAAAATACTCGGTTTGTTAAGTGCTGATTTTACACAAAATCGCTGGCGTTCAATCGAACCACCGACACAAGTATTTTCAGTAGATAGAGCGACCAATTTCTTATTTAGATTAACAAGTAATAAGCGCAAAATCAGTGTGTGCTAGAAAGCGTGCTAGGGCATCTGATCAATCTAGGCTGAATCCGTTCTAGAAATAAACCTGTCCTCTATTACTCGATTTGCCCTGCAACTTTTTTGGAGTCTCTCTGTTACTATAGCTGTGCTTTAATAATTGAGGCTACCCTTGGCGGTAGCGACTCACGACGGTAGAGGGCTAGCATTGAGTATTCGTTACGGAATTATTGGTACAGGCATGATGGGCTGCGAACATATTCGCAATCTCGCCGCTATGGATGACGTAGATATTGTGGCAGTTGCAGATCCCAACGAAGAGCCAAGGGAGTGGGCGATAGAATCTTGCGGTGATCGCTTCTCGCCCCGTGTCCATGAGGATTATCGGGATTTGCTCAATAACGATAGCGTCGATGCCATAGTTGTGGCATCCCCAAACTATACTCACATAGATGTCATGCGCGATGTATTCAAGACAGATAAGCATGTGATGCTGGAAAAACCCATGTGCACGACTCTCGCTGATGCGCTGGAATTAGATAGATTGACGGCTTCCCATAAGGGCATTGTCTGGATTGGTCTGGAATATCGCTACATGCCTACTACCAGCGCTTTGCTACAATATCTTCCTGCTATTGGCGAAGTGAAGATGTGTGCGATTCAGGAGCATCGTTTCCCCTTTCTTAAAAAGGTTGGAGATTGGAACCGTTTTAACCGTAACACCGGAGGCACTTTGGTCGAGAAGTGTTGTCACTTTTTTGATTTGATGAATTTGGTAGTGCCCGGAAAGCCTGTAAGAGCTCTAGCATCTGGAGCCCAATCCGTTAATCATCTTGATGAAATCTATAACGGTGCAGTGCCTGATATTATCGACAATGCCTATGTGATCGTGGAATACGACAGTGGCGCGCGAGCCATGTTAGATCTATGCATGTTTGCAGAAGGCTCCAAGTACGAGCAGATGATCGCGGTTACTGGCGATGCCGGTAAATTGGAAACCACCGTTCCGGGAGACGAGCTATTCATTAGTAAGCGTGAACGAGGCTCTGGCAAAGCTGTTTCCATAACCATGGATAGCCGTGTTAAGCATGAAGGTTTTCATCATGGATCAAGTTTTCTCGAACACAGAGAATTTATAGACGCGATTCGTGAAGGCAGTGGACCGGCAGTTACAACCACAGATGGTTTGATGTCTGTGCTGGTAGGCCTAGCTGCTCAGCAGTCGATTGAGACGGGGCGGGCGGTTAACATAGACTCACTCTTAGAGCAGCATAGCGATAAATAGAATCAAATAGAGAATTGGCTAAAAATAGAGAATCATTAGGACAGACATGAAATTTGAATCAGTTAAAGATATGCCGCCCATTGGTTTTGGGCTCTGGAAGATCGCCCCCGATACCTGCGAGCAGACAGTAGTTGAAGCGATTCGCTGCGGTTACCGTCATTTTGATGCAGCATGTGACTACGGGAACGAGGAGGCGGTGGGGCGCGGCATTCAGCGGGCCATAGCACAAGGGCTTTGTACCCGAGAAGAACTGTGGATCACTTCCAAGCTTTGGAATACCTACCACGCAGCTGAGCATGTGCCTGCAGCGCTAGAGCGTACACTAAATGACTTGGGGCTGGACTATCTCGATCTTTATCTAATTCATTTTCCCATTGCCTTGAATTACGTCCCTTTTGAGGAGCGCTATCCACCTGAGTGGATCTATGACCCGGACGCTCCGGCGCCCAGAATGAAGCTGGCTAAAGTACCCTTGAGCGAAACATGGCTGGCAATGGAAGCATTGAAGGAAAGTGGTACCGTAAAGCATATTGGTGTGTGCAATTACAACAGCGGTTTGCTGCACGATTTGATGAACTATAGCAATATGCCGCCGGAGGTTTTGCAGATAGAGGCACATCCTTATCTGGCTCAAGAGAAACTCATTCGTATCGCCAAAGATTATGGGCTAGAAGTAACGGCATTCTCACCCTTAGGCTCTCTGTCTTATGTTGAGCTGGATATGGCAGGTCATGACGAATCCATCCTTGAGCAGACTGAAGTAAAATCTATTGCCACTAGAATTGGCTGCACTGCTGCACAGGTATTATTACGATGGGGGATCCAGCGGGGCACATCGGTTGTGGCCAAGAGCACTAATCCTGAGCGTATGCTGCAAAATCTAACAGCGCAGGATATCGTACTAACAGCTGAAGATATGGCAGCTATTTCGCAATTGAACCGCAACCGTCGCTTTAACGATCCAGGTGTTTTCTGTGAGGCGGCCTTTAACAGTTTTCATCCCATTTATGACTGACAGTACATTTCCCGCTATCGTAGAGAATCAGGCCGGTTTCACAGAGGTGTCGGAGGTTCTGGATTGGCTCACTGCTGAAGTTGCTCGCTTTAAGGAGCAGCTTGCGAGCACTGGCGCTGTCTTGTTCCGCGGCTTTCCAGTGAGCAGTCCAGAAGACTTCGATGCGTTTAGTGCAGCATTTGGCTATGGCGATTTTACCTACAAGGAATCGTTATCTAATGCCGTCCGTATCAATTTTACTCCGCGTGTATTCACAGCCAATGAAGCACCGCCCGAAGTAGAGATTTTTTTGCATCACGAAATGGCGCAAACACCTCTCTCGCCCGAGAAACTTTTCTTCTGTTGTCTAAGCGCGGCAGAGGAGGGAGGCGCGACGCCTCTTTGCCGTTCGGATTGGCTGTATGCGGCTTTCAGAGAGCGGCATCCAGAATGGGCTAGGCAATTTGCCGAGTTGGGATTGAAATATAAAATTCAGATGCCCGCCCAGGCAGACGCTGATTCCGGTCAGGGACGCAGTTGGTGTAGCACGCTGAGCGTAGAGACCGTTGATGAAGCTGAGCAGAGGCTACGAACCCTAGGTTATTCGTGGCGCTGGGAAGAGGACGGTTCATTGATAACAACAACGCCAGCGATGCCTGCGGTAAAGCAACTGCCCGACGGTAGTGAGTCCTTCTACAATCAGGTTCTTGCGGCTCATCTTGGCTGGAAACCGGTGGGAGAGGACAAGGAAGAACCGCTTACATTTGGTGACGATAGCGCAATTCCGGGCGAAGCTCTGGTTGAGCTAGACCGACTTTCCAAGGATTTTGTTTTGCCCCTCGACTGGCAAGAGGGCGATGTGGCTCTCGTGGATAATCATCGCGTGATGCATGGCCGATATCCCTTCACTGGTTCGCGAAAACGGTCTGTCGTTGTTTGTTTGGCGAGAGATGTGTAGTCACTGGAATGTAGAGCCACTGCCTAGTTTTGAGCTTGCTATCATTTTTATGTCTAGGCTTTCAAAATCGGTGGAATGAACGATAAAGGGCATTGACAAGTTAACTTATCAAGCCGGTAAAAGCCTCATCAATTCACTTCTACATTCCCACCGCCTTTTCCCAAGACGCAAAGGCTCGCTGTCTAAAAAATCGATGAAAATAAAGGGGACACTAACAACTTAATAATTTAAGCTCCCGACGAATCGAGAATACTAATATCCAAACAGTATTAAGTTGTTAAATTGTTAGTGTCCCTAGGCACTAGGCATCCGTGCACCCGAAATCATTCAATATGCAGTCTGGCTCTACCACCGTTTCAATCTTAGCCACCGTGATATCGAAGATCTAATGGCTGAGCGGAGCGTGACTGTCAGTTATGAAGCCATTCGTTTATGGTGCAACAAGTTCGGGCCGAAGTACGCTCGGAGGTTAAGGCGAAAGCATCAAGGGTATGGCGATACGTTCTTCATTGAGGAGGTATTCGTGAAGATCCGGGGTCAGCGGCACTACTTGTGGCGAGCCGTAGATCAAGACGGTGAAGTCATCGATGTATACTTGCAGAAGCGGAGTGATGGAAAGGCCGCAAAGCGGTTCTTTAAGCGGTTATTGAATAAACACAAAGACGAGCCAAGAAAGATAGTGACCGATAAGCTCAGAAGTTACGAAGTGGCTCATAGAGAACTTATTCCAGAAACGATTCACGATACGACGCAGTATGCCAACAATCGTTGTGAGCTGTCGCACGAACCTATAAGAGTTAGGGAGCGGGGCATGCGCAAGTTTAAATCGATGCATCAAGCACAACGATTCTTGGGTGCTCATGCTGCTGTCTATAACTTATTTAACCTAGGCAGACATTTGGTGTCAGCCGAAAACTACCGATATTTCCGACAGCGAGCTTTTGCGTCTTGGGAAAAGGCAGTGGCAATATAGGAGTTCCTAATCGGGGCTTTTGCCGATTGGAGACAGTTAACTTGTCAATACCGGAACTTTTAATTGCCATTTCACGCGCCAGTGTATACGCCATATATCGAGCCTGAAATGGGATTTCAAATTTTCAGATGCAGTACAATAGGAAGTCGCAGTAGAAAAAATGGCAATGTAGCTCAGCTGGTTAGAGCACAGCATTCATAATGCTGGGGTCGGTGGTTCAAGTCCACCCATTTCTACCATATTATCAATGACTTACAAAGTATAGCCCGGCCGATCTTTGAAAAAGTAAACGCCGGGTAAACACCTCAATCACCTTTTCTCCTACTGCTAACGCCCCAACAAGCAATCAATTGGAAATAATTATGAGCGATATAGAGAGTAGCAATACTGCAGAGCACATCGAGCTAGAATTGAGGTGAATTTAGAAATTCCCCATCGTCCGGATTGGGTCGACAGAGAATACTCGGCTTTTTATATAAACAGTGCTCAAACAGTCGTGTTGTGACTAAACGGTGTCAGTACCATTAATTATTCTATACAAAAATAATTAGCTACCATTCTTGCCAACAATTCCGCTGTTGTGCGCTTTGAATTCCTGTCTTCGAATCGTATCTGCTGTCGCCTGAGGTCAAACTAAATCTGGCAGGATTCTCTTATTTTTCCAGTCCAGAAAACATACTTATGCTGCTTGAAGAGGTGGGCTACAAAGTAGAAAATATACCCCTGTTATCCGCTTTGTCTAGCACTTAGTCATCTGAGCAAGCCAACCCAATCCTCAGCGCTGATTCAATGAATTCAAAATGGTCAAGCACCGCCTGCGTTGACTCTGTTGCGGCCTGCAAAACCGGACCCGCTTGAGCGACAACATTGGCTCCAAGTTTGATGGCCTTGGCGGCATCCAGTCCATGACGTATACCACCTGATGCGATAATGGGAATATGGGGAAGGCTAGCACGAACAGATTGCACAGCATCAGGCGTGTTGATACCCCAGTCTCGAAATACTTCACCCAAGGCACTCAGTCTGCTATTGGCCGTACGGCTAGCCTCTACTTGAATAAAATTTGTACCCCCTTTTCCCGCGACGTCTATCGCTTGAACACCTGCGTCAACCAATCGAATTGCTGTCGAGGAAGAAATACCCATGCCGACTTCTTTTGCTACTACAGGCACATCCAAAAATCGGGCCACAGTTTCAATAGCATTCAAAAGCCCTCGCCAATCCGTATCACCATCTTCTTGCATAAGTTCTTGTAGGCAGTTCAGATGGATTATCAGGGCGTCTGCTTCAATCATATCTATTGCACGTTGCACATCGGAAAGCGAAAAATCATTCCTCAATTGAGCTGCGCCTAGGTTCGCATAGAGAGGGATGTCTGGAGCCCACCTGCGTAAATGGCCTGTTAGGCCACCATCGCCAGCACTAAGTAAAGCGACCCGCTGGGATCCTACCCCCATTGCAATTCCAAGATCTTGTGCTGCCTCTGCTAAATGTGCATTGATTTTCTCGGCTTTCAGGGGACCGCCTGTCATAGAACTAATTAGAAATGGCCGACGCAGTTGTTTACCTAAAAACTCTGAGGTAAGGTCAAAGTTAAGCACATCCTTTTCGGGTAACGCATTGTGTGTCAATTGAATTTTATCCCATGGACTAGCCTGCGCCGCGGTTTCGAGCCGCTGCTTAAGTACTAAATCAATATGGTCTGCTTTTCGTTTTAGTATTTCAGTCATCTTATCTTTCTATGAACCTCTTTTTCTTGAAAGTGCGATAAGCACCATGTGTGGCACCGTCAAAGCGAACAAGCCTATAAAAATCACCTGAATTATCTGCTGGCTTAAATCTGCAGCCGGAAGATGAATTAGAAAAGCAATTCCTGCCGCGATGCCAAGCACGGTAAAAGGCAAAGCAAAAACCATAACCTGAGAAAAGCCAAGTTTAGACAGTGACTCGTGTAAATGCAGTGGACTATGCAGCAGGCAAAAATAAAGAGTGAAGTAAGGTATTGGCGGCAATGCTACGGAGGCGCAAAAAAGCGTAAAGATCTCTATTAGAGCTATTTTACTCAGATCTGGAGCGCTCATACATCTGCATACCACATACAAAGTGCTAACAACCGCGATAAAGCCCATTAGCTCTACAACAACAGCACTAGAATTTGGGACAAGTAAATCAAATATTGACGTTACTTTTACCTCGAAGAAAAAAGCAGGCAAAGTTATAACTGATACGCTTACCGCAAGACTAAGAGGCCTATCGAAAAAAACAAGCCAATCGCCGGAAAAATGCCAGGCCGAAATTACTAACAAAGGAATCACAAGTACCTCGGGAGATACGAACCATATTCCAACCATTGCAAGAGATAATAGAAAATACGATAAGGAAAATACCATAAGCCCTCCGGCACCCTGCCAAAATCCGGCGCGTCTGGCAATAGCTGGATCGATAGCGCCGTGCGGGAGACCAGTAATCGCAAGAAGGGAAATGAGTATAGCGAGCTGTCCTGACAAGTTGTCGTGTAACCAAAAGTTATAAGCCAAAATCGCCAAAGACATCATCGCGCTAAAAGCAATTCTTTTGGGCCATCTTTCTATAACGCTTTGCGCCATTTGCCACCTCTTTTTCTGGTTGATAAACCCCGAAATAAATCAACCAAAACAGTTCGCACAAGAGGCCACTTGGGTAAACTTACGATCACAGCAAGCACATCTGTTCTGTTAGGACAATCGGTAAGAAAGCGTAAAAGGCGATCAGGCTTCACATTGCGTGCAAGTGATAAAAATAATTCGGGCGCAAGCGTAGGATCATCTCGAATCGTACAAAGAAAAATGTTGTCCATCCAGGCTAGTTTAGCACTGTCGGAAGGAAAGCTTTGGCACTGCCCCGAAGCCAGTATTGTCTTCGCACACATGTCCGCCCAGCCCTGTATGCGTTGAAAAGCATACCCCGTTGAGGGGCGAGCGGCACCGACTCCTATTCCAGTCCGCACCCACCGTGGGTCTGCTGCCTCAACTTGTGGCGCTACGCCCATTGGTATTACACCTGACTCCTCGCGGGTTATCTTGTATTTACTCTGATCGCTAATATGATTAGCTAGTTCAAGAGCCGCTTCTCGCAAAGTCTCAGGCGCCAACGGAGCACCCGAAAAACGGGTCACCTCTACCAAAATCGACTTTTCATCAATCGGTAAAATATAATTGAAGAGAAATCCATCACTGTCAGCCCGCATATCCTCCATTACTCTCGCTATATCTTCAATAGCATTTTTTGTGGTCAGCTCGATTTCGATACCATAAAATATTTGTTTTAATGTAGCTTTATTCATATCGAAAGAATCTGGAACGCGAGTATCAACGACTTGCTCTGCGCTGATTGAACCGCTGTCTAGGGTGACTTCGACGTTGCTGGGGTTAGGTGTAACACCTGTCACTCGTGTATTTTTTAGAAGTGTGATCTGCTCGTGCTTTGATATTAGTTGCTCGGCTTGATCATAAAATCGAATTGAGGGGACATAATTATATTGCCACCCCGATTTAGAACTATGCTTATGTTGCTCCAACTTCGTCCCGAACTCCCACGTAGGCCAGGACTTTGCGACGAGGTTTTTATTCACCTTGTTTTCACGCTCCCAGAAGCACCACGACCTATCATTGATGTATTGAGCACGCGGCTCAATTATAAGGGTTTTAGGTGCATGACTAGGCTTAGTCACCCGTTTACAGATTGCCATAGCCAAAGCAAGCCCTGCGCACCCGCCGCCAATAATGACTAAATCATAACTGGTTGAATTTTCGCTAAGCAGAGGCGTGTGCATTTGGAAGATCTTCTAAGTGTAAATGGAGTGACTGCACGTGCGGCACGTAAGTTCGACTGCGACGGCTCGACAGGGCTAACTTTAATGCCACACGAAACTTGCGCGGCAGCGTGACATGCGCGCGCCCTAAAAAAGGATCATATTCTTGCTCGCCTAAGACTACACCGATTTCTCGGTAAACTTTCGCGGCTATTGAGATCGCAATTTTAGAGCGGGGAGGTAAAAATCTCAGGCCCTCCGAGCCTGAATCATAATAATGCTCGGCGAGTTGCAGAAGTTTCTCTACCGCCGCTTGGATCACGCTGCTGTGAGAATTACCGGGCACTGTAAGAGCCTGTGGTGAGATGTCGCCAATCCATTGAGCCGGGATGTATCTCCGACCCCGCAAAGCGTCCTCTCGAATATCTCTAGCAATATTGGTCAGTTGCATTCCGATTCCAAGATCGATCGCATGGACTCTAGCTCTTGGTTCCGAAACGTCAAGCACGTCACACATCAACAGACCTACAGTCCCTGCTACTCTATAGCAATAACGCACCAGCTGCGCAGTATCTTCGACAATGACCGGTTCTAAATCAGATTCAATGCCTTTAATTAGCTCTGAAATAACCTTCGGCTGCATTCGACTGTCTGAGGCCAGACAAATGAAATCCTGAATCACAGGATGACTACTACGCCCAATTTTTAGCTCTTTTTTAAACTGCTCTAGCTGAGCCCTTGCTGTATCTGAGTTCAAGGTCTCATCAACGAGGTCGTCTATGAAGCGACAGAACCTGTAGAGCCTCGCGCTGCCCTCTAATTGATCTCGGCTAAGGAAATGGCCCGCAAACCTGAAGGACTTACCATGCTGGCCCAGCACGCTTAGAGCCGAACCTATAGATTTATCTGATTGATTCATAGTCCGATTGAATGCACAGTTAAGCAGCCTCGTTATTTCTAGTGTGATGCGCATCTGGAACGAGTCGATCGAGAACCTTAGCTGAACTCACGACGCCAGGTAATCCTGCCCCTGGGTGAGTGCCCGCACCTACTAAGAACAAGTTCTCGGGCCCCTCTGATTTATTATGATATCGAAACCACGCTGATTGTGAGAATAACGGCGCCACTGAGAACCCAGCACCTCCCTCACTCAAGTAGTCATGTGCAAAATCTTCAGGTGTCATAAAAAAGTCTGTCACCAGATGACGTTCGAGATCAGGCAACATAGTCTGACTCATAGATTCAATGATGCGGTTGCGAAGTATTGCTCCTTGGGTTGCCCAATCTATGCCTGCATTGAGATTGGGAACTGGCGCCAGCACATAGAATGAGTCACAACCTTCGGGTGCAAAACTCGGGTCTGTCGCCGTCGGACGGTGCAAATAGAGCGAAAAGTCTTCTGGTAAAGACGAGCCTTTGAAAATCTCAGTAAGTAACTCCCTATATCGCTGACCCAACCAGATAGTATGGTGCGCTATATCGGGGTAGATTTTATCAGTCCCAAAATAGAGAACAAAAAGGCCCATCGACAAGGCATGGTGCTGGGTCTTTTTCCGCGCTAACCAAGATTGCTGCGAGGGCTGAAGCATATTTTTGTAAAGATGCTTTGGATCGACGTCGGAGACAACAACATCAGCTTCAAACCTATTGCCATCTTCGAGGAGCACGCCGCAAGCCTTGTTTTCCTCAACCAGTATCTCCTGAACCGTGGAATTCAGATGGATCTCAATACCGAGCTCCTTCATGAGTTTGGCAAGGGCATCGACTAAGGCGCCGGTGCCACCCATTGCGAAGTGGATGCCCCAACGACGCTCCAAGAAATGAATTAATCCGTAGATGCTAGTCGTATCAAAAGGATTTCCACCCACAAGCAGAGGTTGAACTGAGAAAGCCTGTCTTAATTCGGAGTTTTGGATATAAGCACACACCATCTGCCATACGGTACGGTAGCACTTTAGCCTAATTAATGCGGGTATTTGAGCAAACATTGCGGTTATTTTATGGAACGGCTGGTCAGCTAATTCCGTAAAGCCGAGGTCGAAAATCTTTTCCGAATGCGCCACCAGACGGCGATATCCGCTCACATCTCTTGGATCAAACCGAGCTATCTCAGCCTCTGTATCCTCAATATCTCCACCGTAATTAAAGATTTTTCCATCTGAAAACTGAAACCGATACCACGGATCTAGCGCCTTAAATTTAACGTAGTCTTCGCGATGCCGGCCGTGAAGTGAAAAAAGCTCATCGAACAAAAATGGCGCTGTGATTACAGTCGGGCCGGCATCAAATTTGTATCCATCTCGCTCGAACACCTGGGCTCTGCCTCCCAATCGAGGGCAGCGATCAACAATCTGGACCCGATAACCTTTAGCGCTGAGTCGAATAGCAGAAGCCATTCCTCCAAAACCACCCCCTACAACAATCGCGCGAATCATGCAGCCTCTTTTTCGAGCATCGCTAGAAGTGTGACGCAGTTCTCGCAGAGTAAATTGGCACAGCCATTTGGTAATTTGGACGCACTCTTTAAGGCCTGTGCCAGGTAAGAGTGAGCCAGATCCTCCGCCCTGTTATCCGGTATACCTGACAGCCCCTTCTCGTTGACTAATTGAGCCAAGTTAAAGTGATTGTCGGCGCATCGGTCTTTAGAAAGGTCTTGGATATCATCGAAAATTTGATAGCCCACTCCAAATAACGAACCTGTTTCTCCCGCAAGGTCAACATAGTCCTCATGGCCTGCGAGGATAAGCGGCAACTGCAGACTAAGGGAAAATAGAGGTCCAGATTTGTCTGCCGCTATAGCGATTCCCTCAGTTATGCTTTCCGATTGGTTACGACTCAGATCCTTCATTTGACCTTGCAGCGTTTTCACGACCGCTTGGTGCATTGTGGATATCAACTGCTGAACTGAAGATACTCCATCAATGTTAGCTACCAGCGCATAGGCGTTCGATAACAACAGATCCGTTGCATTTATGGCCAGGTCCGGCCCGAATTTTTTCCAAACCGCAGGTTTGCCGCGCCTTAGATCATCTCGGTCCTGAAGATCATCCTGAATTAGAGAGGCGTTATGTAAACTTTCTACGGCAGCGGCAAGATGTGCTGCTTTGTCCGGGGAAATGTCAAGTGCCAAGCTAGCCGCTAAAGACAGCGACATGCGAGCCCCTGACCCCGGATTCGAGAGATGGTAGTCAACTGCATCATATAAACTAGTCTCTGGGGTGAGACCTGAAAGTGCCGACTGGTGAGAGAGAACCTGACTTTTTATCAATAGTTTCTTTAGCTCAGACTCTATTTTTGGCTCCATAACACCCTCCCAGTAATATTTTTTATCTTCTCTTTCATAGCTTAGGCCCAAAGTTCGATGTTTTACAGCCATGTTAGCCAAAAACACGCCGTTTTTTACTGAAAAGTGCATATTTTTTACATTTTTTCAACAACACTGTCGTCCTCTGCGTATGAACCTTAGTATTTACAGGTCACATAATTAAGGATAGTATCAATTTTTTTACAATCCCGGG